>JAABUZ0100007413.1_pt1 | contig 13231 bp, 13 predicted proteins | sample 5562091 | NCBI WGS metagenome assembly JAABUZ01 (sample SAMN12813069, study PRJNA571459) | rock metagenome | isolation source: Antarctica rocks | place: Antarctica: Victoria Land, Linnaeus Terrace sud | collected 2015-12-21 | reverse complement strand
ACCCACACTTCCCGCCGACGCCACACAGAACGCCATCGCCAAACGTGCCGTCAACCTCATCACCAGGACGCTCCTCAGCTGCATAACAAAGTATAGGCGGCCCCGCGCCCCGCCCCTTCAAGCCATTACCGGCCGCTTCACCGACATCACGTGGAGCCGCTGCAGCACCTTGCGCGCCAGCCCCGTCAACGGCAGCTCCGGCAGGCTCTTCGTCAATACCCACTCCAGATCGTCCACCGCCGCCGGTACCGCCTCCCGCAGGGCCGTATCCGCCCGTCCCCTCGGCGAAAACACCTGCACATAATAGTTCGTCGTCGTGATCGCGTGCCGAACCCGCAGCAGCGGCTCGCGCCCTTCCACCGCATCCATCGGCAGCGGCGGCAGCTCGTACATCCCCGCCATCAGGCTCGCCGCTTCGGCTCTCCGTTCCAGCAGAACCTCCGTCGCCGTCCCTTGCTTTCGCACGGAGAGCAGATACGCCGCCTTCTTGCTCTTCTGCGCAACTCGCTTCAGCGTCTTGTGTTCGCCCCGCGTCACGCACATCGCATATACCGGGCACTGCAGGCACAAGGGAGCCCGCGGCAGGCAGATCGTCGCCCCCAGCTCCATCATCGCCTGGTTATGGTCGCCCGGTGCATTCCCGCGCGCACCCGTCGTCGCCTCCGGAACCAGACCTTGCGCCTCCGTCTGCACAAATCCGCGCCCGGCAGCCGTCGCATCCTCGGGCCGACCCGTCAAGCGCAGAATCACCCGTTCCACGTTGCCATCAACCACCCCGATACTCTCGCCAAACGCGATACTCGCAATCGCGGCGCAGGTGTATTCCCCGATACCCGGCAGCGTTCGCAGCTCCGTCGAGGTCGGAGGCAACACGCCGCCCAGCTCCTCCACAACAAACTGCGCCGCCTTGTGCAGCATCCGTGCCCGCCGGTAGTACCCCAGCCCTGACCACGCCGTCAGCACCTCCCGCTCCTCCGCCAGCGCCAGCGCAACAATCGTCGGGAACCGCCGCAGAAACTCCTCGTAATGTTCGATCACCGCGGCCACACGCGTCTGCTGCAGCATCACCTCGCTCACCCATGTGTGGTAAGGATTGCTCACCCCGCGCCACGGCAGCAACCGGGCATGCCGCCCGTACCATTCCATCAGCAGCGTTCGGAATCGCGCGGCATCCATCGCCGCTCGCTGCTTCGTCTTGGGCTGGCCCGCCATTCCTCTCAAATTCTACTCAGAGGCGCTTGCGGCGCGCATGCATAGCCAAAAGAGACTTCTCTTCCATCTCCAGAACTTCAGTGCCATCGAACCCGAGAGGACCCACCACGACAAGCATCACGTCCCATCTCCGTCGCGAGAAACCGAAGCCGCAATGCCTCTTGCAGCGGTAGGCGGAATACATCAGGCCCAACTCAGCTCCATTCTCGATGGCGGCGAAGCCAACGTGACCGCCCAGCCCTGGTCTACCAAAGGCTTCGCAATGAGTTTGATTTCTTGGGCTCCGCGCCTCAAGCCACGCTGAGTGGTGATCGCGTCCGCGGTCTGCCCCAACAGACATCCAACGGTGGGAACCTATCAGCCCTTCACAACTCCGCAGGCCTACACCGCAGGAGCACGATGCACCTGATCCGTCAGCCGACCTTTCAGCCTCAGCAGCGGCCGCTCCAACATGTGATAGCTCGCAAGCGAGATCGCCAGAGTACCGGCAAAGGCGCTGACCGCCGTGATCAGTACCGCCTCTGCGGGAAAGAAGCGGTGGGCGAAATACGCATAAAAATCATGCAGCAGGTCGTGGTAAACATAGAAACCGTAGCTGATAAGCCCCAGGTTGCGAAGCGGACCAAGGCTCAATAACTGACCGAGTTTGCTGCCCGGATGAATACATTCGAGGATCAGTGCCCCGGCGAACAGATCAATCAATGTGAAGCCGACAATGCCTATCCAATTTGAGGTGGAGCCTTCCATCGGTAATCGCATAATCTTCACCGCAATCGCATAGGTCATCACGAACAGGGCCGCGATCGTTCCCATTCCCCATCGCCGCCATTGCCCCAGCCACACAGCCTCCGGGCCTCGGAGGCAGAGCGCAATCAGCCCACCGATCAGGAGCGCGTCCAAACGCGTCGGCAGACTGCGGTAGAAGAGCTCCATCCGCAACATGCTCGGGGAGATCGTAACCGAGAGCAGGAACCGGAGCAGCGGCATCAGGACGATCACACTCAAACAAATTCGGATCAGCGTCCTGCGATCCCGTACCGTGTACACCAGCAGCGGCCACACAAGATAGAACTGCTCCTCAACACAGAGCGACCAGAAATGGCCGATCCAAAGATGCATCGGACTGCCGAAGGAAGCCTGAACGGCTGGACCGAAGGTGAGGCGGTCGAACCGGTAGGGATCGCCAGGGAGGTGAAGAAAAAGGAAGCGTGCGTAGTTGCCCACGTATGCGGGCCAGAGCGCCCATCGCCAATCCCACTGCCATTGAGCAAGTGGCCCAAGCAGTACGACCGCAAACCACACGGCATAGTACAGCGGAAAGATGCGCAGGGTCCGGCGAAGATAAAAGTCCCTGTACCGGTGCGGCTTGTTCTGGCTGTCGTACAGAATGCCGGTAATTAGAAATCCGGATAGAACAAAGAAGATGTCGACCCCCGTCCATCCCCAGCCGAAATCCATGCCGAACCCGCTAGGTAGTGTTGACCGAACACCATCATGACGGCGACAGCTCGAAGGCCGTCCAGGGCATGGTAGTAGCGCCCAGGCTTGGCCGAGACTGGCGGCACTCCTACCATGCGGCCCCAGATAACAAGCTCATTCTTTCCTCGCCAACTAAGAACAGAGAACTGCCCCTAAGCCGTATCCCCCGGCTTCGTCGTCGTCTGCACCGGCTCCGGCTTCGCCGGATACGGTGGCCCCTGGTCCAGTACCTTCTGCATTTCCGCGTCGTACCCGTAGATATCGTCGAAGAAGTCCACCTTGCCATCGTCCCCAACGTGCGCGGTCAGGTAGAAGATGACGATCGGAATCGGTGTCTTCAGATTCACCTGCTTGTTGTCCTGGCCGTTCAGCATCGCGTCGTTTACCTTCGGGAGATCCCACGTCTGCCCGTCCTTGTCCGTCTGGCCGTCCAGCACCCACACCGCAAGATCCTCCGGCTTCTGCACCCGCACGCATCCATGGCTGAAGTCCCTTCGCGTCCGCTCGAAAAGCGAGGTCTGCGGCGTCGAGTGAAGATAAATGTCGAACTGGTTCGGAAACATGAACTTCACCAGCCCCAGCGAGTTCGTCGGTCCGGGCTTCTCCCGTACCAGCAAGCCGCCGTGCTCCACCTTCTGCACCGTGTAGTTGGCCTGCACCTCGCCCTTGTTGTTCGTCACCTCGTAGTTCTTCGCCTCCAGGTATCCGGGCTTCGCCTGCATGTGCGGCACTAACTCCTTCTTCGCGATGTCGACCGGAACGTTCCAGTACGGACGGAAGATCAGGTACTTCATCATGTGCGTAAACACAGGTGTCCTGTGCTCGCCCACTACTTTGCCCACCACCACCTTCATCGTGAAGTCCCGTCTGTGATCCGGCGTATACCCGCGCAGTACAAACTCTGGCAGGTTCACCAATAGCCGCGGCTTCAGGTACGGGTCCGGCAGCCAACGCCACCGCTCCAGCGAGCTTTCGAGCTGCAGCACCCGGTCCGACATCGGTACGTTCAGGCTCTTGATCGTCGCCGCCGTCAGCTTTCCATCTGTGGTCAGTCCATGCCGCTCCTGGTAGGCCTTCACTGCCTCCGAAAGTGCTGGGTCGAAGACGTTTGAGGCCTCCGTCCCGGCGCTCGCGCCCTCAGCGAGATCTCCCTCCAGCGCAAGCCTCGACCGCAGTGTCGGGACGTCTGGGTAGCGCTCGCCCACGTTGATCGCTTTCGTCACGGTCGGCAGCTGCTGCACCGGCCCCGCCGCCCTTTGTCCCTGATCCAGCTTCAGGTACTGCCCCAGCGCGGTCTCCGTGCTCCGGTACTCGTCCGAGTCCGGCTCAACCTCGGTAATCAGCTTTGGGACATCCGTCGCGTCGACCGCCTGGTCCGACACAAACTCCGGCAGGTCGTACTTCTTCTGCTGGGTATCGATCGCAAAGTTGAAATGCGACGGATTTACCCGCCCGATCCGGAGGTCCGAGACAAACCGCATCACGTTCACAGTCATCGCCACATCGAACTGCGCGATCGCGTCCCCGTCCTTGCTTCCTAGCCTTCCGAGGCGCTCCAGCCATCGGCCCGCGTCGTAGTCGTCGGGCCGAAGTCCCTTCGCCTCCGCTCCCCGAAACGCCTCAATGAAACCGGTCGCCGCTGCCGTCGGCTTGCCGTTCCGAGACCACGCCAGCTCATAGTTGCGGTCGTCGTAAAACGTCTTCACGTCCGCCTGGTAGTCCGAGTAGTTCGGCCATCGCAGCATCGCCAGCTGAGGCTGCCCGGTAAGCGCCTGTAGATTGCTCGCGTAATCGGCCGTGTTCGGCTGGGAGGTCGTCTTCCGGTGTCGCCGGCATCCCCCCGCCAGAAGAACTGCAGCCATCACGCACCCACAACCGACCCGCTTTGCTACCTTCCATCCATCCAAACCGCACCAACCCTTCACATCCATTGTCTCTGCCTGCTCTTATATACACGCACCCAGCCCCTTTTCATCACGTCAGATGGAGATCGGGGCACCCCGCCGGATCTCATTCATAGGCGCGCGATCCCTGGCAGCGTCGACAGGCACACCAGCGCCTGGGTCACCAGCACGCCCCCAGTCAACCCCAGGAAGAGCCTTCGTTGTCGCGTCTCGAGAGCGTCGGCAAACACCCCGCCGACAAAGGTCAGCAGAAATGGGATCGCCCACAGCCATGGCGCGGTCACCGTCTGCGTCGTCATCAAAGGCAGCAGGATCGCCGCCATGGCCAGGGGCACGGTATTGCCAAAGTAGCGGCTCCGCCGCACACCCATCCAAAGCACCACAGAAACCAGTACCGACACCACGATTGGACCATCAAAAATGTTCAAAAAGAGCGCCTTCGCCGGTACCAGGGAAGCCCAGAACCTGGCTCCGCCGCCCGTGAAAACATAGCTAAATGGTTGTAAACGAAAGGCATAAGAGGCGAATACAATCCCCAGCGCACCCATCGCCGAAAAGATCAAAACCTCCATCACCGCACTCCGCCGCCTCTCCGCCAGGTAGAACATCAGCACGGAAGCTGCCGCAAATCCAACAATTGCCGCCAGCAGATGGGCGATAGCAGTCAGCCCTAAAGCGATTTCGAGCAATAAGATACGTGGTCGCCACAATCTCTGCGGTCCGTGCATGGCATGCGCCACCCCAATGCCCGTATAGACAAGGCCATACAAACCCCACATGGCTAGAACGTCATCATTCGGAACCACTGCATACCGAATCACCTCCGGACAGAGGCAATAAAGCCCCAGCGAAAGGAAGGCGCCTTCGTTCCCGAACAGCCGCCGGGAGACCCACCATAAGCCCGCGCCCAGCCACGTCGCAAACAGGATGAAGGGTAAGTGCAGCAGATACTTCACTTGCCCGACCTCGTGCCGAGCCTCCCACGTTGAACCGTTCAGCGATCCGCCGGCGTACAGTCGGTTCTCAGGCTTGCGCAGCTTGTCCGCACCCAGCAGAAGCAGCCGCTGTACCGTAAGCGGCAGCCCCGCAATACGATACGCAAAGGTCCCGTCCCCATTCATGTTGCCGCAACTGGTGAAGTACCCCGCCAGTGGAGAAGGTCGCTCCCACATCTCGCGCCCGCATCGCGCAAACCGGTAGTCAGTTGAAGAAAGCTGCTGCCGCCCAACGACCCATAGACATTCCGCAAGAAAGAAAAGCAGAAGCAGGGCAGCGAGCTGCTGCGGCCGGCCGACCTGAAAACGAAACCGACTCAACAGCCTTGATCTCCTCGGGAACAACCGTCCGACACAATTCCGCCGAACGCATTTGCACGCCTGGGAGGTCCGTCGGAGCTGTTCGGCAATCGACTTCCCGGCTCTCTTCCGAGTGTATCGTGAGGACTATGCAGTCGCTTTCCTTTACCCCGGGCCGGGCCTTTCTTTCCGTAAACTCCCCAGTCGTCCCGTGGACCGTCGTCTTTGAAGACGAGGGCGTAGCGGCTTACTTCTACGCCTGCGATCGCTCTCGCGAGACGCAGGAGGAGAGCATCCTGGACGCTATGCTCATCTACAACGTCGCGAGTCTGCAGAATCGTGAGACACAGCGTCTCGCCAGCGTCGAGTGGTCGCGCGACGGTCAGAGAGCGGTGCTCTATCTCGACGGAACAGCGCAGGCCCTCTTCGACTTCGAGGCACATGTCGGCCATTGCCGGACCAACTTCCCGAACTTTCTTGAGGGGAGCGGAGCCCCGTGGCGGAAGTCGACGCACGCCTGGAGCGACGAGGCCCTGCAGCAGTTCGAGTCAGCGCTCTACGCCTAAACAGATTCGTTGTTCACCCCGAGAAACATCCTCTCCACTTCGAGCCAGTTCGCGACTCTTCGAAATCCCGTTACCCCGAAGTTGTGCGGAGCGTTGTAAAGGATGCCTTCTCCCCCAAATCTATGCAGCTGCCGGGGATTGTCGTCGATGAGAAAGTCCGCGTCGAGGATACCTTTGTCTCCGCAGAAGACCAGCCGTGATGCCGGTATGTATGGAAAGTGCTTCTCCAGCCACTGGTACTTGGCGGTGAAGGAGGTGGGGACTTCCATGGCTGCAGTAGCAATAAAGACGTCGTACTGCTCCTCCAAGCGCCTTATCACTCGCTGCGCCTCCGGCATGACTTCGAGCACAGCGAAGAAGTCTTCGGAACGCAAGTAAGCCTCGAGAGCACCGTGACGATCGATCGAACGAGGTCCCAGAGCCATTTTCCCTCTAGCTGCGCCTTTGTAATCTGCTCACCGTGATCGCGGTTGTAACGAAACAGGTGTTCCGCTACCGCATCCGCGATGACCTCATCCATGTCGATGCAGATTCGCCTTCTTCCGTCCCGCCTTGTCCTTTCGCTCACCGCACCTCAGCCTTTCCATCGCCGCCTGGACCCGTCACCGCTTGTCCTGATCTCTTGACCGGAGCGTCACGCGCGGGATCCCAATAGAGCAGCCGGCCGCAGCTCTCGCAGGTCATCATGGTTTCGTCATTGCCCCGATCGCGCAGATCGTTCCATTTCTGCGGACGCACAAGCATCTGGCACGCCGAACACCTCTGATCGATACCCTCTGCCAATCCCGTTCCCTTCGACTTTGCGACTCGGTCATAGGTAGCAAGCGCAGCCTCTCCGATGCTTGGCCGTATGGCGGAGCGCTCCGACTCAAGCTCTTTGATCCGTCGCTGACCGTTTGAGATCACGTCTGCCGCGCGCAGGCGCTCGCGCTCCAATATCGCCTCAGCAGCATCAGCATCGTCCTTCGACCGCAATCGCCTCTGTTCCAGGGTCTCAGCACGTTCCATGCTCTCCAACTCCACGTCCTCGAGCCTGCGCACCTCCTTCTCCGCGAAGGTGATCTCATGCTCCAGTGCGGTGGCCTGAGTCGTTGTCGTCACGACGTCCATCTGGCGCCGGGCGCGCGCCGCCCTCTGATTCTGATCCTGGACGTCACTCTCGAGCGACCGGCGCAGCTTCTCTTCCTTCGCCAGGGATTCTTCAAGGGACAGGAGCGAGGCTTGCGCGGACGCGGACCGTGCTGCGAGACCAGCCAGGTGTCGCGGAAGCGCTTCGGTCGCGTCACGCAATCGCTTCAACTCCAGATCGAGCCCTTGCAGCACAATCAGCTTCTCAAGATCAGGGTGCATCTACTCTCCAATTCAGCGTGCCGGCAGCCTGTCGCCGGGAAACGTGGCAGTCTAGCATGGGTGCAACTCGGTAGGCGTCTGGGTGCGAAACCTCCTGCTGAATCAGAGTTGGACGCCTCTCGCCGACCTGGTACAACTCCGCGAAGCTGATGAGGATGCAGGAATGAATGAATTGGAGATCCACATGCCTGGTTGTTGAACGTGAGTATGGCGTAGTGCGTGAGTATGGCGCAACCTGTCTCTGGGAATGCCGCCTGGCAAATCGGGCGGAGTGGTTCGGAAGGCATATTACCGAATCTTCTTGAATCGATGTCCCTCACCCGTCAATCTTATGCAGCAGCCCATGTCGGCCACAGCGACCCTCGACGCCTCCGGCGTTCCAGATTTAGCGTCTGCCCAACCGTGGCGACCCCGCATCAATCCGTGGATTGTTGCCATGACAGTGACGCTCGCTACCTTCATGGAAGTGCTCGACTCTTCCATTGCAAACGTGGCGCTTCCGCACATAGCAGGTGGTCTGGGGGCGACGCAGGACGAGGCAACCTGGGTATTGACGGCTTACCTTGTAGCCAACGCCGTCATTCTTCCAGCCGGTGCGTACATGACGACGTTCATCGGACGCAAGAAGTTCTATATGATCTGCGTCGCCCTGTTTGGGATCTCGTCAGCGCTCTGCGGTCTCGCACCCTCGCTGCCGCTGCTTGTCTTCTTTCGCATCCTGCAGGGCATTGGCGGAGGCGGGCTTGCTCCGTCGGAGCAGGCGATTCTTGCCGACACCTTTCCACCGGAAAAGCGAGGGCAAGCCTTCGCGATGTATGGCTTGGCTGTTGTAGTTGCGCCGGCGATCGGACCAACGCTTGGTGGTTGGATCACAGATAACTACGACTGGCGATGGATCTTCTTTCTCAATATTCCAATCTGCCTGTTGTCGCTGTTCCTGACATCGCGAATCGTGGAAGATCCACCGTACGTTCATCAGCAGGTCCTGGAGTCGCAGAAGGGTGGCATCAAGCTCGATTTCCTCGGGTTCGGCCTGCTGGGTCTTACCTTTGGATCGCTCGAGTTCATCCTCGACAAGGGCCAGGAGGACGATTGGTTTGCCTCGCACCTGATCACCTTCTTTATGTTCATGATGGTAGCAGCCTTCGTGCTGATGATCTGGTGGGAGCTCAAGCAGCTTCGCGATGGCAACCGGCCGATCGTCAACCTGACGCTCTTCAAACGGAGAAGCTTCGCGATCAGCTTCTGCCTCATGTTTGTGCTTGGCTTTTCGCTGTATGGAACGACCATCCTGATCCCGCAGTTCGTGCAGACTCTGCTCGGCTATACCGCGGAGCTGGCGGGCCTGGTGCTGTCCCCGGCCGGCTTCATGATGATGGCGATGATGCCCATTGTCGGTATCTTGTCCAGCAAAGTCGACCCGCGCAAGCTGATCGGGTACGGCTTCATCATGCTTACGCTGTCCCTGATCGACCTCCATACATTGAACCTGGGCGTCAGCTACGGACGTCTGGTCTTCCTGCGTGTCTTCCAGGCCTCGGGTCTGGCCTTTCTCTTCATCCCGATCAACACCATTGCCTACGTCGGGGTGAAGCAGTCAGAGAACAATGATGTGTCGGGATTGACCAACCTCGCTCGCAACATCGGGGGGTCTTGCGGAACCGCATTTGTCGCCACCATGTTGACCAGGCGCACGGCAGCGCATGAGACGAATATGGTTCGCAATCTCACACCGGCAAACAACGCCTTCAACGCGCAGGTCGACGCGTTGAAGGGGCTGTTTGGTCATGGTGCACAAGCCGTTCACGCAGCACAGGCGAACATCTACAACCAGCTGCATAGACAGGCAGGGATGCTGGCCTATCTGGACATCATCCAGTACCTGGCTGTCTTTTGCGCCTGCATGCTGCCCTTGGTATTCCTGATTCCACGGCCGCGGAAGAATGCCTCAGCGTCGGCTGGGCACTAGAGATCTTGGCTGACGCGAGTGATGCCGGCGGTGAGGACGCTCGCCAACTCGGCACGAGGAACTTTGCTCTGTTCGCCCGCAGCGAAGTACTTCACCGTGAAGACACCCGAGTTCACCTCGTCCTCTCCAACGATTACCATCCGATGAGCGAGTTTGTCCGCTGTCTCGAAGGATTTCCTGAGACGAAACATACCGTCGCCTAGCTCGACCGAGAGGCCGCACGCCCGCAGCTCCTTTGCGAGCGACAGCGCAGCGGCGTTTTGAGCGATGCCCATAGGCGCTATAAAGGCATCCAGCTTGCGCTCGACCGCTGCATTATCTCGCTCAACCTGAGCCTGAAGCGTCAGGATCAAGCGATCCTCGCCGATCGCAAAACCGATGCCAGGCGCCTTGGGACCGCCGAGGATCTCACTCAACCCGTCGTAGCGGCCTCCGCCCAGCAAGGCGTTCTGTGTTCCAAGGCCGCTTCCGTCCGGCACCGTAAACTCAAACGTCGTTCGGGTATAGTAATCGAGGCCCCGAACGAGCCTGGGATTCACATTGTATGGAACATCGCATACATCGAGAGCGGCAAGCACCTGCCGAAAATGCTCGGTGGATTCCTCGTCAAGAAAGTCTTTGATCTTTGGAAGCGTGTCAATCAGCGCTTGATCTTCGGGAGCTTTGCTGTCGAGAACGCGAAGCGGGTTGGTATCAGCGCGGCGGCGATTGTCTTCACAAAGGCGGCCTTTGATGGGAACAAGCGCTTCCCGGAGTGCCGCGATGTAACGCGGTCGATCGGTAGCGGAACCGATCGAGTTCAACTCGAGTCGCCATCCACGAACGCCAAGTTCACTCAACAGCGTGGCAAGCATCTCCAGAAGCTCGGCGTCGCGAAGCGCACTCTCCGCGCCCGACCAGGCCGGACCAAGAACCTCCGCTCCGATCTGCCAGAACTGACGGTAACGACCGCGCTGCGGCCGCTCGCGCCGGAACTGCGGCCCGATGTAGAACATCTTTTGCAGCATCCCGGTCTCGTTCAGCTTATGCTCGATATAAGCGCGGACGACGCCAGCCGTGTTCTCCGGCCGAAGCGTCAGGCTCTGGGCGCGTTCACTCTCGGCCCGCGCACGATCTTCCCAGGTGTACATCTCCTTCGAGACGATGTCCGTCTCTTCGCCCACACCCCTTGAGAAGAGCTGGGTGTCCTCGAAGATCGGGGTCCGGATCTCACCAAATCCATAACGCGCGAAGACGGAGCGCGCCGTCTGTTCCACACGATTCCAAAGATCGGTCTCGGGGGGCAACAGGTCTCGTGTGCCTCGCACCCTGAAAATCACTGCCATGGAAAGAGTTTACCCAAGTCCCTGCTTTGTGATTGTGCACTCGTTACAATTGCGCGCTCTCAGCTCGATAGCTTGCGCTGTAGTCAAGATAGTTCCGGGCAAACTGCAGGATCAGCTCCCGATCCGCATCGCCCAGTGATCGCCTGACCTTGCCAGGAACACCCGCAACCAGCGATCTGGGCGGAATCACTGTATGCTCCGGAATCACCGCTCCAGCAGCGATGATCGACCCTTCTCCAACGCGCGCATCATTCAGGATGATCGCTCCGATACCTACGAGAACAGCATCCTCGAGGATGCACCCGTGCACCGTTGCATTGTGGCCGATGGTGACCAGCTCCCCGACGAGCACGGGATAGAGGTGCCGCATCCCGTGCAGCACGGCGCAGTCCTGCACATTGCTGCGAGCGCCGATGCGAATAGAGTTAACGTCACCCCGGACGACAGCGTTCATCCAGACACTTGCCTCCTCGCCCAGGGTCACGTCCCCAATCAGTTGTGCGGACGGGTCCACATAGCAGCTGGAAGGAATGCTCGGAAGTAGACCTCCAAACGCGCGGATCATGGGCAAATTCTAACGCCCCCTGGAAGTCCAAATGAGTTATAGCCGTTCGCTCCAGGTTTTGGTGCTCCTCCAAGTTGACTCCCGCCAGTGGCAGATTTTCATTTCAGCAGCCCGCCCCAATCGGCGGTATTCTAAAAATGTCCCTTGTCAGGGCCGTTTGGAGGTGTATCTTTCGTGGCAGAGGTTCGAGTACAGGAAGGCGAACCCCTTGAAAATGCCCTGCGCCGCTTCAAACGCAAAGTGCAGACTGAGGACATCATCAAGGAAGTAAAGCGGCACTCTTTCTACCTGAAGCCAGGTGAAAAGAAGCGCGTCAAAGAAGCGCTCGCACGCAAGCGGAATCGCAAGAAGGTTCGCAAGGAGCAGGACTAGCTCCTCTCCAGTAAACCGGTAGGCCGTCCCCGGCTCTCATGCCAGTGGGACGGTCGCCACTCCCATAACCCGCTGTCGCATGACCTCCTCCATGCACAGCTCCGGCTTCGAGAGGCTCCATTGCCTGGCCGGCAACCCTGAAGACCCCTCCCCAAAAGCAGGACCGGGCCCTAGTACTTTCCACGAATGGGAGAGTGACATGGAATTTGCAGACCGTCTTCTGACCTGCAGCGATTGCGGTGGGGAGTTCATCTTCACTGCCGGGGAGCAGCTGTTCTTCTTCGACAAACAATTCAAGAACGATCCAAAGCGCTGTAAGCCGTGCAAGTCTCGGCGGGCGGTCGCCAGCGCTGGCCCGGGTGCCGGGCCCGTAGCGGCCGGCATCTCTCGGACAGAGACACGGACGAGCTGTTCAGCGTGCGGCATCGAAACGACTGTGCCGTTCAAGCCCACTCAAGGCCGCCCTGTTCTTTGCCGGCAGTGCTTCCAGTCACAGCGTCCTGTGGCGAATCCCGCGCTGGTGGCAGAGCAGGCAGGGACTATGTTGAATGCTCAGCTTGGGCACGGGCTGGTCTCCGGAGTCGGTTCGCCGACGATGGTCACGCCAGAGATTTCCGCGCCGTTGATCGATCTGATTGCTTCGGCATCGCGGGCTTGATCCGTCGGTAAGGGGTACAGGCACCTGGAAACCGCCTCCGAAAGGCGGCGGAAAAACATGTGTCTGTGCGACACTCCCACAAGCATGCATCCAGTAAACACCTTCCGCGACGGAATGGTTCCGGCACCGGCGACGAGTGATCTCGTACGCGGACGCACAGCGTTCGGCGATTTCGAGATCATTATATGCAGCGACGGGACTTACCATCTCGACGGCGGTGCCATGTTCGGCGTTGTGCCAAAGACCTTATGGCAGAAGCGTATGCCGGCAGATGACCTGAACCGCATCCTCCTCGGTCTGAACATCATTCTGGTTCGCACAGGGACGCATACCGTGTTGATCGAGACGGGCATCGGCAACAAGCAGCCAGGGAAGCTACGTGAGATCCACGGAAACCAGGAGCTGTTGCCGAGGTCACTCGAGGCAGCTGGGGTGCGTCCGGAGGAGGTCGACATCGTTCTCAACACTCACCTCCACTTCGACCACTGCGGCTGGAACACAACCCTGCATCCGGACGGATCGATCACGCCAACCTT
>JAABUZ0100007411.1_pt1 | contig 13232 bp, 8 predicted proteins | sample 5562091 | NCBI WGS metagenome assembly JAABUZ01 (sample SAMN12813069, study PRJNA571459) | rock metagenome | isolation source: Antarctica rocks | place: Antarctica: Victoria Land, Linnaeus Terrace sud | collected 2015-12-21 | reverse complement strand
CGGACGGGTGCGCGCGGCCAGCGAGCAGCTCGCCGCCCGAGAGGAAGTCGCTCACATCGCTGTCGCTGGCGAGTCGGCTGCGGCCCCCAGCCCCCCTGGGCTGCCGAACAGCCCGGGCACACGTGAGACGGGCCATACGCGCTGCGCGCGGGGCATGCGGCGCGGGGGGAGCTGGCCATGGCAGCTCCGGATAAGCGCTCACTGCCGCAGCGACCACCCATGCGGCACCGACGCTGTCAACGACAGCCCGCCAAAGCGCCGCAGATGCAACGTTAGAGACCTCCCGCACCAACGTCTCATGTGAAACCGGCCTCGATGCGAGCGGGGATCTCCCGCCAGCAACACGACCAAGGTTGCGTACCCCACAGGCGAAGCCTGCGTCGCGCGGGGGCGGGCGCACGCCGATGTAGGGGCCGGGTGACCAACGGGGCGGAGTTCGTTCCAGGCACGCCCCCGGCAAGGCGCTATGCTTCAACGATCGACTCCACGCATCCCTACTTCCTCGCCTTGGCCTTCCTCACAGCAAATTCCTTTGAGCCACATGCAGCCGTCGACGCTCTGCTCCTAACCGTCGGGGTCCTGGTCGGCCACGCAGTTCGTCGGTCGCGGCGGGTTGAATAGTTGGCCAGTGAGCTTGCGGCCTCCTCTTCGGTCCCCTGTGCCCACCACCCAGCCACCCGCCGCAAGGCGGGCTCCGTTGAAGGCAGGCGCGCCCTCGGCGGAAGTCGAGAACAAGCGCAGACCACCGGCGCCCTACGCCTTACGGGCCCCGGCTCCGTTGCACGTGCCTACGAGTTGGCCCCGAGTCATCGCGCCCGAGAACTGATGTCAGATAGTCGCAGCGACCGCGACACAACTCTCTCAACCGAATCGAGGAGGATGCAAGCATGGCGTTGGATCTGTTGAAAGCCCTGAGAGAGGGCCTGTCCGGTAACCCGGTACGGGATCGGCCCGCGGGCATCGAGGTACGGCTGGACCTTGAGCCCGCCGGTGGCCTTCCGGTCCAGCCACCGTCCTATGACGGCGCGCTGGAGATCCATCCGCGGCACATCGATGGTGAGCCACGGGCGGTGATCGAGCTCGACAGCGTCGGGTCGTCGGCCAACCGCTTGGAGGGAGTGCTCCTCGAACTGCATCGAAACGGTGACTACCCGCTTCCGGTGTCCACCACCACTGTCCAGCCGACGACCGGGCGCGCGGTAACGATATCGACGCTTGAGATGCCGCACCGCGTTTTCGACGCGTGGCTGCGCCTGTCGAACGAGGAGGATGGGAACCGCAGGTTCGAGGACAGCGAGCTGGGACAGGAGCTGTCGCTTGCCCGCGAGTCGGCGCTCGATCCTCTGCTCGAGACCTCTACCCACGACCTGCTGTTCGGAGCCTGGGACTCTCACCGGAAAGGCCCCCACGGTCAGGTGCGGCTCGGGCGCAGCCTGACGACGACGTTGATAGGACTGGACCCGCTACCGCAGGCGCAGTTCGCGGCAAGACGAGATCCGCTCAACCTCGGTGAGGCCAGTGACCTGCCCAAGGGAGCGAAGAAGCTCTCGGAGCAGGGGCTTAGCTCCATCCCACCACAGAAGAGAGTCCCGACACCTGTACAGGGCGAGCGCTACGAGAGCCTGAACGGAGGCGTTTCCATCACCGAGGGCCGCTACCTGGGCTTCCTCTCCTTCGCCGCTCTGAGAAGGCTCGGCTTCGAACGCTACGACGCTACCAACGTGCGAGTGCTGCTTGCGACCCTCGGCCTCTACACGCTCACCCTACGGGCCGCCGACGGCTGGGATCTCCGTGCCCGGTGCGCGCTAGTGCCGAGGGGTGACCTGCGCCTGGCACTCGTCCGGCCCCGGGGGGAGCGAGAGAACTTCTCCCTTTCCTTGGAAGAAGCCCGAGGCCTTTTCTCCGATGCCGTCATGCAGGTCGGGGTAACGGATCGAAGCGTCAATCTCCGCGCCGGCGAAACGCTAAATGGGCTGATTGACAAAGCAGTCGCCACCGGTCGCGAGTAGGAGCCCCACCGTGAAGATCACCGTCTGGTTTCCCCTTGGCGTGTACCACGCACAGTCGCAAACTCGCTTCGACGAACCTGAGTGGCCCCCACACCCGGTCCGGCTGATCGGAGCACTCACCGCGGCTGCACATTCGCCGGGGCGGGCTGACACCGATGGGGAACGCTTGGACCACGACCTCGCACTGCTCCGGAAGCTTTGCGATGCGCCTCCTCCAGCTATCGCAGCGCCCGACGCGGTCCCGATCAGCGACGTGCCCACGGACGGCGAGGCAGTGATGGTTACTGGCGCGACGCGCTGGGCGCCTCGCAACTACTTCACGACAGGAAGGGAGCAGGCCCGAGTCCAGAAGGTGGGTGTAGCCGTCGGTGACCGGCGGGTCGAGTTCGACTGGCCGACGCTCGCGCTTGATCCCACGGAGGTGGAACGGCTGTCGAGCTTGGCGGACGATGTCAGCTTCCTCGGTACGACCCGCTCGCCCGTGCTGGCAACAGTGAGTACTGACTCGAACGGTGACCAGGGTCCAGTCTGGAAGCCAGTACAGACCCACACCGCCGGAGGAGCGCCAACGGTCGCGGTTCGGGTCCCGGACCCGACCACGCTCGACGCGTTCAACCGCCGTCATGAGGCTCGGCGCAGCTCGAAGGCCGGCGTGGAAGCCGCCACGACAGTCGTGCCCGGGATTCGCATCGGGCGCGAGGTGGCATACGTCCATTCCTCGTCCGAGGCCGACCTGACAAGCGCCATCGACCCCCGCTGGTGGGGGGACATGATCGTGCTCGCGATCGACAAGGACAGGAGCGAGGTGGTCCCAAGCTCCGGAGCCTCTTACCTGTTCGCCCGCGCGGTGCGAACCGCGCTCTTGAGTGCCTACGACGCCGCCGGAAAGGCTGGGGAGGCGCCCGCGATCCTGCGTGCGCGCGGCACCGAGGCCCACTGCGCGGTCGTGGCGCTGGCCGATGTGTGGCATGAACGCGCAGGAGGGCAGATCAAGGGGGTGGCCATCCTGCTCCCCAGCTCTGAACGTGCCGACGACGTGGCGCTGCAACGCGTACAGGTAGAACGCGGCCTTGCCAGTCTCGTCGGAGACGCCGGAGGCGTGCCGCAACGGTACGTGGGGATCCCCGAGGCCGGTCGAATTTGGCTCAAGCTCCCGAATCCCAGCGAAGCGGCCCTCAAGACGCTACTGAAGCGGACATACCGGGCGACCGCGGCTTCCTGGCTGAGCGTCACTCCGGTGGTTCACGCGAGGTGGCGAAAGGGCGCCCGTGAGACGCTGATGGACCAAGTGGCCCTTGACTGCTCCCATGCCGGACTGCCCCGACCAGCCCAGGTAGAGGCCCTTCGGGGCGCGGCCTTCCCGGGCGCAGCGAGCCGGTCTGTGCCGATCGAGCGAGTGCCCGAGCTTTGGCGCAAGTCGCTCGGAGGGCCTGCGAGCCACTTACGCATCACGTTCTCCTCGCCTGTAGCCGGACCGGTGTTGCTGGGACGGGCACGCCACTTCGGCCTCGGCCTGTTCGTACCCGCCCCCGACGCCTCGGGGTCGTTGGGCCGACAGGATCGTACGAAGACCCCGTGATCTCGTTCGCCCAGTTCACCACGGCGGTTTACGGCGATCGCACTCCCTACCCCTGGCAGCAGCGCTTCGCCGAGCGCTGCGCGAGTGGCTCGCCGCCTTCTACAGTCGGCGTCCCGACAGGTTGCGGCAAGACCACGGTGGTCGACGCGCTGGTGTGGGCGTTGGCCAGGCAGGCCGACCGGCCGCCGTCCGAACGGACCGTCGGCGCGCGAATCGTGTGGGCGATCGACCGCAGGATTCTCGTCAACGAAGTTCATACTCATGCGAGCGCCCTCGCCGAGCGCCTGCGGATCGCTCGGGATCAGACGGAAGATCCACTTCATGAGACGGCCGTACGGCTGTCGGCCATGGCGGGCGAGGTGCCTCTGGTGGCGACGCGTTGGCGCGGGGGCATACCCACCGACCGTTCGCTCCGCCCGCCCGCCCAGCCACAGGTCATCACCAGCACACTCGCCCAGGTCGGATCGCGACTGCTTTTCCGCGGCTACGGAGTAGGCCGAGGGTCGCTCTCGGTCGAAGCGGGATTGGCCGGGTGTGACACAACGATCTGTCTGGATGAGGCGCACCTCACCGAGCCCTTCCGCCAGACGGTCACCGCGATCAGGGCTCGTCGCGCGGACACCGAGGGGGGATTGGCTCTCCCGGGGCTCGGGCTGATCACGCTGACAGCGACTCCGGGAGACCACGTGCGCGATGACGCCGTGCTGCTCGAGGCGGATGACCGTGAGGGGCCGGAACTCAAGCGGCGGCTCAAGGCCGATAAGTGGGCCCGCCTGGAGGAGGGCCCTCCAACCGAGCGAGAGCGCGTGAGCTTGATTGCCGAGAAGACAGCCGCTCACCTAGCGCACGGCGCACCAACGGTGGCTTGCGTCGTGAACACGGTCAGGCGCGCTCGGGCAGTCTTCGACGTGCTTGGGCTAGAGCTTCGCGGCCATGACGTCGATCTCGCCCTGCTGATCGGTCCGCAGCGCCCGGCAGACCGGGAGCGCCTGCTGGACGAGCACGGGGATCTACTGTTTGGCCGCAGGTCTTCGGAGCGCCCGCTCGTGTGTGTCGCCACGCAGACGTTCGAGGTGGGTCTGGACGCCGACGTGGCGGCGATGGTGACGGACTCGGCGTCGGCGTCCGCGCTCGTGCAGCGACTCGGGCGGCTCAACCGCGGCGGCCACGGCACCGGACAAGCCACCATCGTTCGGGACGCGGACACATGGTTGTATGAAGCCGACGAGCTGCTCGCTTGGGAGTGGCTGCAGTCCCGCCGGCGCGCCGATGGCAGCGTGGACGTCTCCGTCGCCGCGCTCGAAGCCGACCGATCGCGCCCCCTCCCCGCTCGCGGACGTTCGGCGCCTTCTCTGACACCTGCCGTCCTCGACCTGCTGGTCCAGACCAATCCGCAACCGGGCCGCTGGCAGGAACCGGACGTCGAGGGGTTCCTCCGCGGCGCCGAGGAGCAGACGGCCGCCGACGCGAGGGTCTGCTGGCGGTGCGACTTGCTCCCCACCGTCCAAGATCCCGCCGCCAGGGGATACCGAGAGATGCTGCTCGAGTTGGTCCCGCCCCAAGAGCAGGAGCAGCTCACGCTGAGCGTCAAGGCGGCGGGAGCCCTGCTCGCGGCACGCTACTCACCAGAAGCCAAGCCAGGCAAAGCTACGACGATCGCGCTGTCTGACTCCGACGTGGAGGGAGAGACCGAGCCCGCCAGGGTTCCGGAGCCACGATCCCTGGGTCTCGCAGTCCCGTTCTTGGTCATCCGCCGGGGAGAGACCCTGCACGGGACAATGCTCGCCATGGAGGACGCGAAAGTGACGCCCGGGGCGTTGCAGCCAGGGGATGTCGTCGTGCTGCCAACGCAGGCCGGGGGCGTCGACGAGCATGGATTGGCGCCGGCTGGCCCGAGGGATTCGCCCAGGGCCGCTGAGGTCGGCGATGTGGCGGGCGATCGACGTCCAAGGCCTGGAAGGGACCGGGAGATGCCGGACCTGGTTCCCGTTCGGCTCTCCGCCGCCGCCCTGGGTGAGGGGCATCTGGCGAAATGGCCCCAAGTCCGGATGAGGTGCCGAGCCGTGACCGATGGTATCACACCGCGCGACGGCGCGGGGAGCACCGCAGATCTCATCCGCAAGTTGGCTCGGATGCTGCCGGATCACGACGCGCTATCGCTCCTGACACCGGAATCGCTGGCGGAGCGGCAGGAGCCGATCCGCGTGCTCCTGCGGGCGATCGGGCCCGTGGGGGAAGACGAATTGCCTAGGTTGGACGAGCGCGAGGTCGAGGCTCTGGAGGGGGAAGACCAGGAGGACATCGGCGCCAAAGGTGATGAGGCGGCGGAGGACCTGTCGCCAGACACAGGAGCCGCTCCCCGCCGGTCAGACCTACTTGAGCGAACATGGGTGCTCATCCCGGTCGCCGATAGGGAACGCGAGCGCCAATGGCGCGATAGCGACTATCCCTCACCGACCCTTGGGGCTCACGCGACAGCGGTCCGATCCCAGGTGGAGGAGTTCACCGCGGGGAGTGGCCTTCCCAGCTCGATCTGCTCGGCGTTGTCATTGGCCGCTGCTGCCCACGACCACGGCAAGGCGGACCCCCGCACGCAGGCCTTCTTCCACGGTGGAGTCAGCCCACTGGGAATCGAGCCAATCGCCAAGAGCGTGTTCGGAACGAGCGATCCGCGCACCGAGCGGCTGGCACGTGCGAGCGCCGGGCTTCCACGAGGGCTCCGGCACGAGATCGCATCAGTCGCCGTCCTCTCCGAGTGGCTGGCCTCTGAGGCAGGCAAAGCCGGCGACATCGATGCTGACCTGGTCCTACATCTAGTGGCTAGCCACCATGGACAGGGCGGACCGATTCCGCGGACCCCCAGCGGTGGCGACGAGGCACGTCCGTTCCATGTCGCCGCGGTGGGGATCGAAGGGACTGCGGTCGGTGATGGTCAAGACGGATGGGTTGGTGGAGAGTGGCTGAGGCGATTCTGGCGCGTCGTGGACCGGTACGGCGAGTGGGGCACGGCGTACCTCGAGGCACTCCTTGTAACGGCCGACCGAACGGTCTCGGCGCGAGGAGGCTGAATGGCGCTGGAGCTCTCATGGATGCCCCCGGAAGCCCCGTACATGCCGGTGGCCACAGCAGGGCTCCTCTCAGCGCTCGATCAGGCCGGTCACCCGGCGACCGCCCACTGGCGGGATACCCGCGATCGACTTCAGCTGTGGCTGGATGCAGACCTTACACCCGAGGAGGTGGGGTTGGCGCTGGCCGAGGCCGAATGGCCCTGCCTGGCCAAGATCCCTTGGCCACCAGGCACGAACACCCAGGGTGCTCAAGCGATCAAGCCGGTGCTTGAACAGCAGGGAGCCCCGGCAAATGCTTTCCGCGCGATGGTCACCGCGGCCCCGGCGACCGAGGCCAGGTTCCTGAGGGCTCTTCTCACGGACGGGGTGCTCGACGACAAGGGGATCCCGTCGCGCAGCCGCCTCCTTCGGGGTGTCAAGTCGGACCTATCGGGGGTGGCAAACCGACCGAAGGCAGTCACCGCCGCGCACCTGACCGTTGAGCTCTCCAGTGGTCCCGATTTCCGCAAGGGCGCTTCGGGCCTTGGCCTGGGCCTAATCCCCGAGATACAGACTTTCGGTGGGACAACCGGCCCTTCCGCGTCAACGGTGGGGTCCTATTCGCCGCTGCTGTACCTCTTGCTCTGGCTGGGGTTGATGGCACTCCCGCCTGTTGGGGTGTCACGTGGTTGGGCCCGCAGCGTTGGCGGTCCATTGGTGACCGGGCCCGACGTACTGTCGTGGCCAGTGTGGCGAGTACCTGTCGGGCTGAGGGCCCTGCGCTCGCTCTTCTGCCTCGATGCGATCCACACGGAGGAACCTCAGCTGGACGCGCTAGCTCAGCGTGGCGTCACGGCGGTCTATCGCGCCCGTGCCGTGGAGCTAAGCACGATGGTGGCCGTGTACCGGTGGGGCCAGCAGGTCGCCCGGTAAGGGACGCATGGCTGACTCACCCCCCACCGGAGCCGCCACCCCGGACCTCATTCCCGCCCGGATGCTCAACGAGCACGTCTACTGCCCGCGGCTGGCCTACCTCGAGTGGGCGGACGGAGGCTTTCGCCACAACGCCGATACCGCAGAGGGCACCTACGCACATCGGCGGGTCGACGTCGAGCGCGGCAGCCCCCCGGCCCCAGAGGAGGAGGCCGGGGATGATCCTCCGCGCCCGAGCACGTCGGTCACGCTCAGCTCGGAGACGCTTGGGCTCACCGCCAAGGTCGACCTGCTGGAGCACGATGGCAACGCCGTCACGCCAGTGGAGTACAAGCGCGGCAGGCCTGCGCCCGGCGACGTTCCCCTGCACGACCCCGAGCTCGTGCAGCTCTGCGCCCAGGTGCTCTTGCTGCGCGACGCGGGTTACACGGTCGAGCGTGGCGAGGTCTACTTCGCGGAGACGCGCACCCGGCACACCGTCCTCATCGACGACGCACTTGCCGCGCGTACGCTCGCCGAGCGAGATCAGCTGCGAGCCAACGTGGAACGCCACCAAGCTCCTCCGCCCCTGGTGGACAGCCCGAAGTGCCCGCGCTGCTCGCTGGTCAGCGTCTGCCTGCCCGACGAGACCAACCTCCTGCGCGGAGCGAGCGAGCACGTCCCGCGGCGCCTGATCGCACCAGACTCGCCGGCCACTCCCTTGTATCTCACTACGCCAGGGTCGCGTTTGACTAAACGCGCGGGCAGGGTGGTGCTGATGGAGGATGGAGCGGAGGTCGCGAGCCGCCGCCTCATCGACATTTCCCACGTAGCTGTCTTCGGGAACGTGTCGCTGGGCAGCGCCGCGATCCGTGCTTTCCTCGATGCTGGTGTGCCGGTGCTATGGCTCAGTGGCCGCGGATGGCTCAGCGGATTCGCGACAGGCATGCCGGGCCAGAACATCGAGCTGCGGATTCGCCAGCATCGTGCGGCGGCGGTCGGCGCGCCGACGACGGCGGCAGGCTTCGTTGCGGGGAAGATCAGGAACTGCCGCACGCTGATCCGCCGGCATGGGGGAGCGGACGCGGCACCGGCGGTCGTTCAGCTCGCGGACTTGGCGCGGGCGGCCGAGCAAGAGCCGGACATGCAGTCCCTGCTCGGGCTCGAGGGAACCGCGGCACGGATCTACTTCGAGCAGTTCGGCCGGTTGATCGCCACCCGCAGCATGGGCGATTTTGACTTCGACGGCCGCAGCCGGCGGCCTCCACGCGACCGGCTCAACGCGCTGCTGTCGTTTGCCTATGCCCTGCTCACCAAGGATGCGACCGCCGCCACCATCGCGGTCGGGTTCGAGCCCTACCTGGGGCTCTACCACCGGCCCCGCTTCGGACGCCCGGCTCTGGCGCTAGACCTCGCCGAGGAGTTCCGGCCGCTCGTCGCCGACTCGACGGTGCTCACCGTCGTGAACAACGGTGAGATCCGCAAGGAGGACTTCGTCGAGCGCGCGGGTGCGGTTGCTCTAGCGCAGACAGGCCGCCGAAAGCTGATCGCCGCGTACGAGCGGCGGATGACCGGCGAACTGCGCCATCCGTTGTTCAAGTACCAGGCGAGCTATCGTCGCTGCTTGGAGATTCAGGCCCGCCTCCTCGCAGCGACCCTGCTGGGCGACGTGCCGGGCTACCGACCCTTGACAACTCGATAGGAAGATGGCGGACCGAAGTCGCTTCCTGCTCACCTACGACATCCGGCACCCGCGCAGGCTGAAGCGGGTGCATGGCGTCGCCACGGACTACGGCGAGCCGCTTCAATACTCGGTGTTCGTCTGTGACCTGACCCGGCTCGAGCTCGTGGACATGCGCACGCACCTGCTGGAGGAGATGAACCAGCGAGAGGACAGCGTGAGCATCTTCGACCTGGGCGCGCCAACGGGGCGGGGGTTGGCGTGCGTGGAGTTCATCGGCGTGCGCCGCCCCCTGCCCGGCGACGATGCCGCGATTTGGTGATGCGAGGACTGAGGTGGTACCGGAAACGCCGCCGGCGCTCGCCAGCCGTTTCTGCCTGCTCACCGCCGGCTTTACCCTCCCCATCGCAGTCGCTGCTCCCCAGGCGAGCGTCACAAGGACCTACCGCTCGCACGGGGAGCGAAACAGCCTGCAAATCACCAGGGTATTTTGCGAGCTGTCACCCAGGTCTACGGGCCTGGGCTCCGTTGAAGCAACGGGCCCTTATGGCCGCGGAGAAGGGCGACGTCCTGGTCACCCAGGTCTACGGGCCTGGGCTCCGTTGAAGCGACTCGGACTGACCCTCCTACTGCGCGGCGGGGGGTGTCACCCAGGTCTACGGGCCTGGGCTCCGTTGAAGCACGAGGAAGCCCTGCTCGCCGACCTGGATCTGCTGGACGTCACCCAGGTCTACGGGCCTGGGCTCCGTTGAAGCGTCGTCAGGGCGCAGTTGTCGAACTGCGCGAGGGTGGGTCACCCAGGTCTACGGGCCTGGGCTCCGTTGAAGCGTCCCGACCGGCCACAAGCCACCCCCGGGTTCGTGGGTCACCCAGGTCTACGGGCCTGGGCTCCGTTGAAGCGACGCTGACGGCCGGTCGTTGTGCGGGCGATTCGGGGTCACCCAGGTCTACGGGCCTGGGCTCCGTTGAAGCCCGATTGCCTCGAGCTCGACCACCTCTGTCGCAACGTCACCCAGGTCTACGGGCCTGGGCTCCGTTGAAGCCGCCACGTCAGTCGCTGCACCGCCCAGCGCGGCGGGTCACCCAGGTCTACGGGCCTGGGCTCCGTTGAAGCGACCCGGCCGGCGTAGTTGAGGTTCGTCCGCTCCGAGTCACCCAGGTCTACGGGCCTGGGCTCCGTTGAAGCACGGGACAACTTGGACTACTGCTCTGAGCACGGGGACGTCACCCAGGTCTACGGGCCTGGGCTCCGTTGAAGCTCGGCCCGCGCGTACGTGTAGCGCCCCAGCCCGGCAGGGTCACCCAGGTCTACGGGCCTGGGCTCCGTTGAAGCCATGTTGGACCGGGCCCTGGGTGCTGCCCAAGCGTCCGTCACCCAGGTCTACGGGCCTGGGCTCCGTTGAAGCGCGCGTTCGATGTAGTCGCCGGCCATGTGGCGCAGCGTCACCCAGGTCTACGGGCCTGGGCTCCGTTGAAGCGCGACAAACGTGCCGAGGATGTTCCATCCGGGTTCGCCGTCACCCAGGTCTACGGGCCTGGGCTCCGTTGAAGCATGGAGGGCCTGCGCGGTGGCGGCTCGCCGGACGAGGTCACCCAGGTCTACGGGCCTGGGCTCCGTTGAAGCGCGGCGAGGGCGTTGGCGTGGGTGGTCCGTGAGTTCCCGTCACCCAGGTCTACGGGCCTGGGCTCCGTTGAAGCCACCGTCACCGGCCCAGGCCCGTGCGACCTCACCGGGTCACCCAGGTCTACGGGCCTGGGCTCCGTTGAAGCCACCACCACCCCGCCTGCGTCTCCCGCACCTTCTTCAACAGGTCACCCAGGTCTACGGGCCTGGGCTCCGTTGAAGCCGCATCGCCATGATGTCCTGCACCGTCCCCTTGGCGTCACCCAGGTCTACGGGCCTGGGCTCCGTTGAAGCCGCCGACCTCCTCGCCCTTGCCGCTACTGTCGTCAAGTCACCCAGGTCTACGGGCCTAGGCTCCGTTGAAGCAACGGGATCGCCGTCCACCACCCCCTCGGCGACCAGTCACCCAGGTCTACGGGCCTGGGCTCCGTTGAAGCCTCGCCGTCCTGGGCGCCTACCGGACCGTCAACGACGTCACCCAGGTCTACGGGCCTGGGCTCCGTTGAAGCGGGCGTGGACCTCACCGGAACCGATTCCGACCTGTATGTCACCCAGGTCTACGGGCCTGGGCTCCGTTGAAGCGCAACTTCGTGAGTCACGTCCTTTATGGCGCCCGCCGCGTCACCCAGGTCTACGGGCCTGGGCTCCGTTGAAGCGAGCGGGACGTCGCGAAACGCTTCACCCCCAATCCAGTCACCCAGGTCTACGGGCCTGGGCTCCGTTGAAGCGGGTCAGCCGTCCCGCGTGTCGCCGAGCATGTCCGTGTCACCCAGGTCTACGGGCCTGGGCTCCGTTGAAGCACGCCATCAGCGTTCACCAGCCAGGAGCTGCAACGACGTCACCCAGGTCTACGGGCCTGGGCTCCGTTGAAGCGTGCGAGAGACGATGTGCGCTGAATCGGGTGACCCAGTCACCCAGGTCTACGGGCCTGGGCTCCGTTGAAGCTCCGTCGCCGCAAGGTCAGCGGTCAGGTTCGCGACGTCCGGTCACCCAGGTCTACGGGCCTGGGCTCCGTTGAAGCACGTGGGCGTGTGGTGGCCCTCTCGTGGACGTTCAGTCACCCAGGTCTACGGGCCTGGGCTCCGTTGAAGCCTCGCACCCTGCGCCGGGTCGGGACGGGTGACCGCCCGTCACCCAGGTCTACGGGCCTGGGCTCCGTTGAAGCACCCCGGACGACGGCCGCGTCGCCTACGACGAGACGTCACCCAGGTCTACGGGCCTGGGCTCCGTTGAAGCCCGCGCGCCCAGACCCGGCACCGCTGCCCCTTCCGAGTCACCCAGGTCTACGGGCCTGGGCTCCGTTGAAGCGACGAGGACGGGCGCCCGATGCCGAAGGGGTGGATGGGATGTCACCCAGGTCTACGGGCCTGGGCTCCGTTGAAGCTACGGCAGCGGTGACCGCACCCCTCGTGAGCATGGATAGTCACCCAGGTCTACGGGCCTGGGCTCCGTTGAAGCGCCATCGATGGCGAAGCCCCAGAGTCCGCGTGTTCCCAGTCACCCAGGTCTACGGGCCTGGGCTCCGTTGAAGCTCCAGCCGGTCCTTCGTGTGGGCGCCGTACGGGCCGTCACCCAGGTCTACGGGCCTGGGCTCCGTTGAAGCGTTGTGGGCCTGGTGCAGCACGTCGTCGCGGTGGCGGTCACCCAGGTCTACGGGCCTGGGCTCCGTTGAAGCTGGACGCGAGAAGCGCGTGCCACCGTCGCCGCAACGTGTCACCCAGGTCTACGGGCCTGGGCTCCGTTGAAGCAACTGCGCCCACGTCATCCCCCCGTGCCATGACGGGTCACCCAGGTCTACGGGCCTGGGCTCCGTTGAAGCGTCAACCGGCAGCTCGACCGTCTTCCCGCACGCCTCGTCACCCAGGTCTACGGGCCTGGGCTCCGTTGAAGCGAGGAGATGACCAAGACCTACAACGCGGTCCTCAGCGTCACCCAGGTCTACGGGCCTGGGCTCCGTTGAAGCGCTGACACGATTCAGCGGCGGGCGGTGGAGACGCTGTCACCCAGGTCTACGGGCCTGGGCTCCGTTGAAGCCCGACCAAGACGGGGAACCTGTTCGGGGAGAGCTACTTGTCACCCAGGTCTACGGGCCTGGGCTCCGTTGAAGCATCCGGGTCGTCCCCGTCCGCGTCGGCTGAGCAATGTCACCCAGGTCTACGGGCCTGGGCTCCGTTGAAGCGACGTGGACCTCGACGCGATCCACCCGGCGTTGCTCGTCACCCAGGTCTACGGGCCTGGGCTCCATTGAAGCCCATATTACGGCGCGCGGCAAATAGTGCGGTGTAACACAGTGTTAACTGTGCTTGGTGGCGTGGGCGGTATCATGGTGGTGTGAGTGAGTCTGGTGATGGGCGAAACTTGTCGGGCTCGGCGCAGGCGG
>JAABUZ0100007409.1_pt1 | contig 13233 bp, 10 predicted proteins | sample 5562091 | NCBI WGS metagenome assembly JAABUZ01 (sample SAMN12813069, study PRJNA571459) | rock metagenome | isolation source: Antarctica rocks | place: Antarctica: Victoria Land, Linnaeus Terrace sud | collected 2015-12-21 | reverse complement strand
CGTGTCGCTCAGGCCGAGGCCGCGCTCGCCGGCTGGCTTCAGGCGAATGGGTTCGTCGGCCAGTACACGACTGGCACGAACCGTTCGCTCACCGTCGAGTTCCTCGCCGCGTGCGACGAGGAGTACGACTGGATCGCCGAGAAGCTCGACCTCGTCCTCCCGGGCGTGCACCGCAAGGTGCGCGAGGCCGACACGCAGGATGTCCGCGTTCGCCGGATTCGTGTGTACGGCGAGGTACTCCGGCCGTTCGTTGAGAAGTGGAAGCTGCTCGCCCGTGGGACCGAGATTCGCGTTCCTTCTCGACTGTGGACTTCCACGCGAGAGGAGATCTCGGCCTACCTCCAGAGCGTCTTCCAGGCGGAGGGCTTCGTGTCGGTGCGTCGTAGCGGCGGCGAGGAGGCGGCCCGCGTCGGTCTCAGCGTCATCTCAGAGCAGTGGACGGAGGACATTCAGCTCCTCCTCGGCACGCTGGGTATCTATTCGCACCGGCTGCGAAAGCATGAGCCCCGATCCGACCGCCACGACCAGCACGAGGTGAGCATCGGCATCGCCTCCGAGCGTGCGCGCTTCGCCGAGTTGGTCGGCTTCATCGAAAGCCGCAAGCAGGACAAGCTCCTCGCCGCGATGATGCTCCAGAACCCCAAAGTCTGTGCCGACCTGCGCGAGGAGCGGATCGTCCGCATCGAAGATGTCGGCGTTCACGAGGTCTACGACATCCAGACCGAGTCGGGCGAGTACCTCTCGAACAACGTCGCGGTGCATAACTGCTTCATCCTCTCCGTGCAGGACGACATGAACTCGATCCTCGCCTGGAACACCAAGGAGGGGAACATCTTTCGCGGTGGGTCGGGGGCGGGCATCAACCTGTCGAACATCCGCGGCTCGATGGAGCCGCTGGCCAAGGGCGGCACCGCGAGCGGCCCGGTCTCCTTCATGCGCGGCGCCGACTCGTGGGCGGGCACGATCAAGTCCGGCGGCAAGACGCGGCGCGCGGCGAAGATGGTGGTCCTCGACGTCGACCATCCCGACATCCGCGACTTCATCTGGTGCAAGGCGCGTGAGGAGGAAAAGGCGGCCGCGCTGCGCGAGGCCGGCTTCGACATGTCGATCGACGGCGACGGGTTCACGTCGATCCAGTACCAGAACGCCAACAACTCCGTCCGGCTCTCCGACGAGTTCATGCGCGCGGTGGAGAACGGCTCGCAGTGGGACCTGATTGGCCGCACCACCGGCCGCCCGATCGGCGACCCGGTCGACGCCCGCGAGCTCATGCGCGAGATCGCCGAGGCCGCCTGGCGCTGCGCCGATCCCGGCGTCCAGTACGACACGACCATCAACCAGTGGCACACCTCGCCACGGTCGGGGCGCATCAACGCGTCGAACCCGTGCAGCGAGTACATGCACGTCGACGACTCGGCGTGCAACCTCTCCTCGCTCAATCTCATGAAGTTCCGCCGCGAGGACGGCTCCTTCGACGTCGAGTCCTTCGAGCACGCGGTCGACGTGATGTTCCTCGCCCAGGAGATCATCGTCGGGCCCTCGAGCTACCCCACCGAGGAGATCGGCGACAACGCACGCGCGTTCCGCCAGCTCGGGCTGGGCTACGCCAACCTCGGCGCCTACCTCATGTCCAACGGCGTCGCCTACGACTCCGACCCCGGGCGCGGCACGGCCGCGGCGATCACCGGGCTCATGACCGGCCGCGCGTACCTCGGCTCCGCGCGCATCGCCGCGGCGATGGGCCCCTACGAGCGCTACGCGGAGAACCGGGAGCCGCACAACGCAGTCATGCGCATGCACCGCGATGCGTCATACGCGATCCCCGACTCGACGTGCGCCGACGAGGCCCTCCTCGCCGCCGCGCGCGAGAGCTGGGAGGAGGCGGTCGCCGAGGGCGAGCGCTCGGGCTACCGCAACGCACAGGCGACGGTGCTTGCCCCGACTGGCACCATCAGTTTTTTGATGGATTGCGATACCACCGGGGTCGAGCCGGACTTCTCGCTCGTGAAGTTCAAGGAGCTCGTGGGCGGTGGGCAGATGACGATCGTCAACGGCACGGTGCCGCTCGCGCTCCAGACGCTCGGCTACACGGACGAGCAGATCGAGGTGATCGAGCGCCACATCGACGAGCACTCGACGATCGTCGGCGCCCCCGGGCTGGCCGACGAGCACCTCTCAGTCTTCGACGTGGCCGTCGGCGAGCGAGCGATCTCGCACATGGGCCACATCAAGATGATGGGCGCGGTGCAGCCGTTCATCAGCGGAGCCATCTCCAAGACCGTGAACATGCCCCAGACCGCCACGGTCGACGACATCGCCGACGCCTACCTCAAGGCCTGGCACATGGGCGTCAAGGCGCTGGCGATCTACCGTGACGGGTCGAAGACGGCGCAGGCGCTCCGCACCGACGCCCAGAAGGAGGTCAAGGACACCGCCGGGGTCAATGTCGACGCCGCGGTCGCCGAGGCGCTGGCCAAGGCTCCGCCGCAGCGCCGGCGGATGCCGCGCGAGCGCCAGTCGATCACCCACAAGTTCTCGATCGGCGGCCACGAGGGCTACATCACCGCCGGCATGTACGAGGACGGGACGGTCGGCGAGATCTTCCTCACCGACATCGGCAAGGAGGGCTCGACGCTGCGCGGGATGATGAACTCGTACGCGACCTCGATCTCGATTGCGCTGCAGTACGGGGTGCCGCTCGAGACGCTCGTGCAGAAGTTCGCCTACATGCGCTTCGAGCCCGAGGGGATCACCCAGAACCCGGAGATCCCGTTCGCCAAGTCGATGCCCGACTACATCATGCGCTGGCTGGCCTCGCGCTTCCTCGACGCCGACACCCAGGAGGAGCTCGGCATCCTCACCCCCGCGGTGCGGGCGCGCAAGGCCGCGCAGGACGCGATGACCTCGATGTCGAGCGACACCGCGGGACCGGCGGCCGAGCCGACCAACGGCGGCAACGGCGGCAACGGCGGGGCGACCGTCACCCCGCAGCCCGCGGCGTCCGCGTTCACCGACTCGCCCCCGGTCCACCCGGCCAAGATGTCCGGGCTCGACCTCGGCCCCGCGTGCGGCCAGTGCGGCGGGATGATGCAGCGCACCGGCTCCTGCTACACGTGCTCGAGCTGCGGGAACAACACGGGGTGTGGGTAGGCGTAGAGCGTCATCCCGATGCGGCCCGGACATGGCCGCTGAGTCGAGCGGCCGGCCGGCGAAGGTCAGCGACGATCTCGAACGCTGGCTGAGCAGCGGAGAGAGGACCGCGGGCAGCCTCGTCGAGCTCTTCGACGAGAAGGCGTTCGCGATCCTCTTCGTGGTGCTGCTCGGTGTGCCGGCGCTTCCGCTGCCGACCGGTGGGGCGACACACGTCTTCGAGATCATCGCCGCACTGCTCGCACTGCAGCTGATCGCCGGCCGCGACCAGATCTGGCTGCCGCAACGCTGGCGCAGGGTCGAGCTGGCGGGCGAGAGGCAACAGCGGTTCATCGGCGCGCTGATGAAGATGATCCGCCGGCTCGAGCGCGTCTCCCGGCCGCGGCTGACCTTCTTGTTCGACCACCGGCTGACGAGCGTCGTCTTCGGGCTGCTCGTGCTCGCCGGCTGCGCCGGCGCCTTTTTGGCTCCGCCGTTCACGGGATTGGACACGATGCCGTCGGTCGGGGTGGTGCTGCTGTCGCTCGGGGTCCTGCTCGAGGACATCGTCGTCGTGCTCGCGGCCGTCGCGGTGGGCGTCGCCGGCGTCGCGCTCGAGATCGTGCTGGGCGGCGCGGCGCTCAGCGGCCTCGGGCACATCCTCTAGCCAACGCCTCACCGAAGCGCCGAGAGCGGGGGCTAGGCCGTGACCCCTGCCCGTGCCCGGGCGGCGCGCACCGCCGCCGACAGGGTCTGCACGTCATAGGCGCCGTGGTGGCGGCGACCGTTGATGAAGAAGGTCGGCGTGCCCGAGACGTTGCTCGCGTCGGCGCTCTCGACGTCCTCGGCCACCCGCGCCGCTCCGACGTGGCGGCGCAGGTCGACGCCGAAGCGCTCGACGTCCAGGTCGAGCGCACGGGCGTGGGCGACGAGATCGGACGGGCGCAACTCGTCTTGGCGCTCGAGCAGGAGGTCGTGCATCTCCCAGAAGGCGTTCTGGCGCCCTGCGGTTTCGCTCGCCTCGGCGGAGAGCTGCGCGTGCGGGTGGACGTCGTTGAGCGGGAGATGCCGCCACACGTAGCGGACGTCGCCGAAGTCCGCGAGCACCTCGCGCACCACGGATTCGGCCTGACCGCAGTACGAGCACTCGAAGTCGCCGTACTCCACGAGCGTCACGGGCGCGTCCCGCGGCCCGCGCACATGGTCGCGCTCGGGATGGACCGCTTCGGCGAGGTCGACGATGCTCTCCACGCGTCCCACCAGGGCGCGCAGCCGCAGACGCGCGGGCAGGAGCGCGGTGACGCGGAAGACGAGCCAGGTTAGAGCGGCCGACGCCGCCGCGGCGGTGAGGACTCCGAGCTTGGCCTCCCCGAGCTCGCGGCCGTGGAAGGCCAGCGCGGCGATGAGCAGCGAGACGGTGAACCCGATGCCGGCAAGCGTGCCGCCGCCGCCGACCGCGGCCCATCCCACCGGGGGACGGAGGCGACCGCGGCTCAGCCGGCCGACCAGCCATGAGGTGGCCATGATCCCCACCGGCTTGCCCGCCACGTAGCCGAGCACGATCCCCAGGGTGATCGGCGAGCCGTAGGCGCGCGCCAGGAAGCTTCCGTCGATCGCGATCCCAGCGTTGGCGAGGGCGAAGAGCGGGACGATGAGGTAGCTCGTCCACGGGTGATAGAGGGCCTGCAGGCGCTCGTTGGGTGAGACGGCGGACTCGAGTCCCGAGCGCGCCAAGCGAGCGAGGTCGGACGTGGGCTGCTCGCGAAAGCGGCGAAAGAGATCGGTGGCGCGCTCGAGATCCTCTCGCCCGGCGGGCGACGCATACGTGACGAGGCCCATGGCCAGGCCGATGACCACCGGGTCGACGCCTGACTCGAGCAGCGCCACCACGCAGCCGCCGCGAGCGCGATGTAGACCAACCCGTAGCGGATCCGCGCACGAATGGCCAGCAGAACGGCCGCGAACAGCGCCAGCGCGACCCCCAACGCCAGGGGCTCCACCCGGTCGGCGTAGACCGTCGCGATGACCAGCAGCGCGACGACGTCGTCCACGACGATGACCGTGAGCATGAAGGAGCGCAGCCGCTCGGGAAACCGGGGGCCGACGAGCGCCAGGACGCCGAGGGCGAAGGCGGTGTCCGTCGACATCGCCACGCCCCACCCGGCCGCCGACGGCCGTCCCGCGTTGACGGCGACGAAGACGACTACCGCCGCGGCCATCCCGCCTACTCCGGCGAGCAGCGGCAGGGTCACGCGCCGCCGCTCCCGCAGCTCGCCGACGTCGAACTCTCGCCGCGCCTCGAGGCCGACCACGAAGAAAAGAACGCCATGAGCCCGCCGTTGACCCAGGCGCGGAGATCCTGCGTGATGCCCGCGCCACTCACCCGGATGGAGAGCGGCGCTCGCCACACCGCATCATAGGAGGACGCATCGACGTTCACCCACACGAGCGCCGCCAGCGCAGCAGCGAGCAGCACCGCCGCGCTGCCGGTCTCCGTGCGCAGAAAGCGCCGAAGCGGCGTCTGAACCGAGCGGCCCCAAGCCGTGCGGCCGAGGAAGGGCTTCGGATCCGGGGCCGACGGGCCGTCGCCAGAGACTCAGCCCTCCGCGTCTCGCGCCACGTGGTAGGTCAGCACGACGGTGCCTGACCCGAGGGCCTTTGAGTCCGCGAGCTTCAGGACCGACGCCTCGCTGCTCTCGCCGAACAGGCGCTTCCCGCTTCCGAGGACGACCGGGAACACCATCAGGCGGTACTCGTCGACGAGGTCGTGGGCCATCAGCGTCTGCACGAGCATGCGGCTGCCCGCGACCAGAATGTCACCGCCCGGCTGTGCCTTCAGCTTCGCGATCGCTTCCGGGACCTCGCCCGTGATCAGCGTCGAGTTGTTCCACGCCAGGTCGTCGAGCGTCGCCGAGACGACGAACTTGGCCATGCTGTTCATCTTGTCGGCGAAACCGGCTTCGTCGGTGCGTCCCGGCCAGGCGGCCGCAAAGCCCTCATAGGTCACGCGCCCGACGAGGAGCGCGTCGTGCGTCATGACCTCTTCGAGCTTGTACTCCATCCCTTCGGGATCAGGGAACTCAAAGGTCCATCCTCCGTGCCTGAAGCCCTCCGCTCCGCCGGGATCCTCCATGACACCGTCCAGCGAGACGAACTCCGTTACGACGATCCTTCGCATCCCAGAGATCCTGGCGAGCAGGTCAGGCGGCGCGGTCGCGCGCGAAGCGCTCGCGCGCCTTGGCCGCCTCGGTCTCGCGATCCTTGGCCGGCGCGGCGGTCACGAGCTCGGCCAGCAGGCGACTCGACGCATCCGCCACGGCGTCGACCGCGCGCTCGAACGCCTCGGCGTTTGCCTGCGAGGGCTTGGTGTACCCGCTGATCTTGCGGACGTACTGGAGCGCGGCGGCGCGGGTCTCGGCGTCGCTCGCCGGCGGCTCGAAGTTGTGGAGGGGTCGAATGTTTCGGCACATGGCGAGAAGCATACGGGCGAGAGCTACCTGTCGGCGGAGTCGGCTCGCCCGCGGCGAGCGCCGACGGCGAGGATGACCACCGCGAGCCCGATCGACGCGTAGAGCGAGTAGCGGCCGATTGCCTTGGCGACATCGACGGCCGACTGGCCGACGAGGTAGCCCAGCCCGACGTTGATCACGATCCACAACGACACGCCGACGAGGTCGAGCGCCAGGAAGCGCCGCAGGCGCATTCCCGTCCAGCCGGCGCCGGCGTAGACGAGGGCGCTCGGGACGGGCAACACGTAGGAGAAGACGACCACCCAGGAGCCGTAGCGCTCCGACCACCGCGTCGCCCGTGCGATCCACCGCCGACCGCGGGGGGAGCGGTTCCCGACGAGGAGGCCGGCGACGTCGGGACCCCAGATCCGGCCCGCCCACCAGAGGAGCGGATCGGCCATCATCAGCGTGAGCACGGGAGCGAGGAGCGCGAGCACGATGGACGCCTGGCCCACCCGGGCGAACGCACCGCCCGCGACCATCGCCGGGGTCGAGGCGCGGAGCAGCTCGAGCAGCACCGGATCCCTGCCGAGCAGCGAGGGCGCCAGGGGGATCAGCGCGAGCGTGTAGATCGTCGTGAACGACAGGCCGAGGGCGCAGAGGATCTCCTGGCGGCGACGCGGCACCCTCCCATCATGCGCAAAGCGCTCGCTCGGTAGTGTTCTCCGTCCGGCTGATCGCCTACTCGACCGGGGTGCCTTCGGGTGTCCGGCCGGGCCCCGCGCCGGCCCTCGTGGTCGGCGGCCAGTCCCGGTGGTCGGGAGTGTCACGCCGCCCAGGCAAGACACACAGTCCTGGGACGTAGTAGTTCAGGGGCGATACATGCTCGGGCGCACTTCGGGCGAGCCGCACGGCTCGCCCGAATCGCGTCCCGACCTCTTTCGGTCAAGGTGCTAAACTTACGTTCACGTAAGAGTCTCAATCCGGAGTCGCTAAGCCCAATGAGCCCCCTCGCCAACGCCACGAACGACGCCGTCACCGCGCCCACCCCGCGCCGGCGCGGCCCGGGCGTCTCTGCCGACCACGCCCACTACAAGTGGTGGGCCCTGTCGTGCACGAGCCTCGGCATGCTGCTGGCGACGATCAACTCGGGGACGCTGATCATCGCCCTCCCCGACCTCGAGCGCTCCCTGCACACGAGCATCCTCTCGCTCGTCTGGGTGATCCTCGCCTACATGATCGCCTCGACGGTGCTCGTGCTCACGGCCGGGCGCCTGTCCGACCTCTTCGGGCGCAAGACGGCCTACGTCGCCGGCTTCGTCGTCTTCTCGGCGGCCTCCCTCGGCGCCGGATTCTCCGGCGACGGCACGGAGCTCATCCTGTGGCGCATCCTGCAGGGCATCGGCGGGGCGTTCCTGTTCGCCAACGCCTCCGCGCTCGTCACCGACGCCTTCCCGCGCGAGCAGCTCGGCCTGGCCATGGGGACGAACACGATGGTCGCCGCGATCGGGCTCGTGCTCGGGCCGGTGCTCGGCGGCGCGCTCGTGGCCATCTCCTGGCACTGGGTGTTCTGGTTCAACGTGCCGTTCGGGCTGATCGGCGCGGCGTGGGGAGCGCTCGTGCTGCGCGAGCTCGCCAAGCCGGACGCGAACCGCGGCTACGACCTGCGGGGGACGGCGACCTTCGTGGTCGGCCTCACCGGCCTCGTGCTCGGCGTCTCGCGCGGTGGGATCTCGGGGTGGAGCGACCCGATCGTGATCGGCGGCCTCGTGGCCGCCGCGGTCCTCCTCCCCCTCTTCGTCCTCATCGAGCACCGCGGCCGGGCGCCGATGCTCGACCTCGCGATCTTCCGCAACCGCCTGTTCGCCGCCGCGACGGCCGCCGCCTTCATCAACGGCCTCGCCCGCTTCGCGCTCATGTTCGTCTTCGTCTTCTACTTCCAGGGCGCCAAGGGCGACGACCCGATCACCGCCGGCATCAAGCTCATCCCGCTCGCGCTCGGCATGCTCATCTCCTCCCCGCTGGCCGGCGTCTGGGCCGACCGCCACGGCTCGCGGGTGCTCTCCGCGCTCGGCATGCTCGTGAGCGCCATCGGCCTCGCGCTCATGACGACGCTCCAGGTGCACTCCCCCTACTGGCAGAGCGGGCTGTGGATGCTGATCGTCGGGATCGGCTCGGGGATGTTCAACTCCCCGAACACCGCGGCGATGATGGGCTCGGTCCCCGCTCAGCGCCGCGGCATCGCCGCCGGCGCGCGGACCATGCTCCAGAACACGGGCGCGGTCATCTCGATCGCCCTCGTGCTGGCGATCATCACCTCCGCGGTGCCCAAGGACCTGCTGTTCAAGATCTTCTCGGGTCTCGCGCAGGGGCTCTCCGACCAGCGGCTCGCGCCCTTCATCGCCAGCATGCACACGGCGCTCTGGGTGCTCACCGCGAGCGCCGTCGTCGGCACCTTCGTCTCTCTCCTGCGCCCGCGGCACGAGCCCGCGCCCGAGGAGGACGAGGCGCCCGAGGCCACCGAGCCCCTTCGGCGGCCGGCGGCGCGCACCGAGCCCCGCGAGCCGGAGCTCGCGCGATGACGGCCACGGTCTCCCCCGCGCTGCGCATCGGCGAGGTGGCCAAGCTCGCCGGGACGACCCCGCGGACGATCCGCTACTACGAGGAGATCGGGCTCCTGCACGGAGGGGGCGCCGAGCGCCCCTCGGGCCAGCACCGCCTCTACACCGAGGGCGACGTCGAGCGGCTGCGAGAGGTCATCCGGCTCAAGGAGCTGCTCGGGGTCAGCCTCGAGGAGCTCACCGAGCTGCTCGAGGTCGAGGAGGCCCGCGCGTCGCTGCGCCAGGAGTGGCACGAGCAGGACCCCGAGCCGGCCCGCCGCCGGGAGATCCTCCTCGAGGGCCTCGGCCACCTTGAGCAGCAGCTCGCGCTCGTCCGCCGGCGCCGGAGCGAGCTCGAGTCGCTGGCCGGCGAGCTCGAGTCGCGGCGCCGCAAGCTCCGCCGTCGTCTGCGCGAGCTCAGCTGAGCGATGGAGACCCGCGCGCTCGGCCACACCGGCGTCGACGTCAGCCCGCTGTGCCTGGGCACGATGATGTTCGGCGCCTGGGGCAACCAGGACCACGAAGACTCCATCCGGATCATCCACCGGGCGCTCGACGCGGGCATCAACTTCGTCGACACGGCCGACGTCTACTCACAGGGCGAGTCGGAGGAGATCGTCGGCCAGGCGCTCACCGGCGGCCGGCGCGACGAGGTCGTGCTCGCGACCAAGTTCCACGGGTCGATGGGCGAGGGCCCGCTCCGGCGCGGCAACTCGCGCCGCTGGATTGTCCAAGAGGTGGAGAGCAGCCTCCGCCGGCTGCAGACGGACTGGATCGACCTCTACCAGGTCCACCGACCCGAGCCCGACACATCGACGAGACGCTCGGGGCGCTCACCGACCTCGTCCGCGCGGGCAAGATCCGCTACTTCGGCAGCTCGACTTTTCCCGCCCCGGCGATCGTCGAGGCGCAGTGGGTCGCCGAGCGGCGCGGACGCGAGCGCTTCGTCTGCGAGCAGCCGCCGTACTCCATGCTCGTGCGGGGCGTCGAGGCCGACGTCCTGCCCGTGTGCGAACGCTACGGGATGGGCGTCATCCCCTGGAGCCCGCTCGCCGGCGGCTGGCTCTCGGGCAAGTACCACAAGGATGGCGACGTGCCCCAGAGCCGCCGCGCCGAGCGGATCCCCCAGCGCTACGACCTCTCCCTGCCCGGCAACCAGCGCAAGCTGGACGCCGCCGACGCGCTCGGCCGACTCGCCGACGAGGCGGGACTCTCGCTCATCGAGCTCGCCCTCGCCTTTGTGATCGAGCACCCGGCCGTCACCGCGGCGATCATCGGACCGCGGACGATGGAGCAGCTCGAGAGCCAACTCGGCGCGGCGGAGGTCAGGCTCGACGCCGCCATCCTCGACCGGATCGACGAGATCGTGTCGCCGGGGGAGAACCTGAACGCCGTCGACGCGGGCTGGCAGAACCCGGCGCTCGACGCCGGTGCGCGGCGGCGAAGCGGCGCCTCGAGCGCCTAGCGGGCTCGCCGCCGGGCGCGCTTCGGTCATTCTCCTCCGGTGCGCCGCATCCCCGTTCCCCTCCGCCGCCTCGGCTTCCGCCTCGCCTATCGCCTCCTGCAGGTCTACTGGGTCCTCGCGCGGCCGGTGAAGCGCGGCGCGAAGTGCGTGATCACGCGGGGCGACGAGGTGCTGCTCGTCCGCCACACCTACGGTCCGCGGGAGCAGTGGGAGCTGCCGGGCGGGGGCGTCCGACGCCGAGAGCGCCCGAGCGAAGCGGCACGCCGAGAGGTCGAGGAGGAGCTCGGGGTACTCATCTCCTCCTGGCGCCCGCTCGGCGACCTCTACGCACGGATCAACCGCAAGCGCGACACGCTCTGCTGCTTCCACGCCGAGGTGGCCGAGCTCGACCTCGACCTCGACTCGGGGGAGATCGCCGAGGCGGCATGGTTCCCCGCCGCGCGCCTCCCGGCACCCGTCGAGCGCCACGTCCCACGGATCCTCGCCCTGCGCGACGCGGCGAGCTAGGACGTCTCTCCTATTGCGTCCGCGGTAGGCGGTGCGGTCGTTGATCACCGGTTGGCCGCCGGATGAGCGACCGATCAGGAATCGAGAAGCGCCGGTCACCGAGCCGCAACTAGCGTGGCCGCCATGGACATCACGATTCACGCGAGCTTCCTCCCGCATGACGACCCGGACGCCTCCCTGGCCTTCTACCGCGACACCCCCGGCTTCGAGGTCCGCAACGACGTCGGATACGACGGGATGCGCTGCGACCGCGCCGACGAAGGAGAACCAGACGTACTGCTCGAAGCTGGTCAGATCGACCCAGGCGACGCCGACGGAGACCGCGAAGGCGGCCCCGCGCAACAGATGGAGACACGATGAGCATGGCCACGAAGACGGACACGCAGTCGCCTGCGCTGCACGTTGCCGACAGCCACGATTTGATCCGCGTGCACGGTGCGCGCGTGAACAACCTCAAGGACGTCAGCATCGAGATCCCGAAGCGCCGGCTGACGGTGTTCACCGGTGTCTCCGGCTCGGGCAAGAGCTCGCTGGTGTTCGGCACGATCGCCGCGGAGTCGCAGCGGCTGATCAACGAGACGTACAGCGCGTTCGTGCAGGGCTTCATGCCGACGCTGGCGCGGCCCGAGGTCGACGTGCTGGACGGGCTGACGACCGCGATCATCGTCGACCAGGAGCGGATGGGCTCTGACCCTCGGTCCACGGTCGGCACCGCCACCGACTCGGGTGCGATGCTGCGCATCCTCTTCAGCCGGCTCGGGAAGCCGCACATCGGCTCGCCCCAGGCGTTCTCATTCAACGTCGCCTCGATCAGTGGTGCCGGCGCGGTCACCATCGAGCGCGGCGGCCGCGCGACGAAGGAGAGACGAAGCTTCAGCATCCTCGGCGGCATGTGCCCGCGCTGCGAGGGTCGGGGCGCGGTCAACGACATCGACCTGACCCAGCTGTACGACGACAGTCTGTCGCTCAACGAGGGTGCCCTCACGATCCCGGGCCACACCATGGACGGCTGGTACGGCCGGATCTTCCGCGGCTGCGGTTTCTTCGACCCGGACAAGCCGATCAAGAAGTTCACCAAGAAGGAGCTCGACGCCCTTCTCTACAAGGAGCCGACCAAGATCAAGGTCGAGGGCATCAACCTGACCTACGAGGGCCTGATCCCGAAGATCCAGAAGTCGTTCCTGTCCAAGGACGTGAAGGCGCTGCAGCCGCACATCCGCGCCTTCGTGGAGCGGGCGGTCACCTTCACGACCTGCCCAGACTGCGACGGCACCCGGCTCAGCAAGGAGGCCCGGTCCTCGAAGATCAAGGGAATCAACATCGCGGACGCGTGCGCGAGGCAGATCAGCGACCTGGCCCGGTGGGTCCGCGAGCTCAGGGAGCCGTCGGTGGCGCCGCTGCTGGCGGCGCTGGGGGAGACCCTCGACTCGTTCGTGGAGATCGGGCTGGGCTACCTCAGCCTGGATAGACCGTCGGGCACGCTGTCGGGCGGCGAGACGCAGCGCACCAAGATGATCCGTCACCTCGGGTCGTCGCTCACCGACGTCACCTATGTCTTCGACGAGCCCACGATCGGGCTGCACCCGCACGACATCGAGCGGATGAACGACCTCCTGCTGCAGCTGCGGGACAAGGGCAACACCGTGCTGGTCGTGGAGCACAAGCCGGAGACGATCGCGATCGCCGACCACGCCGTCGACCTCGGCCCCGGCGCCGGTACGGCGGGCGGCACCATCTGCTTCGAGGGGACCGTCGAGGGGCTGCGGGCCAGCGACACCACCACCGGGCGGCACCTCGACGACCGCACACAGCTCAAAGCCGAGACCCGGAAGCCGACCGGTGTCGTGGAGATCCGTGGTACGAACCGGCACAACCTGCGAAACGTCGACGTCGACATCCCGCTGGGCGTGCTGGTCGTCGTGACCGGTGTGGCGGGCTCGGGCAAGAGCTCGCTGATCCGCGGCTCAGTGTCGGGCCAGGACGGGGTTGTGTCGGTCGACCAGGGCGCGATCCGCGGCTCGAGGCGGAGCAACCCGGCGACGTACACCGGGCTGCTCGACCCGATCCGCAAGGCGTTCGCGAA
>JAABUZ0100007406.1_pt1 | contig 13237 bp, 11 predicted proteins | sample 5562091 | NCBI WGS metagenome assembly JAABUZ01 (sample SAMN12813069, study PRJNA571459) | rock metagenome | isolation source: Antarctica rocks | place: Antarctica: Victoria Land, Linnaeus Terrace sud | collected 2015-12-21 | reverse complement strand
TCTGCCGCTGGAGACATACTGGAGCTGGAAACAACAGCAACAACCCGTTGCAGAGGGAGGTGATCGCACCTTGAGTATCGCCTGATGACCGGGGAGCGCTTTTTACAGAAAAATCTGGACTTGACCTTCCATCGCGTGGTTCTCGGGATCGCAATAGTACCGGTACAGGCTATCCATGCCATAGCGCCCCTGGAGTGAGGATCGTTGGGATGAGTGGTTCGGCCGCTCCGGCGCCTACAATCCGCTCGCGGTATCACGCGCTGCGTCGGCGCCGGTCATGGCGTATCGGCGTGCTGGTGATCGTCGGCCTGGCGACGATGCGCGGCGCCGACCTCCTGCCGCCGTACCTGGGCGAGCACCCGTTCCCGTTCTTCTACGCCTACATCCTCTTCGCGGCGTGGTATGGCGACGGATGGGACGGGGTGGCCGCCGTGGCCCTCGGCGCCCTGGCGTGCGCCGACGTCCCGCCGCCGGGCCGTTCGTTGGCTATCGCGAACCCGGTTGACGCCGCGGCCGAGATCGTCTTCACCGTGACCTCCCTGCTGCTCGTCACATTAATTCAGCGCTGCGGCGCGCTCACGCCCTGGCGCGGACCGAGATCGCGGAGCGCCGACGCATCGAGGAGGCGATCGTACTGATCCCCGGCGCGCCGCTGGGGCTGATCACCACGGCGGTACAGGCGCTCGCCGGCGTGCTGCTGCCGAGCGCCACGGTGTTCCTGCTGCTGCTGTGCAACGACAAGGCCGTGCTCGGCCCGTGGGTCAACAAGCCGTGGCTCAACGCGGCGGCCTGCGCCATCGTCGGCGTCCTGGTGGCGCTCTCACTGATCCTGGCCGCGACGACGCTGTTCCCGAGCGTGGACGTGCGCCTGCTAACCGGCGTGCTGGCGGCCGTCCTGATCCTCGGGCTCGCGGGCACCAGCGTGCTGTATCCGCGCCGTCCGAGGGCGACGCCGATCGCCGCCGTGGCGGAGGCGGACCGCCTGACGTGGCGCATGCCACCCCTGAGCACGCTGCCCAAGCCGACCTGGTCGACGGTGCGGACGGTCGGCATGGGCGCCCTGCGCGGCTACCTGCTCGTCGCGGCCGTCCTGCTGGCGGTCAAAGTCGTCGGGCTCGCGCTCGGTAGCCACTGAACACGACGGAGGCCTCCTATGTGTGACATCCTCGTCCACTATTTTATTTTGGTCATATATACCAAATATATGTATACTGGGGCGGACGGGAGGAGGAGAGGAGAGGAAGAGTTGATGGGCGAGAAGGACGCGACACCGGGCGCGATCGCCCCAAAGGGGCGGCCGGAGGAGGCTGACGCGGACAAGGGCCCACGCGCGAGGGAAACGGATGACGAGGGCAAGGGCTCACGCGCGGGATCGGAGGCGGAGACGGAGGAGGAGTTCCTGGCGCGCTACGACCCACGCGCCTTTCCGCCCGTCGCGGTGACGGTCGACATCGTCCTGGCGACGGTCACGGAGAGGCGGCTCGCCGCGCTGTTGGTGGAGCGCGGCGAGCACCCCGCGCGGGGGACGTGGGCGTTGCCCGGCGGCTTCGTGGGACCCGACGAAGATCTGGCGGAGGCAGCGAGCGCCACGTTGGCGCACGAGACGGGCGTTGAGCGGCTGCCCGCGGGCGTCCACCTCGAGCAATTGGGCACGTACGGGTCGCCGCGGCGCGACCCGCGCATGCGCGTGGTGTCCGTCGCCTATCTGGCCTTCGCCCCGAACGTGGCGCCGCCGCCGCGTCGGGCAAGCGGTATGGGTGGGCGTACGGCGCGGTTGTGGCCGGCCGATCTGCTTGGCGAGGACGCCGGCGCCGGGAGCGGCACGGGCGACGAAGAGAACCGCGTGGGGAACGGTATCCCGCGCCTGGCGTTCGACCACGTCGCCATCGCGCGCGACGGGGTCGAACGCGCCCGCGCCAAACTCGAGTACACGACGGTCGGGCTCTCCTTCGTCGCGGAGCCGTTCACGCTGGGCGACCTGCGGCGCGTCTACGAGGCGGTCTGGGGCGCGCGCCTGGATCCGTCCAATTTCCGCCGCGCGGTCCTGGAGAACCCCGGCTTCGTGTTGACGTCCGGGGAGGGACGGCGCGCGGAGGGCGGTCGCGGCCGGCCGGGCGACCTCTATCGGCGCGGCCCGGCCTTCTGGCTCGAGCGCCCGATCCGCCGCCCCACGCGCGACAGGGCGGCCGGCGGAACCGCTGGCGGCCCGTAAGGGGGCAAGGGCACGCCGCCGGCAATCCCCGGAACAGCTCACGAGACGCCGCCATGTATTTAGGAAGGGATGACAATGCAACGCGGAACGCCGCGGCGGGACTGGGGCGCGTGGCTCGGGTACACAGCGGGGACGCTGATCTCGCTGGCGCTCATCGCGGGGTCGCTGATGCGCCGCCTCGAATTCGACATCACGGAGGTGCTGGGGTTCGTCACGGGGGGCTGGGGGGTCTGGCTTACCGTGCGCGAAAATATCTGGAACTGGCCGATCGGGATCGCCAACAGCGTCTTCTTCCTCGCGCTGTTCGTGCAGGCGCGCCTGTTCGCCGACTCGGCGCTCCAGGTCGTCTACATCGTGCTGGGCGCGCTCGGCTGGTACTGGTGGCTGCGCGGGGGGACCGCCAGAACAGCGCTCCCCATCGCGCGGACGACGCCGCGCGCGGCCGTCGCGCTCGCGGCCCAGGGCCTCGCGGCGACGGCCGCGCTGACGCTGGGCCTCGCCCGTGTCGGGGACGCGGCGCCGTTCTGGGACGCGCTCACGACGACGCTGAGCCTCGTCGCCCAATACATGCTCACCCGCAAGCTCATCGAGAACTGGCTCGTCTGGATGACGGCGGACGCCGTCTACGTGGCGCTCTACTGGTCCAGGGCGCTGCACCTGACCGCGGGCCTCTACGCACTTTTCTTCGCGCTGTGCGTCGCGGGGCTTGTCCAATGGCGCGCGGCGTCGCGCGCGCGGGACGCGATCGCGCCAGGCACAGAAATCCTCTCCCCCATCCTGGGGCAGCCGGGCGCGCCCGACCCGGTCGAGGCCGACGCCGGATTGGAGGCCGCTCATGGCTGAACCGGTACGGACGACGACCACCCCACATCGTGGCGCCGAGCGTATGGCCCGGTACGCGCGCGGGTTGGTGATCGGCAAGTTCTACCCGCCCCACCGGGGGCACACCTACCTCATCGACGTGGCTCGCGCGCACTGCGATCACCTGACGATCGTCGTCTGCGACGCGGCGGGGCAGTCGATCCCCGGCGCGTTGCGGGCGGCGTGGCTGCGCGAGTTGCACCCGGACGCGGAGGTCCTGCGCATCGACGACGTCTATCCGCCCGACGATTCGCGCGTGTGGGCCGAGCAGACGATAGGCTGGCTCGGATCGGCCCCCGGCGCCGTGTTCACCTCGGAGAACTACGGCGACGCCTACGCGCGCTTCATGGGCTGCGTACATGTGCAGGTCGATCGCGCCCGGCGGGCCGTACCGTGCTCGGGGACAGTCGTCCGCCAACGTCCGCTCGCCCTGTGGGACTACCTGGACCCACCCGTGCGAGCCTACTTTTGCGCGCGCGTGTGCGTGGTCGGGGCCGAGTCGAGCGGGACGACGACCCTGGCGCGGGCGCTGGCCGCACACTACGGGACGGGCTGGGTCCCCGAATACGGCCGCGACTATTGGGAGGAAAAGATGGCGCGGGCCGGCCTGGATGGGTCCGGATCCCCCGAGGCGTCGGCGGCATGGCGGACCGAGGAATTCGTACACATCGCGCGCGAGCAGGCGCGGCGCGAGGACGAGGCGGCGCGCGCGGCCGACCGCGTGCTCATCGCCGACACCGACCCCTTCGCTACGGAGATCTGGCATGATCGCTACCTTGGGTCGCGCTCCCCCGTGGTCGCGGCGGTCGCCGCCGCGCGCCCGCGACCGCCCGACCTCTACATCGTGACCGACGTCGACATCCCGTTCGTGCAGGACGGCACGCGCGACGGGGAGCACGCGCGCTCCTGGATGCATGGGCGCTTCCTGGAAGAGCTGCGGGCGCGCGCGCTCCCGCACATCGTCGTCTCCGGCCCGCGCGAGGAGCGCCTGCGCGCCGCCGCCGCGGCCATCGACGCCCGCGTGCTCGCCCCCCGTGGCTACGTCCGCGTCTAGTTGGGAATCAGGGGGCCTTCTTTCTTTGCTGTGAGTACGGCTCGCCGCAAAGCAACCCCTTTGACGAAACACTAACGAGGCTCCGCCTCAGACCGACGAGACATGACGCGAAAACTTGACTCATTCGCACCATGTTTGCCCGTATTAGGAGTCTAGGCGGCCGGGCGGCGCCCTCGCGCAGCGGCCGGAGCGCTTCCGTCCAGCGCCGCAGTTCGTCCAGCATCGCCGTCGCGGCCATCTCCATCGTCTCGTTCGCCCGCATCTCCCCCGCGTCGTCGACGAACTGTAGGATAGATAGGCGGCGGGGCGAGGGGCGGGGGCGAGGAGCGAGGGCGAGGGGCGAGGGGGCGAGGGGCGAGGGCGAGGGGCGAGGGGGCGAGGGGCGAGGGGCGAGGGTCAGGACCACTTCGCGGCGGCGCTGCGGGACGACGAGATCAAGCAGGTGGCCCGCTTCCTCGCCCGCCTGGCCGCGCATGAGATTCCCCCGCGCGCCGCGTCCTGCGTCGCGGACGCGCGACGACCTCTCTCCTAAACCATCGTGAACGCGCGACGGCCCCTCTCTTAAGCACGATCGGCCTGTTCGTGATCGGCCCGCGCGCGATAGGCCTCGACCACCCCACCGATCGAATCGAAGTAGGCGTCTCGTCCCAGGAGTCCCGTGATCCCGTACCGGTCGAGCTCCCCGCGCACGTAGGGGGAGGGCTCCGCCAGGACGAGGCGGGCGCCGTGCCTCTCCAGTTCGTGATGCGCGCGCCGGAGCGCCTGCGCCGCCGAGTAGTCGACGTCGCCGATCGCCGCCGCGTCGAGGCAGAACCACGAGAGCGAGCGCCCATCCTTCACGAAGGCCGCGACATCCTGGAGGAGGCGGTGGGCGTTCGCGTAGTAGAGGCTCGCGCCGAAACGGTAAATGATGAGCCCGTCGAGGGTGCGCTCTCCCGGCGCCGCCTCCGCCGAGCGCCAGTGATGATGCCCGAGGGGCAGCAGCACGATGTTCCGGGGGTTGTAGCTGTACCGCAGGTGATCGAGGATCGACAGGACGATGGCGAGGACGATACCTTGCTCGACCCCGACGAACACCACCGCGGCCCCCGTGAGCGCCGCGATGAGGAACTCGTCGCGGCGTACGGCGAGGATCGCGCGCATCCCGCGCACGTCGACGAGCTCGACGCCAATGAGGAAGACGACGGAGGAGAGGACCGCGATCGGCAGGTAGCGCAACGGACCGGTCAGGAACAGCAGCACGACGAGGACGACGACGGCGGTCGTGAGCTGCGACAGCTGACCGCGGCCGCCCGCGGACGTGACCATCTGCGTCTTCGTCGGGCTGCCGTTGACGACGAAAGTCCCGGAGAGACCGGCGGAGATGTTGGCGAGCGCGAGGCCCACGAGGTCCCTGTTCTGGTCGAGCGTCTCGTCGTACCGAGCGGCGTAGGCGCGCGAGGTCGCCGCGCTCTGCGCGAGGATCACGACGAACATCGATGCGGCGGCGCCGGCGAGGGTCGGCGCGTCGCCCCACCCGACGCCGGGGAGCCCGAAGCGCGGCAGCCCCGTGGGGATGGGGCCGAGCACGGCCACCCCGCGCGCGTGGAGGTCCGCCACCTTGCTCACGACGATAGCCGCGACGACCGCGAGGAGCGCGCCCGGAACACGTATCGGCGCCTTACGCATCCCCAGAATGACGGCGATGACCGCCAGCGAGACCGCCAGCGTCGGCAGGCTCGCGTGGGGCGCGCCCTTGACGGCGTCGACAAGCGTGGCGACGGTCCCGCGACCGGAGCCGCGCACGCCGAGCATCTCGGCGATTTGCCCCGCGGCGACCTGGACGCCGACGCCGCTGAGGAAGCCAACCAGGGCGGTGCGCGACAGGAAGTTGGCAAGGAATCCGAGCCGGATCAGCCGGGCGGCCAGCAGGAAGCCGCCGGCGAGGAGCGCGGCAATGCCCGCGAGGGCGACGTAGCGCGGCGAGCCCGGCGTCGCGAGCCCCACGGCGGCCGCCGCGAAGATCGCCGCCGTGGCCGAATCGGCGCCGACGACGAGGTGGCGCGACGACCCGAAGAGCGCGAAAATCGCGATCGGCAGCAGGATCGTGTACAGCCCCGTGACGATCGGCATGCCCGCGATCTTGGCGTAGCCGAGCACCTCGGGGACGCCGAGCGCGGCGAGCGTGATCCCGGCGAGCGCGTCCGCCGGAACCCGCGCGGGGACGATCGGCGCGATCCCCTCGAACAAGCGCGGGCGCCACGAGCGGTGGGCGGTGGGCTTGGCGGAGGACCCGCGCATGATGATATCCCCCTCTGTCTTGCCGGTCTTAACTTGTCGGTCTTAAGGAGAGGTAGGGCCGGCGCCGTCCCCGGCGTCGGCCGGTCCCCCGCCCCCGCCGCGCGCGTGATCGGCGAGTTGGCGCGCCTCCGCCAGGATGCCGGGCCGCCGGGCCGCCGGCAAGACCGGCGCGCCCAGCCTATCCGGCGCGCCCGACCTATCCGGCGCGGCGGACGCGTCCGGCGTCGCGAGTTCGATCGTCGCCGACGCGTCGCCGCCGACCGGCTTCGAGGCGCCGTCAAGCACCTGCCCGATGAAGCGCACGGGCCGCGAGGCGTTGGGCCGGTTGAGCATCTTCAGGAAGGGGACGGCGGCGATGAAGACGGCCACCGGGGGGGACAGCAATCCGGCGGCGGTAGCCAGACCGACGCCGCCGAAGTAGCCGATAGAGCGGGGCCAATCGACCTCGACGGGGCCTATGCGGCTGGTCAACCCGCGATCCTGCTCGGTCATGTGTCATCCTCCTATGCAAAAAGCGTCAACTATCGCGTCGACGTCCCATCCGGGCGTCGCTATCTCCGCCGGGAACCCTCCCGGTGGGCCTCGCGGGCGTCGTCATTCGTCACGACCCCCGTGGCGCCGGCAACAGGCGTGAGGTCGGCCACGCGGGCAAGATGGACGACGCCGGCAGGGTCGATCGTTGGGCGTCGTCGACCCGTGCGCCGCCCAACACGCGGCTGAGCAGGACGGCGGCCGGCGCGCCGGCGACGATGAGCGCCCAGCCGAGGGGGGTCGGCGCCGCCAGCAGCAGGACATCGCGCACCGCCGGCACGGTCAGGGCGGCCACGAGCAGGCCGCCCGATCCGGCGACGGCGGCCACGACGGGCCGCGTCAGGCCACCCTCGGCCCGCCCCGCGTCGAGGGTCTGCGCGAGTTGGGTCGTGACGATGCTGGCGAACGCCACGGCGCGGGCCTGGGGCAGACCGCCCGCCCCGAGCGCGACGATGAACGCGGCGAGGGCGGGCGCGGCCGTCGAGACGCCGCGGCGCAGCACGTCGTCGCGCAAGGGCTTGTCCAGCGATCCCTCGCCCTCGCGCGCCAGCGCCGCCAGGTTGCGGTCGGCCGGCCGCTGCAGGGCCACGGCCAGCGCGGGCAGGGCGTCGGTGATGAGGTTGACGGCCAGGATCTGACGCGTCACCAGCGGCGAGGCCAGACCCAGCACGCTGGCTCCCACGACGAGGCCAAGTTCGCCCAGGTTCCCGCCCAGCAAGAGGCCCAGGGCGCGGCGGATATTGCGCCAGAAGCTGCGCCCCTCCACCAGCGCCTCGACCAGCGTCGCGAAGTCGTCGTCGGCGAGCACCACGTCGGCGGCCTGGCGCGCCACCTCGGTCCCGCCGCGGCCCATCGCCACGCCCACGTCGGCCAGCCGCAGCGCCGGGGCGTCGTTGACCCCGTCGCCCGTCATGGCGATGGTGTGCCCGTGGCCTTGCAAGCTCTCCACGATGCGCAGTTTGTCCAGCGGCGTGACACGGGCGATGACGGCCGCGTTCTCCAGCCGCCGGGCGAGGTCGCCGTTGTGCAGTTCGGCGACGTCGGTCCCGGTCAGGACCTCTCCGCCGCCGTCGAGCAGGCCGGCCTCGCGCGCGATGGCGCGGGCCGTGGCCGGGCTGTCGCCGGTGAGCATGATCACGCGTATGCCCGCCTCCTGACAGCGGCGCACCGCCGCCGGCACATCGGTCCGCAGCGGATCGCTGATACCGACGAAGCCGAGCGCCACCAGGCCACACGGGTCGTCGACGGTCCCCCCGTCTTTCGGCCCCTCGGCGACCATCAACACGCGCAGGCCGCGCCCGGCCAGGTCCTCGGCCCGCGCCAGCAGGGCGGCGCGGCCCGCATCGTCGAGCGACTGGTCGGCGTCGGCGCGCCGCACCGTGGCGCAGCGGGGCGCCAGCGCCTCCGGCGCGCCCTTGACGGCGAGGCGGCCGTCGACGACGGTGGCGTGGAAGGAGCGGGCGGGGTCGAACGGAGCCTCGGGCCCGCGCTCGGCGCGGATGGCGTCGCCCAGGCCCTCCCGCTCGGCCCCCACCACGACAGCGACGTCGGTAGGGTGCGCGTCGGCGTCGGCGGCGTCGGGATGCGGGCTGGCCAGCGCCGCGTCGAGGAGCACGCGGCGCAGTTCCTCCGAAAGCGCGTCCTCCCCGTTCGCCGCATCCCCGCGCGGCGTGTCCGTCCCGTCCGTCCCGACGCGCGCGTCATGGTCGAGGCTGGCCACGAGGGTGAGCGCGAGCTTACCCTCCGTCAGCGTGCCAGTCTTGTCGGCGCAGGCCACGTCGACGCGCCCGAGCGCCTCGACGGCCCCCAGCCGCCGCACCAGGGCGTTGCGGCCGGCCAGCCGGCTGGCCACCGCGGCCTGCCCCACCCCCGCCAGGAGCGGCAACCCTTCGGGGACGGCGGCGATGGCGATGCTGGCCCCCACGGCCAGCGTCGGCAGCAGCGCCTGGCCGCGTAGCAGCCCCGAGGCCACCACGATCGCCCCGCCCGCCCCCACCAGCGGCAGCACCTGGCGGAACATGTGGGCCAGGCGCGCGCCAAGAGGGCTCGTCTCCGCCTCGTCGACGGAGAGGGCCGCGGCGGTCGCCCCCAGGCGGGTGTCGCGCCCCACGGCCACCACCACGGCGCGCCCGGCGCCGACGGTGATGTCGCTACCTTCCAGGACGACGCGGCTCTCGTCGGTCCCACCGTCCGTGCCCTTCGGCACGGGCAGGGATTCGCCGGTCAGGGGCGCCTCGTCGACCTCCAGGTTGTTGGCCTCCAGCACACGGGCGTCGGCGGCGACACGGTCGCCCGGCGCCAGCGTCAGCACGTCGCCCGGCACGACCTCGGCGGCCGGGATCGTGACCAGCGCGCCGTCGCGCAGCACACGCGCCGTCGCGGCCCCGAGCCGTTCCAGCGCGGCGGCGGCCTGCCCGGCGCGCCGCTCCTGCCAGGCCCCCACGGCCACGTTGACGCCGATGGTCGCTCCGATGAGCGCGAAGTCCAGCGGCGAGCCCAGCGCGAGCGAGAGGCCGGCGCCGGCGGCGAGGATGCCGACGAGCGGGGACCGCAGTTGGTCGCCGATCGCGCGCGTCAACTCGTGGCGCCGGGGCGGCGCCGGGGCGACCTTGCGCCGCTCCAGCGCCTGCGCGGTCGTGAGCCCCTGCTCCGCGCTATGCACGGACGCGAGGACCTCCGCCACGTCGCGCCGGCCCCAGCGCTCGGGGCGCGGATCGACCAGCGCCGCCACGGTCGAGCGCGCCCGCTCCCCCCCGCGCAAGCGCGCCCAGCCGTCGACCAGCGTGGCGAGCGTGGTGAGGTACACCGCGTAGGACGCGCGCGCGAGTCCCGCGCCGCCGCGCGCGCCCAGCACGACGCCGGCCGCGTTGGCCACGACCGAGAGGGCGACGGAATCGCGGGCCGCGGCCTCGCGCGCAGCCCCCGCCTCGACGATGGCGACGCAGGCGGCGAGGTCGGGCGCCAACAGGTCGGCGCGGGCGGAGAAGCGGCCGCCGCGCCCGGACGTCAGGCCGATCGCCAGGTCGCAGGCCTCGAACGCCTCGGCCGCCCGCGCGCTGTCCGAGAGCACGGCCACGCGCGCGCCCGTCCGCTGCCGCGTCCGCACGGCCGCCACGAGGTCGTCCTCCGGCAGGAGCGCCACGTCGATCCTGTGGGTGTGGGCGAGCGCCCTGGCCGCGACGGGGTCGCCCCGACCCACCAGGCCAAGCTCGACCCCGTGGCGCCGACACGCCGTCACGAGCTCCGCCGCGCCAGGGGCCAGGCGCGGGCGCAGCGTAAAGAGCGCGATGACCCGATCGTCGCGCGTGTCGCGCAGGGCCAGGAGCACGCCCCCACGCCCGCGCAGCCGCTCCGCCGCCGGGATGTCGTCGGCGTCGCGGAGGGGGCCGAGCGTGTAGCGGACACCATCGACGGACGCCGTGGCGGTCGTCCCGTCGAACCGGCCCCCGATGGCGGACGCGCCGCCCGCCACGCGGAAGGCCGCGCCCCAGGGCGACCCCGCCGCCGCGGCGACCCCCGCGGCCAGCGCCTGTACGTCCACGGCCTCACGCGCGGCGACGAGCGGGATCGCGCCCGTGAGTTCGACCCCGTCGGTCAGCACGCGCGATCCGTCGAGCAGCAGGCTGTCGGGCAGGCGCACGCCGCGCCCCGGCCGCGTGCCCACCACGACGACGCCCGCCCGCAGCACGCGCGCCGCCGCGTTGGTACTGGCCACCTCCCCGCCGATGAGGGCCGTGCGCGGGTTGACCAGCAGCAGCGCCTCGAAGGCGCGCGCCGGCGAGAGCGTGAACAGGCCCGTCCCGACGGCATAGGCGAGCGAGACCGGACCCAGCGCCTGCTGGTAGCGGTCGGGGAGGTCGGGGGCCGGGGGCGCGGGGCGGGGCTCCGGCGTGAAGGGCGCGTCGGCCTGTAGCTCCACCACGAAGGGCCCCCCCTGCGCCCGCGCGCCGGCCGTGATCGTCGCGCCGGGCGCGACCGCGACAGGCAGGCCGTCCTGCTCGATCGCCGTGCCGGTCCCCTCGACGACGCGCGCCGTGCGCGGCGCGCGCTCGCCCGCCTCCAGGCGGATCGTGGCCCCCGGCCGCGCGTCGGCCGCGGCGCCCAGGAGCCCCTCGTAGCGATTGAACGCGCGGCGCCGCGCCACGACCTCGGTCAGCAGACGCAGGGACTCCGCGCCGGTGGCGAGCAGGCCCAGGGGGCTGCCCGAGAGGGCCAGGGCGACGATGTTGGATCCGCTGAAGAGCAGATCAGAGAGGTCACGCCCGAGGAGGGCGCGCAGCCCGTTGCGCGTGGCGGGGAAACCCTGGACGACGCCGATGACGGCGGAGGCCTGGGTCGCCCCCGGCGCGGAGACCGTCACGCCGGCGACCTGCCGGGCTGTGACGAGCCCCAGGCCGATCGCGGCGCCGGCGGTGCGGCTCGCGCTCTGTATCAGCGGGGCGGGGTCGAGCGGATGGCTGGGGCGGTCCTCGCCGGGCATGTCGGGCAACTCGACATCGGCGACATCGGAGAGCAAGTCGCGAATATCCTCCTGATGCGCGTTGAACTCGACCAGGACGCGGCCCGTGAGCGAGCTGGCGCGCGCGCGGACGCCGGGGCGGCGCTGCAGGCGCTCGACGACGCGGCGCGCCAGGTCCGGGTCGCGGTCCAGGCCGCGCACGGTGATGCGCGCGCGTTTGTCGCGCCCGCGGCCGGTCGTGATCGCGCGCGGGGCGTGCTCGTGGGCCGTGGGCGCGGTCTGGGTCTCCTCGTCCCCCATGATCGCGTCGCCCACCTGCTCCGCGGTGGGCGCGACGCGCCCGCCCTGAGTCGGAGCCTGGCCCCACGCGCCGCGTCGGCCCCGCTCCCCGGCCCGCGCGCCGGGCGCCGTCTGCTCCAGGTGGCGCACGTGATCCATCAGGGCCGCCTCGTCGGTGGCGCGCGGGTCGAAGCGGATCAGGATATTATCCGTGATAGGATTAGCCTGGACGCCGCGCACCCCGGAGAGTTGGCGGAGCCTTGATTCGACCGCGCACGGGTCGTGTTCCGACAAGGCGGGCACATGGACGCGCACGCGCCCCGGCGTCGCGCGCAGGAGACGGGGCTCATCGGCGATGGCAACACTCACGGTACGACACTCTCTAAGAGGCGTAGCGTCGCATCCCCGCGCCTGTAAGGGACGTGTGGATGCGAGGGTACGCGGGCTAATCGGCAGGGCAGGGGGTAGTGAAAAGGTCTAGGGCTTGTGGGTCTACGCGTCGTCCTGGGTCAGGGGGTGCGCATCCTGACGTCTGTTCTGGGCCTCATCCTGTATGTCGTGGCGCAGGGTCTGCGCCTCGCTCTGGGCCTCGGCCCAGATGTCCTCGACCTCCTCGCGCGCGCGCGCGGCCAATATCTGGAGACGGCGGCCGAGCGTCGCGGCCCACTGCCCGACGCGCTCTCCCGCGAGGTCCACCGTCGCCTCGGCGCGCGCGGCGGCGGGGCGCTGGGTCCCCCTATCCGCGGGTTCCGTCGTCCGCGCCTCACTCATCGGTACTCTCCTGTCGCGCCGTTTGCGCTGGGCGGCTGCGGCGCGCTCGCCCACTCGTCTCCTGCCGGACGGCCCCGGCAGCGCCCGTAGCGGCCGTGTCGCCCCCGTCGTCGGAGACGGCGCCGCCGTGGATCTCCCCGCGCCACGCGCCCGTCGCACCGTCGCGCGCCTCGACGAAGCCCTTGAAACGCTCCAGGTCGCCGTGGACCCGCCCCGCCACGACGCCTAACGCCGCGCCGGTCTTCTCCACCGCGCCGCGCGGCGTGTACTCCAGCCGCAGGGTCACGCGCGTCCGCCCCTCACCACGCTTGTCGAACGTCACGGTCCCCCCGTTAGGCGCCCCGCTCGTGCTACGCCAGGAGATCCGCTCATCGGGGGTCTGCTCCGTGATCTCGGCGTCCCACTCCTCCGTCTTGCCCCCGACGGTGGCGCGCCAGTGCGTGCGCTTGTCGTCGAGCTGCGTGACCTCGTCGATCGCCTCCATGAACCGGGGGAAGCTCTCGAACTGAGTCCATTGGTCGTAGGCCGCACGGATCGGCGCCTCCACCTCGATCGACTGCTCCTCGAATGCGGGCATGCCCGCGTCCGTCGCGTCTTTGCCCGCCGCCGAGGCGGCCGCGCCGCCGGCGCCGACGACCGTCGCGCCCACCGCGGAGGCGCCGCGGGCGGCGCCGCGCGCGAATTGGCCGAGCGCGTCGCCGGCCACGAGGACGCCTGCCACCCCGTAGACCGCGCCCTTGCGCAGCACGCCCCGCACGCGGGGCGATAGGACCGCCGCCGTCGCCGCGAT
>JAABUZ0100007405.1_pt1 | contig 13238 bp, 14 predicted proteins | sample 5562091 | NCBI WGS metagenome assembly JAABUZ01 (sample SAMN12813069, study PRJNA571459) | rock metagenome | isolation source: Antarctica rocks | place: Antarctica: Victoria Land, Linnaeus Terrace sud | collected 2015-12-21 | reverse complement strand
GCAGCCTCAGACCTACAGGACGTCGACGGCATTCAGTGCCCGCCGAGTCGGCAATCGCTGGGAGCGCCGGGACGGTCTTCAACCGCGGCTGCGGCGGGCTCTCGAGTGGCCGAGCTGACCAATTGCGCGGATCCATGACGCCGCGACGCTGGCGGGAACGAAGAGAATGAGTGCGCCCGTGCCGAGCTACGCCATCATTGAAGCGCCGTCTCACCTCGGGCTCCGAGCCTCCGGGGTCGAAGCGTTGCCGGAGGCCCTGCTTGCCGCGGGCCTCCGCGAGCGCCTCGATGCGCGCCGCATAGGCCGCCTTCCGACTCCGCCGTACGACCCACAGATTGATCCGGCGACTGGGATGCTCAACCCCACCGGCTTGCGCGACTACTCGCCAAAGCTCGCTGACACCGTCGGCGCCGCCCTCGACCGGGGCGAATTCCCGATCGTGCTGGGCGGGGACTGCAGCATCCTGCTTGGCAATATGCTGGCGCTCAAGCGACGCGGCCGCTACGGACTGCTGTTCCTTGACGGGCACGCCGACTTCTACCAGCCCGAGGCCGAACCGACGGGTGAGGCCGCCTCGATGGACCTCGCTCTGGCCACGGGCCGCGGGCCCGAGATTGTCACGAACCTCGAGGGGCAGCGCCCGCTCGTGCACGACGAGGACGTGGTGGTGTTCGGCTTCCGCGACGCCGAACAGGCCGCCGCAGAGGGGAGCCAGCCGCTCGCGCCAAATCTGCGGGCGATGGACCTAGGGACCGTTCGCGAGCGAGGCGTCGCGCGGGCGGCCCACGATGCGCTCGCTCACCTTGTCCCGTATTCGTCGATCGCTCGGTTGGCCATCGCATCGGCACCCCGGTTCCTCTCTCGCCGCACATGCGCGATGGTCACCTGTGGGAAAGTAGTCGAATAGACCCCAAGTCAAACCTCGGCCACGCCGGCTCAAGGGCTATGCCGATCAACGACTCTAACGCGAATATCCACCCTGCCTTTAGAGCCAACAGCCGACACCGCCCAACACCCGGGAGTCGAAAGATGGAACAGAGTCGGCACCCAACCCGGCAATCCAGCGGAGGTGGGCCTAAGGTCTGCATTTCCCATACCCCCCCTCTCCGCGTCTATTCTGGAGACCGTCACCTCCGGCAGAAAGGAGTCCAACGTGTAGATGGCGACCTTAAAGTCGTATCCATCCCTCACGCGCTGGACGACTTGTCCCCACGAATGCTCCTGGGGTCCTGCAGCGAACCATATCCCCCTGGACCCGATATACACGTCAGTTGCTGAGAGACCCGCCTGGACGGCTCCTGGTGGCACAGTCGCGTGCGGTGCGGCTGCCGCTATGGAGTCGTCGCATGCTGAGGTGACTGTACGTAAAGGACTAGGTGGGCCTGCGGTGGTGCTGGAGCCATTGCAGCCAAACAATGACAGAACGCAGCCCGCCATTAGAAAGCAAAGCCACTGAGCGGCTCGACTGGATCTAGACATTGGCAGCCAATCCCCAAATGCTCAAGCCGCACAAAAGCGCCATAGCAGCTATTCCGATCCACTGAGCCCTGGCCGGAGGAGAAACACGTGGGCCGCCGAACGGCGCGCGAGCATACATTACCATCGACAACGGTACCACGAATGCCAACCCGTAAAGAATGCCCGCCCACTCAGGCGCCAGCCCGAGGATCGCGAGAAGCAGCAAGAGCCATGAGCAGAACGAGACTCGATACGTAGACCATATTGAACCAGTATCAAGTCCCCAGAAGAGTGGGGTCACCCAGAAGGCTTGGCCCATGTGGAGCAGCACTTTTGGGGTCTGCCTCGAGAGCCCGAAGGAAAAGCCGTGCTCCCTTGGAAGAATACCGCGAAACAGGGTACCAATTTGGGCAAGCGCAAACACCAGCATCCCAGCGGAACCAACAAAGGCACCAGCCAAGATGAGGAAGAATCGCAGGTCGGGCGAGACCTTGAGAGATCGGGGCCCTTGCACGAAGGGTTTAATCGTTCCGGTGAACGACTGTCCTCAAGGGCTAAATAATTGCGCGAAACCGGCAACCGGCCTGAAAGTCTGCGATGGCGAGTCCGTTGGCACGCCACGGGTATCACCAGAAACCGGGTCGAATGCATCTTCGGTTGTCCGTGGGAGGAACCACCTGCGTCGCGGCCTTGCGGCCGATCTAGACGTCTACGACGAGCCCGGCGGCCGTGTCACAGGAGGATCCTCAAACGAGCTGCCTGGACGACCCGCTCGGGCGCGGCTACTGAGGGGTCACCTCCATGGCTCGGTGCGCGCCAGACCGAGTCGGGCTTCAAGGAAAATCGTGCGGCGTGTCGATTCGGCGGTGCTCGCGGCAGTGTCCCGAGGGGGCGAGGGCCTGCGGATGGCAGCTGCGGTCGGAGGGCATTCGCCGATCGTCGTCAGCTGCCCATGCTGCGAGCCATCTGACGCTTGAGCGGAGAGACGGCGTTGACGATCCTGAGCACAGTTCTGAAGGCTCCCCTCGAGAGCCTGCTGCCCGAGGTCGCCTGGTGAGCGTTGCGCAGCGACAGCTTGACCGCGGCGAAGCCGTAGTCCAGCATCTCCCTCTCGTACTCGCCGAGCGCCGGTAGGAGCGGCGACTGGCCGCGGTCGGTGGCCGCCAGCTTGCGGCAGAGCAGGCTGGCATCTCGCAGGGCAGTGTTGGCTCCGATGCCCGCCATCGGCGTCATGTTGTGGATCGCGTCGCCGATCAAGGTGACGTTGGTGGTCTGCCACGGCTCGACCGGAGCCATGCTCCGGATGCGAACCGGTGCGATGGTGGAGGGGTCGGACTCCGCCACGAGCTTGATCAAACTCGGATGCCAGTCCCGAATCATCGACTCGACGAGTCGCTGCAGGGTGCGGCCGTCACCGCTTTCGAGGTCTGTGGCCGGATAGGCGCCACCCTTCGCCGCGTACGCCCAAAAGACGTAGTCCTGCGTGTTGTCAAACAGCATCCCGGCCGGCAGCCCGGGGTCCTCATCGTTGCTCCCGATGCCTGCGGGGGCTGCCACCTCGAGCCGCTTGCGATCCCCCTCCCAGACGGCGACGAACAGGAAGCAGTCCTTGGGCGCCATGACGTTGTTCACCGAGGTGTAGAGGCGGCGCGGGAGCCAGGCTCTGGTCTCCTCGTTCAGGGGGAGCTTGCCGGCGATCGCCACCACGCCGGTATCGATGCGGTGAGCCTGCGGCAAGTACTGCTGGCGCACCTTGGAGTTGGCGCCGTCGGCGGCAACCAGCACATCGCCGGTGGCCGAGGTGCCGTCGGAGAAGACGGCCCTGACCTTGCCGTCCGGGGTCCGCTCGTATTTGACGAACTCCTTGCCAGTGTGGATCAGGTCGTCCATCCCCCCAGCAGCACCTGGCGAAGCGTGATGCGGCTGATCGAGTGGTGGCTGGCGACCGGATCGTTCTCGTCACCGGCGATCAGATCCCGGCCGAGGAACAGCAGCTCCCTCAACCGCTCGGTGAGGAAGCCGAAACCGGCGGTCGGCTTGCCCGCGGTGGCGATGAACGCGTCCCAGCGCTCTCGCGGCAGGCACTCGTGGAGAGCGCGGCTGCCGTGCGGATTGATGTGGATGCGGTAGCCCTGCAACCAGTCGTTGCGAGCGCGGTTGCGCTCGTAGACGGCGACGCTCACCCCGGCGCCCTTCAGGCCCTGGGCGAGGCAGAGGCCACCGATCCCGCCTCCGATGACGAGCACGTGGAGGGGCAGGTCGCTTGGCGACCCGGGAGTCATATCAATCATGCGTATGACGCTACCATACGAATGATTGAATTTGTCAATCCACCTGCTTACACTGGCCGCATGACCCCTCGACGCTCACCCGATCCGGAGGCGCGGCGGCGCGACTCGGAGCGCGCGCGCGAGCGCCTTCTTGAGGCGGCGGTCGAGGAGTTTGGGGCCAAAGGCTTCGCCGGCGCTCGTGTCAGGCAGATCGCTGCCCGGGCCGGTCTCAACCAGCAGCTGGTCTCTTACTACTTCGGAGGCAAGGCCGGTCTTTACGCAGCACTCCAACGCCGGTGGCGCGAGACTAGCGCCGACCTCAGCCGCCCGGGAGTTCCCCTGGAGGACGTGGTGCTCAACTTCCTCCGCACGTCGATGGCCAATCGATCGTGGGCCAAGCTTTTGGCCTGGCAGGGGCTGACCGACGACGAAGCCGATCAGGCAGAAGACAACGCCAATCTCATGCAGGGGATGGTGGCCTACGTCCGCCAGCGTCAAGCAGCAGGTGATCTAGCCGCCGATCTGGAGCCAGCTCACGTCGCCTTGGCACTCTTCGCTGCCGCCGCTGCGCCAACCTTGCTGCCCCACGTGGCGCGCCAGGTCTCCGGGCTCGATCCGGCCTCAGACGCCTTCGCCCGCGCGTACGGAGAGCAACTGATGCGCTTGGTTCGTCACCTGAAGCGACCGGTGTCGTGACGTAAACGTCGGCGTTCATGCTCATGCGGGTCATGATCTGCATCTGCAGGATGCGCTGCTGAACGAGCTCCGAGGTGGCGTTGGTGGCTGCTCCGCGCCATCGTCGCGGCTCTGGCGCTCACGGCATACGGCACGGTCAGCGCGGTCGGCGTCACCTGTCACCGACCGGGCGATCGTTGTCCGGCGCCGCGCCGAGCCTCTCGCAAGGGGATCCTGGGTGGCCGAGGTCGACGAGTGCTTCGAAGGCGTCCCGGAAACCATCGCCTCCGCTCTCATGGGCACTCAACGCCCCCCACCTACCCCCACGCGTTGGGGGAGGACGATTCAGACACTGATCTAGTGGGTCGGGGCGGGTCGCTGCGGAATACCGAAGGGGGGCTTGTCCGGGACATTCGTACCTTGCGGCGCCCCGCCGGGTGGACAGCGCCAGGCGCCCTTCACTCGTCCGGGGGACTGTGGCGGTAATGGCAAATGCGGGTTGTGCAGAGCCACATCGATAGTGCCCCCCATTTCGCCCGCATTGACGATCACCTGCACAAGCCCACCCTTTGTGACCACGCCGGCATAGGTGTAGCTCCGTGGAAGGGCCTGCCGCAAATTCACCAGGGTACCATGGGACGAATCGAGATCACCAATAACATCGGTGTATTTTCCGGGGCCGTGGTATTCCTTCATGAGAATATCCAGGGAGTACTCCGGGTGTGCGGCAGTGGTCAACGCCACTCCCATCCGGCCGGCAATCCGGCTTCCACAGCCCACAATGTCAAACAGGAGTGTGGTCGTGCCGTTGAGTCCACCAACCACCACTGCAGTGCTCACCGGCATTGAGGGCTGTGAAGTCGCCGCACCACCGGAACCAGCCGAGCCACCACAAGCAATCAAGCCAAGTGCGCTAAGCAGGTAAATGCGCAACCATAAGGTCCCAACGATCGGGCGGAAAGCCCAACTTGCCGTGGCTGTGGCAGTCTGCGGCCGTGCCGCAGATGCCACAGCTCGGAAACTCATTTTTTCTCTTAGCTGGTCCCGCCCATCCATATATCAGTCTCTTGACCGTCCCAGTCCCCACAAGCTAGAGGAGACTGAGCGGTGCCTTCGTCGCGACTTCCCTGACTTGCAATGTCTGCTGGCGGAACCGCGAATGTAAAGAAGTCTCTTGCATAGTTCCACTGGTCCGAGCAGGTATGGCCCTGTTGGTCATGATGTGCGGCGGCAATTGTGAACGGACCGTCGGCTAGTGATATCTGAAACAGCCTGGTGTGGTACCGTGGCTCCGCCGGATCGTTCCCAGAGGCGGCCGGCCACTGGACCTGGTAATCGACACCGTACCACTGGCACTGGTTGGTGTAAATATCGATACATCCCCAAATCATCTGGTATTCCCCTTGCGCATCGTACCACGGTCTTGGTGATGCTGGTCCCATGACCTCCGCTCTTATCGTTGAATCGAGACCAAGGTACCGCCCGTCCCAGGGTATGGGGCAAAGAAGTGGGTGACCGGATCAGACTGGACAATGTTGCCGTTTGCATCGAAGTTGTATGTCCAGAAAGCGTATCCCGGCTGCGTGCCCGGAGGAGCGTTTGGAGAGACGCGTCCCAGCGCGAGTGGCCGCCTGATCAATCCCATGTGAGGGCTGCGAAGACCTTGACCCAGGTGCCGTCCTCCGTCTTCTGGACCAGGGCGCCGGCAACCTCGAGGACGGATTCGCGCATGGCCTCGGGGAGGACGGCGGCCAGCTTCTCGTAGGCGGTCTGGGCGAAGGGATTGGATCTGTCCGCGTAGCGCCACATGAGCCGGGCGCCGATGACCATCGTCATCGCCTCGGTGATGCTGAAGTTGACCAGCGGCAGCCAGTAGCCGGCCATGACCGAGTAGCGCCGGCCGTCGTTGACGAAGGGAACGCCCTGCTCGGATTCAAGCACCGCGATGTCGCGCTGAGCCTGGCGCTGGGAGACGCCCATCCGCTCGGCCAACTCGGCGCTGGTCAGACCGCGAGCGGCAGACTGGAAGAGCTGGAGCTCGCGCATGAGACGGGCGATGCGGTCTTGCTTCTCGAAGCTCACTGAAGCCATCATGTCACTGAAAGCAAACATCAGGCAAACGCGACTGGCAGCTGTCGCTGACGCACCTGACGATGTGGCCATGAACTCAATCCGGCTTGTCCAGGACCTCGTTTCAGAGGGAATCAGCGTTGGGGAGCGCGTGGCCGCCGGCGCTCACGGGCTGTCTCACATGGCCCGAGAGGCGGTCATTGCCACGATCATCGCCGACGCCCCCACCATGAGCGCGGCGCCCGGGCCCGTCGGCGCTGCGGTCGCGCTTCGCGCCGTCCTGCCACAGACCGACGCCCTGACTTGTCCGGAGCTGGACCTCCTACAGGAGTGGCTCGACCGCATCACCGGTCAGGCCAGGTGACCCCTGGCCACGTGCCCTTGAACGCGAGCGCGGCCCGATGGGGTACTGGGTCCACCTCGACGTCGATGTCCTCAACGACGCCATAATGCCCGCAGTCAACTATCGCCTGCCCGACGGTCTGCGTTGGGATGAGCTCACGACCGTGCTCCGCGCAGCCATCGCTAGCGACTGCGCCGCCGGCCTCGAGGTCACGATCTTCAACCCGACGTTGGACCCTGGCGGCAGGCTCGCGGGCGACTTGGTCGATGTGCTCCTCGCCGGACTTTCCCCGTGAGCGATCGCCACGAAAGGCTCCGGGGGCGCAGGTCCTCGACTTCATGTCTGCGGCGCGATACCCGGGCGCCCGATGGTTTCCCGCAGCGGGGGGCTACCGACACGGGCTCCCGCATCGAATCTCGCCACCCCCTCGCAGCTCGCCGGCCAGCGATGACTCAACGCAACAGCGGCTGGGCTGGACTACTCTTCAGGCAGAAGTGGCTATTGCGCACTGAGCAGACTCTCCCGGGGGCGCGGTCAAAATCCGACCACGGGACGACAGCCGCTGGTCGTCGGCTGCCCAGCCGGCGCTTGACGAGTCGATACCGCCGCCTGGCCCCGGCCGAGGGCGCGCCCCAGTCCCACCCTGGGGGACTACTCCAGGTGACAGGATGAGCCCCGTCAGAGGCTGACGTGAGCGAGCGCGAGGCACCGCCCAACCCACCCGCCGCTGCGCCGAGCTCACGGTCCGGGCTGACCCACGGCGAGGACACCGTCGACGTGGACACCTGGGCCGGCTCGGTGCCGGCTGCAAGTGGAGTGACACCACGTGTCCGGCTGGGCAGCAAGTGGTTCAACCTGCTGTGGCTTCTGCCCCTCGGGTTCATCCTGCTGCTGGTCGCGGTGGCGGTCGCGAAAGGCCTGCGCCAGATGCCCGGGGTGCAGGAGTTCATCGCTCGTTACCCTGGCACGGACACCAACGCACCCCCCGGCACCGTGGGGATACCCGTGTGGGCCCGGTGGCAGCACTTTTTCAACCTGTTCCTGATGATCTTCATCCTGCGGTCGGGCCTGCAGATCCTTTCCGACCACCCCCGGCTCTACTGGACGCGGCATTGCACGCCGGGTCGAGACTGGTTTCGCGCCCAGAAGCCGGTTCCGCCCGACCCTCTGTGGACCGCCAAACAGGACTCGATCAGCCTTCCCGGCCAGGTCGGGCTGCCTGGCCTGCGCCACTCGATCGGACTGGCCCGCTGGTGGCACTTGGGCATTGATACCCTGTGGCTGCTCAACGGCCTGGTGTTCTACGTCCTGTTGTTTGTCACCCCTCACTGGCGCCGGCTCGTTCCCACCAGCGGCGACGTGTTCCCTAACGCGGCCTCGGCGCTGACCCAGTACCTGTCGCTGGACTGGCCGCACGACAACGGATGGGTCGCCTACAACGGGCTGCAGCTGATCGCGTACTTCATCACCGTGTTCATCGCAGCCCCGCTCGCGCTGCTTACCGGCCTGGGCATGTCACCTGCCCTGTCGGCCCGATTCAGGCCGGTCAGTAACGTCTTCAGCATCCAGGTCGCCCGATCGTTGCACTTCCTGGTGTGGGCGTGGTTCGTGCTGTTCATCAGCATCCACGTCGCCCTCGTGGCCACCACCGGCGCGCTGGCCAACCTCAACCACATCACATCCGGACGCGACGACAGCAGCTGGCTTGGATTCTGGCTGTTCGCGGCCTGGATGGGCGTGGTCATCGTCGGCTGGGTTGCGGCCACGCCACTCACTCTGCGCCGGCCCCGGCTTATCCAACGCGTCGGCTCCGCCCTGCTCGGCCCGACCGAGCGGCTGTTCGAACACGTCGACCCCAAACCGGGCCAATACACCGAGGACGACATCTCGCCGTACTTCTGGCACAACGGCCGCTACCCGGAGTCGGCCGAGTACCACCGGCTCGCCGAAGGTGGGTTCGCCGACTACACCCTGCCCATCACCGGGCTGGTTGCCAACCCGGTCGAGTTGACCCTCGCCGAGCTGCGCCGGTTGCCGGATCACCAGCAGATCACTCAGCACTATTGCATCCAGGGCTGGTCGGGCGTGGCCAAGTGGGGCGGCGTGTCCATGCAAACCATCTTCGATCTGGTCCAGCCTTCCCCGGAAGCCAAATGGGTGGCGTTCTACTCTCTCGGGGAGGGCGCGGACGGCGGCACCTACTACGATGCGCACCCGATCGAGCACATGCACCACCAGCTCACGATGCTCGCTTACGACATGAACGGCGAGCCACTGTCGTTCGGCCACGGCGCACCGTTGCGCCTGCGCAACGAAATCGAACTCGGCTTCAAACAAGTCAAATGGATCAACGGTGTTGAGTTCGTCGCCGACTTCCACGACATCGGCGGCGGCTACGGCGGCTACAACCAGGACCACGAATTCTTCGGCTACCGCCAAGCCATCTGAACCAGACCGCCACCACCCCGTGGCGGCGCGGAGTTCGCTATGCCCTGCGTCTGACTTCAGAAAGGGCTTACCGGGGTGCCCGATGGACCACGCGGGGTGTCGGCAGGTCCAACCCGCATGCCAATCGGCTCCGCTGGCCGTGGTGCCACTCCCGCCAGATACGCGTCCGCCGCTCCGGCTCAGCGCGAAATGGGGACGATCTCCACCTGGGCCGGCCGCCTGTCGCGGTCGCCCCGCGCCTCGCTGGCCACTGGTTCTCGGAACCAGGTGGACGCGAGCCGTCACCACGCTGCGCCTGTCTAAGGGCCGGCGGGGAAACCCTCGAAGCCGCCGCCGAGATACTCGCTGCCGACCTCCACGATGCAGAAGGGGTTGCCCCAGGGATCGCGGGCATAGAACGAGCGCTCGCCCCATGGTCGGCTGACGATGGTGCCCAGCGTCGAGTCAGGGACGGCGCCAGCGTCTATCGCGCGCTGCCGAACAACCTCCAAGCGCTCGCCGGTGGTCAGGTATACGTGTCCGGGATTAGGTCCGGGGTATGCCGGGTCGCCGTCAGCGAGTGGGTCCCAGCAGGCCAGCAAGATCCCGCCGCAATCGAAGTAGTGGCGGCCGCTGGTGACGCGTTCGCCCTCGGTTTCGAGCAGTGTCCCGTAAAATTCTGTAGCTCGCTCGATGTCCTCCACGGGCAGGATGACTCGGAAGATTCGCACCGCATGACGATAGCCGAGGCGTCGCTGGTCGCCGACGGGACCGCATCGGCGGCGGGCCCGCTGCGCGGCCGCGCTGGCTGCCGGACCACTCGAGCGCTGCGGCGGGCTTCAGGACTGTTAAGGGGGCCAGTACTCAGCGGGTCGGAGCGGCTTCAGCGCGCTGTGGCCTGGTACTGGCGCTCCACGTCCGGGTAGATGACCTCCAGGTCGCGGGGCAGTGCCGCCTTCATGTTCCGGGTGCGCTCGTCCGCGAGCACCTCCTCACGGCCGCTTTCGACGGCATCGAGGATCTGGTTCGCGATGTCGCGGGGCGCGTGCTTCGGCACGTCCAGCCCCGCCGCCAGGCGGGTGTCGATGAACCCCGCATGGGCGCCGACGACCAGAGTGCCCTGCCGCCGGAGCTCGATCCGCACTCCATTGGTCAGCGACCAGAGCGCCGCCTTGGTGGTGCAGAAGGCACCCATGCTCGGCTGGTTGAAGAAGGAGACGATCGACAGCATGTTCACCAGCGCGCCGCCACCACCCATACCTAGCACGGGTGCGAAGGCGCGGCACATCGCCAGCGTCCCGAAGTAGTTGGTCTCCATCTGCGCCCTGGCGTCGTCCAGCGACGGTGCACCGATGAGCGGGATGACCCGCGCAATCGCGGCGTTGTTCACGAGCAGCGTGACGTCTGAGCAGCGCTGTGCCGCCCGGGCCACCTGTTCGGGATTGGTGATGTCGAGCTGGATCGGGGTGACGTCCGAGTCCGTGACGTCGTCGGGGTTACGGACGCCGGCATAGACGGTGCCGGCACCGCGCTCGACCAGCGAGCGGGCAAACGCGGCGCCCAGACCGCGGTTGGCCCCCGTCACGAGGGCGACCGCACCTTCAATCTGCATGGTTCTTTCCTCCTCCTGTCGGATGGAGCCACGCGAGCAGCACCTCGGTGACCTGCTCTGAAGCCTGGTCGGTCGTGAGGCCGGCATCCAGTAGCGAGCGGTGCACGGCGAAGTCGGCCAGCGCGACGACGGTGTGGACGCGACGTTCGTCCGGTCCCAGCTGGCTCAGTGCCGCCCGGACCAATCCTTCGAGCAACTGCTGCCGCCGGGTCGCGAACTCGGCCAGTACGGGAAACCGGTCCTGCTCACAGCGGGCGCGGGGCAGGGTCGGGTGCCGGTCGTAGTAGGCGAACAGCTCACGGACGAGCACCTGCACCCGTGCGGGCAGCGGTCCGACCCCCTGGAAGACGTCCGGATGGGGCAGCCGGGTCACCTCGACGGTGCGAGAACCGCAGGCGCGGATCGCGTCGTCATAGCTGGGGAAGTGGTGGTAGACGGTCCCGATGCCTACGTCCGCTCGCCTCGCGATGTCCTTCATCGTCGTGGTGGCGATGCCTCTCTCGCGGTGGAGCGTCATCGTAGCCTCGACGATGCGGCGGCGCGTCTGCTCGGCGCTCTCGGCGCGTCGGCTCATACGGTAGGCACGTGGAGCCATGGGCTAACTTTAGTCGATCGACCCAACATTCGACTAAATCCACCATTCGAAGCCAGCGCGGTGGCAGATCGGTCCCGAAGGAAGGGCTTCGCCGCGGTTTCCTCACCATCGCACCAATACTGCGTCCACAGATCGATCGGCTGCCCGGCAACTCCCGCCCGGTTCGCCAGCCGATGTCAGCCTTGACAGAGGCTGTGTGCAAGCACATACTTTCATCGGATGATCGAGACCCCCGAGACGCGCATCGTGCAAGCCTTCTTCGACCTGGCCGGCCGCCGAGGTATTGACGGAACCACAACGCGGGAGGTCGCCCGCCGGGCGGGCGTCAACGAGGTCACGCTCTTCCGCCGGTTCGGCGACAAAGCGGGGCTGACCCGCGAGGCGCTCCGGCGGCTCATGCCGGCCGGCCTGATCGCGGCCTACTCGGGCGAGGTCGATGCCTCCACCCCGGAGCGAGCCGCCGCCGGCCTGGTTTGCTGCCTTTGCTTCCTGCGCGACCTGCTGCGGCAGCGGCCAGAGGTGTTCACCTTTGCGCTCGCCGAGCACCTCCGCCATCCTGAGCTGGCGGCGGAGATCGCGCCCACCCCGTTCGCCGCTCACGCTCAGCTGGAGCGGGCCATTCGGGAGGCGGCCCCCCAGCTCCGGCCGGAGGTCGACCCGGCGGCGGCCGTGCTCTGCCTCCAAGGGCTCGTGTTCCTGACCGGCCTGTGGCACCAGTCCGGCCTGGCGCAGCTCCGTGAGGCGGAGTGGGACCGGCTGCTGGAGGCGGCCGTCCGGCCGCTCATCGCCTGGAGCGATGGAGGCCCGCAATGAGCGAACCGGCGATCGAACTGGTCGAGATGACGAAGCGCTTCCGCGAATTCACCGCCGTCGATCGGCTGACGCTGGCTGTCGAGCGGGGCGAGATCTTCGGCCTGCTGGGGCCCAACGGTTCGGGCAAGACGACCACCGTCAACGTGATCAGCGGACTGTCCCGGCCGACCTCCGGCACCGTTCGCGTGCTTGGCCGCGACATGCTGGCCGAACCGCGCTCGGTCCGCCGGCTGCTCGGCACCATCCCCCAGGAGACGGCGCTCTACGAAGAGCTCAGCGCGGAGGCCAACCTGCGCTTCCACGGCGACCTCTTCGACGTGCCTCGCGGCCGGCTGCGTTCGCGCATCGACGAGCTGCTTCAGCTGGTTCAGCTGGAGGACCGCCGGCGCGACCGGGTGAGCACCTTTTCGGGCGGCATGAAGCGGCGGCTGGCGCTCGCCCGGGCGCTCCTGCACGACCCCGAGCTGCTCTACCTGGACGAGCCGACGCTCGGAGTCGACGTGCAGAGCCGGCGCGCGATCTGGGATCACGTGCTCGACCTGCGGGCGCGCGGCAAGACGGTCCTGATCACGACGAACTACCTGGAGGAGGCGAGCGCGCTGGGTGACCGCCTGGCCATTATCGACCGCGGCCGCCTGGTCGCCCTGGACACTCCCGAGCAGCTCAAACGCACGTACGGGGACACTGTGCTCGAACTCGTCCTGGAACCGGCGCCCTCACCAGCCCTGCTGGAGCGGCTGTGGACGATCGACGGAGTGACGGCGGTCAGCACTGCCGACGGGGCCCTCAAGCTCAACCTGACCGGCAACCCGGAGGCGACCGGTCGGGTGGTGACCGCGGTGACCGGCGAGGCCAAGCTCCTTCGGGTCAATCAGCACGAGCCGGATCTGGACGAGGTCTTTCTCCAGCTGACCGGCCGCGAGCTCCGGGACTGATGCGAGGAGCGCTGCGCGTCATCCGCGCCGTCTGCGTCAA
>JAABUZ0100007404.1_pt1 | contig 13239 bp, 13 predicted proteins | sample 5562091 | NCBI WGS metagenome assembly JAABUZ01 (sample SAMN12813069, study PRJNA571459) | rock metagenome | isolation source: Antarctica rocks | place: Antarctica: Victoria Land, Linnaeus Terrace sud | collected 2015-12-21 | reverse complement strand
TATCGCTCAATTTGGTGCTGTATTACTTGTTCTGGGAGGGAATGCTGATCCCGATGTACTTTATCATCGGCATCTGGGGCGGCCAGAACCGGGTCTATGCGACGGTCAAGTTCTTTTTGTATACGATGGCCGGTTCGATGGTGATGCTGGTTTCCATCATGGCCTTGTACTTCTTGGGCGGCTCGACGACGTTTGACCTGCCGGCTTTGCAGCAGCATGTGGACAAGGCAAGCGGGCTGTTCTCCGGCAAGCAGGCCACGGACATTCTGCTGTTTGTCGGTTTTTTTCTCGCGTTCGGCATCAAAGCGCCGGTGTTCCCATTCCATAGCTGGGTTCCTGATGCGTATGCCGAAGCGCCGACCGGCGGCACGATTATCCTGGTCGCGCTGAAAATGGGGCTATACGGCTTTATTCGGTTCTGCCTGCCATTGTTTCCATTCGCTGTTAAAGCGTGTGCGCCGGTGATTATCGTGCTGGCCGTGATCGGTGTTATTTACGCGGCTTTGGTCGCCGCGATGCAGACGGACTTAAAGCGCCTGCTGGCGTATTCTTCCGTGTCGCATATCGGCGTGATCATGCTTGGCATCTTCGCACTGACGAGTATCGGCTTGTCGGGTGCGGTCGTGCAGATGGTCAGCCATACGATCACGACAAGTGCGCTGTTTATTCTTGTCGCCTGCCTGTATGCGCGGCGTAATTCGTATCAGATTAAAGACTTCGGCGGGCTGACCGCCGTGATGCCGATGTTTACGGTTGTATTTCTCGTCGCAACGCTGTCGTCGGTGGCGCTGCCGCTGACGAGCGGCTTTACGGGTGAGCTGTTGCTTCTCATGGGTTCGTTCCAAACTCATCCCTGGGCCACGGGCTTTGCGACGACTGCCGCCATCTGGTCTGTCGTCTACATGCTCTGGATGTTCCAGCGCGTCATGTACGGCAAGCTGGACAATGACGCCAACCGAAATCTGCCGGACATGACAAGCGGCGAGAAATGGGCGCTCATTCCGCTGGTGGTTTTGATCTTCGTGCTGGGCGTTTATCCGACACCGACCACGCTGAACAAAGTCAGCCCTGCCGTTGCGACTGTCATGGCGCAGACCCAGCCTGCTTATTTTGACCCTTTTGAAGCGCCGTCCGGCCGCACTGCCGCCGTCGCCGCGCCCCGTCTCGCCGCTGTCCCGGCACAGCCGAAAGGCTCACATCCCTAATGACTCCTTCCCTGCCCGTTACTTCCACTGATTTGCTGGCCGTTTCGCCGCTTTTGATTGTCATTCTCACGGCAATGGTCGTGCTGATGGTGGATTTAGCCCTGCCGCGTGACCGCAAAAGCGCTTGTATCCCGGTGTCTCTCGCCGGGCTGGTGATTGCCGGTTTCTTCTGCTGGTCGCTTTGGTCTCAAGGCGGTGCTTCCGTGATGACCGCTTTCAATGGAACGGTTGTGGCCGATGATTTCGCGCTGGCGTTCCAGGCGATCTTGATTGTTGTCGCGGCTCTCTCAATCATGCTGTCGCAGAAGTATATCGAGCAGAAGGGGATTAATCACGGCGAGTATTATGCCTTGCTGCTGTTCTCGACTTCAGGCGCGATGCTGATGGCGACCTCGCGGGAGCTGATTACCATCTTTATTGGCCTGGAAGTGCTGTCTATCGCGCTGTATATCCTGTCCGGGTTTGCGCGGACCGAAGCCCGCTCGGAAGAGTCGGCGATGAAGTATTTCCTGCTCGGCTCCTTCTCGTCGGCGTTCTTTCTGTACGGGATCGCGCTGGTTTATGGCGGCACGGGAACGACGCGCTTGGACACGCTGACGACGGTTCCCATCGCCGCGTTGACTTCCTCCTATGCTGTCGCGGGTTTCGCTCTTTTGCTGATTGGCCTCAGCTTTAAAGCTGCCATTGTGCCGTTTCATTCGTGGACGCCGGACGTTTACGAAGGTGCTCCGACCTCGGTCACGGCGTTCATGTCCGCTGGGGCGAAATGCGGCGCGTTTGCCGCGCTGGTCCGGGTGGCGATTGTTCTGCTGCCGCTGTCGTCTATCTTCCATTACGTTTTCTGGGTGCTGGCGGTTTTGACGATGGTAACCGGCAACTTTGTGGCGATTGTTCAAAGTAACATCAAGCGAATGCTGGCCTATTCCAGTATTGCTCATGCAGGTTACATTCTGGTCGGCCTGCTGGCTGGAAGCTCCGCCGCTGCCGCCGCCGATCCCAGTATTCGCACGGAAGCCTATGCGGGCATTTTGTTCTATATTCTCGCCTACACGTTTATGAATTTGGGCGCGTTCGGCGTCTTGATTCTGCTGGCCCGGCGCGGCGACGAGCTGAACAATATTGAAGATTTGCAGGGGCTGGCGCAGTCTCAGCCCTGGGCGGCGGCGCTGATGGCGTTATTTATGTTCTCTCTGGCAGGCGTTCCCCCGGCTGCCGGCTTCTTCGGCAAGTTTTACGTGTTCATCGCGGCGGTTCATGCCCACCAGTATGGCCTCGCCGTGATTGGCCTTGTCGCCAGCGTCGTTGGAGCGGCGTATTACCTCAAAATCGTTTACACGATGTATTTCCAGGCCGCCAAGCGGGAGTACCCGGCGAATATTTGGCGCTTCTCACTTGGCGCGACAGTCGCGCTGGCAATTTCCGCAGTTGCAACGCTGTTCTTTGGCGTTCTGCCTTCCGGCCTTTATAAAACTGCTGTTGTCGGGTCAAGGTCGCTCCAAGCGCCGTCCGCAGTTACGGCTCAAAACGCCGTGCCGTCGCCTGCGCCGGTGGAGCGGGCGAGTATTCGTTAGGAACCTCACCCCAGCGCAAGCGCTGACCCTCTCCTTGTTAAGGAGAGGGTGGGAAATTGCTACCGACTGGGGCACTTTACGTCGGCGACTTGTGCAGATGCACCATCTTCCAAATCCCTTCCAGCTTCACGAAGACCCGCGTTTCGTTCATCGTTGAAAACTGCGGCGGCGCGGCCTCGGACAGTGTCGTTTTCAGCAGTGTGTAGCTGACAATTGCCGTGTCTCCGTAGACCTGAACGCGCGGCGTCAGCAGGTCCACGCGCGACGGCTCACCGTTCCCGCCTCCCTGAATTAGCTCCAGATGAAACTGCAAGCCGTCAATGCGCTGGGGCGCAATGTACCACTCATACGACGACATATCTTCCGCGCTGTGCCGCTCATGCACTTCCGGGTTTGCCGTATACATGGCATCCAGCATTTGCCGCGTGATTTCCAGCACTTCCTCTTCCGCACTTGGCATAATCCAATGCCTCCTGGGCTGAGAATACCCAGAACCCCTCCCGCTCGTTCCTCGCTCCCTCCCCTGTTAGGGAAGGGCAAGGATTCGGAGAGGAGGACGCGGCGAGCAGCGCCCCTACGGTTGTGTTCCTCATTCTCCTCTAGCCCTTCCCTAACAGGGGAGGGAGCGAGGAACGAGCGGGAGGGGTTCTTTTTCCTTGCCCCTCGTGCTATACTAAACGCATTCTAACGAGAGGCGAACGATGTCTGTGCAGCAATATGTGTCCCTCAACGGCGCTTTAATTCCGAAGGAAGAAGCGGTCGTTCCGTTTTATGATCATGGCCTGCTTTACGGCGATGGGCTATTTGAAGGTATCCGGGTCTATAATGGCCGCGTCTTCAAGCTCGACGAGCATGTGGCGCGGCTGTACTACTCGGCGCGGGCGCTCAACATTAATCTCCTAGCCCCGCCGGAAGCGACCCGCGAGTCTATCTTAGAAACAGTAAAGGCGAATGGACACGCGGACGGGTATATCAGGGTGACGGTGACACGCGGCACGGGGCTGGGGCTGGACCCGAAGCACATCAAGGGCAACGCGAACGTCTATATCTCCTGCGAGCAGCTTGCGCTGTATCCCAAAGAAATGTACGAGAATGGCCTGATTGTGGCGACCGTCTCGACCCGACTGCCGTCGCCGGACGTGATTGACCCGCGCGTCAAATGCACCGGCAAATATATCAACAACATTATGGCAAAAGCCGAAGCCAACCGCTCCGGCGCGGGCGAAGGCCTGATGCTGACCCGCGAAGGCTATGTCGGCGAGGCCACCGGCGACAACATCTTCCTCATCAAAAACGGCGCGCTTTCCACGCCGCCCGCCTCTATCGGCATCTTGCAGGGAATTACGCGGGACACCGTCATCGAGCTGGCGTTAGACGTCGGGTACACCGTCACCGAGCCGATTATGACCCAGTACGATGTCTACAACGCCGACGAGATTTTCCTCACGGGGACCGCCGCCGAAGTCATCCCCGCTGTTCACTTCGACGGCCGGGACATCGGGGACGGCAAGCCCGGCCCAATCACCCGCCAGCTCATCGCCGCCTTCCGCGAGTTGACGCAGACGACAGGGACGCCCGCGCTATAATACAAAATTTGTGTATCTGCCATCTCGGGTGAAGCCATGCCTGATTTTCTTTTCGGAGTTCTGCTGTTAGGGCCGTTATTGCTTCCATTACTGGCAACTTTGTATGATCTACGTCGTGGGAGTTACCTGAGACAATCCACGAAATCTAAGCGGGTATTCTTAGCGCCAGTTGGTCTTGTTGTCGCCCCCACAACGGTACTTGTTTGGATGTTTTGGTGCATGTCACCGATCAACCTGAACTATCTCTGGCTCAACTGGAGAAGTATCCCATCGGACCCTGAGACAATGCGAATGTTGATTATCAGTGGGTTTCTGATTGCTGGTTTTTATTGGGCTGTTATCCGCTGGTATCAAAAAAAGTGTCCTCTGGTACTCGACACTGAACGGCGAAGCTATCGTATCCCTGACTTTTCGACTATGAGTCTCAAAGTTCAAACTGGTTCATGGGAGGAGATCAAGGGCATTTCGGTAAGGCGAACTGACGCAAGAGGTGCAATAATCTTCCAGGTGAAACTTGAGTGGCAGCGTCCGCACCAGTCAACCTCTTTAATGGGCGGCTTTAGCAAGCGAGAGAAGGCGGAAGCGTTTGCGGAGCGGATGGCGCGGGAGACAGGGCTGCCGGTAGTTGCTTCGCCATTCTAACCCGCTTGTGATACATATTCGGCGCAAGAAACTTATCTGGAAGAACAGGAGCAGGGAACAGCTATGAAACGATTCAATGTGCGAAATTGTGCAGTTTTTGTTTATGTGTCAGCCGCTTTAATGGCGGCTGCGTTTGCGCCCGTTCAGGCACAAACGCTGACGCATCGGTACAGCATGAACGGCAATGCAAATGACTCCGTCGGCGGGGCAAACGGCATCGTCATGGGCAAAGTTACCTTTACGACCGCACCGGGCGTCAACGGAGCCGCGAACTTTCCCGGCGGAAACTCCGGCGGCACTCCTTCTCCGCCGTCCTATATTCGCCTGCCGAGCGTGACGGTCCGAAACCTTCAGGACGCGACGGTGGAGATATTCGTCACGAGCTTTAGCGGCGGCATGACCTTTGTGGGAGGCAACAACGGCTACTACCAAGCGCTTTTCAGCGTCTCGTCCCCGTACACGGATGGGACTACGCAGTCTAACTATGCGATCCTCACGGCAAACCGCGACCCCGCGAACCTCATCGGTGCGGGCATCGGTATTGCGGGACGGACCAGCAGCGGCCCGGAAACAACGATTGCCTCGGGGTTTCCTCTGCCCAAAACCGGCGGCCTGGTCACGCTGGTCTTTCAAGGGTTCAAGAAGGTCGGCGGCATCGGCACGGAGACGATCTACCTAAACGGCGATCTGGTTGCCAAAGGTGGTACCTTCTTCTCGTACAAAGACGTTGCAGAGGTCAACGGCGTCTCAGGAACGGTTGTCTTTGATACCGTAGGCATTGGCGGCGGCTCACCCTACAACGATCCCTGCTTCAACGGCGGCATGACCGAAGTCCGCATCTGGTCGGGGGCGCTCTCAGCAGCACAGGTACAGGCTGATTACAAGGCTGGGCCTGGCACAATCGCTGCGGCGTCACCCACACCGCCTGCTCAATAACGCGATACGCTGGTGGAGCGATGCGGGTCGTTTTCGGGTAAAATAGTGTCAGTATCATTGATGAGGAACCGGAGATTAAGATGCACAAAGCGCGACCTACTACCTCTGCGAGCGACAAAAAGCGTTTCCTTGCTATTATTTCCGAAAGCTTTGCCGAGATGGACCGACTGCGGGAGATAATGAAAGAAGACGACATCAAAATCGCCGCATCTTTTGCCCGAACGCAGGCGATTATAGACGAAATCAAGGCAATGCGAGCTGCCGATGAGCGCGAAGCGTAGTCAGCGAAGAGGGGCATGAAGTCTACCACAGGCAGTCAGGCGAACCCCGAAGTAGAGCAGAACGAAACCTGCCCGCAGTGCGGCATGGCACGAAGCGAACTATATTCTCAGGGGCAGATGGGATGCGCTCAGTGCTACGAGACGTTTGCGGCGGAAGTGCAGCGGGCGCTGAAGGAGATTCATGGTGAGACCCGTCACCTCGGCAAGAACGCCGTCTGAACTGGAAGGGATGCCCAAGCCGCCGGCCTGGGCGGGCGAGACCGGATGGGAAGCGGATGTTATCCTGTCGACCCGCGTTCGCCTGGCCCGGAACCTTGCCGGGGCGGCGTTTCCAGGACGTGCAGGCGACGCGGAGCTGAAAGCCGTGGCGAAACAAGTCCTAGCAGTCGCAAAACGCCGGGATAAAGGCCATGTCAGTCTGCGGGCAGTCGAGATCGGCAAGCTGGGCGAGGCGGACAAAGCGGCGCTGGTAGACAGCCATTTGATCAGCGTCACGCACGCCATGGCCGGACCAAACCGCTGGGCGCTGGTAGATGACAAGCACACGGTCAGCGTCCTGGTCAATGAGGAAGACCACCTGCGCCTGCAAGCCATTCTGCCGGGCCTGCAAATTGAGGCCGCCTACCGAGTTGCCGACCAGATGGACGACCAGTTTGGCGGGCATCTCGCGTATGCGTTTGACCCGCACTACGGCTACCTGACCTCCTCGCTGTCGAACTGCGGGACGGGCCTTCGCGCCTCTGTTATGGCCCACCTGCCGGGGCTGGCTCTGTCCGGCAAAATCGAGGGCGCAATGGAAGCCGCAAAAACACTGGGCGCGGCGGTGCGCGGCCCTTATGGGGAGCATAGCGCGGCGGCAGGGGATGTGTACCAGATTTCAAACGCCGTCAGCACCGGCAAATCCGAGCGGCAACTGCTTACTCGTCTGGCGGCGACGGCGACCCTGCTGCTGACGGATGAACAGGCCGCAAGGGAACTGCTCTGGCGCAATCAGCGTTCTTTAATAGAAGACAAAGTTGAGAAAGCGCAGGCGAGTCTCAAGTCGGCGGAGCGGCTTTCCGCCGGGGATTCGATGGCCCTGCTGAGTATTTTGCGGCTTGGGGCGCAGCTCGGCATGGCAACCGGCGTGACCAACCGCATTTTCAATGAACTGCTGTCGTCGCTGCGTTTGGGCGCACAGTTTGTCTCCGGCGAAAAGGCGCAGTATACGTTTTACGAGGAAACGCGCCGCCCGGCGCTGATACGCAATAAAATTCGAGAGAATAGACGTTAGCCAAAGTTATACGAACTAGAACTACGGGGAGAAGCACGATTATGTGGCAGAGATTTACAGAACGCGCCCGAAAAGTGGTGTTTTATGCACAGGAAGAAGCGGGGCGTCTGGGCGAGAATTACGTCTCGACCGAGCATTTGCTTCTCGGCCTGGTGCGCGAGAATGACAGCGTCGCCGCCCGCATTTTAGATAGAATCGGCGTCAGTTTAGGGCGCATTCGCTCGGAAATCGAGCGGCAGGTCGCACGCGGCGACGGCCGTTTAGGCCAGGACATGCAGCTCACGCCCCGCGCCAAGCGGGTCATAGATTTGGCTTACGACGAAGCGCGTCAGCTTAACAACAATTATATCGGCACGGAGCATCTGCTTCTTGGACTGATCCGGGAAGGCGAAGGCTTGGCCGGGCGCGTTTTGTCCAAGCTGGGCGTGGATTTGGACCGCACCCGGCGCGAAGTCATGCACCTTCAGGAAGGCGGCGGGGAAGGCGGCGTGGCGACGGCAGGGTCTCGTTCCCAGCCCGCCAAGACGCGCACTCCGACTTTGGACGAGTTTGGCCGCGATCTGACCGAGCTTGCCCGGAACGAGAAGCTTGACCCCGTGATTGGCCGGGCCAACGAGATCGAGCGCTGTATTCAGATTATTTCCCGGCGCATGAAGAACAACCCCTGCTTATTGGGCGAGCCGGGCGTCGGCAAGACGGCGATTGCCGAAGGCCTAGCCCAGCGGATTGTCATGGGCGACATCCCCGACTTCCTGAAAGATAAGCGTGTCATTCAGCTTGACCTCGCGGCGCTGGTCGCCGGAACCAAGTACCGAGGCGAGTTTGAGGAGCGCATGAAGCGGGTCATGGAGGAAATGCGAAAAGCGCAGGGCGAGATTATCCTCTTTATTGACGAGCTGCATACGCTGGTCGGCGCGGGCGCGGCCGAGGGCGCGATTGACGCTTCCAACATTATGAAGCCGGCGCTGGCGCGTGGTGAATTACAGTGCATCGGCGCGACGACGCTGGACGAATATCGGAAATATGTCGAGCGTGATGCCGCGCTTCAGCGGCGTTTCCAGGCCATTCAAGTTAAAGAGCCGTCGGTGGACGATGCGATTGAGATTTTGAAGGGCCTGCGTCCGCGCTACGAGCAGCATCACAAAGTCGAGATCACGAACGAAGCCTTGGACGCCGCCGCCCGGCTTTCCGACCGTTATATCTCGGACCGCTTCCTGCCGGATAAGGCCATTGACGTCATTGATGAAGCGGCCTCCCGCGTCCGCCTGCGCGGCGCGATGCCCCCGCAGGATTTGCGCGACGCGAAAATTGAGCTGAACGCCATCCAGAAAGAGCTGAACGGCCTGCCGAACAACCGGCAGTACGAGAAGGCGTATGACTTGCAGGGCCGCAAGCGTGAGTTGGAAGAAAAAGTGCAGGGCCTGGAAGAAGGCTGGCAGGAAACGAAAAAAGATGCCAAGCAGACGGTAGACGAAGATGAAGTCGCAAACATCATCTTCTCAATGACCGGCATTCCGGTGTCGCGCCTTGTCGAAGCCGAAACGCAGAAGCTGTTCCGCATGGAAGAAGAGCTGCACAAGCGAATCATCGGTCAGCATGAAGCGATTGTGGCGATCTCGAAGGCCGTGCGCCGCTCCCGGTCCGGCCTGCGGGACATCAAGCGTCCCATCGGCTCGTTTATCTTCTTAGGCCCGACGGGCGTCGGCAAAACCGAGCTCGCCCGTGCATTGGCGGCGTATCTGTTTGAGAAAGAAGACAACCTAATTCGGATTGACATGTCCGAATACATGGAAAGCTTTGCGGTGTCCCGCCTGGTCGGAGCGCCTCCCGGCTACGTCGGCTACGATGAAGGCGGTCAGCTCTCCGAAGCCGTTCGCCGCAACCCGTATTCAGTCGTGCTGCTGGACGAAATCGAGAAAGCGCACCCGGAAGTCTATAACATTCTCTTGCAGATCATGGAAGATGGCCGCCTGACCGATTCGCATGGCCGGGTGATTGACTTCAAGAACGTCATTCTGATTATGACTAGCAACATCGGCGCACGCTCTATTCAGGGCGAGCGCGAGATGGGCTTCGGACGCCTGGCGACGGGGCCGAAGTCGGCGGAGGAAATCTCCCGGCAGATGGACAGCATCAAGGGCCGCATCACCGACGAGCTAAAGCGCGTCTTCCGGCCCGAGTTCCTGAACCGCGTGGATGAGACGATTATCTTCCATCCGCTATCCGCTGAGGAGATCAACGAGGTCGTCACGCTGATGCTGGACCGGGTCAGCAAGCAGATTGCCCAGAAGGGTATGGACTTCGAGGTCACGGATGCCGCCAAGCGGTATTTAGCCCGCGAAGGCTTCGACCCGCAGTACGGAGCGCGTCCCCTGCGCCGCGCCGTGCAGCGCTTAGTGGAAGACCCGCTCTCCGAAGAAATCCTGCTCGGCAAGTTTGACGCCAATGATACGGTCTTAGTGGACGTAGACCCGGAGCGCGGCATCACCTTCCGCAAAGGCGCACCGCTCGGCCTGGAAGGGGAGCATAACCCGCCCGCCCTGGTGTCCGAGGAAGCGCAGATACCCGAAGAAGAGTTCATCGAGCCGACTGTGGCTTAGTTTGAGCAAACGCAGAAAAGGCCCGGAGCGTGATGCTCCGGGCCTTTTTGCTTGCGTTATGGTTTGGCGGTCGCAGTCAGCGATGCTTTGAGCGCCGCGACCTGCTGCTTCAAGTCATCAATTTGCTTCTGCTGTTGCGCTATCTCTGCCGCAACCGTATTCACCTGAACGGAAACGCCTGCTGAGACACTTGTTTCCTGCAAAACATCACCTGGCGGCATGACGATGTTGAGAACCGTTCGCTGACCTGGCTTTATCAGTACACCTAGAATGCGCTGGGGCCGATAAGGAACAGCGGTTCCCGTGTAACGATAGTAGCCGGAAGTAACGCTAATATCATAAACGCCGGGCTTTAGCTCGTGATTGCTATAAAAGCCGCCTAAGTTTGCATCTGACTGTATCGTATATGCTCCGCCGCCATGCCTGACTAGCTTAATCTCTTTGCTGCCACTGAGATAAACCTCTTCGACTGGATGGCCTTGATTGGTGGTCACTGTTCCTTCCAGCCAGCCGTACTGAGGGCTAGGCTCGGTTGCTGTAGTCGTAGGCGCTTGTGCATAAACGACGCACGGCAGGAGGATAAGAGCCGTGAGCGTTGCGAGTGAACGAAGAATGTACATGAAAACCAGCTTTCTGCTAAGTCAAATCCGACACCCGTGCTGAACGGAACTGTGCAATAGCTTCGTCCCATATTGCCGCAGTTACAATGACGTAACCAATGTCATCAGGAGTATGAGCGCCCCGGTTGTTCGGTCCCTGTTCCAGTCTGTCACTTAGCCCCCTGTCTCTTCAATAGCTCTAGCGTTTCCGCCTGATACTCAGCAAAGTAAATTGGGTGCTTGTTATGAGACTGTTTGTCACCTTTGTTCAGCCGCGTGGGATCATCCGACAGGAAAGCTGCCACACGCGCCGTTAAGCCTAAGACACAAGATGCGGAAAGGGTCATCTCTGCTCCCTGCTCAACAAGGTAAGAAACGATGTCTGTTCGGCGCATTTGACACGCGGCACCCAGCGCGGTCTCGTTCCCGTTCGGCATATTGAGAAGCTGTGGGTTTTCTGCTAACAGCCGCTGGACTTTAGGTAAATCACCGTGCGCTGCCTCCACAAAATCCTTGACTTCTGCCTTAGTGATAGTGATGCTGCCTGCCATTGTTGTCTTATCTTCTCCATCTTGACTTCTGTTCAAGCGGCAACCGTTTCACGGATTTCCAGTTCCGTTACATCGGGCGTTGGCATACCGTCTTCACGCATACCTTCCAGATGAAACGCCAGCGCAGAACGGAACTGTGCGATGACTTCGTCCCGCGTTGGCGCTGTCACAATGACGCAGCCAATGTCATCAGGGGTATAAGCGCCCCAGTTGTTTGGTCCCTGTTCCAGTATGACTGCGAGTTTCATCTGAGGGTTCCAGTCTTCGTTTGCTGATAAGTGAGAACGGACAGGGTGGGATTCGAACCCACGGGGGAGTTGCCCCCCCGACTGTTTTCAAGACAGTTCCGTTATGACCACTCCGGCACCTGTCCAAGTGCGCCCGCGTCGGACACTCTTATTATAGCCGCCGGACGCGGGGCTGTCAATATCTGAATTGTTGTTGACAGAAGCCAAGCCGATCTGCTATAATAACACGTTCGCAGGCGCAGTCAGTGCGGGATGTAGCGCAGTTTGGTTAGCGCACCGAGCTGGGGGCCCGGGGGTCGCAGGTTCGAATCCTGTCATCCCGATGGATTTGCCGGTGAACATAGAAAAGAGCGGCCTGGAGGAGTCCAGGCCGCTCTTTTGGGCTTTTTCAGGTCAGCGCCGCGCGGGAACAGCAGACTTTGCGGGAGCTGAAGCAGTTTTCGCAGGGGCTGAGGCTGGGTGAATGCTGGCTTCGGCCCAGTTGCCGCTCCACTCTAGCCGCTTGGCGGCAAAGCTTGCGGTTTCCTTGCCTTCGTAGCGGGCAATAATGGCGAGGGCGAGATCAATGCCGGCGGAGATGCCGGCGGACGACATCATGTTCCCGCCGCCGTTGACGACACGCGCCCCTTTGACGACGCGGACCTTCGGATACAGCTTCGCAAGTGTTTCGATATGCGCGGCGTGGGTCGTGATTTGATGGCCGTCGGCAATGCCGGTCTTGGCGAGTATATAGGCTCCGGTGCAGACGGAGGCGATAACTTCTGCCGTGTCGCAGGCATTGTTCAGGAACTCCAACACATGCAGCGGGAGCGTTTCCCGCCGCGCGCCGGGACCGCCGGGAATGATGATGATGTCGGCCTCAAATGCCTGGGCGAGAGACTTATCGGGCAGCACGCACAGGCCGTGAGCGCATTGAATCGTCGCCCGCCGGTCGGCGACTGTCTGCACATGGAAGGCAGGCTTGTCGCTCCATTTTCCGTCTACCATGCGCCGGCACGAAGCCAGCACTTCGTAAGGGCCGCAAAAATCCAGTTCATCTACGCCGTCATACAACAGTACGTCTACGGTTTTCATCGATTTGTCTCCTGATGCGTTACGTGATTTGATACATTACTAGAGCGGAAAAATTGTTTGGTCTGCGCTTACCGCCAGACGTGAAGCAGAGATTCGAAAATTGCCCGGCCATCCGCCGAGCCAAGCGCGGGGGCTGAAGCGCGTTCGGGGTGGGGCATCAGGCCCAGAACATTGAAGCCTGCACTTGCAATCCCTGCAATGTGGTTGCCGGAGCCGTTGGGGTTCCCGGCTTCTGTGAGTTCTCCCTCCGCGCTGCAGTAGCGAAATAGAATGCGTCCGCTGTCCGAAAGCTCACGGTAAACTTCGTCGTCGCAGACATATTTTCCTTCGCCGTGCGCGATGGGAACTTGCAGGACTTGGCCTTCCGTCAGCGTGTTCGTCCAGGGCGTCTCGGCATTCTCGGTTCGCAGATAAATCTGCCTGCAGATAAACTTCTGGTTGTCGTTCCGCAGAAGCGCCCCCGGCAGCAGATGCGACTCGCACAGCACTTGAAAGCCGTTGCAGATGCCAAGCACCAGCCCGCCGGAGGCCGCGAAATCCTGCGTCGCCGCCATCGCGGGCGAAAACCGGGCAATCGCGCCGCAGCGCAGGTAGTCTCCATACGAAAAGCCGCCGGGAACGACCACGCAGTCCACGCCTTTCAGATCAGCGTCCTGATGCCACAAATACTCGA
>JAABUZ0100007403.1_pt1 | contig 13239 bp, 8 predicted proteins | sample 5562091 | NCBI WGS metagenome assembly JAABUZ01 (sample SAMN12813069, study PRJNA571459) | rock metagenome | isolation source: Antarctica rocks | place: Antarctica: Victoria Land, Linnaeus Terrace sud | collected 2015-12-21 | reverse complement strand
AAGAACTCCGCTTTCGCGTACACCGACACCCGTTCCTGACTTGCCAGCCTAATCCTCAGCAGCGGCGTATTCCCAATCCTGCTTACCAGGTCAGGACTAGAAGACAAGCGTTCAGCAACGGCGGACATCTATCTCCAGTGTATGTCCCTCAAGTCGATAGACAACGGAAGAAAGCAGTTATTTTCTTAACTGCGCTGACTGTAGCCGCCATTGCCAAACTAAGAGTGAGCCGGTTTCCTGCTTTCAGCATGTTCAATGATCAGCACTCTCTGTCAGCGCTTCACATACTTTTTGCGTTCACGTTGAATCTCGGGCTTCTTCTTCTGCCGGGATTTCCTTTGGCGGCATGGCTCGGAGCGCGCCGGAAAGCGGCACCTGTTTACCTCGTTATTGCCGTGATTACGACCACGGCTGCGTTGGGCTACGTAAGCTTTTGGATTTTCTTCGCGAGCAGACTGGCGGGAAAGATATTTACGTTCTCCATTTACGGCTTGGCTTTGCTCTCCACGATTCACAGTTTCTTACAACGAGGGCGGGGGCGGCAAGTGGTCCGGCAGATTGCCGCGCCTTTTCTTTTTGTTTTGCTGGCCGGTATCCTTGATGTTTCTTTGTTTTATTTATTTGGCGACCCGCATCATTACGAAGCCGGATTAGCCAACGCCCGTTTTTTTGAGGAAGACCAACCGGGCGACAATATCATTCCCCTCCTCTTTGCCGGTCGGATTTATGCGCACGAACCGGTGCGCCCATTTTGCTGTGGAGACTGGCTCAGCAGTGATCGCCCTCCGCTCCAGGCAGGGCTTTTTCTTCTGGAGCGGCCCTTGCGGATCGTGAGCATCGGCTATCACTACCAGCTTCTGGCCACGGCTCTCCAATGCTTTTGGGTATGCGGGGTCTGGTGCCTGCTGACCGTGCTGGGCGCGCCGGATTCCCGCATCCGGCAGGTCCTTGTTCTGCTGATTTGCTCCGGCTTTTTCTTTTACAACAGTGTTTACACATGGCCTAAGCTGTTGGCAGCCGCTTTCCTTCTGTTTTTAGCCGGCATTCTGCTGGATGTCATCCGCCTGAACTGTCCAGCAACCAGGTTTCAAATCATACTGGCGGCTACTTGTTTGGGTCTTGCTCTGATGGCCCACCCCGGCGGCATTTTCAGCCTGCCTGCTTTGGGTCTTGTTCTTTTACGGTATCGCCGGTTGTTTTCCGCCAGTGACGCCGGTCTTGCGCTCCTGATTGTTCTTGCTTTTGTTCTGCCCTGGAGCGCTTACCAGAAGCTGGTTGATCCTCCCGGCAACCGTTTGCTGAAGATGCATCTTGCCGGGGAGCCCGCCGTCGACTCCCGCTCCACTTGGCAGGCCATCACGGATGCTTACCGTCGCCATGGTTGGCGGGAGCTGATGCAATTCAAGTTGTCCAATGTGAAAGAGTTATTCGGGGATAAGCCGCTGGACGCCTTCGGCCTGAATAGTTTCCGGTTTCATCAGGGAGTGTATCTCCAGCGCGGCACGATTGTAAACTCGCGTGTCGCGCAACGGGAATGGATCTGGAACGACCTTGGTTTTTTGAATGTGGGGTGGATAGCAGCCATCTGGCTACTTCTCCAGCGCCGGAAAAAATCACCATCCCCCGTGCCCTACTCCGGATGGCTGCTGGCCGCCGCTATCTTTAACTTGATGGTGTGGTCAGCCGTCATGTTCGGCCCGAGCGCTACCCTTGCCAGACATAGTTCCTATGCGGATCTCATTCTGCTTAGCATTGGGCTTTGCGGGTATTTGCTCAGGCTTCCCCCTGTGGTTGTGTTTGCTGTTTTCATTCTGGAAATTTGGAACTTGCTTGTTGTTTGGGCTTGGTTCCCGCCCGTGAGAGGGTTTTCTCAGGGAGTAAGCGTGGAAATACCGTTTTTTGTGTCTGGAAATATTGTTCTGGGAGTTTTTGTCTGGATGCTGGCACGCGCGTATTTCAAAGCTAGGCCAAGCAGCGCATGAGCAGCAGTGTCCGGTCATCGGTAATAGGGCCGAACGTTTGCGAGCGGTTCATGATTTTACCGGCCAACTCCCGTAAGGGACCGCCTGCGGAGCCGGCCAAGGCTTCTTCGATATGCTGTAAACCCAATTCACGACCTTGCCGGTCAAATACTTCGGTCAGTCCATCCGTGACCAGGGCAAGAATGTCTCCGGGCTGGCAGGCAACCGTGGCGCTATCAAACCCGACCTTTGGCAACAGGCCAACAGGAAAGTTCTCCACGGCGCAGCGCTCTACCGTGCGGTTGGCGTTGCGGAAGTGCAAGATCGGCAGGTGGCCGGCGAGCGAAAAACGCAGCAGACCGTCGCCCGCGCTTGCCACATACGCGAAGGTGGCGTACGTGTTGGCGGTCGTCATCGGTTGGAGCACTTCGTTAAGGCTGAAGAGCATGCCGTCGTCACTGGGACCGAGGCTGCACACACGCATGCGCACGGCTGATTTCACCATGCTCATCAGCACTCCTGCCGGTACGCCGTGTCCCGCTACATCAGCTATGTAGGCGAAGAATCGGTCTTTTGTGGTCACCACGTCGAGCAGGTCGCCGCCCACAGTGCCGGTCGGCACTGAAACCCCATAAAACTCAAAGGTGGTTGAAGTGAATTCAATGGTGGGAGCAAGCTGGCTTTGAATAGCGGACGCCAGTTGAATTTCCGTATGCGCGGCAAAGAATCGTTTGCCCTCTATACGGAAGAATGCAAGAAAAAAGATATAGCCAACCGTCACGCACAGAATCACGATAAGGCCGTGCAGCTTCGAATCATGCTGCAGTTCCTGGCTCGTGAGCACGCGTGAAGGGCGGGAATATACCACTGCGGTGATCCTCGGCAGGATGAATGCCTGTAAAACGGCCGTAAGGAGCATCAATTTGAGCATGTATCTCGTACCGCTCAGCGCCCACAATATTGATATGAAAGCGGTCATTGCCGCCGAATACGCCAAAGTGAATGGGGTGGAAGAACCGGTGTTTATCCCGTCTAGAACTACACCGATGGCTGCGAACAGACACGCGACAGCCGTTAGGAAGGTAATGGTTGAACGAAGCGGCATGGTGCGAAAGAGTTTCGCGCTGGCTTGCCACCCTGGAAATAGAGCTTTTCTTCCGGCGAATTTCATGGATGCGCCGAGTTGTAGATTCACGCCGGCAAGTAGTTTTTAAGAGGCTCGAAAAAGCTTTGCACAAAGGAGGTTCCCGTTTGCATGGCCTCTTTCAAGTTTCCGTCAGAAACACTAACGACCACGCGCACCAAAGCGGTATCGCTGCGGTTGTAGCGAATGGCATCGGTAACAGTGTAAATTTTAGCGGAGTATTCACTGGCAATGACACGGTTTCGCGACTGATACCAGTAGAAAACAATGCTTTGATTCTGGCCGCGCGAAACAACGTATTGATTTACCCGAATCGGTTGCGCCTCGCCTGGAATGGAAATTTCGGCGACTCCGGATTGCGATGGGGTCCAGCCGCTGCCGGGAAGACAGTTCTTGGGAGAGTGCGGGATTTTACCCGTCCGCTGCGTTTCAAAGTACGCCACGAAAAGAGTGGCTGCCCGGCTCGCCTGTTTATCAACGTAAAGCCGCGACAGAATGTCGTCGGCGTTCAACACTTGCAAAGTCTCCGCGTCGAGCTTGCTGTCTTCCACCATCGTCCACGTGCTGCTGGGGAAAGTGAAGTTTTCAAGCTGCTTATGCACGGGAACGTTCTCCCGCCGGGAGAAGCCGTAAAACAGCGACGCCTGCGCAAAGAGCACAACCGTGAGAACTCGCGCGCTGCGTGATCTAAAGAAGCTGTTCATTGAATTAAGCCTTCCCGAACTTGTTTGCTCCAAGGCTAAGAAGCCGATGAGTAACGATCAGCGCCACTAACGCGACCACGAATACGATATAGCCTTCAGCTTCATGATAAGCGCCCTGGGCCAGTTGCGTATTAATTTCAGAAAGTAAGCCGGTAATGGCTACGCGAACTCCGTTTGCGCCGATAGCGATGGGAACCGTGGCAATCAGCAGCGCCCACCTCATCCACGCCCGCTTATCCGTGAAGTAGGCATACACCAGCGACAGAAATCCTAACGAGAGAAGCGAGCGGATGCCGCTGCAAGCCTCCGCAATATCCAGAGTCTGGCTCGGCAGTTGCAAAGTGTTGCCCGCCCGCAGCACGGGAATACCCATCCAGCCGATCATGATTTCACCTAGCTGGCTGGCCAGCGTTTGCAAATGCAAAGTTAACGCCGCATAGATGATGGCGGGAATAGGAATCATGAACAGCAGGAGAGCGAAAGGGAACAGCAGGATCTTGATCCAACGCGTCCCGCCCAGATAAAGAACCGTGCCGAACAGGGCCATGAGAAAGGACAGCCGGGCCGTAAACAGTTCCGCGCCGAGCGTTGCCACGATGGCCTGCAAGGCAGCCCAAATCACCAGCGCCAATCCCCATCCGTTCGGCTGGCGCGGAGTCGCCAGTAAAGCCGCCCGACGCTGCCAAACGATGTAACCCGCAATGACAGGCACGAAGAATCCATGCCCCATGTTTTCATCATTAGCCCACTGCACGCCCATCCGGTACAGAATGGGCGCGTAGCAAATGACGAGCAGGGCGCCGAACCAAGCGATTGGTTGCCATGCAACCTTAGTAGTAGACGAGGCCGGAACCTGCGTCGACGGAGCAACAGGCACGCTTACCATGAATGGATTTTCACCTTTAGTTAATCACAATGTACAATCGCAAACCAGTGTGCGGAACAATAATGGATGTGAGTAAAACATTCCGCCGCTCGGGATTGAATCGCATATTCAGAGCGCTTACCCTGCTGTTTTTGGGTATTTTGCCGCCTTTCAGCTTTGCTCAAACATTTTTCCCCTTGAAAGACGTTCGCCCTGGCTTAAGAGGTACTGGGCGTACTGTTTTCAATGGCAATCAGATTGAAGAATTCGAAGTCCAAATCCTCGGTGTCCTGGAAAACCTCATTCCAAAGCAAAGTATTATCCTCGCCAAGCTCAGTGGCGGTCCACTCGAACAAACCGGCGTCATGCAAGGCATGAGCGGCAGTCCCGTCTACGTTGACGGCAAACTCCTGGGCGCCGTTGCTCTCGGCTTTCCGTTCTCCAAACAGCCTATCGCCGGAATCCAGCCTATTGAGCAGATGGTCGCGGACGCGCCCTTCCCCCGCCAGGGGCAAGCTGGGTTGACGCCCTTTTTCAAAGAAAGTCATCAGACCCCGTTTTCACTGGCCGACACGAGCCGACTGCTTTCATCTTCTGCCTCTATCGGTAATCTGAGCGAAATTTTTACCCCCCTTGCGCTTTCTGGTTTTACCGCGCGCACCGTCCAAACGTTTGCAGCTGACTTTCATAAGCTGGGCTTGGACCCTCAACAAGGAGTATCGGGTGGTACCCCTAAATCTCAAAGCCTGACCGGGACTGTCCTGCCGGGATCAATGATCAGCGTTCAACTTCTCAGCGGGGACATGGCCATCAGCGCCGACGGAACGGTCACCTATGTGAACGGCAAGCACGTCTATGCTTTCGGGCACCGCTTTCTGGATTCCGGCGGAACGGACCTGCCGTTTGCCCGCGCTGATGTCATCGCGCTGCTGCCTACGCTAAACTCTTCTTTCAAACTTTCCGCCGCGCGGGAGTGGGTGGGAAGCATTACCAGTGACCGAAGCACGGCCATCGCCGGTGAGATTGGGCGGCCCGCCCGCACCATTCCCATAACCATCTCTGTCCGTTCAGCGGACACCAGTACGCACCAATACCAGATGCAAGTGGTTAACGACCGGCTGCTGACTCCGTTTATTGTTCAAACCGCTATTTTTTCGACGGTGGACGCCACGGAGCGTACGTTGGGCGCCGGCACCTTGCGTCTACGCGGTCAGGTGGAGTTCGAGGGTTCGGTTCCGCCGCTGACGATTCGTGACATCTTTGTCAGCGATAGCGGTTTGGCGCAGCAGGTTTCAGCGGATGCGGCGGTGCCGCTTGGATTCCTTCTCGGATCTGGTTTTAACAGCCTGCACATGAAGCACATTCATTACGACCTCCAGCCGGTGGAGCGAAAACGGCAACTGCGCATCGCGCAAGCCTGGACTTCACAGAATGAGGTCCACGCCGGCGAATCCCTCCAAGTTACCGCATTATTACAAGGAGAAAACGGCTTTGAGATGACGCGCACCGCGACTTACCAGGTGCCCATCGGTGCTCCCAGCGGTCCTTTGAATTTCACGGTAAGCGACGCCATCACCTTAAACGCGCCGGACTTTGCCGGAATTACGCAGTCCTCGCTGCACTCGCCCGAGCAGGTGATTGCCACCTTGAATGCTTATCGCGGCAGTGAAGCGGCCTACCTTCGTGTCTGGCGGCAGCAGCCTTCCTTCACGATTTCCGGCCCGCTGCCGGGGGGTGATATTACTGATCCGCCGCCTTCGGTTGCCCTGATTTTGGCCGACCCTTCTTCCTCGCCCACCAGCAACGCGGCCCTCACGCTGCTGCGCGGATCGCAAGTAGCCGAAATTCCCATGCCGGTCGACAACTATGTCGTTACCGGTTCCAAAACTGTCCAAGTGGAAATCAAAGATTGAAACCCGTCGCCTTTTTCCTAGCCTGCTTTGGCTGCCTTTTTACTCTTTCCGCCGCAACCAGCACCTCGTGGGATACCAGCGGCTTCCCGGACTTCTCCAAAGGCCGGCTGTCCGGACTTTCCTTGTCGGCGGAAGGCAGCTTGCAGCTCGGTCCCGCCAAACGCTGGCAAACCAGCCTGAATCAGCCCGCTTTATGGAGCATTGCCGCCGCCCCGGACGGAAGCGTTTACGCCGCTACGGGCCACTCCGGAAAGGTTTTTCGTGTTTCGCCGGACGGCAAATCTTTGCCCCTTTGGACTGCTGAACAGGCCGAAGTCTTTGCTCTTGCCATTGATTCGAAAGGCACAGTATTCGCCGGGAGTTCTCCGAATGGGGGTGTTTACCGGATTGAGGGAGGCAAGGCGCAGGAAATCTGGCACTCGCCCGCCAAATACATCTGGTCCCTGCGGGCTGCTCCCGATGGATGGCTGTATATCGGGACGGGCGAGGGCGGCCGGGTTTACCGGATTGACCGTACTGGGAAAGGCGATGTTTATTACGAAACCGGGCAGTCTAACATTACCGCTCTCGCGCTGGGACCCAACGGCCATTTATATGCCGGTACAGACCCGAATGGATTGGTTTACGAAATTAGCGGGCAGCGGCAAGGAACCATTCTTTACGACTCCAACTTGCCTGAAATACGAGCTATTGCCGTAGACCCGAACGGCTCGGTTTATGCCTCCGCCATGGGAGGCGCGCTGTCCACGCGGTCTGGCGCGACAACCGCGGCCGCTGCTTCTTCGGCAGCATCGGTCGTTACTGCCGCTTCTCCGACGATAATTACGGTAACGGAAGCGCAGGCCGGTAGTACGGCAAAGCCCGCCGACAACGATCAGACCCCGATCAAAATACCTACTGACCAGTCGAGAAGCGTCGCTGCCCCCGCTGCCGCAGTCACGAATACCGGCGCGGTGACGGAAACCAGCGGCGTTGAAAAATCAGCGATTTACAGGATTACGCCGGGCGGCATGGCGGAAACTCTTCGCAGTTCGAAAGAGGATAACGTGTATGACTTGCTATTGGATGGCGATTCGCTTCTGTTTTCCACGGACGACCACGGACGCATTTATCGCTGGCGCAACGGGAGAAGCACTCTTCTTGTTGAACCCGGTGATGGGGAAACAACTCGCCTGACCGGGACGGAAACGGGCTTTTATGCGGCCATGAGCAATCCGGGACGGCTTTTGGCGTTTGATTCCGCCGCGACCGGAACCGGATTCTTCCTTTCTCCGGTACATGATGCCGGAAGCATTGCGCATTGGGGTCATTTCCGGTGGCACGGCATGGGCTCGGGCGTGGTCTTCCGGACTCGCAGCGGAAATTCAGCTCGCCCCGATGATACTTGGAGCAAGTGGTCCGCGCCGCTGGAAGAATCCGGTCGCGATCTCATCACGAGCCCCGCAGCGCGGTTCGTGCAGTGGCGCGGAGAGTGGCTTTCCGGCAGTACAGCGGCAATCAGCACCGTCTCCGTGCCGTTTCTGCCCCAAAATACGCCGCCTACCATTCGTAGCATTACTGTCACCTCCATCATCGGGACAAATGCCGCGAAAAGCGCAGCCAATACGTCCTCCACCTCTTCCGCTTACTCGGTCACGGTGACCGATACGGGCGAAGCGCCGGCGGCCAGCTCCAGTTCCAGCGGAAGCCAAGTGGCGTCACGGCTGCAAACCACGCAAACGCAGATTTCCTGGCAGGCGGATGATCCGGAAGGTGACAAGCTGGTTTACTCCCTTTACTTTCGCCCGGAGGAGGCGACTCAGTGGCAGTTGGTTCGAAGCAGGATGATGGAAAATACCATCCTGCTTGATCCCGATGTGTTCGCCGACGGTCGTTACCTGTTTCGCCTTCTCGCTTCCGATGCGCCCGCGAATGCAGCCGAGTACGCGAAACAGACCGAAATGATCAGCGCGCCGGTTGTGATTGACAACACGCCGCCGCTGGTGACGCTCACGCCGCCTCGTCGCGTGGAAGCAACAGCCGATCTGGAAGTAACAGCCAATGACGCCACCAGCCCGCTGCGTCGCTGTGAATACTCGCTGGATGCCGGTTTCTGGCAACCTGTGGAGGCCGTTGACGGCATTACGGATTCGCAGCAGGAACGATTTCATATCCATCTTGAAAAACTTCGTCCGGGCGAGCATCTTCTGGTTGTCAGAGTTTACGACTCAGTAGGCAATGCCGGGCTCGCACGCTCAATCCTGAAGTAGAAGCTACTAAGTACTGTGGGTTCTATTAGTTATACACAAACTTGTAGGTAGGTCTAGGTTCTTGTCGGTTCACCATCTACGTGTAAAACTTCCTGTTAGCAACGCACTTCGCGTGACTCACTAAATGGATTTATTTGCTGCGGATTCCGCTGAATACTTTTTACAAAAGCGGAAAAGACTACGTCGAGAACTGTCCGGGAATCCTCATCTAAAACCGATCCGGATCGCGGTTCTCGGCGGCACAACAACAAACGAACTGGTTGATATTTTAGAGCTTTTGCTCCTGGCTGAAGGATTCTCGCCCACTTTTTACCAATCGGAGTACAACAAATTTTACGAGGACGCGGTTCTGGAGCCCGAAAAGATTAAAGCCTTTCATCCGGATTTGGTTTATATTCACACGCATTATCGAAACGTTCACACGCTTCCCGCCGTGGCCTGCACCGAGACCGAGTTTCAGGATAACATCGGCTTTGAGTTGGCGCGCTTTCAGCAGATTTGGACATCCTTGGAAGAGGGAGTTGGCTGCCAAGTCATACAAAACAACTTTGAGCAACCGCCATTCCCCACCCTCGGCAATCTTGATGCCACGGCTTACGGAGGCCAGACGCGCTATTTTGCTGAACTGAATTTGCAATTCGCGAAAGCGGCCTCGCATAATCGCAAGCTTCTGATCCACGATCTCAACTCACTGGCTGGTTACGTTGGCTTGAAGCACTGGTTCGACTGGCCGCGCTGGTTCAGCTACAAGATTCTTACTACGCCGGAAGCCAATCTTGCGATGGCTAAGTCTTTGGCGGCTATGATCGGCGTCCTCATGGGAAAAACCAAAAAGTGTTTAGTACTGGATCTTGACAACACTCTTTGGGGCGGCGTCATCGGCGATGATGGGCCGGACAAAATTCAGATTGGCAGGGAAACAGCGGTTGCCGAAGCGTATACCGCTTTTCAGCAATACTGCTTATCACTACGCGAACGCGGAATTTTACTGGCGGTCTGCTCCAAGAATAACGAGGATATCGCGAAGGAGGGTTTTGCGCATCCTGACTCCATTTTGAAGCTGGAACACTTTTCCGCCTTCCGCGCCAACTGGGAGCCGAAGCACGAAAACATCAAAGCTATCGCGGAAGAGTTGAACCTGGGCCTGGACAGCTTTGTATTCGTGGATGACAACCCCGCCGAGCGCGCCATCGTTGCGGCGCAATTGCCCATGGTCACCGTTCCCGATATCGGCGGCGAGGTGGCCCTTTATCCGTCGCTGATTCAGAGCGGGCGGTATTTTGAGACTGTCTCCCTGTCGAAAGAGGATCTGCTCAGGGCTGATACCTACACCGCTAATGCCGCCCGGACTTTGCGGAAAGCGAAGTTCTTAAATTATGGCGAGTATCTCGATTCTCTGCAAATGGTTGCCGAAATCGAGCCGCTCCAGCCTGTTTATCTGGAACGGGCAACGCAGTTGATCAACAAGAGCAACCAGTTCAATTTGACAACCCGGCGCTATACCTTCGCCGAAGTAGAGCGGGTCTCTTTAGACCCCGGTTTCATCGCTCTCTACGGAAAGTTAACCGATGTCTTCGGCGACAACGGGCTGGTTTCCGTCGTGATTGGCCGGTGTGAAGGGGAAGAACTCCACATTGACCTCTGGATCATGAGCTGCCGCGTGCTCAAACGCGACATGGAGCTTGCCATGCTCGATACGCTGGTGGAATACGCCCGCTTATCTGGCGTGGAGCGCGTCGTCGGCTACTATAGCCAGACAGCCAAGAATGCCATGGTGAAGGATCACTATGCCAAGCTTGGTTTTGAGCTTGTATCCGCCTCGGAAGAAGAAAGCGCTTCCCTATGGGCTCTGGATGTAAGATCTTACCTGCCTCGCAACACTCATATCCAGGTAAAGCAGCAATCAGGAGCCTCCATCGCCGTTTTCGGGGCGCATGGAGCGCTGGCAGCAACAACTTAAGTTCGACAACAACAATACAGGTTTACGATGGACACCGCCACTACCATACAAGAGATCCAACCCATTTTTCAGGATGTGCTCGATCAGCCGAATCTCCAGTTAACTCCGGCCAGCAATGCCTCGAATGTCGAGGACTGGGATTCGCTCGCGCACATCAGCATCGTTTCCGCTGTTGAAAAGCACTTCCGCATTAAATTTACCTTGGCTGAACTTCAAAATTTGAAGAATGTCGGCGAGATGGCTGAACTGATCGGGAAGAAAGTTCAGAAGCGTTAGCCGTAGTTTTAATGCTTTTTAACTCTTTCAGCTATGCATTTCTGTTTTTGCCTCTTGCCGCCATTGTTTACGGCATAGCTCGCGACTACGTTGGGCAGCGTTCGGCTCAGATCTGGCTTTTGCTTTCTTCCTTGTTTTTCTATGGATTCGCGAAGCCTTCCAACTTGCTGTTGTTAACCGCTTCCATTCTGTTTAATTGGGCGGTAGGAAGGCTGCTTGCTTCGCAAACGGATTCCTCGCCCTACCGCAAGGCAATTTTTTGGGCTGGCCTTACCGTTGATATTGCTTTTCTGTTCAGTTTCAAATACATCAATCTGGTGCTGTCGGGCGTAGCCGCGCTCCACGGCCCGAAGTTTCTTTTGCCTGACCTTGAATTTCCGCTGGGCATCAGTTTTTTTACTTTGACCCAGATTATGTATCTGGTTGATACTTATCAGGCTCCTGAAACCGCTAACTCGCTCTTTGATCACGCCGCTTTCGTTTCATTCTTCCCTTATGTCACGTCGGGACCAATCTCGCGGTCAATGGAAATTGTGCCGCAATTCAAAGAGCGGGCAGAGAGCGAAACCCGCCTGGAAATGGCTTGCCGCGGATTATATTTGTTCTCCTTGGGGCTTACCAAGAAAGTGGTGTTCGCCGATTCGTTCGCCCGCGTGGCGGATGCGGGATTCAGGTCAGCTTACGGCTACTCCACGCTGGAGTCCTGGGTTTTCTGTTTGGCTTATACTTTCCAGATTTATTTCGATTTCAGCGGGTATTCCGACATGGCCATGGCCTCTGCCTTGATGCTGGGCATTGAAATCCCGCAAAACTTCAACGCGCCGTTCCGCTCACTCTCGATCAGCGAATACTGGCAGCGCTGGCATATGTCGCTGTCCGCTTTCATCACTCACTATCTCTACACGCCCATCTTGCGTTCCATGAGAGGACGAGCGACGGTTCGCAAATCCGCTCTTGCCACCATTTTTGCGATGACAGTGGCCGGAATCTGGCATGGTCCCTCCTGGACTTTCGCCGTTTATGGATTGGTTCATGGTTTAGCTTTGGCGGCTAATCAGATTTGGAAAAGACGTAAAAAGCGGATGCCGGTTTGGCTGAGCTGGGTCCTTACTTTCGGCTTTGTCAATCTGACGTTTGTTCTCTTCCGTTCGCCGGACCTGAGCACGGCTTTACGCTTTTATTCCTATATGCTCCCGCACTCGAATTTATTTGGAATTGAGTCGTTGAGAGGAGCGATTCCATTCACGCCGGTGACGATGGTTCGCCCCATCGTGATCGGAGTGGTTATTGCTTTCTTCTTCAAAACATCCACGGAGTTATCCCGACGCATGCCGCTCGTTTCTTCCCGTGCCTTGGCGACGGCTGCCCTTCTTCTGCTGTCGGCTTTTTTCATGAACTCCACGGCGGCCAAGACCTTTATCTATTTCGCGTTCTAAACTTATGCGGCCAAGAACTTGGATTTATACGGTTATCGGAGCGCTTGTTTTAGGCGCGGGTGTCAGCTCTGCAGCCAATGCCTGGTTCGATATCTACGGTCTTTTTCGAAACGATCATGGCCGTCTTCTTCCTGTTTACGGGGATGAACGCGTCGCCAAGTATCTGCTTAGCGAACGCTATGTGCCCGCGAATTTCGACGGGCTGTTGCTCGGCCCGTCGATTACCGCCAACTGGAACACGAGAAGGTTCCAAAAATTTCGTATCTATAACGCCTCGCTGAATGGCGGAAACATTGTCGAAGAAAAATGCGTGGTCGATCAGGCTTTGCCATCGCGCAAGATACGGATTGCGCTTCTTTTGGTTCATCCGTCCCTCACCTTATCGCACGATTTCCAAACCGTGCAGCTTACGCCTCGCGAAAACCTAGCGGCTTTCGGCTCACAGAGCCTTCTGGATGCTTACAAAGACGCGGTGCTGCGCTTGCAAAAGCCGGATAAAATCGTCACGGATGGGTTTGGAACCGAGTACTCCGATGAACCGCATGTTCTAAACCCAATCAACGTACGGCTGATGCGTCCGGGCGTAGACTTTGAAATAGATCCGATTGCCCTGCGAACTTACGGTGATTTACTCGGTGAGTTTCAGGCTTATCATGTTCAAACCGTGTTGATTGCGCCTCCCCTTGCTGAAAACCTGTTCCAGTCCAAAAAAGTTGCCTTTAGAAAGTATC
>JAABUZ0100007402.1_pt1 | contig 13240 bp, 10 predicted proteins | sample 5562091 | NCBI WGS metagenome assembly JAABUZ01 (sample SAMN12813069, study PRJNA571459) | rock metagenome | isolation source: Antarctica rocks | place: Antarctica: Victoria Land, Linnaeus Terrace sud | collected 2015-12-21 | reverse complement strand
TCAGGTGCCAGTGGATCCTTTTCGGTCGATAGGATCGCTACAACAAGAAACGGTAAGCCTCCGCTCCGTCTAGTAATGGTCCGTGATTGGGAAATCAGCTTATAGAGACAGGTATCCAACCACTTGCTCGGGAGACCTTGAATCTCTTCCTTTGATGAAGTAAAGCACAATAAGCTAAGAGCACTAAAATGGGGGAAAACGGCCGATAAAGCTCCACGGTGCCTCGATTCCATCAACCAGGTTTGCAGCATTTGACTTATAATAGATATCTCTTGGACGTTCCAATTAAAAGCCGCTTCATTTTGCATTACCTTTGAGAACATAGTTCCCCAAAATTCACTCAACTGGCTCATAGCACGCCATGAATAACTCAGAATAGATTGAGCAGAAGGCGGCAATTCTTCTGTAAAATTCTCGCTTTCAAATTGGAGATCCACATCAGAATATTGCATTCCCTCCGGTGCATCGCTACATAGCACCTCTTTCGTTAACTCCCATATATCTTGGCTGATAGAGATTAAAGAAGTCGTCAAGTCAATCAACTCCCGTGCACTTGTCGAGTTTTGCGACAGGCCGCTCGGGACATCAAAGTAATAGACCATCAACTTCAGAGTAATGAGATAGCCATGCAGTGGAGTTTGTTTTATGGCCTTTGAACGCTGAAATCGGCCTCGCGCAACAGCGTGTTTTAATTCTCTCTGGATTTTGCTCAGTGGACTTTCACTCGAGAGATCACGCACTCTCATATAAGCTACCATCTCAATGACTCTTGCACCACCATCCGCTTCCTTTTGACGCCCGCTCAACAAGATATGGTAGGCTCGATCTTCCACTATGTCTAGGGTACAGGCTTGGTTCTTTCTCCTTCCAGGTGTGCTCGATTCAATCAGGGACATGAAGACATCAGGCGGGCATTTTCGCAAGCACTCAGTAGCCCAAGACCTTATGTCGTTGTATCCGTTCAGCAGTGCTTCAACAAGACTTTGCACCAACCTGGTGGTCCAAATATCGACGTGAAAAGGGAACTGGACTTGATCACCTTCTGAATTTACGATAGTACGCTGATCCATATTAGTCATAAGCAGGAGTCGAAGTATTCGAAAAGACATGTTGTACTGTTGGTATACTGCAGTCGGTGAGAATTTGGCTGTAACATAATGGACGAGAAACTCGCAAAAGTTCTTGTACTCACCGAGTTGACTCTCTAATTGGGTGACTTCGCCCAACTCCTCGGACTGCCCCTGTCTTTTCTGTATTTCTTTGTTTATATTATAAGTGGATGATCGTAATCTTTCTATACCAGCTAGGAAAGAGCCGATCAAAAGGTTTCGCTGCTCTGCAGATGTCTCACAGGTTATTGCGTCCATAGAACGTTTTAGTGCCGCAAGAGATTGCATAGGTATTGCTCTTTGGATTTGACGATGCCGTAGAAGAAGAGAAACAGCATCAGTTCGAACGGCCTCAGACGCATGCTGGCAAATATCCTCAAGAAAGGAAGGTCGTAGTGCAAACGAGGACCATGTGTCTTCGTCTAGGTCGACAAAGCAACCTATCTCTTTCCCAACAGTGAGGCAACCTACAACAGCGTGAACATGAAATGGTTTCTGTCTAGAAACGTACTGCATGAATTCGACGAAGCCTTCCGGAGAAAGCTTGAAGATTGCTGGAGCGATGTATTGCAGGGCATTAAATCGATGATGCTGGCTTGGGTGTGACACTGCCTTGTACAATGCATTCCTCCATAGATCAACCCATTGTTCAATATCATGAATCTCGTGAAGGTAACCACGCAGCACACTGGAAACACTTCGGGCCAGAGTAGCCGATAGTGATCGGCTGTCTATACACTCAATGGCGTCAGTAACATAGTCGTTGAAATGCTTTAAGATCAGTGAGACCCCATACCGATTGACTGCAATTTCAATAATTTTATGGACTATGCGGAGTGAGAAATTCATTCTGCTGACGTGACTTAGGAAATTGTCGGCCCGACTGCCTTGATACATGACATCCTGGAAATTCAACGATTTCTTAATAAGCTCGATGAGAAGATCTTGGTGGGTGTTGTCAGAACCATCCCATCGATCACATATTACTCCTTCAAGTTGCTCCCAGTAATAATTAGATATTTGGATGGTCAAACAGTCCGGGTACTTTTTGACATACCGGGTCAAGCGATGTAGACACAAGGTCAATGTATCATACGCTAATAGCCTTTTTTGTTGATTTCCTTCAGTACTTATTACACATCTGACTGTCTCCTGCAGAGGCGCATTTAGTTTTTGAAAGAAATCATTGTCATTCGCACTTACGTGAAGTAGCTTGTCTTTCAATTCTTTCAACTGTGTAAATGATATACATCCATCTTGCATTCCAGCCTCTACTCAGATAATCATGGGCTCATACTTAATTTCACTGCAAAACTCGCTGGTGGCTGATGAATTGTATCGAATTTAAAGACCGCGAGAAGAAGGCTTTACCAAGTCAAGACGAAAAGGCAAGAGACGCCTGATTACGATACAGACTCTTATATAATCTTCACATCTTTTTTTTCTCCCCTACTTGTCTTATCCTCTTAGGATTCATCCAGCACGCGTGCAATTAACTGGAATATCTTTAAACCTTTCCAATGTGATTTCAGCTCGCGTTGAGATTCTTCTTAGGGTATACCAGTAAATAAGAACCTGCATGATGACATCGCCAGCATGAGCCCTAAGCCTCTGTTCGAATGGATATTAAAGTCCAAGCTGATCCTATTGTTTTCCGTTTGCCAATCTGCAAGAAGGTCGATAAATTCAGCGCTTCATGGATTTGCACTTTTGCTAGCTTTCCGGATAAAGTCAATAACCTATACCGAACTAGATGCGCCTTGCTTTCCTACTCCGGGTACCCCCATACTTTAACCGTGTAGCATCCGTGAGCCTCCTGACAAATCCACGAACTGGCCTACCTTCGACTCCAGTCAACGCTTTTATGAGAGCATCCCTCGCCATTCCAAATCCACGGAAGACAATCTCGAGTTCGGCTAGCATTAGTCTCTTCGCAGGGTCCACAAGAGTGCTACGCCGAGCTATTTCTTGAAACATATGACTGGCTGCCCGAAAGCCTGCTTCATATCCACCTCTCTGTCCTTTCTTAAACCCAACAGATCCACCAGTGGCACGAAGAATGCATTCTTGCTTTGGTGACATCAACGTCAGTATGACATTATTGCGTGAACACCGTGCATGAAGTGTATGTTGAGACGGGGTCGTAGATCTCCCAGGAGAAAAACTCGAGCTTAGATAGGATTGCTCCCCGTATTGGGGCTTAAAAGGAGCAGCTTTCTTTGTTATTTCGTTGGGACGGTTGGCATATATATCTCTCACCATTGCCATTAAATCCGATGGGACTGACGGAGCTGGCTTTGTAGGAGATGTTTTTGACTTGTCGTAGATTGGACCGCTTGCAAAACCTCTCTTTAATTTGTGACATTTAAGGCGCTTCAGTAGCAGTTGCATGCTCGGTCGAGTTCGTTTCTCGTCGTGAATTGAGTCACGTGCAAGATTGTTACAGCTGAAGTCGGGTGCGTGCTGACAAGACTCTGAGCAAAGGTAGAGTGCATGGCAAGGCATTCGAGTAGGAACACCGCTGCGGCAACTTTCACTTATCATGAGCGGTCACTGCTCAAGTACGGTACGAAGCGTCAACGAGTAGGAAAAGAAAGCTTTCGTAACCCAGATGACTGTAACCTATGCCTCGAACGCGCCAGACAGCCAATATGTTGCCCAAACGGCCATCTGTTCTGCAAAGAATGTATCATGGCCAACCTCCTTGCCCAAAAACAAGACATTTTGCGAATGAAGAAGCAACACAATGCGCGTGAACAAAAGGAGCTACGAGTCAAGGAAGGGCAGAATTTAAACATTCAAGAAGAGTCTGTTGCACAGTTTGAGAAGATGCAATCTGGACAGCACGACACCATGAAAAGCAAAGAGCTGTTCAAGAAGAGGAAGCTCGAGAACGGAGTGGGAAATGACAAAGCAGATGTCCAGATCGCTAATTCTTATTGGATACCAGCATATACTCCAGAGACAAACAACGCTGCCCCAGAGGTGACCAAGTTGAACCCAATCTGCCCAGCTTCAGATGAAGACGCAATTCACATTTTAAAATTGAAAGCGCTTATTGACGTGTCTTTCTTTGATGACATAGATGGCGACTCTTCTGGTGGGCGGAAAGCTTGCCCGTGCTGTAGTCGAAGTATCACTGTTGGTGTGAAAATATATCGTAAGCTTCTATTTTGGATTTTGGCTCATGGAAGTGTTAAAACCATGTGGCCATGTAATGTGTAAGACATGTGTCGATAAATTCGTGCGTGAAAGCAATCAATGCTACGTATGTAACCATGATGTATCCCCCAGCAACGAGAACCAGGGGCTTATATTGATGAACTCAGACAACGCATCGGGAGGCTCTGGCATTGTCATGGTAGAGAAAAAAGAGCCAGCATTTCAGTGAGGCGTGCTGGCGTGCACTTCACTCACTCATACTGGGTTGTGACCGTGTCCGCTTTCTTCTTGTGGCTTTGGACCACGGCATGAAACCCCAGGCATGGACCCATGCATTGAAAACAGGAGATTTCGTACTAGGGGATCGCCCAGAATTGAAGTCAAGAAAGCGTGGAGTTAAGGGCGAGTGCTCCGCCGATCTTTCCCAACTCCTCACCGTCTCAGGGAGTGGCTGCCATTGCCTCTGCGTGTCACTTGTTAATTCGTACAGACGGGAGATTGCTCTTCGATACGAGAACTCCTCGTCTTTTCCAGTAAAGACAGAATCCTCAATGGCTTTTGCGTTAAGAGGTGATACTTTTTCCTCTGGTGATGATTTGGCGTAAGGTGTCACGTTAGGACGAAAAGGTGAAGTTAATTCCAAGTCTATCTCAGACAACATTTCCTGCTCAAGTGAAGGCGTACTTTGCCATGCATTAATCCCGTCAGCTGAAAAGAAAAGCTCACTCAAAGGGGCATCTGCTTGGATAATTAGTCGACAGCGACATTCATACAGGGCATCGATGAGCGAAATAAAGCGTCGTGCAATATCTTTGCGCCCGGCCTCAAGCCTCGGCACTCCTTCGAGATAGATTGTGGAATACTTCGAAGCAATTGACGAAAAGTCTGCTGGGCCCAAATCTGTTTTGCACAATTCATCAAAATGGCATAATGCAGTTGTCCCAAACGCACTTTGAATGGCCATATTTCGCCCATAGACATGAACATTGGTAAATGAAGCTGAGGCGGTGGCCTTTGCACGATGATCAGAAAATTTCTTACCATCTCCTCCCGGGACAAAAAAATTCGAGGGTGACTCTCTTTCTAATCGTCTCCAGTCAACATTGCTCCTCATATCGTGGCTAACGCAGCGAGCCTGTAAGATTTCCAAGAATTTCCCGAAATCTTCCCTTCGATAATCTGTTGTGTACAATTCTTGAGGCAGTCGATTCGTGGAGAGAGCCAGTACACCTCCAAATTGGAAATAGTATTGTATCACAGATTTCACGATCCTAGCGGCTGCTCTATCCGGCATTTGGAATTCATCCAAAAAGAGGATGTTGGACTCTTCCACAAGGTCAGAAGCAACTCTCAACAAACAGTACTCCCGCTGCAATGAATTGTCTACGGATGAAGCGGACTGCAGTGTCAGTTGATTGATGCGCCGATAAATGTCCAGCATGAATGTTGAATAATGATCGCGCCTTTTAGACGATGTTGGAAGCGACATAGCCAGGATATCCAACAACATGGATTTGCCTGTACCTACATCACCGTAGAGGATGATGCCTTGACGGCTATCAAGTTTCATCAATTCTTCTTCGTCAGACATTCTCTTTATCAAAGCAAGGCTTTCTCGCTCTGGTGAATACCAAGCTGCCTTTCTCCAGATTTCGTTCCCCCCATCTGCAAAACTAGCCTTTGACACGTCTTGTAGCCTTCGTTGCAGACTTGATACAGGTCTGTAGTCTTTAATTCGGTGATATAATTTCTCAATCTCAAGCATCGCGCGCCATTGAGCTTCGTCAGGTTTGATACTTTCATTCGCCAATCTTTGCTGATAAAGCACGAGAGGATCTGTGACTTGCAATCCAAGAGAAATACCCCCTGTTGAATTCCATCTGCGAATTACTTGGCTGCGAGCTCGTATCTTGATCAACATCCCTCAAACCAAGTGGTGATGATGACATGGACGGAATTTGGGGTTGTGGGGAAGGAGATCTCGACAAACACACCAATGTCGCGAAATCAACCTGCGTCGCAGGGCAATATAAAAACGAAGTTCCCGGTCGCTCGGATAAAGAAAATAATGCAGGCCGATGAAGATGTTGGCAAGGTTGCGCAGGTCACGCCAATAGTCGTCTCCCGTGCCCTGGAGCTCTTCATGGCGTCACTCATCAGGGACTGCTGTGACGAAGCGAGAGCAAGAAATGCGAAGCGAGTGGTTGGCATACATCTCAAACAAGCAGTGGCTGCGAAACCTCAGTATGACTTTTTGGAAGACAAAGTAAGTGGTATCCTGGATCCCTTGACGAAACCCGATGGTGCAGAAAATGCTTCATAGAGGGAAGCGAAGAAAATGTGGGATCTCGCATGAGCGAAAGTCTTACTACACCGTGTATTGTACATATGGAGCTTGTACTCCAACACAATAAATTAATTTCCTTCGCCGTCACAGCTGTCTAATAACCACCTTTAATCCTTGCCGGGTCCATGGATGACATCTAGCCTGTGCAACAGTCATCCTTTTATCTTTCTTACAGAGCAAACCTTCAGTAATCTCCTTCCCTCCTGTCAGCTCATGGTTACCACCGATATTTTCTAGACGTGCCCAACGCCAATCGCAACGCACTATTCGATGAATCGTCCTTGAACGGAAATTTTTGGCTGTCATCCCCACCGGAGCATCAAATGGCAGCCGCCTTTCCAGCAAAGCGTACAGCAGAACACCCAAAGCCCATGCGTCGGTTTGTCTACCATCGTACTTCTCTCCCATCAACAACTCCGGTGCTGCATAATCTTCACTTCCACATCGTGTAGTAAGAAGCGGCGATTGTGGGTCAAAAAGACGCGACAGCCCAAGATCAGCTAGCGTAGTGAGTGGTAAAGGGTATAGTTCTGGTCGACCAATTTTTTGTATATTATCCCTACCAATGTTCAGCAGAACATTCTCCAATTTGACATCGCGGTGAACAATATTGTGTTCGTGAAGGTACAACAAAGAATCGCATAGCTCAGCAAATATACGTTGAATGATAGCAGGCCGTATGTCGATGGAGGCATATCTGGAGAAGTCAAACAAGTCTCCACCAGCACAATAATTCAATACCAATATTGTACCAAAGTCATCATTACTAAACGCCAAAAGTTGCACAATACTCGGATGCGAAATTTTTTGCAAGATGTCGACTTCGCGACGTAAGCTTCTTTCAATTCGATTCCTCGAGATGCCTCCTACGGCAGTGAGCTCAATGACTTTGAGCGCCACTGGTTGTTCTCGGTTTCCTAATCCTTGTTGCAATGCTGCTGCAAGAAACACAGCGCTGAAAGTTCCACTACCGATGTTTCTGATAATTTTCACAGAAATTAAATGGCCAGTCAAAGTTTGAATCTGAATTTCCCTACCGTGGTTGTTGTTTTTTAGGCTAGCATTGAATTGACTTACACTTGTTGGCCTGGTGTGGTTGACTTCGCGCCTGATTGCGGGTTTGTCTTCATCTGTGCCCATCTCACAGTCAGAGTCATCTGTGGGCCGACTTGACTGTGGCAGATCCTGGCTAATTCGTGATGCGCCATATACTTGCCCGGGTTCCGAAAAGAATTCACTCACACTCCGCTGATAAGGAGCCGTTCGCAACCGTGAACTGAAAATAATTCTACCAATATGCCTTCTTTCTTGGTCGCTGTCCCAATCGCTAGTACGTCCTCCGAAAGCCGTCAGTGGTGACGGGAAAGGATTGAGCTCGTGCACAATAGGCGAAGGCGAGTCACTGCGCCCACTGGAAGATAAGGGAGTCGAGCTAGGGCGATAGAAGAGTCCTCCTTCGAATGCGTTTGTGTCAACTCTCAATTTCGGAGCAATATATGACGGGAAAGGATGTCGAACTCCTGTATCGTTCTCCGTTGGTCTTGCCCACTTACCAGCTTCCGGGATCTGCCCCGTTCTCGTTACATCGGTCATTCAGCCTGGCCGCTCGACGACTGGCTCGTCCTGTGAGCCACTCATGAACACCCGAATTCAGTCGTGGGGGCTGGCTTGTGTGGAATGTCGGCCCAGCCTCTCCACTTTTGAGATTTAATCTCCGACGATGACAGGCAAAACGGAAAGTACGATTTGCTCCAAACAACAATCTGCTGGAAAGTATTCTATTTCGTAATCTATCATCTACTCATCTCTATCTAGTCATCTTGATCATCTAAAGTGTGTTTCGTCGCCATGGGATCGACAGCCTCTCAAGGTCATCTTCGTGGCCATGAACCATGACATGGAAATGTTCCACATCCCGTACACTCTGAAGCTCTGTGGGATTCTTGAACCACAGCAGCTCGCCTCTAGCAATACCCTTGAATCTGTCGCATACCCAGGCTTCCATTTTATCTTTCGTGTCGCCCACGACATGGCCGCCAGCGCTGACTGGAATACGCGCTCTTGTCCATACAACAATATGGTGAATGCTAGGTTGGAGAGCATATGGATAGTCGTTTGGCAGGATTTTGATATCGTCTAGGCGAAACCAATGTCAGTTTATACTCATAAAGTTTGGAAAAGGTCTCACCCACATTCTGAACCGAATAGCTCTGGGTTTAGAGGAACCAGACTGTCCCATTGCAGACGCTCCTTTATAATATAAGCCTGCACAGAGCCATACTTCCGCGTAGTGCTTTCTTTGAATTTTATATAGACCTCCAAATCCGACGGAGTCCGGGTCAGATCCCCCAATTGGTAGCTTTCCACGACTTGACAGAGTTCCGGCCAGGACAGTGGATCCCATTTTTTGGGCATTGAGTCTCCCAAGCTATGCCAAGCAACTCTGTGCCCCAATCAACTAAGCTAAGTGCATTGATTTGGCGGAAGAAATCTGATTTTGTGGGCAAAAAAAATCCTGCCGTCGAGACAAACTACTACCAGATCGACCAATGAGCGATCTGCTTGGCACCCCGCTCCATGGCATAGTCATCCCTTCTGCTCTTATTTTGGTTGGTGCTGTCATCACAGTACCGGCATATACTCACTATGCTGTTCTGCTGGCTGTCATGCTGTCGGCCTTCAAGATATGGAGGGGAAGAACGCGAAGAGTGCTCAACCCCGACCAGTATCAAGACTTTGAGCTATCGGAGAAGGTAGTGGTATCCCACAACGTCGCCATCTATCGATTCAAGCTGCCTAATTCAACCGACATACTGGGACTTCCAATTGGGCAACATATTACTGTAGCTGCTAATATCAACGGCCGCGACATCACCAGGTCCTATACCCCAATCTCTTCAGACGAGGATAAAGGATACTTTGACTTGATGATAAAGTCGTATCCGACTGGAAACATTTCAAAGTACTTTGGAACCCTGAGGATTGGGGAGACTGTGAAAATAAAAGGACCCAAAGGACAAATGGTTTATCAGCCGAATCTAGTCCGGCATTTTGGCATGATTGCAGGGGGTACTGGAATTACTCCCATGCTTCAGATTGTTCGTGCAATTCTCCGGAACCCGGGAGATAAGACAGAAATTTCTCTACTTTTTGCGAATGTGAACGAAGAGGACATACTACTACGTACTGACCTTGATGACTTGATGAGTGAACATGCGAACTTCAAGGTGCACTATGTTCTGAATAATCCACCAGAGAAGTGGGAAGGCGGAGTTGGTTTTGTGACTGCCGAGATGATCAAGGAGAAGTGTGCATCCCCTGCCGCAGATATGAAAATGCTCATATGCGGTCCACCCCCAATGGTTAGTGCTATCAAAAAGGCTGCCGTAAGTCTCGGCTACGACGCACCAAGGCCTGTTTCAAAAATGCAAGATATGGTGTTTTCTTTCTAATTCATGGTTATAGAAATAAATATGTGTTAATAGGCACCGGTCGTGAAGCGTGCTTTCGACTTCATGTGCAGACTGCCGAGACCAGGTCACAAGGTCACACACCCTGTACCTAGGTCTGGGCAAGCCAAGACCCCTCTACCCAAACCCATGTCAGGATACTGAAACCCCTCTGACAATCAATTAGGGAATACCACCATCATTTTCATTTTATTTTATTTTATGGAAGCGATGCAAGTCTCGGATCTCGGGATATGCTCCTTCCGAATCGGGATAACTTTTTTTGGGAAAACCTTAAATTGCACAAAGAACCATGCCGTATTCCGCGGCTAATGTCAATGGCTGAGAGAACAAAGAGAAAATGGATGTACAACCTAGGCTATTTTGGCCGACAAATTCGCATCCTTCCCACTCCCTCGACTCATCCTGCTCTACGCCAAGGTCATGCTCAATCGAGACAAGAGTCTGGTAGCTGCAGACTGTGATATCTGTGATGAGTCTTTAAGCGCAACACTAGATGGGGAGGGTTTCGCTTACTTGATGTGTGGGCATGTGGCTCATGGGGAATGTTTGATCGAACATGTTCGCTCGTACTCAACTTGCTCGGTATGCTCCCATCCTATCCGAATAGACTCGACAAGGGGACGTTTTGGGTATGCTCAGGAGCTGAAAAGAGCTGTTGCAGAGGCTTTCAGCCAAAAGCCAGTTCTTTGGCCAGATATGTCCAAAAATGAAACTCTATATGGACAACAAGATGTACCCTTGGATGAAGCGCATTCCGCTCAAAGAGGCTCGCTGCAGCTGACTCTCACGCCTGAATTTCCGGTTCAGTCTTTCAGTCGCTCGACACAGCTCATAACAGTCCTTGTGAGGGTTCAAGCTTCCCCCAATCGTCCCAATAAGTTGCATGGAGTACAATTGTCTTCTTCACTTCTGTCGCCGCTGGCGTCGCCACCATCGAAGTTTTTTTGGCCAACATCTCCAAGGTCGTTTAGTGCTTCTATCTCCAGTCAAGCCACCATTAAAAGCGCAAGCCAACAGCATGAATATAATACTGTAGCCGCTTTGCTGAAAGATCAGATGTTGGAATGGCACGGCCTTGATCCCGATAGGCTGGGCAATTTGCGCGCCTGGGATACCATTCACGTTGGAGCTCGAAATGAGCGCCTCACCCAAGATCTTGTTGTTTATTTATTTGAGACTACGATGATTTGCGTCAAAGATCGTGTATTTCGCTCGAAACACTATGCTGTTGCGCACAAGAAAGTCCTAATGGGAAATATTCATATGAAGAGACATCTTAAGCACGTGGAACAGCATGGACTCACGCTGACACTCAATCTCTCCGTGCCAGACCTGCCTCGCATATATCTTCGCTTCGACACAGCGGGCAAAGCAGACAAGTGGAAAGCACTATTTCGCAAATCCGAGCCCCCGACCCTACCGCCGACTTACCTATCGTCGTACGTTTCACCAACACCATCAGCAGTACATCGAAGATCCCGCTCATTGTCGTCTTCAACGAATGATTCTTTCGAAGGAAAAAACTTGATTTCACTTCATTTGGTTATCATATACGCAATAGAGGACTCCACCAACCATTACAAACTTGAAATACTTCGAGACGCAGTCACCTTCCTGCTAGCGCGCATGCAAAGTCAAGACCGCCTAACTCTAATCCCGGCAGATAAGTCAGAACCATCAGCATTGGTGTTAGGGCCTTCGTGGTCGGGATGGTCACGCGCAATTGCAGAATTAGGCTTCATTTCAAAGACAGATTTATCGAGTGCGGTCATGATAGCAGATGGGATAGTGAACAAGTCGACGCCTTCTATTCGCAACAGTGCAGTTTTTCTTATCAGCGATCTCAAGTCTTCTGGGAATGACACGTCCTTAAGGTCATCGGTACCAACTTATACTTTTGGACTGGGCATTTCGCATGAGATGCAGACGCTGCAAGAGCTAAGCAGGTCAAGTGGTGGTATCTATACATACTTGAAAGACTGGTGCAAGCTTCGCGAATGTTTAGCTGGGTGCTTTGGCCTTATACAATCTCTCATCTTCCCTGACGTTCGTATACATCTAAGGACGGTTGATCGAGCTATTCGGTTCTCGAAAGTATCGGGAGCGATGTATGCGTCACTTATGACTGGTAGGACCGAAGCGGACATTTATATTGGCAGTCTTGGACCGGGCCAAGTACGAGAAGTATTGGTGCAAATGGCTGTCGAGCCTCACGACTTATGTCAATCAGCTGTTTCCCAAGACCATTGGGACTCAATGGTCTCTGCATTGAGTTGCCCTGACCCTGTCATTAAACCACAAAGCGAAAATGATGCTTCAATGCAAGAGATAAATATGCTGAGTGTTACTGCGAGCTATGGTGATGGCTTGGGAATCCGATCCCGTAACTTCGTGGAGCCAGCAATGCTGTGTATGCCTATCATGGCAAGAACCGACCTTTCTGAACCCCTTTCGGCGCATGAAGCAGTTGTACAGCGTCGTGTAGAGTTATTCTGTGCAGACATCCTTCAAAAAACGATCACTCTGGTGGACCGAGGTGAAGCCGAGAAGGCGAAATACCTCCTTTCAGAATGTCAAGGCATTCTCTCAGACCTTGAACGAGCACGCTATCCTTCATCTGACGATGACATAAGAAGCGGGAATGCAAGCACTCGCACCGGGATCAATCATGACTTCTTTATAGCGTTAAATTCTGAGATGCAGGGTGCATATGAGGGTATCCTCTTAGCGGACCTGTTTGCTCGAGACTGCAAAAAGCACCTCACGCAATGCATCCACAGCTTATGTCGACAAATTGCAGTGTCCATGCGGTCCCCGCTCGAGCGACACTTTGCATTGCAGCTGGAAGCGGTTGATTTAAGGGTTGAGCAAAGCAAACGTGGCCCTCAGCCGCCAATGTACGGTCAAGATTCATTAGTCTGATTCATTACATTGTAAGTATAGTATATCTCTATCATTCGCTGAAGATTCCTCCGTTTTGGGGAATTACAACTGTGGCCAAGGTTCTTTCAACGTTGGGTCATTAGTCCTCATTGAGGATCTGTTTGGTAATACATCGACGCGGATGATGTTCTTCCTACCTCAGCCAGAGACTCGCGAGCTCTCAGCCTCGCCATCTCCCTCTGAATGGCCAAGTACTCCATTTTTCA
>JAABUZ0100007401.1_pt1 | contig 13242 bp, 12 predicted proteins | sample 5562091 | NCBI WGS metagenome assembly JAABUZ01 (sample SAMN12813069, study PRJNA571459) | rock metagenome | isolation source: Antarctica rocks | place: Antarctica: Victoria Land, Linnaeus Terrace sud | collected 2015-12-21 | reverse complement strand
CGGGCACGTACGCCAGCCCCGACCAGTACCCGGGCGCCGTCCCGCCGACGTCCGCGCGCTCCCACCGGTCGCCGTTGTCGGAGCGCACGATCTGCCCGGTACCCGCGCGCCCCTGCCGGTAATCCCCGCCCACCGCGAGCGCCGGCGCGGGGAGCGTGCGTAGGGTCCGCTCGCGGAGATTCGCCGTGACCCCCGTCCCTCCCCCGCCGGGCACGCCCGCTACGGCGAACAGCCCCGCGCTCGCCCCCCGCGGCGTGACCGGCGCGGCGACCGCGTCCCAGCGTGCCCCGCCCGTGGTCGTCGTGTACACGCGCCCCCCGTTCGGCCCCCCCGTCACGAACCACGCGCGCGTGTCGTCCGCGACGCCGAGCGCGGCGTTCCCCGCCGCGAACGCCGCCTCGTCCGGGAGCGCGTCCGGCATCCCCTCGGCCGGCGTCCGCCGCCACGTCGCCCCGCCGTCGCTCGTCGCGAGGACGAGGAAGCGTCGGCGGGCGCCCTCGCCCACCGGGTCGCTCAACACGAGGCCGTACTGCCGGTCCCAGAACGCGATCGCGTCGTAGAACACGCCGCGGGCCGAGTCCTGCCGGACGAGCGTCCAGCTCCGCCCGCCGTTGGTCGTGCGGTAGAGCCGCGCCTGCCCCGCGGCCGCGTCGCCCGCGCTCGCGACCACCGCGGTGAGCGAGTCGAAGGCCCACACCGAGCGGAAGTCGAGCGAGTCCGCGCCGGGCACCGGACGGCGCACCCACGTCGCGCCGCCGTCGGTGGTGCGGAGGACCGTGCCGCCACTCCCGCTCGCCCACGCGATCTGCGCGCTCACCGCCCGCACGCCGCGCAGCGACGCGCCGCGCGCGTCGGGGACGGGCTGCGCGGTCCAGAACGGCCGAGGCAGCGTGCGCCACGGGTCCGGCGCGCCGGCGAGGAGCGAGCGGTCGAACGGCTCGCCGCCCACGGGCGGGCCGACGAGCGGCGTGCCGGAGTGCGCGCAGGCGGCGAGAACGGCCGCGAAGGCGGGTACGGCGGCCGGGAGGGAGCGTCGGGTCATGGTTGAGGTATCCGTGAGGCGTGCGCGGTTAGGCAGTCTCGGCCGGCGCCCGCGCCGCCCCCGACGACTGCGGCAGCGCCCAGTACACGGCGAGCAGACCGAGCGCCGCGACGCTCGCCGGCACGCTCACGAACGCGAGCAGGGTGACCACACATAGGTCCCGCCAAACAGCAGCGTCGCCACGGTGCGGTCGCGCCCCGGCCCGCCCGCGCGGTGCTCGGCCAGCACCGCCGTCGGAAATGGGAGGAACGACACGGCCATGAGAAAGAACACCGTCACCATGAGCAGCCCGCGGTCGGCGCGCCGGACGTGGTCCATCACCGCGTGGTGGTTGGCCCAGATCACGCCGACGGTGAGGAAGCTGACGACGTAGGCCACGTACGACGGCCACCGCGAGAGGAGCGCCCCGCCGAGCCCCGCGGCGCCGCCGCCTTCACCGACGGGTGGCACCTTGATCTCGAGCACGAGGAGCGTGATCGCGATCGCGAACACGCCGTCGCTGAACGCCGCGAGGCGCGTCGTCGTGGTCGTGCCGTCTCGCGGCGGCGGCGCCTCCGCCATTTCCTCCTCCGGTGCGGCGGGCGTGAACTCGGCGCGGCGTCAGCGCGGGGCGTCGATCTCCTCGATCCGCCGCTGGTGCCGCCCGCCCTCGAACGGCGTCTCGGCCCACGTCCGCACGATCGCCTCGAGGTCGCCCTCGGCGATCAGGCGCTGGCCTAACGACAGCACGTTCGCGTCGTTGTGCTGCCGCCCGAAGCGCGCCGCGTCCACGTTCCAGCAGAGCGCGCAGCGCACCCCGGGCACGCGGTTGGCGACGATCGCCTCGCCGTTCCCTGACCCGCCGAGCACGACGCCGCGCGCGAACTCGCCGCGCGCGACCGCCTCGGCCGCGGGGCGGATGAAGAGCGGGTAATCGACCGGCTCCTCCGAGTCGGTGCCGAGGTCGGTCACGTCGTGCCCCCAGCCGCGGAGCATGGGGATGATGAGCGACTTGTAGCGGAAGCCCGCGTGGTCGGAAGCGATGACGATGCGCATGCGGGAACGATGTACCTTCCGCCGCATGTCTGACACCCCCCGTGCGGCGGGCTTCGCGTTCTTCGCGGCGGCGTGCACGGCGGTCGCGGCGCACGCGCAGCCCGCGCGCCCTGCGGCGGCCGCCGACACCGGCGTCGTCCCGGGCGTCGAGGTGCTGCTCCGCGACTCGCTACACCTCCTGCGCGGCAAGCGCGTCGGCCTCATCACCAACCCCACCGGCCGCGACCGCGCGGGGACGAGCACCGCCGACCTCCTCGCCCGCGCGCCGGGCGTGCGCCTCACGGCCCTCTTCGGCCCCGAGCACGGCATCCGCGGCACCGCCGCCGCGGGCGCGCACGTCGCCTCCTCGGTCGACTCGGCCACCGGCGTCCCGATCTACTCGCTCTACGGCGCCACCCGCGCCCCCACGCGCGCCATGCTCCGCGACGTCGACGTGCTCGTCTACGACATCCAGGACGTGGGCGCACGGGTCTACACCTACGAGTGGACGATGGCGCTCGCCGCCGCGGCCGCCGATTCGGCCGGCGTCCCGTTCGTCGTCCTCGACCGCCCCGACCCGGTGCGCGCGGACCGCGTCGAGGGCGGCGTGCTCGACCCGCGCTTCGCGAGCTTCGTGGGCCAGTACCCGGTCGCGATGCGCTACGGCCTCACGCCGGGCGAGCTGCTCCGCTACCTCGCCGGGACCGGCCGCGTGCCCGTCTCGCACCTCACCGTGGTGCCGATGCGCGGGTACCGCCGCGCGATGTGGTACGCCGACACCCGCCTCCCGCGCGTGAACCCGTCGCCCAACCTGCGGAGCACCGACGCGGAGCTGCTCTACACGGGCACGGTGCTGTTCGAGGGGACGAACGTGAGCGAGGGACGCGGCACCGACGAGCCCTTCGCCCTCGTCGGCGCGCCGTGGCTGGCCGACGCGCCCGCCCTGGCCGCCGCACTGAACGCGCGCGCCGCGCACGATTCGACGTTAGGCGGCGTGCGCTTCGAGGCGGTCACGCGCGCGGTCGCCCCGGGCACGGAGAAGTTCGGCGGGCAGACGGTCCCGATGCTCCGCGTCGTCGTCACCGACCGCGACCGCGTGCGGCCGGACGCGGTGGGACTGTGGCTCCTCCGCGCGGTCTACGCGGGGCACCCGCGCGAGTTCGTCTGGCGCGTGGGGCACGCGGACCGGCTCGCGGGGAGCGACCGGCTGCGGCGCGCGATAGAGGCGGGGGACGACGCGGTCGCGGCGTTGTTAGCGCGGTACGCGGTCGAAGCGCGCGCGTTCGAGCGGGAAGCGAAGAAGTTCTGGATGTACGGAGACGGCGTCGCGTTCCCTACCCCACCTTCCTCAAACTCACCGTAAACACCGACCCCCGCCCCACCGCACTCCGCGCCCGCAACTCTCCCCCCATCCCCCGCGCAAACGCCCGCGAGATCGCCAGCCCCAACCCCGTCCCCTCGTGCGGCCGCGTCAGCCCCACATGCGCCTGCACGAACGGGTCGAACACCGCCTCGATCTGGTCGGGCGCGATTCCCACCCCCGTGTCGCTCACCCGCAGGTACACCACCCCCGGCGTCTCGTCACGCTCCGCGACCGACACGGCGACACACCCGCCCGGCGGCGTGAACTTCACCGCGTTGGCCAGCAGGTTGACGAGCACCTGGCGCAACTTCTCCCGGTCGGCCAGCACGCGCACCCCCTCGCCGGGCAGGCGCACGTCGTAGGCGTGCCCCCTGGCTGCGAGCTGCGGCTCGACGAGCGGCCCAACGTCCGCGAGCACCTCGCGCAGCGTCACCGGGCGCAGGTCGTATTCGACCCGCCCCGCTTCGACCTTCGAGAAGTCGAGCACGTCGTTGACGAGCGCCAGCAGGTGCCGCTGCGCGCGCTGCACGCGGCCTAACGCATCCTCCTGCGCCGGCGTGACCGGCCCGTGGATCCCGAGCTCGACGAGCTGCACGTGCCCGCCGATCGCGTTGAGTGGTGTGCGCAGCTCGTGGCTCATGTTGGCCAGGAACTGCGACTTCGCGCGGTTGGCCTCCTCCGCACGCTGCTGGGCCACCTCCGCCTCCGCGCGCGCCGCGCGCTCCGCGTCGAACAGCCGCACGCGGTCGAGCGCGAGCGCGCACTGCCCGGCGAGCGCCTCGACCAGCGCCCGCTCCCCGTCGGAGAGCACGTGCGGCGCGGCGAACCCGAACGAGAGCGCGCCGAGCACGCGCGCCCGGTCCGCGGGGTCGGGGAGGAGCGGCGCGACGCAGAGCGCGCGTGCGCCGATCTCGGCGAGCACCGGAGCGACCACCGGGTACTCGGCCGCGATCGCCGCGGGCGAGGCGAGCGCCACCGTCGCGCCCGCGCGGATCGCCGCGCCCACCGGGGTGCCCGCGGCGAGCGGGAACGTACGCCACGCCGCGGCCACCCGCGGCGCGACGTCGAACTCGCGCACGAGCTCGACGTACGCGTCGGGCCCGCCGCCCCCGCGCAGCAGGGCGAGCGCGCCGCTGCTCGCGCCTAACGCGGGCAGCGCGCGCGCGACCACCACGTCCGCCACCTGCGCCGCCGTCCGCACGCCGGCCAGCGCCGCGGTGACCTCGTACAACAGCTGCGTGCGCCGGTACAGCTTCTCGCGCTGCGCCTCGGCGGCGCGCTCGTCGGTCACGTCGGCGCTGGCGCCCATCCACTCGCGGATCGTCCCGTCCGACGCGAACACCGGGACGCGGCGCACGGCGGTCACCCGGTACACGCCGTCGTGGCGCCGCAGGCGGTACTCGCCGGTGTACGGGCCCCCCGCGTCGCGCGCGGCCTGCCACGCCTCGATCACGGCCGCGCGGTCGTCGGGGTGGAACGCGTCCAGCCAGCCCCACGCGCGGTAGCTCGCCGGGCCCGGCTCCCACGTCTGCCCGGTGAACGCGCCCCAACTCGGCGTTTCGTCGACGATCGCGCCGTCCGGGTTCGTGCTCCACACCACGGCCGACGACGCCTCGACGAGCGCGCGGTAGCGCGCCTCGCTCGCCACCCGCGCCTGCTCGGCGGCGACCTTCGCGGTGACGTCGCGCGCCGTCTCGAGCACGCGCGCGGGGCTGGACGAGCCGTCCGACGCGAGCGCCCGGGCCGCGGCGGCCCCACCCTCGCCCCCGCTGCCGTCCTCGCGGACCACGACGATACGGCTGTCGACGACGCGCTCGCCGAGCGGCGTCTGGTGGACGAGGCGGCCCTGCCACTCGCCGTGGGCGAGGAGCGCGCGCTCGACGTCGGCGATCGTGAGCTGCGGGTCCACGGGTCGCGTGCGCAGGAGCACGTACGCGGGGTGCCCGAGCGCCTCGGCCCGGGCGTACCCGAGCAGCCGCTCGGCGCCCCGGTTCCAGTACGTGATCGGACCCGGCGCGCCCACACCGCGGAGCGTCCAGACGAGCACGGCGTCGTGCGTCTGGTCCAGCAGCACGGCGTGTTCCCGGAGCGCCGCCTCCGCGTCGCGCCGCTCGGCCCCGCGCGCGCCATCGACGCCGTCGGTGGGCGCGGCCCCCGGCCCGCCGGAAAGAGGTGCGTCGGTCGTCATGCTGCCACGAACGTACACGGCCGCGCGCCAGGCGCCATGTGCCCGGCGCGGGCCGCGCTGCCTAACGCATGGGCTTGCCGCTGCCGCGCGCGGCGCTCGGCGTCTTCGCGGCCGGCTGGCCCGGGGCCGGGTTGTCGCCGCCCGTCGCGGCGCCCGCACGCTCGCCCTGCGGCACCATCAGGATGTACGGGGTCGTCGGCTCCTGGCCCGGCGCCACCGGGCGCGGCGTGCGCTCGCCCTTCGGGCCGAGGGCGTGGATGTAGCGGTACATCGCGCGGAGGTCGGCGTCGCTCGTCTGTGCCGTGTTCTGCCACGGCATCGGCGGTCGCCCGTGCCCGCCGTCGGCGGTCGTCAGGATCTGGACCCAGCGGTCCTCGGGCAACCGGCTCACCACGAGGCGCAGGTTCGCGGCGTACGAGGTGCCCCACGGGCCGCGGTAGCCGATCGCGCTGCCCGCGAGCCGGTCCGCGTCCGGCGTCTTGCCCATCGTCTGGTCCCAGTTGCCGGTGTGGCAGTCGTTGCAGCCGCCGACGACGGTGAGGTACGCGCCCGCGACCGAGTCGTTCGCCGCGGCCACGCGCGGGCGGGTGCTGTCGGGCTGGGCGTGACGGGCGCGCAGGGCGGCGGGCGCGGGCCGCGTGGCGGCGACGAGCACGCCGCCGGCGACGAGGGCCGCGGCGCCGACCGCGAGACGGCGGGGAGAGGACGTGCGCATCATGGGTTCCGGGCGAGAGGAACGGAGGGGCTCCACGAGGGCGATTATACACGCGCCCGCTTCCGCCGGCACCCCTCCACCTGTGGCTACGTCACCCGGTCGGGCGGGGCATGGCCGGCCAACACCGCGTCGAGGTTGGCGAGCGCGCGCATCCCCATCGCGGTCCGCGTCTCGACCGTCGCGCTCCCCAAGTGCGGCAGCAGGACGACGTTGTCGAGCGCGAGCAGGGCGGGGTGCACGGCCGGCTCGTGCTCGTAGACGTCGAGTCCCGCCGCGGCGAGCGGGCCGTCCCGGAGCGCCGCGGCGAGCGCCGCCTCGTCGACGACCGAGCCGCGCGCGGTGTTCACGAGCACGCTCCCCGGCCGCATGCGCGCGAGCGCGGCCGCGTCGATCAGGTGGCGCGTCTCGGGCGTCGCGGGGCAGTGCAGCGACACGACGTCGCTCTCCGCCAGCAGCGCGTCGAGCGACGCGGCGGCCGTCGCCCACGACTCCGCGTCCCGCACCGGGCCGCGCGACACGTAGCGCACGCGCATGCCGAGCGCGTGGTGCGCCTTGCGCGCGAGCGCCCGCCCGATGCGCCCGTAGCCGACGATGCCCAGCGTCTTGCCCGCGGCCGAAGTGCCGAGGAAACCCGTCGGCGCGAGCCCCGCCCAGCGGCCGGCGCGCACGAGGCGCTCCCCCGCAGCCAGCCGGCGCGCGGCCATGAGGAGCAGGGCGAGCGCGAGGTCCGCCGTGTCCTCGGTGAGCACGTCGGGCGTGTTGGTCACCGGCACGCCCGCGACCCGGGCCGCGTCGAGGTCGATGTGGTCCACGCCCACGCCGACGTTGGCCACCACGCGGCAGCGGAGCGGGGCGCCGCCGGTGAGGTCCCGCGCCGCGTGCCACGCGGCGCGGTCCAACCGGTCGCCCACCACGGGCATCAGCGCGTCGGCGGTGGCGAGCGCGGTGGCGAGCGCGGCGCCGTCGAGCGGGACGTCGCTCGGGTTGAACGTGCACGCGTAGCGCGCGCCGAGCGCGGCTTCCACGGCCGCCGGCAGGCGGCGGGTGACGACGAGGGTTGGGCGGTCGGCATCCATGCCGTGCGAAACCTACTCAGGGCGCGGCGCAACCCGCGCACGCCGCCGCGGGCGTGGGACGTGATCGGTCGGACCGTGGCGCGTGACAGATGCAGACGGGGACGGCCGCACCCGCATGGCCGGGCGTGCAGCCAAGGCAAACGCGGCCGTTGACAGAGCGCGCCTGCTACACATCGGACGGAGTGAAGCAAAACCCTTGCGCTTTCGTGACGAGGATTTCATAGTAGCCGTCCATCCTGCGGGTCAGTCCGCGTTCGATGCGGATGCACGCCGCGGCCGCTCCGCTCAACAGGATGGGTGTCGTCGCGCACGCGCGGCGACAGCGACCTCCTCCGGGGTACCCTCGCATGCGCGCCTCTACGTCACCCGCCCGCCTCGCCACCCTCGCACTCGCCGCCGCGTCCCTCGCCGCGTGCGCTGACCACGTCGCCCTGCCGACCGCGGTGCCGAACGCGAGTCCGCTCGCGTCGCACAGCGGCAACGCGCAGCCGCAGCCTGCCGCCGACCCGACGAGTAGTTCGGGCGTCACTCCCACGCCGTACCCTGGGAACGCTAACGGGGAAAACAAGGGAGTCACCTGCACGTCGCTGGGCGCCACCTCGTCCACCACTGCGGACGCTTCGCAGCAGATCGGTGGATACCAGTTCACCGTCTCGGGCCCGGACGGTTCGATACTCTCGTTCGCTCCGATCGGGACGCCGAACACCACGATCATCGCCGTGATCGTGAAAGGCGGGGACGGGTACAACGTCTACAACTATGGCGCCTCGGGCGCGTCGATCTCGCGTGACGGGAAACTGATCTCGCCGCCTGTCGGTGGGGCCAACAACAATACCCCGGCGATCAGCCACTACATCGTGTGCAGCGTCCCGGGCACTCCGACGGGCCCGACCCTGGTGAAGACGCTCGTGGGCGTGATGACTACGACCAATGGCGTGATGGGGCCGGACGGGACGTACACGCCCGGAGGCCCGGTCACGATCCCGACCGGCGAGACGCGGTGGCTGGAGTACCGGATCGACTACACCCTCCCCGCGGGCGTGTCGGCCACGCTCTCCGATAACGTCGTCGGGATCAATGGCGCGTGCAGCACCCTCGGGTTGAGCTCGACCGCCGTCCAGTGCACGTCGCCCGGCATCCAAGGCTATGCCGGTCAGACGTACAGCATCAGCGTCACGGGCACCGGGTCGACCAAGTCGGTCACGCTCCTCATCGACGTCAAGGATCTGAACTTCTGCGGCCCATACAAGCTCACCAACACAGCAACGCTCAACAATCCTGTGGGCACGTCCGCGCAGTCGATGGTGACGATCATTGGCACTGGCCCGCAGTGCCGCACCAGCTGACCCGCGCACGCTGACCCGGAGACCGTGGGCCCCGCACTGGGGCCCGCGGCCTCGTCATTTCCCTCCTCGCTGGGCGGTCGTCCCGCCCCCACTGCATGATTGCTCAGGCGACGCTCGACGCGCGCACGCGGCCCACGACCTGGCCCGGCGCGCGTCGCGCGCTCGCCGTCGCCGGCTTCGGTACGACCCTCGGCCTCGCGCTCGGCGCGTGCGCCGCGGACCCGCTCGCGACGGCACCCCGCGCGCCGTCGCGGGCCGCCGGCCCCTCCCTCGACGTCACGCCGTCCGCGGCCGACAACGTCGTGCTCCGCTGGAGCGGCGCGCTCCTCGCCGCCGTGCGCACCGTCAAGCCGGGCCCGCCCATCGTGGCGCGCGCCATCGGCGTCACGCACACGGCGATGTACGACGCCTGGGCCGCCTACGACGCGGTCGCCCTCGCGACGCAGTCCGGCGGCGCGCTCCGCCGTCCCGCCGCCGAGCGCACCGACGCCAACAAGCAGCGCGCGGTGAGCTACGCCGCCTACCGCGCGCTCGTCGACCTCTTCCCCACGCAGCGCGCCGCGTTCGACGCGCTGATGGCCGACCTGGGCTACGCGCCCCTTACCGGAATGCCCGACCTCGCCGACGCCGCCGGCGTGGGCACCGCCGCGGCCGACGCGGTGCTCGCCGTCCGCCACCACGACGGCAGCAGTCAGCTCGGCGACCTGCATGCCGGCGCGTACTCCGACTACACGAACTACGCGCCGGTCAACACGCCCGACCAGGTCGTCGACCCGACCCACTGGCAGCCGCTCCGCGTGTCCAACGGCGCGGGCGGCTGGGTGGTACAGCGCTTCATCGCCCCGCAGTGGGGGCTCGTGGTGCCGTTCGCCCTCACGACGGGTAAGCAGTTCCGCCCGCCGCCGCCAGGCACCACGTCGCAGCACGGCGCCTACGTCCAGCAGGTCGAGGACATGCTCCACACGAGCGCCGGCCTCACCGACCAGCAGAAGGTCGTCGCCGAATACTGGGCGGACGGCCCCAACTCCGAACTCCCCCCGGGCCACTGGTGCCTGTTCGCCGCGTGGGTGTCGCACCGCGACCGGCACACCATCGACGACGACGCGCGGATGTTCTTCGCGTTAGGCAACGCCGTGATGGACGCCGGGATCGCGGCGTGGGACGCCAAGCGCGCCTACGACGCCGCCCGCCCGATCACGGCCATACACTACTGGAAGGCGGGGAAGCCGATCCGCGCGTGGGGCGGGCCCGGGCTCGGCACCGTCCAGATGCTCGGTGACAGCTGGATCCCGTACCAGCCCCTCACCGTCGTGACGCCCGCGTTCCCGGAGTACGTCTCCGGCCACAGCGCGTTCAGCGCGGCGGCCGCGACCGTACTGGCGAACTTCGCCGGGAGCGACACGTTCGGTGCGTCTGCGACCTTCGCGCCCGGCTGGTCACGCGTCGAGCCCGGCCTCACGCCGGCGCGCCCGGTCACGCTCGCCTGGCCCACCTTCACCGCCGCGGCGGACGAGGCCGGCCTCTCCCGGCGGTACGGCGGCATCCACTTCGCCGAGGGCGACCTGGCCGGACGCACCCTCGGCCGCCAGGTCGGGGCGCAAGTCTGGTCCAGGGCCGCCGGCTACTGGACCGGCGCGAGCGGGTCCGCCAGGAACCTCGCCGCGAGCGCCGTCGCGCGCGGCCGCGACGCCGGCGCGAGCAGGTGATCCTCACCCGCGAACGACACCAGCACGTGCACCGCGCCCGCCCGCGCGAGGACCTGGTTCACCCGCTCCGCCGCCGCGAACGGCACGGCCCCGTCGGCGGTCCCGTGCAGGAGGAGCGTCGGCGGATACCGGCGCCCGACCGAGTCGACGCGCGCCGCGACCCCGCGAAAGAACCCGCCCGACACGACGACGAGCGCGTGCGCCCGGGGGTCGGTCGCGCCTAACGCGAGCGCGAGGTAGCCGCCGAGCGAGAGGCCGACGACGCCGGCGCGCGCGCTGTCCACCTGCGCGTCCCGTCGCAGCGCCGTGAGCGCGTCGCCTAACGTGGCGGTCCAGACGGGCCAGAGGCGCGCCTCGGTCGCGTCGTCCGTGTGCCGCTGCCCGGTGCGGTCGAAGTAGTGGACGACGTAGGCGACATACCCCCGCCGCGCGAGCCCGTCGGCCCACCGGCGCGTTTCGGCCCCGGTCTTCGCCCCGATCCCCGCCGAGCTGTGGAGCACGAGCACGCCCGGCCGGCGGGCGGACACGGCGTCGCCCGGCGGTGCGAACCGTTCGATCGCGATGCGCCGGCCGCCGCTCGCGATCGTCGTGCGCGCGTAGGCGAGGTCGGACGGCGGGTGATACGTCGCGCAGGCCCCGGCGAGCCACGCGCCCGCGGCCGCAACGGCGACGGCCGCGCGGGGGACCGCCCCCACCGCCGCGGAGGTGCTCAGAGGTCGAACTCCGGCACCGCGCTCGACCGGCCCGCCGACGCGGCCGACGCACGGCGCGCGGGGAGACTGTCGACGAGCCAGTCGACGTCGCGGTCGATGAGCGGGCCGGCGATGAGCAGCCGGCGGAAGGCGTGCCCGCCGAGCGGGACCAGGGTGCGGTGGAACCGCGCGCCGCCCGCGACCGCGAGCGCGGAATCGGCGACGCGGTACACGTCGCCCCCGCCGCGCACCACGGCCACCCGCACGTGCGGCGCCGTCGCGCGGATCGCGTCCGCGGTCGCAAAGGTGCCGGGGCCGGTCGGGTTCTGCAGGCGCTCAAGCGGGTTGGTCTGCGACAGCCCGAGGTGGCCGCGCGACCCGGGCCCCATCGCGAGCACCCCGACCGTCTCGCGCGGCGGCGCGTAGGCCGCCGTCCAGATGGCGAGGTCGGCGCCGAACGAGTGCCCCGCCACGACGAGCGGAACGTTAGGCGCGTCAAACTCCGCGCGCGCGCGCTCGACGATCGGGCCGATGCTCGCGGCGAACGCGCTGTCGCGGGCGCGGGGAGTGATGGACGGCAGCGTCGGCAGGTGACGCATCACGTCCATCCCGATCACGTCGTACCCGCGCCCGGCCAGCCGCTCGGCCAGCTTCTGGTGCTCGCGCGTGAACGCGCCGTCGTTGCCGTAGAAGAGGATGATCCCGCGCGGGGCGGGATGCCCGGCGCTGTTGCGCGGCGCAACGGCCGGAAAGAGGGCCACCGGCAGCTCGCGCAGCATCGGGTCGCGCGGCACGTACCGCGGCACGGCCGGCGGGAAGATCAGCCGGGCGCGTAGGGGGACGCCGCGACGAGCGCGGCACACGCGGTGACCCCCGTCGCCGCCCAGCGGCGCCAGCGCGGCGCGCGCCGTAGAGCGACGCGAGGAACGGAAGGGGAGGCGGCGCTGCGCCCGGGCACGCGCATGCGCCAGAATGTACGTCACCCGGCGCCGCGGGTGGACGGCTACCGCACCAGCGTGAACGCGAACGGCTGCTCGACCTGCTGCCGCACGCGACGCGCACCGACCGTCGCCGGGCGAAACCGCATCCGCGGCAGGACGGCCCGCACCGCGTCCACGAACCGCGCGTCGGCATCGGTCGCGGGGATCTCGACGGATCCCGGTTCGACCCTGCCGAGGGTGTCGACGACGAAGCGGGCGACGACGCGGCCCTCGACGCCCGCGGCCCGCAGCGCGTCGGGGTAGCTCGGCGCCGGATTCCCCCGCGCCGGCTCGGCCGGCACGTCGACCACGTTCCCCTCCCACACGCGGCCGACGTCGCCGACGCCGACCGCCCCCCCACCCGCACGGCCTAACGAGTGGGCAAAGCCGTCGTCGACCGGGCGGGCCGGGCCAGGCGGGAGCGAGAGGTCGACGCCGGGAAGCGCGAGCACCGGCACGCGCGGCGCGCCGGATGGGGACGGAGTGCTCGGGCCGGCGTGGAACGTATTTGTCGCACTCTGCGTCGAAAATCGGTGAGGCGAGGGCAGCGGGGCCGCCGGCGGCGCGACGGGCCGCGGAGCGACGAAAACGAGCGGATGCGCGCGCGGCTCCGGCGCGTGCGGCGCGGCGCGCCCGGTCGCGACGACGGCGCCGGCGAGCAGGGCGGCGTGCGCGACGACGCTGGCGACGCCGCCGAGCCGGCGAAGTGGCGTGCGACGAGGGAGAGGGCGGGATTCGAGCAGGGTGGCGAACATGGATCCTCGCGGGCGGGCCGGTGAGAGACGCTGCGGCGGACGACGCAAGGATGCGGAGTGGAGATTACGACGGCGTGGAGGACGGGTGGGAAAACGGTGAAAGCGAGATGAAAGGAAGATGACGGCGACGAGTCACCGCGGAGCGGTACTGCAGACTCGGGTGGGGCGACGGGGAGAGCCGGACGTCGCGGGGCGTGTACGTCGAGGGGCGTAGCGGAAAGGGCGTTGGGGCGACGCGGGAAGGACGGGGCGACACCGGCGGCCGCGAACGCACGACGCGACACGGGCGGCGTGGTCGGGCACGGCCGGGCGCCGGCGCGCCCCCGCTCTTTGCGTCCAACCAGCCGCCCTCCCCGCGCCGTTGT
>JAABUZ0100007400.1_pt1 | contig 13242 bp, 12 predicted proteins | sample 5562091 | NCBI WGS metagenome assembly JAABUZ01 (sample SAMN12813069, study PRJNA571459) | rock metagenome | isolation source: Antarctica rocks | place: Antarctica: Victoria Land, Linnaeus Terrace sud | collected 2015-12-21 | reverse complement strand
CGTGTCGGTGCGCAACGGCGGCCACCCGTCGTTCGGCTACGCGATCCGCAACGTCGGCCCGCGCCTGCAGGTGGAGACGCGGGCAGCCCGGCAGTTGCCGCGGTCGGTCGAGCAACTGTCCGAGCTGATCGGCCGCGTGTCGCTGAAGGACCTGGTGCGCGAGGCGACCGAGGTGATCGAGCGGCTGTCGATCGAGGCGGCGCTGGAGCTGACCAACGACAACCGCGCCTCCGCCGCCGAGATGCTGGGGCTGAGCCGGCAGAGCCTCTATGTGAAGCTCCGCCGATATGGCATCGGCGATCCGGCCACGGTGGAGCCGAGCTGATGGCCACCGTTCCTCCCGCCTCCGCCCCCGCCTCCACCATGGCCGCCGCACCCACGCGCCCCAGCGCCGCGGCGGTGCTGGAATTATTGAAGCCCATCACTTGGTTCGCGCCGATGTGGGCGTTCGGCTGCGGCATCGTGTCGTCCGGGCAGCCTTTGGCCGGGCGCTGGGCGCTGGCGCTGGCCGGGGTGGCGCTGTCGGGGCCGCTGGTGTGCGGCACCAGCCAGGCGGTGAACGACTGGTTCGACCGCCACGTCGACGCGATCAACGAGCCGGGCCGGCCCATCCCGTCCGGGCGGCTGCCGGGGCGCAGCGGGCTGGCGATCGCGGTGGCCTGCACGGTGCTGTCGATGCTGGTCGCCGCGGCCCTGGGCCGTTGGGCGTTCGGGGCGGCGGTGGTCGGCATGGCGCTGGCCTGGGCCTACAGCGCCCCGCCGGTGCGGCTGAAGCAGAACGGCTGGTGGGGCAACCTCGCCTGCGCCGCCTGCTACGAGGGCCTGCCGTGGTTCACCGCGGCGGCGATCATGACGGGCGCGCTGCCCAACTGGCGTATCATCGCCGTCGCCGCGCTCTACAGCGCCGGCGCGCACGGGATCATGACGCTGAACGACTTCAAGTCGGTCGAGGGCGACCGGCAGACGGGGGTGAACTCGCTGCCGGTGCTGCTGGGCGTGCTGCCCGCGGCGAGGCTGGCCTGCCTGGTGATGGCGCTGCCGCAGATCGTCGTGGTCGGGATGCTGCTGGCGTGGGGCCATATCGGGCACGCTGCCGCGGTGGCGATCCTGTTGCTGGTGCAGGCCGGGCTGATGGACCGGTTCATGCAGGACCCGCGGCAGCGTGCGCCCTGGTATAACGGCACCGGGACGACACTTTATGTGATCGGCATGTTGGTCACCGCCTTCGCGCTGTGCTCGGCGATGATGTCGTGATGCGCCCGATCGGCTGGCTGGGCATCCTGCGGCTGGGCCTTGTACAGGCCGGGCTGGGCTCCATCGTCGTGCTGGCGACGTCGACGCTGAACCGGGTGATGGTGGTCGAGCTCGCCTTGCCGGCGCTGATCCCGGGGACGTTGGTCGCCTTTCACTATATACTGCAGGTGCTGCGGCCGCGGCTGGGCTACGGCTCGGACCTCGGCGGGCGGCGGACGCCGTGGATCGTGGGCGGCATGGCGGCGCTGGCGCTGGGCGGCGTGGCTGCGGCGGGCGCAACCGCGCTGATGGCGACGCATCTGGCCTGGGGCGTGGCGCTCGCGGCGGCGTCGTTCGCCGCGGTCGGCGTGGGCGTTGGCGCAGCTGGGACCGCCTTGCTGACTTTGCTGGCAAAGCGGGTCGACCCGCGGCGCCGGGCCGCGGCGGCGACGATCGTCTGGCTCATGATGATCGCCGGCATCGCGGTCACGGCTACGGTCGCGGGCAAGCTGCTGGACCCGTTCTCGCCGGAGCGCCTGGTGGTTGTCGTGGCGGCAGCGGCGGCGTCCGCCTTCGTGGTGGCGGCGCTCGCGGTCTGGGGCATGGAGGGCGAGGCGAGCGCGCCCGGCCCCGCCGCCGCCCACGCCGGCTTCCTCGCGACACTTGTAGAAATATGGGCGGAGCCACAGGCGCGGCGCTTCGCCATCTTCGTCTTCGTCAGCATGCTGGCCTACAGCGCCCAGGAACTCATCCTCGAACCCTTCGCCGGCGCGGTGTTCGCGCTCACGCCGGGGCAGTCGACGGGGCTGACGGGCCTGCACCATATGGGCGTGCTGGCCGGCATGGCGCTGGTCGCTGTTGGCAGCGCCCTCGCCGGCGGCTTCCGGGCTCGGGCGATGCGGATTTCCACGATCGGCGGCTGCGTCGGTTCGGCGGTGGCGATCCTGCTGCTCGCGGCATCCGGCCTGGCCGGGTTCCCGTGGCCGCTGCGCGAGGGCGTGCTGCTGCTGGGCGCTGCCAACGGCGCGTTCGCGGTCTCGGCGATCGGCTCAATGATGGGGCTGGCGAGCGACGGCCGACCCGCGCGCGAGGGCACTCGGATGGGGCTTTGGGGCGCGGCGCAGGCGTTGGCGTTCGGCGCGGGCGGACTGGCCGGCACGGCGGCGAGCGACCTGGCGCGCACGATTTTCGGCTCCCCGGCCACCGCTTATGCGGCGGTGTTCGGCATGGAGGCCTTGCTGTTCCTGGTCGCGGCCTGGTTGGCCATGGGCGTGTTTCGATTCCACAGCAATCATGTGACCGGGCGCACAGCCATGCGCGGCCGCGTCGTGCAAACAAGTTAGGGAGGCGATGATGGACGAGATATTCGACGCGGTCGTGGTTGGCGGCGGCCCGGCGGGCGCTACGGCGGCGGCCGACCTGGCGCGCGGCGGGCGCTCCGTGCTGCTGCTGGACCGCGCCGGCCGCATCAAGCCGTGCGGCGGCGCCATTCCGCCGATCTGCGTGCGCGAGTTCGGCATCCCGGACAGCCTGATCGTGGCCCGCGCGACCGGCGCACGGATCGTCTCGCCCTCGGCGAAGGAGGCCGACATGCCGATAGACGGCGGCTACGTCGGCATGGTGGACCGCGAGACCTTCGACGAATGGCTGCGCGACCGCGCCGAGGCGACCGGCGCAGTCCGCCGCACCGGCACGTTCGACCGTATCAGCCATGACCCCGACGGCGTCACCGTCCTGCACTACAACGGCAAGGACGGCCCAGCGCAGGTGCGGACCCGCGCGGTGATCGGCGCGGACGGGGCGCGCTCGAACGTCGCCAAGCAGTGCGTGAAGGGGTGGGAGAGGGTCAAGTACGTCTTCGCGTATCACGAGATCGTCCGCGCGCCCGACCCGTCCGCCTTCGACCGGTCCCGCTGCGACGTGTACTACCAGGGCGCGCTGTCGCCCGACTTCTACGCCTGGATCTTTCCGCACGGCGACACGATGAGCGTCGGCACTGGGTCGGCCCACAAAGGCTTCGGCCTGCGCCCGGCCATCGGCACGCTGCGCAAGACGATGGGGCTCGATGGGCTGGAGACCATACGCCGGGAGGGCGCGCCGATCCCGCTGCGCCCGATGAAGCGCTGGGACAACGGCCGCGACGTGGTGCTGGCCGGGGACGCGGCGGGCGTGGTCGCGCCGGCATCGGGCGAGGGCATCTACTACGCCATGCTCGGCGGCCGGCTCGCGGCGGAGGCGGTCGAGGCGTTGTGCGCCACCGGGGACGTGCGCTCGCTGCGGCTGGCGCGCAAGCGGTTCATGAAGGCGCATGGCCGGGTGTTCTGGATACTCGGGATGATGCAGTGGTTCTGGTACTCGAGCGACAGCCGCCGCGAGAAGTTCGTGAAAATGTGCCGGGATCCGGATGTGCAACGCCTGACCTGGGAGGCGTACATGAACAAGAAGCTCGTGCGCCGCGACCCGATGGCGCACGTGCGGATTTTCTTGAAGGACACGGCGCAACTGCTCGGGATCGCGCGCGCATGAGCGCTTCGCGAACCGGCCGGCGCTGGAAGCCGATCGCGGTCGCGGCGCTGGCGGCGATTGTGGTGGCGGGGCTGGGTGCGTCGGCGACCGATATCGGGCCATGGTACCAGGTGCTGCGGAAGCCGTCGTGGCAGCCGCCGGATTGGCTGTTCGGCCCGGCCTGGACGCTGATCTATTCACTCATCGCGCTCGCTGGCGTGCTCGCGTGGAATGCGGCCCGGAACCGCCGGCAAGGCTTGAACATCGTCGGCGTGTTCGCGCTGAATGCGTTGCTGAACGTCGGGTGGAGCGAGTTGTTCTTCGGTCTCCACCGGCCGGACTGGGCGCTGTTTGAGGTCGTGTTGTTTTGGCTCTCGATCGTATTGGTGATCGTGGCGGCGGCTTCGGTGTCGCACGTGGCAGGATGGGTTTTGATCCCATATCTCGCCTGGGTGACGTTCGCGGGGGTGCTCAACCTCGCCGTCGTCCGCCTCAATCCGCCATTCGCATGACCATTAACTGGCGCCAAGGCGCCCAATGCAACGACGCGCCGGCTTCGACGGGCGTAGGGGATTGACGATGGACCTATTGATTGATCACGCGCACACCGCTTTGCCAGGCGAGCCGCCGGAGGCCTGCCTGCGCGCCCGCGCCGCCGCGACTGCACGCGCAAGGGTTATCCCGAAGGTCAAGCCGCACCACCATGGCCTGCCGCTGCGCGTCGGCACCCGCGCCTCGCCGCTGGCGCTGGTGCAGACACGGGCGTTCCTCACCCTGCTCAGCCAGTTCTGCCCAGTGCTCCGCGGCATGGACGTGTTCCAGGAGCATGCGATCCGCACCACAGGGGACGCGACGCAGAGCACGGGCGAGCGCCTGGCCGACATCGGCGGCAAGGGCCTGTTCAGCAAGGAGATCCACGAGGCCCTGTTGGACCGCCGCATCGACTTTGCGGTTCATAGCCTGAAGGACCTTGAGACCGAGCTGCCGCCCGACATCGTGCTGGCCTGCGTGCTGAAGCGCGAGGACCCGCGGGACGCGCTGATCCTGGGTCTCGACCTCGAAATTCCGGAGGGTGACGACCCATACGCTGCCCTGCCGCACGGCGCTGTTGTCGGATCGAGCAGCGTGCGCCGGGCTGCGCAACTGCTGCACGCGCGCCCTGACCTGCGCATCGAGAACATCCGCGGCAACGTCCACGGGCGGCTCGACAAGGTGAAGCGCGGCGACTTTACCGCCTCGTTGCTGGCGCTGGCCGGCATGCGGCGGCTGGGGCTGGAGGACGAGGCTTCCGTTGTGATCGACCCCGAGGTGATGGTGCCCTCCGCCTGCCAGGGCATCGTCGGCATCACCGTCCGCGCCGGCGACACCGAGCTGCAGGATCTGCTGGGCGCGATCGAGGACGTGGACGCCCGTTGCATGGCGACTGGGGAGCGGGCATTGCTCGGCTCGCTCGACGGGTCGTGCCGTACGCCGATCGGCGGCTATGCGCGGCTGTTGCCGGACGGCCGGGTGAACCTCACGGGGCTGGTGGCGCGCACGGATGGCAGCTTCCTGCTGAGGCGCAGCCTTGAGTGCCTGCGTGCCGACGTGGGCCGGGCTGCGGTCGAGCTTGGGGACAGCCTGCGCGCCGTCTCGCCACGCGACGTGTTCGCATGATACAATGTTGCGATCTCGTTCTCGCCTCAGGCGTCGGCGCAGGCCGAGTTGCAGCGCGCGACGGCTGCGGTGCATGCGCGGCTGCATCGCGTCCCGGCCTTTGCGGCCCTGGCGGCGGGCCGGCTTGACCGTGATGCGTACCTTGGCCTGCTCGGCCGGCTGTATGGCTTCCACGATCCATTCGAGGCGGCCGTCGCGCAGGCAGGGCCACCCGGCTTGCAGCCCGTGCAGTGGCGCCGGGCGCATCTATTGCGGTCCGACATGGCGGCGTTGGGTTGGTCCGACGCGGCCATTGGCGAGTTGCCGCGGCATCCGGCCTCGGGCGGCTCCTGGTCGCCGGCGCATGCGATGGGCTGCCTCTATGTAACCGAGGGTTCAACCCTCGGCGGACGGCAGCTTGCCCGGCAACTCGACCATGCGCTGCCGGTCGAAGGCGCTGGCCGCTCGTCTTTGCTGGCTGGCGCGGGCTGAATTGGTGGCCGGCGCAATAGAGACGTTCCATTGCTTTAAGGCGTGGTTCGCCCAGATGATATAAGATCGGAGGCGTACTGGTCGCCTCCATGCTGAGTGGTGATGCTATGTCGCATCGGCGCTGTCTAGCAGCCTGTCGGACTTAAGCAAAAATCGGGATTTTTTGGAATATTATGTCTCGCGTTCGCCAGAAACCATAGTGGAATTGCGTGCAGCTCAGTATTTCTTTTATATAGTTGCGTGACAGGCTTAAGTCCGACAGGCTCCTAGCGCAGAAGAGGTTATAGCGATCATGTCAGGCGTGAACTTCGCCCAGCCCGATGTAACCCTTGTCCTCGACGATGCGGGCGTGATCCGGAAGGCTACTTTGTCGAACTCCGTTTCGGAGGAGGGCGTGGGCGCTTGGCTCGGCCGACCATGGATGGAGACCGCGGGCCTCGGCGGCGGCGAGGTGCAGCAGATCGTTGACGACGCGCGCGAAAGCGGGATTTCTGCCTTCCGCCAAGTGCTGCAGCGCTTTCCGAGCGGGCTCGAACTGCCGATGGAATACACCACCATCCGCATGGGCGGCACCGATGCCGGCCTGCTCGCTATGGGCAAGAACCTCAAGGCCGTGGCTGAGCTGCAGGCGCGGCTGATCACTGCGCAGCAGGCGACCAAGCAGGAGTGCTGGAAGCTGCGCGACGTCGAAACGCGCTACCGGCTACTGTTCGATGCCTCGACCGAGGCCGTGCTGATGATTAGTGCCGAGGATTTCCGCGTCGTCGCGGCGAACCTGGCGGCGGTGCGGTCGCTGCACCTGGCGCCGGGCTGGGATTTCTTGGAGGGTTTGGCCACTGCGGAGCGCGAGGCCTTCCTGGCCATGCTGCGACAGGTGCGGGAGCACGGCCGCGCGCCGGGTACCATGCTGCGCCTGGGTCCGCAACGGGAGGCCTGCACGGTCCGCGCCACGCCGATGGCCTCTGAGCCGGGGCTGCGCCATCTGTTGCACATCACCCCGATCGGCGTGCCTGCCGTGGCCGTGCTGCCCAGGGCCGTGCTCTCGGTCGATATGCTGGTCGACCGCTTGCCGGATGCCTTCGTCGCGCTGAACGGCACTGGCATGGTGCTGCGCGCCAACCGCGCTTTCCTCGACTTGATCCAGGTCGCGGCCGAGGGCGCAGCGGTGGGCGAGAACCTCGGTCGCTGGCTGTTGGAGCCGAGCTGCGACGCGGCGGCGCTGCTCGCGCTGTTGCAGCACAACCGGTCGGTCCGGCTGCTGCCGATGGTCATCACCGGCGACCTGGGGACGGCGACTCAAGTCGAGGTCTCCGCGGCGGGCAGTACGGACGCCCATTCGGCCTATTATGGCGTGATGCTGCGCGACGTCAGCCGCCGCGCGGCCAATCCGCCGGGCGACCATCTCTCGGCCGTGCTGGACTCCGTCATCCAGCAGGTCGGCCGCACGCCGCTGTTGCAGGTGGTGCGGGAGACGTCTGACGCGGTCGAGCGCCACTTTATCCAGGAGGCGCTGCGGCAAGTGGACGGCAACCGCACCGCGGCCGCCGAAATCCTGGGCCTCAGCCGGCAAAGTCTGCATACTAAGCTCAACCGCTATGCCGCGGACGCCGGTGCGGACGGGGACGCTGCCCTCGCCGGCTGACACGTGGAGACTGATCGCTTGCCGTCCGAACGCTCGTCGCCCAAGCACGCCTTGCCGCCTGCCTTCGGCCAGCCGGACCTTACCAATTGCGAGCGGGAGCAGATCCATCTCGCCGGGTCGATCCAGCCGCATGGCGCACTGCTCGTCCTGGGTGGGCCCGGCCATATCATCGTCCAGGCTAGCGTCAACGCGGCGGGGTTCCTTGGCCTGCCGCATGACCTGATCGGCCTGTCGGTCCACGCGATCGAGGGCGACCTTGCGCGCTGCATCGATCCGCGACTGGACGTGCCGATGCTGGGCGCTGTGCCGCTCGCAATGCGTTGCGCCATCGGTCCGGCGCGCGCCGCGTTCGACGTCGTGCTGCACCGCCCGCCACATGGCGGCCTGGTGGTCGAGTTGGAGCGCGCCGGCCCGCTGGCGGACCGGTCCCGCCAGGTCGAGGACGCGCTGCGGCGGACGCTGCTGTCGTCCTCGCTGCGGGTACTGTGCGACGAGGCCGCGCGCATCTTCCGCGACCGGACGGGCTACGACCGCGTGATGGTCTACCGGTTCGACGAGGACGGCCACGGCGAGGTGCTCGCCGAAGAACGCGATCCAACGCTGGAGCCATACCTTGGCAACCGCTATCCCGCGACGGATATCCCGCAAATTGCCCGGCGGCTCTATGAGCGGAGCCGGGTGCGCGTGCTGGTCGATATCAACTGTACCCCCGTTCCGCTGATGCCCGCGGTGCTGCCCGACACCGGGCAGCCGCTCGACATGTCGATGTGCTCGCTGCGCAGCATATCGCCTATTTATGTGCAATATCTTAAGAACATGGGCGTCGGCGCCACCTTGGTCGTGTCGCTCATGGTCGGCGGCCGGCTTTGGGGTCTGATCTCGTGCCACCACTACGGGCCGCGCGTCGTGCCGTTCGAGACGCGGACCGTGTGCGAGCTGTTGGCCGAGGCCGTCGGCACCCGCATCGCGGCACTGGCAAGCTTCGCGCGCGGCCAGGCGGACATCGCGGTGCGCCGGCTCGAACAGCGGCTCATTGAGGCGATCCCGCGCGAGGGCAACTGGCGCAGCGCGTTGTTCGACCACCCGCAATCGCTGCTGCAGCCGCTGAACGCGACCGGGGTCGCGCTGCTGTTCGAGGGCCAGGTGCTGACGGCCGGGGAGGTGCCCGGCACGCTGGAGCTGCGCCGGATCGGCGAGTGGCTGGACGGCAAGGAGGCCGCACCCGTGATCGCCACCATGTCGCTCGGCCTCGACGCGCCAGAGTTCGAAGCCTTGAGCCCGGTGGCGAGCGGGATGGTCGCGGCCCCGCTTTCGAGCGCCGGCAGCGAGTATTTGGTATGGTTCCGGCCCGAACGGGTGCGGACCGTGACCTGGGGCGTCGCCCCGGCCAAGACCGTCGTGGCCGGGGCGACGCCGTTCGACCTGTCGCCCCGAAGGTCGTTCGCGCAATGGCGCCAACTGGTGGAGCGCACCTCTGAAGCCTGGTCCGAGGCCGACCTGGCCGCCGCCCAGTTGATCGGCGACACGGTGCGGGACATGATCCTACAGTTCCGCTCCGTCGAACTGTTGATCGCGCAGGACCAGCTCAACCGCGTGCAGCGCCAGGTGCAGGCGGCCAAGTCTCCGGTCGTGGTGGCGGACACAGCCCGCCATGTTTTGCTCGTGAACGATGCGTTTCAGCGTCTGCTGGACAGCGATGCCCCGGCTCCGAAAACACTCGTCGACCTGCCCGCCCTGTTCGCCGATCCTGCCGCGGCACAGCGGATGCTGCGGGATCTGATGGACCGCCATGCGACATGGCGGGGCGAGGCTGTGCTAGGCGGCTGCCGCCCCATGCAAGTTCGTGCGGACCCGGTGTTCTCCTCGCCGGGCCAGGTGACCAGGTTCGTGCTGCTGTTTACCGACCTGACCGAGCAGAAGGCCGCCGAAGCCGCCCGGCAGCGCTTCCAGGGGCGTGGTTCAGAATTCGCCGATTTTGGGTTACACAGACGCGCGGAAACCGCCGGCCTGTGAGGGTCGGATTTCGGTTGGAAGGGTGTCTTGTGCGGGAGGCGGCTGGCCTCCCCGGATCAGGCTCGCTGGGGCTGAAGCGGTCCCAGGCCCAACAGGGTGAGCCAATGCGGATGGCCGTGGCCGGTCATCAACTCCCGCGGGCTCTTGCCCTGGCGCTCGGCACGTCGGCTGCGCAGGAACCGGCGGTGGTTCAGGAAGAACCGCAGCAGGTCAAGGTACGAGCCGCCGAGGTGACGGCGTAGGGTGAAGTAGGTGCGCAGTCGTGAGTTCAGGTTCTCCACCAGCGAGCTGCTGCGCGGTGTCCGCCACTGCCCGGCTCACGGCGTCGAACAGGACGTGGAACTTGCCTCCCATCCGCGCGCGTAGCCGGTTCCACCCTTGCCAATACGCGGGCGAGGTGCTGGGCAGGCGTTGCAGCAGGCACGCCTCACGCACGAGGGGCTCGGCGATGGCGTGGGCGCGTGCGACGTCGGCCAGCTTGGCGTCGAGCACGCCGGCGAAGGCGAGCAGGTGGTCGCGCTGGTTCTGCAGTGCCACGCGGACCGGGCGGATGCGTCGTGTGTCCCTGGGCTCGCGGGCGGCGAACTCGGCGACGATGAAGTCGAACAACTCTTGCCGCGTCGCCAGGTCTGGGCCGGCCAAGGCGAGAACGTCGTGGCGCAGCCAGTGCACGAGCGTTCGGATGTCGCGGGCCAGCCAATGCGCCTGGGCCTCGGCCTGCCGCGCAGGCCCCAGTTGGGCGGCGAGCTCGTGATCTGGACCCCGCTGCCCGGTGCGGCCAGCCTTGGCTTGCAGTGCCTTGCGACATGACGCGGCGCCCTGGGCAAGGCGCTGCAGCGTGTTGGCCAGACCTTCACACTGGCGCTGGATGTGGAACACGTCGCCATGGCACGGCGTGTCGCCCCAGGCGGCCCTCTGCCCGGCGCGCAAGCCTTGCCCGGCATCGGCGATCGTGTAGTCGGGCCGCAGTCCCTGCGCGGTGGCACCCAGCAGATGCACGCCCCAGCTGTCGGCGTCACGATGGTCCTCAGCAGCCAGCAGGTAGCAATACGTCGATGCCGCATCGACGCCGGCCAGCACCGGCGTGGCACCCTGGAAGATCTCGTCATACAGGCCCACCCGAATGCGGGACAGGTCCTGGTCGCGGTTGATCACGCTCGCCTGCCGCGTGGCTGCTTGGAGCACATCGTGGACGCAGCCCACGCTGACGGGCACGCCCAGCAGGTCACGCAGGAACTCGACGACACCGCGATACGAGCTGCGGCAGATCAGCGTCAGCGCGACGATCACCTGGTGCAGCCAGGCCTTGGTCACCGCCACCTCGAACAGCACCTCATCGTCCGGCATGGCCGACGAGAAGGCGTCGTCCAATACCGCGCGGGCCTTGTGCGTCTGCTGGTAGACGAACTTACGGCTCACCCCGTGCCGGGCAGCCAAGTCGCTGACCGTCTCCGATCGCGCCAACGCCTGAATGGCCAGGTCCTTACGGTCACTCCCGGGCAGCCTCGCTGCTGCGCCAACACCTCGATCCATGCTCGCACCATCGCTGAAAGCGTGAGGGTGCCATCATCCGTCCTAGCAGCGCCAACCCAGCTTCACCGTGTGACCTGGCTTTGAACCACGCCGGCAAACAGGTCGAGCCGCTGGTCGGCGTTCCAAGCGTGCCGGGCCAGGACGCTGGCCGGCTGCAGGGTCAGGTGGTCGGACAGCGCAGCGCCCGCGTCGGCGAAGATGGCCTCGAAAACCCACCGCATCGTGAACACCGTAGGCCCGGCGTCCAGCCGCCCGGCGACCGCCACCTCCCGCAGCTTGCCGCCCGGCGTCGCCGCCCGCTCCAGCAACGTCACGTCCTGCCCCGCGCAGGCCAATTCCAGCGCCGCCACCAAGCCGCCGACCCCGCCGCCAATCACCACTACCCGACGTGTCACCGCTCCCCCTTAGAAACTGCTTGACGCCTGTGTCAATTACGATTGACAGTCCGATTTGACAATCCAGCCTGACAGTCGGCTGGGCCGGGAGGAAGCGCAATGGACGTTATGGGCCGGATCGAGCGAGCATTATACGCAGCGGTGTCGCGCGCCGATGTCGAGGGCTGTCCGCCCCGGCTCGCCGCCGCCATGCGCCACGCCGTGTTCCCACGTGGGGCGCGCATCCGTCCGCGGCTGTGCCTGGCCGTCGCCGCCGCTTGTGGCGAGGACGAACCCACCGTCACCGACGCCGCCGCCGCCGCGATCGAGCTGCTGCACTGCGCGTCGCTCGTGCATGACGACCTGCCGTGCTTCGACGACGCCGACACCCGCCGCGGCCGGCCCACTGTGCACCGCGCCTTTGGCGAGCCGCTGGCCGTGCTGGCGGGGGATGCGCTGATCGTGTTGGCGTTCCAAGCCTTGGCGCACGGCGCGGCGCTCACCCCGAAGCGGCTCGCGCCATTGATGCTGACCATCGCCGGGTCGGTTGGGGTGCCGTTTGGCATCGTGGCAGGGCAGGCCTGGGAGTGCGAGGACAAGGTCGACTTGGCGCAATACCAGCGCGAGAAGACCGGCGCGCTGTTTGCCGCCGCGACCGTCGCCGGCGCCGCTTCGGCGGGTGCAGAGGCCGAGCCTTGGCGCGCGCTGGGCGCTTGGCTGGGCGAGGCGTTCCAGGTTGCCGACGATATCCTGGACGCCGCTGCCAACCCGGATGCAGTCGGCAAGCCCGTCGGCAAGGACATCGCGCTGGATCGTCCCAGCGCCGTGCGCGAGTTGGGGCTGGATGGCGCGATCATGCGGCTAGACACCCTGGCCGCCGCCGCCGTCGACGCCGTGCCGGCCTGCCCGGGCGCTGTGGCGCTTCGCAGCCATATCCTGACCGAGACGATGCGGCTGCTGCCAAAAGAACTTACGCGGCATGCGGCGTGACGCTGGCTGCAATCTCGACCGGGCCGTGGTTGGACGACTGGCGGGCGCGGCGCGACCGTTTGATTGGCCAGCCCACGCTTCCGTAGCTGGGCCGCCGCCTTCCCATTGACCCAGCCCATCGCCCGGCGCCGTACCCGCGCGCTGTTCGATCTCTGCGCCGGCTTCGTCTACTCGCAGGTGTTGCAAGCCTGCGTGCAACTGCGCCTGTTCGACATCCTGGCCGACGGACCCATGACATCCGCGGCCCTATCCATGTGGCTCGGCTTGCCGCTGGAACGGACCCAGCGGCTGCTGCTGGCTGCCACGTCGCTGAAGTTGCTGGTCCATCGCAGTAGCGAACGGTTCGGCCTCGGTCCGCTCGGCGCAGCCATGGTCGGCAACGCCGCCGTTTCGGCGATGGTGCTGCACCACCGCGAGCTCTATGCGGACCTCAACGACCCGGTGGCGTTGCTGCGTGGGCAGGCCGGCACGACGGGGCTGTCGCGCTACTGGGCGTATTCCGGCAATGCGGACGCGGCCAAGCTCGAAGGCGGCCAGGTCGCTGCCTACACGGCGTTGATGGCCGCATCGCAGCCGCTGGTCGCCGACGAGGTCCTCGCCGCCTACCGCATCGGCCGGCACCGGCGATTGCTGGACGTGGGCGGCGGCGACGGCAGCTTTCTGCAAGCCGCAGCCGCGCAGGCACCGGGTTTGCAGCTCATGCTGTTCGATTTGCCGCCGGTCGCGGAGCAGGCGCGCACCCGTTTATACCAAATCTCTGAGAGGCTGACTTACTAGGGTTTGCAGACCGCGGCTGATCTGTTTCAACACAGCAAATCGAGGAGG
>JAABUZ0100007399.1_pt1 | contig 13243 bp, 13 predicted proteins | sample 5562091 | NCBI WGS metagenome assembly JAABUZ01 (sample SAMN12813069, study PRJNA571459) | rock metagenome | isolation source: Antarctica rocks | place: Antarctica: Victoria Land, Linnaeus Terrace sud | collected 2015-12-21 | reverse complement strand
CACCCATCCCGGCGCCGGCCTCCCCGGCGTGCTGTGCTCGGCGCGTATCCTCGACAAGGTGGTGCCGAATGCCTCAGCCTTTGCTCGATAGCGCCGACCTCGCTGCCTGCCGGGACCTGCTGCGCCAGGGGTCCCGCAGTTTTTTCGCCGCCTCGCTGCTGCTGCCGCGCCGGGTGCATCGGCCGGCTTTGGCGCTTTATGCGTTCTGCCGGGTGGCGGACGACCTGATCGACACCGGCGGCAACGATCAGCCGGGGCCGGCCGTAGCGCTCGCGGACCTGCGGGCACGGCTCGACGCCGCCTATGCCGGCCTGCCCCGGCCCATTGCCGCCGACCGGGCGCTGGCCGCCGTCGTCCAGCGCCACGCCATTCCGCGCGCCCTGCTCGACGCCCTGCTGGAGGGCTTCGGGTGGGACGCCGCCGGACGCCGCTACGACAGCCTGGCCGAGCTTGAAGCCTACGCTACCCGCGTTGCCGGCACCGTCGGCGCGATGATGGCGATGCTGATGGGCGAGCGGTCGGCGGAGGGCGTGGCCCGCGCCTGCGACCTCGGCGTCGCCATGCAGCTCAGCAACATCGCACGCGATGTCGGCGAGGACGCGCGGGCGGGCCGGCTCTATCTGCCGCAGGACTGGCTGCGCGCGTCGGGGATCGACCCCGACGCCTGGCTGGCCTACCCGAGCTTCGACCCGGCGCTGGCCGGCGTCGTGCAACGGCTGCTGCGCCGGGCCGACGAGCTTTACCGCTGCGCCGACTCCGGCATCGCCGCACTGCCCCGCGCCTGCCGCCCCGGCATCGGCGTCGCCCGGCACCTCTACGCCGAAATCGGCCAGCAGGTCGCCCGCCAGGGCTACAACAGTGTCGGGCAGCGCGCCGTCGTGCCGCCCGCCCGCAAGCTGCGCCTGCTGGCCCGCAGCCTACGCGCCGCGGCGAACGGGCCGCAGCCGGTTGGTCCGACTCCCACAGTCGATGCTGCACGCTTCCTCGTGGCCGCCGTTATCGCCGCCCCGCCGCCGCCACGGCCCGCGGTGCGCCTGCCGCTCTGGGAGGCGTTCGACGACCGGGTTGCCTGGCTGTATACGCTGTTCGACCAACTCGACCAGCGGCAGATGAGCCGCGAGCGGCCCTGATGGTCGCCCAATGGGAATGGGCCATCCTGCTGCTTCTGGTCCTGGCCCTGCTGATGGCAGAGCTGATCTCCATCCGCCGGTCGATCCGCCGCGCCAGGGACGAAGCGCCGGGTTCCGGTCCGTCACAGCCAGCGCCGCGGAATCCGGAACGGTAGCATCGCCTGCACCCAAGGCGCGCGGAACCGGTCGAGCGACAGGCTTTCATGCACCGCCGTGACCTGCTCACCCAGCAACTGCGTCCCGATCACCGAGCGCGAGTAGAACGGCGTGTCCTCCAACGTTTGCCGCACCGCCGGGACAGCGTCGGCCCGCGTGGCCCGCGGCACCCGCCACAGCCGCGTGGGCGGCAGCACGGCCGGCGGCGGCGGCGGGAACGTCTCCACCCCGCCATCGCGGCCGACCCGCAGCGCCAAAGATTGGTTGCCGCCCGTCCGCCGAGTCGCGTTGTAGAGGATGGCCGCGCCCTCCCGCATCGGCGCGCGGCACCAGTCCCACTCGACGAAATCGTCCTCCAGCGCCGCATCCCCGTCATTGGTGTCGAGGTAGCCCGGCCCCGACCAGCGCAACGCCGGGTGGCTCAGCTCGACCTCGACGCGGGACACCGGGGCGATCGGCGACCAGCGGTGCCGCCCGGCGTCGTCCAACATGAAGCGGCGGCCAGTGACCGCGGACGGATGCACGCGCACCGTGCCGCGCAGGCGCGACGGAATGGGCGCCGTCACCTCGTCGATGTCGACCGTGAGCGTGTCGCCGTCCCAACGCAGCGCGCTCGGCCCGATCGCCAGGTGCCGCGCGCCGCGGTCGACGGCGGTGGCGCCGCGCTCGGTCATCGCCCAGCGCCGCGGCCGGCCATATAGCACGGCGTTCAGCGCGCAGAACTGCAACGGGTCGCCGCCGCGCCGGCGCGACCAGGCGTAATACGGCGAGAACACGCTGCCCAGGAAGGCGATCAGCGTGATCCCGTGCTGCCCGTCGTCGCTCAGTGCGTCGACGTACCACCAGGCGTAGCCGTTGCGCGCGACCGGCTGGTCGAATTGAGGTCCGCCAGCAGGCTCGCCGCCGCCAGACGGCCCGACAGCGCCGCCATCGGCACCCCCGCGCCCGGATGCGTGCTGCCCCCCGCCAAGTACAGCCCCGGCACTGTGGTCCGCGCGCCCGGCCGCTTGAAAGTCGCCGTCGCCCCGTGGACCGCCGGGCCGTATAGCGCCCCGCCCGTCCCCGGAAACAGTTTGTGAAAACCCTCCGGCGTCGTCGTCTCCGTGGCCTCGTGCGTCAGGTGCAGGCCGCATTGGGCCAGCATCTGGAAACTCCGGTCGGCGCATCGCTCGATCTCCGTGGCAGCGGGGGGCTTGGCGTCGCCCGTGGGCGGCGCGTTGATGAGGCACAGCAGGCGCTCGGGACCGGGTTGGACGGCATCGTCGTCCCTGCGGTCCTGGGCGCATACGTAGACGGTCGGCTGTCTTGGCGCCGCGCCGGCGGCCAGGTCGCGAAACTCGGCGGCGTAGTCGCCTGAGAAGAATACGGTGTGGCGCAACAGGGGAAAACCCTCGGTCCGGGCCACCGTCGCCCAGGTAATCGCCGAAAGCGACCGGTCCTTTGCAGCGACGGCCGGCGCCGCGCCACGCACGGCTGCCCCCAGCAGCCCGGCAGCCACGGCGCCCGCATCGGCGTTGACCACGACCGCCTCGGCCGCGACCCGCTCGCCGCCCGCAAGCCGCACCCCCGACACGCGACCGCGCTCCAGCAGCACCTCTGCCACCTCGGCGCCGTAGCGCAGCGTGGCCCCGCGCGCCACCGCCAGCCCGGCCAGCGCCTGCGCGATCCCGTGCATGCCGCCCTCGACCAGCCACACGCCGTCCCGCTCCACATGCGCCACCAGCATCAGCGTCGCCGGCGCCAGGAACGGCGAGGAGCCGCAATAGGTCGCATAGCGCCCGAACAACTGGCGCAGGCGTGGGTCGCCGAAGTGCTGACCGAGCGCCTTCCACATCGTGTCGAACGGCCGGATGCCCCACAGCGCCAGCACGCCGGCGTCGCGCACCAATGATCCCATGCTCGGCCGCGCGCCCCGGATGAACGGCGCTTCCAGCGTCGCGTAGATCCGCCGCGCCTCCGCCGAGAACGCCAGGAACCCCCGCGCCTCCGCCGCCCCGGCGAACCGCCCGATCGCGTCGGCCGAGCGCTCCAGGTCGGCGAATAGGTCGAGCCGCTGGTTGGCGCCCCAGGCGTGCCGGGCCAGGACGCTCGCCGGCTGCAGGGTCAGGTGGTCGGACAGCACAGCCCCCGCATCGGCGAAGATGGCCTCGAACACCCACCGCATCGTGAATACCGTAGGCCCGGCATCCAGCCGCCGCCCGGCCACCGCGACCTCCCGCAGCTTGCCGCCCGGCGTCGCCGCCCGCTCCAGCAGCGTCACGTCCAGCCCCGCGCACGCCAGCTCCAGCGCCGCCACCAAGCCGCCCACCCCGCTGCCGATCACCGCAACCCGACGTGCCACCGTCCCTCCATGCCGCTTTCAAAAACCGCTTGACGCCACTGTCAATTAGGATTGACAGTCTGTTTTGACAATCTAGCCTGACAGTTGGCTGGGCCGGGAGCAAGCGCAATGGACGTTATGGGACGGATCGAGCGTGCGTTGTATGCAGCGGTGTCGCGCGCCGACGTCGAGGGCTGTCCGCCCCGGCTCGCCGCTGCCATGCGCCACGCCGTGTTCCCGCGCGGCGCACGCATCCGCCCGCGGCTGTGCCTCGCCGTCGCCGCCGCCTGCGGCGAGGACGCGCCCGCCGTCACCGACGCCGCCGCCGCCGCCATTGAGCTGCTGCACTGCGCGTCGCTGGTGCACGACGACCTGCCGTGCTTCGACGACGCCGACACCCGCCGCGGCCGGCCCACTGTGCATCGCGCCTTTGGCGAGCCGCTGGCCGTGCTGGCGGGGGACGCGCTGATCGTGCTGGCGTTCCAAGCCCTGGCGCATGGCGCGGCGCTCACCCCGCAGCGGCTGGCGCCGTTGATGCTGACCATCGCCGGGTCGGTTGGGGTGCCGTTCGGCATCGTCGCCGGACAGGCGTGGGAGTGCGAGGACACGGTGGACCTGGCGCAGTACCAACGCGAGAAGACCGGCGCGCTGTTCGCCGCAGCGACCGTCGCCGGCGCCGCCGCGGCAGGTGCCGAGGCCGAACCTTGGCGCGCGTTGGGCGCCCGTCTCGGCGAGGCGTTCCAGGTTGCCGACGACATCCTGGACGCCACCGCCAACCCGGACGCGGTTGGCAAGCCCGTCGGCAAGGATGTCGCTCTGGACCGCCCCAGCGCCGTGCGCGAGCTGGGGCTGGACGGCGCGATCATGCGGCTGGACACGCTGGCGGCGGCGGCCGTCGACGCCGTGCCGCCCTGCCCCGGCGCCGTGGCGCTGCGCAGCCATATCCTGACCGAGACGATGCGGCTGCTGCCCAAGGAACTCGCGCGGCATGCTGCGTGACCCCTAGGCATGACCCTGGCCGCCATCTCAACGGGGCCGTGGCTGGATGACTGGCGGGTCCGGCGCGACCGCCTGATCGCCAGCCCACGGTTTCGCCGCTGGGCCGCCGCCTTCCCGTTCACCCGGCCCATCGCCCGGCGCCGCACCCGCGCGCTGTTCGACCTTTGCGCCGGCTTCGTCTACTCGCAGGTGCTGCAAGCCTGCGTGCAGTTGCGCCTGTTCGACATCCTGGCCGACGGACCCATGACAACCGCGGCCCTGTCCCTGCGGCTCGGCCTGCCGCCGGAGCGGACGCAGCGGCTGCTGCTCGCCGCGGCATCGCTGCGGCTGCTGGCCCGGCGCCGCGGCGGGCGGTTCGGCCTGGGTCCGCTCGGCGCGGCCATGGTTGGCAACGCCGCCGTTTCCGCGATGGTGCTGCACCACCGCGAGCTGTATGCGGACCTGAACGATCCCGTGGCGCTGCTGCGCGGGCAGGCTGGCGCGACCGGGCTGTCGCGCTACTGGGCCTATTCCGGCAACGCCGACGCGGCCAAGCTCGAAGAGGGCCAAATTGCCGCCTACACGGCGCTAATGGCCGCGTCGCAGCCGCTAGTGGCCGACGAAATCTTGGCCGCCTACCGAATCGGCCGGCACCGCTGCTTGCTGGACGTGGGGGGCGGCGACGGCAGTTTCCTTCGCGCCGCGGCGGCCGAAGCGCCAGACCTGCAACTCATGCTGTTCGACCTGCCGCCGGTGGCGGAGCAGGCCCGGGCCTGCCTTGCCGCCGCCGGGTTCGCTGGCCGGTTCGCGCCCACCGGCGGCGATTTCCTGGCCGACCCGCTGCCGCGCGGCGCGGACATCGTTTCGTTGGTCCGCGTCATCCACGATCACGACGACCCGGCGGCGCTCGACATCCTGCGCGCTGCCCGCCGTGCGCTGCCGCCGGGCGGCACCCTGCTGCTGGCTGAACCCATGGCCGGGACATCCGGCGCAGAGCCGATTGGCGACGCCTATTTCGGCTTCTACCTCATGGCCATGGGCCACGGCCGCGCCCGCACGCGGGCCGAACTGTTCGCCCTGCTGCGCGACGCCGGCTTCACCGCCGTCCGTTCCCTGCCGACGCACACGCCGCTGTTGGCCAGTGTCGTCGTCGCAAAATCGCCACAGGACGCGGCGTATCTGTAAATCGCAGTTGACAGGTTTTTTTGTCAGGTTACGTTGATACACCACCGCGGCCAAACTGGCCCGCACAGCTCCGGGAGGGCGCAGATGGATGCACTAGCAGTCGTGCTCACCGGACCAGAGAAGCTGGCGCTCAGCCGCTTGCCGCTGGACGCGGCCGGCCCCGAGGATGTCGTGGTAGACATCGAGTGGAGCGGCATCAGCACCGGGACCGAGCGGCTGCTCTACACCGGGCGCATGCCGCCGTTCCCCGGCATGGGCTATCCTTTGGTGCCGGGCTACGAGTCCGTGGGCCGCATCACGGCCGCAGCGTCCGGCAACCAGGTCGGGGAGCGCGTCTTCGTGCCGGGCGCACGCTGCTTCGGCGACGTGCGCGGCTTGTTTGGCGGCGCAGCCTCCCGCGTGGTGGTCCCGGCCGTCCGGGTCACGGCGTTCGACGAGCGGCTCGGCGAGCATGGCGTGCTGCTGGCGCTGGCCGCGACCGCCCGCCATGCGTTGACCCTGCCCGGCGTGGCGCTGCCCGACCTCATCATTGGCCATGGCGTGCTCGGCCGCATGTTGGCCCGCCTCGCCGTGCTGTCCGGCGCCCGGCCCGTGGTCTGGGAACGCAACCCGGCCCGCGCCGAGGGCGCCGAGGGCTACGATGTCGTCGACCCCGCCACGGACGACCGCCGCGACTACCGCGCCATCTACGACGTGAGCGGCGACGCCTCGCTGCTCGACGCGCTGATCGGCCGGCTCGCGCCCGGCGGCGAGGTGGTCCTCGCCGGCTTCTACAGCGACCGGCTGAGCTTCGCCTTCCCGCCGGCCTTCATGCGCGAGGCGCGGATACGCATCGCCGCGCAGTGGCAGCCCGCCGACCTCGCGGCCGTCGCGGCGTTGGCCGGGTCGGGCGAGCTGTCGCTGGCCGGGCTGATCACCCACCGCGAGGCCGCGGGCGACGCGGCCCAGGCCTACCGCACCGCCTTCGACGACGCGGCGTGCCTGAAAATGATCCTCGATTGGAGAGCCTGCCCATGAACGCCGTCGCACCCAGCGCGCAAGCCACGCCGAGCATGAGCATGACCGAGGCGCTCCGGGCCGAGGCGGCGATTGAGCCGGACGCCCCCGCCGCGACGGCGGTGAAGAAGGAAACGCAGGTCATCGCGATCTACGGCAAGGGCGGCATCGGCAAGAGCTTCACCCTCGCCAACCTCAGCTACATGATGGCGCAGCAGGGCAAGCGCGTGCTGCTGATCGGCTGCGACCCCAAGAGCGACACGACCTCGCTGCTGTTCGGCGGGCGGAGCTGCCCGACGATCATCGAAACCTCGTCGAAGAAGAAGCTCGCCGGCGAGAAGGTGTCGATCGGCGACGTCTGCTTCATCCGCGACGGCGTGTTCGCGATGGAGCTGGGCGGCCCCGAGGTCGGCCGCGGCTGCGGCGGGCGCGGCATCATCCACGGCTTCGAGCTGCTGGAGAAGCTCGGCTTCCACGAGTGGGGCTTCGACTACGTTTTGCTCGACTTCCTCGGCGACGTGGTGTGCGGCGGGTTCGGCCTGCCGATTGCGCGGGACATGTGCCAGAAGGTGATCGTCGTCGCCTCGAACGACCTGCAATCGCTGTATGTCGCCAACAACGTCTGCTCGGCGGTCGACTATTTCCGCCGCATGGGCGGCAACGTCGGCGTGGCCGGCATGGTGATCAACAAGGACGACGGCACGGGCGAGGCGCAGGCGTTCTCCGATGCGGTCGGCATCCCCGTGCTGTCGGCGATCCCGGCCAACGAGGACATCCGCCGCAAGTCCGCCAACTACGAGATCATCGGCAAGCCCGGCGGCGAGTGGGCGTCGGTGTTTGAACTGCTGGCCGAGCAGGTCGCCAGCGCGCCGCCGGTGCGCCCCGCGCCGCTGACCCATGACGCGCTGCTGAACCTGTTCAAAGGCGACGCGGTCGGCCGCAACGTCGTGCTGCAACCCGCCACCGAGGCCGACATGTGCCCGGCCACCGTCAGCAACAAAGCTTCCCTCGAAGTCGTCTACGAGGGCGTGTGACCGTGGACGGCTCCATCGCCCCCGCCATTCCGCCCGTGACTGGGTCCGGCTGCCACGGCGGGCGCGACACCATGGTCGAGGCCGCCCGCGCCGCCGGCAAAAGCGCGGCGATGGACAAGCTGATGGCCGATTACCCCCGCGGCCCGCACGACCAGCCGCAGTCAATGTGCCCGGCCTTCGGCTCGTTGCGCGTCGGCCTGCGCATGCGCCGCACGGCGACGATCCTGAGCGGCTCCGCCTGCTGCGTTTATGGCCTCACCTTCACCTCGCATTTCTACGGCGCACGCCGCACCGTGGGATACGTGCCGTTCAACTCTGAAACGTTGGTCAAGGGCCAACTGTTCGAGGACATCCGCGACGCAGTGTATGAAACCGCAAAGCCAGCGGACTACGACGCGGTTGTGGTCATCAACCTGTGCGTCCCCACCGCGTCCGGCGTGCCGCTGGACCGCCTGCCGAAGCAGATCGACGGCGTGCGCATCATCGGCATCGACGTGCCGGGCTTCGGCGTGCCGACACACGCCGAGGCTAAGGACGTGCTGACCGGCGCGATGCTGAAATACGCCCGCACCGAAGCCGAGCAAGGCCCCGTCGCCCGCCCCCGCCAGCAGCAGGATTCTCCCACTGTCACGATGATCGGCGAGTTCTTTCCAGGCGATCCGCCGGGCATTAGCGCGCTTTTGGCACCCATGGGTTTGGCCGTCGCGCCGCAACTGCCGTCCCGCGAGTGGCGCGACCTCTACGCCGCGCTGGACTGCCAGGTCGCCGCCGCGGCGCACCCGTTCTACACGGCGACGGTTCGCGAGTTCAAAGCCGCCGGCCGCCCCGTCGTCGGCAGCGCGCCGGTCGGCGTAGAGGGCACGGCCGCATGGCTCGACGCAATCGGTGCCGCCGCAAACGTGGCGTCTGAGAAAATCGATGCCGCCAAGGCCCGCGCCCTGCCGCTGATCCGCGCGGCGCTCGACGCCAACCCCATCTGCGCCCGCGTCACCGTCTCCGGCTACGAAGGCTCCGAGCTGCTGGTCGCGCGCCTGCTGATCGAGGCCGGCGCGGAGGTGCCCTATGTCGGCACCGCCTGCCCCCGCACCGAGTGGAGCGACGCCGACCGCGAGTGGCTGGAGGCGCACGGCGCGCACGTCCAGTATCGCGCCTCGTTGGAGCAGGACCTGGCGGCGATGCTGGACGCGCGCCCCGACCTCGCCGTGGGCACGACGCCGCTGGTGCAGAAGGCCAAGGAACTCGGCATTCCCGCGCTCTATTTCACCAACATGGTCTCCGCCCGGCCGCTGTTCGGCGCAGCCGGGGCGGGCGCGCTCGCCGGCATCGTCGCGGCACAGATCGGCAGCGGCGGACGCTTCAACCGCATGGTCGACTTCTTCCAGTCGGTCGGCACCGGCGCCACCGCCGGCTACGGCTTCGACGGCGTGCCGCACGAGCCGAAAGGCGCGCGGGAGCGCTACCGCAAGGCGCGCGAGGCCAAGAGCCGCGCCAACGAAGCCGTGGGGACCTGAGCCATGCTGGTGCTCGACCATGACCGCGCCGGCGGCTACTGGGGCGCAGTCTACGCCTTCACCGCCATACGCGGGCTGCGCGTGGTGATCGACGGCCCCGTCGGCTGCGAGAACCTGCCCGTCACGGCCGTGCTGCACTACACCGACGGCCTGCCGCCGCACGAGTTGCCGGTCGTCGTCACCGGGCTATCCGAGGACAACCTGTCGATGGACGGCACCGAGGGCGCGCTGCGCCGGGCCGCGGCGACGGGCGATGTCGACATGCCCTCCGTCGTCGTGACCGGCAGCATCGCCGAGATGATCGGCGGCGGCGTGACGCCCGAGGGCAGCAACCTGCTGCGCTTCATTCCGCGCACCATCGACGAGGACCAGTGGCAGGCCGCCGACCGCGCGATCTACTGGCTGTGGACCGAGTTCGGCGCCAAGCGCTCCAAGCCGAAGCCGCGCCCCGCCTTCAAAGATACCGAACGCGCGCCCGGCACGAAGCCGCGGGTCAACATCATTGGCCCCATCTACGGCACCTTCAACATGCCGTCCGACCTCGCCGAAATCCGCCGCCTTGTCGAGGGCGTCGGCTGCGAGATCAACCTGGTGTTCCCGCTGGGGTCGCACATCGAGGACGCTTCCAGGCTGCCGAACGCCGACGTGAACATCTGCATGTACCGCGAGTTCGGCCGGCAATTGTGCGAGGAGCTGGACCGCCCCTACCTGCAAGCGCCGATCGGCCTCCACGCCACGACCAACTTCCTGCGCAAGCTCGGCGAGCTCACCGGCATCGACCCCGAGCCGTTCATCGAGAGCGAGAAGCACACCACGATCAAGCCGATCTGGGACCTGTGGCGCAGCGTCACCCAGGACTTCTTTGCGACGGCAAGCTTCGCCGTGGTCGCGACCGACACCTATGCGCGCGGCATCCGGGGCTTCATGGAGGGCGAGCTGGGCATCCCCTGCACCTTCAGCTTCAGCCGCACCGCGGGCACGAAGCCGGACAACGCCGCCGTCCGCGCCGCGATGCGCAAGACCCCGCCGTTCATCCTGTACGGCTCGTTCAACGAGCGGATGTATGCCGCCGAGCAGGGCGCCCGCTGCATGTACATCCCGGCCTCGTTCCCCGGCGCCGTCATCCGCCGCGCCACCGGGACGCCGTTCATGGGCTACGCCGGCGCGACCTACCTCGTCCAGGAGTTCTGCAACGCCCTGTTCGACGCGCTGTTCCACATCCTGCCGCTCAGCACGGACATGGACCGTGTGGACCCGACGCCCGTCAGCGCCGGCGGGTGGAACGCCGACCCGTGGGACGACAACGCGGTCGACCTGCTGGACCGCTACGTCGAGACCGAGCCGTTCCTGGTGCGGATTTCCGCCGCCAAGCGGGCGCGGGACCGGGTGGAACAGGACGCGAAGCGTGCGCGCGAGGGCCGGGTGACGGCGGCTCGCGTCGAACAGTCGCTGGCCGAAATGGCCGCGGGCCGGGCCGCTTGAGCGGTTGGCAGAGGACATCCGACGGGCAACGCCCTTCGGAGCGTAGCTGCGGTTCGCGCCGCAGTGAGGCCCCGCCGCACGGGACGTGTGCGGCGACACAGGAAAATGGAGGGTTTTCCAGCTATGTCTGACGTTAACATGCGAGCCAGCTCAAGCTCGGGACTAACGGACTCGGAGGCGCGTGAGTTCCACAGCATCTTCGTGACGAGCTTCATCGTCTTCACCGTGATCGCCATCGTGGCGCACTTCCTGGTCTGGCAGTGGCGCCCGTGGCTGCCGGGGCCGAACGGCTACCCAGGGCAGGCGATGCTCGACGGCGTGGCCTACATGAAATCGTTCCTGGCATAGGGGAGAACGGCAATGTGGCGTGTTTGGCTGCTTTTTGATCCCCGTCGCGTCCTGGTCGCCCTCTCGGTGTTCCTGTTCGTGCTGGCGCTGCTGATCCACTTCATCCTGCTCAGCACGAGCCGGTTCAACTGGCTGGAAGGCCCGACCCGGCCCGGCAACGTGTCGCAGTTGGCGCCCTTGCCGCAAGCGGCGCCGAGATAACCTGAACCGCGGCAGTGGACCGCGCCGGGCCAGAGGCTGGCTAGCCAAAGCCCGGTGCAGTCCACCGCCCAAATCGACCAAGGAGTCCCACCATGGCGATGCTCACATATGAAGAGAAGTACCGCGTCCGCGGCGGGACCTTGGTCGGCGGCGACTTGTTCGATTTCTGGGTCGGCCCGTTCTACGTCGGCTTCTTCGGCGTCACGACGATCTTCTTTTCGGTGCTCGGAACCGCGCTGATCCTGTACGGCGCGGCGCTCGGCGGCGACTGGAACGTTTGGCGCATCAACATCGCCCCGCCGGATCTCAGCTACGGCCTGGGCTTCGCCCCGCTGAAGGAGGGCGGGCTGTGGCAGGTCATCACGATCTGCGCGGTCGGCGCCTTCGTGTCCTGGATGCTGCGCCAGGTGGAGATCTCGAAGAAGCTCGGCATGGGCTACCATGTGCCCTTCGCCTTCGGCGTCGCGATCTTCGCCTACGTCACGCTGGTCGTCATCCGGCCGATCCTGATGGGCGCATGGGGCCACGGCTTCCCGTACGGGATCATGAGCCACTTGGACTGGGTGTCCAACACCGGCTACCAATACCTGCACTTCCACTACAACCCGGCGCACATGCTGGCGGTGACGTTCTTCTTCACCACGACACTGTCGCTGTCGCTGCACGGCGCGCTGGTGCTCTCGGCGGCGAACCCGCCCAAGGGCCAGGCCGTCAAGACCGCCGAGCACGAGAACACCTTCTTCCGCGACACCATCGGCTGGTCGATCGGCACGCTCGGCATCCACCGGCTCGGCCTGTTCCTCGCCCTGTCGGCCGGGTTCTGGAGCGCGGTGTGCATCGTCATCAGCGGGCCGTTCTGGACTCGCGGCTGGCCCGAGTGGTGGGGCTGGTGGCTCAACCTGCCGATCTGGAAATAAAGGGAGGGGAACGCAATCATGGCCGAGTACCAAAACCTTTTCACCCGCGTGCAGGTGCGCGGACCCGTCTACGCCGGGGTGCCCGTCACGGGGACCACTTGGACCCGCTCCGGCAAGCCGTTCTACATCCACCTCTTCGGCGTGCTGGGCGACGCCCAGGTCGGCCCGCTCTACCTCGGTGTCCTCGGCGTCGCCTCGCTGATCTGCGGCTTCGTCGCGTTCGAGATCATCGGCCTCAACATGTGGGCCTCGGTGAACTGGAGCCCGGTGCAGTTCGTGCGCCAACTGTTCTGGCTGGCGCTGGAGCCGCCGGCGCCGAGCTACGGCCTGCGCTTCCCGCCGTTGCAGCAGGGCGGCTGGTGGCTGATGGCCGGGTTCTTCCTCACGGCGTCCATCCTGCTGTGGTGGGTGCGGATCTACCAGCGGGCTCGGGCGCTCGGCATGGGCACCCACGTCGCCTGGGCGTTCGCCGCCGCCATCTGGCTCTACCTCGTGCTCGGCTTCATCCGGCCGTTGCTGATGGGGAGCTGGAGCGAGGCGGTGCCGTTCGGCATCTTCCCGCACCTCGACTGGACGGCGGCGTTCTCGCTGCGCTACGGCAACCTGTTCTACAACCCGTTCCACATGCTCTCGATCGTGTTCCTCTATGGCTCGACCCTGCTGTTCGCCATGCACGGCGCGACCGTGCTCGCCATCAGCCGCTTCGGCGGTGAGCGCGAGCTGGAGCAGATCGTCGACCGCGGCACCGCGTTCGAGCGCGGCGCGCTGTTCTGGCGCTGGACCATGGGCTTCTGCGCCTCGGCCGAGAGCATCCACCGCTGGGCCTGGTGGTTCGCCGTGCTCTGCCCGCTGACGGGCGGCATCGGCATCCTGCTGACCGGAACAGTTGTGGACAACTGGTATCTGTGGGGGGTGAAGCACGGCATAGCGCCGCACTATCCTGCCGTGTGGGGCCAGGTCGTCGACCCGGCGCTGACGCAGGGAG
>JAABUZ0100007398.1_pt1 | contig 13243 bp, 13 predicted proteins | sample 5562091 | NCBI WGS metagenome assembly JAABUZ01 (sample SAMN12813069, study PRJNA571459) | rock metagenome | isolation source: Antarctica rocks | place: Antarctica: Victoria Land, Linnaeus Terrace sud | collected 2015-12-21 | reverse complement strand
GCGCCGGCGCGTCCGGCGCGTCGCGTGCGGCCCACTGGGCCGCGCTGCTCATTGCCGCTCTTGTTCCACCACCACAACCCGTCCAATTACCCCTGCCTTTTGCCCGTTTGCACAAAACGTAGGTAGCACAGCGTCAACACAATGCTCCGAGGATTCCCCCGCCAGGCGTGGGGAAGTTTTAGGGCTATTATGTACTTATCGTTCGCGCAAATCTTGAGCGAGTTCGGCGGCTGGTGCCGACAATCGCTGACGGCTTGTGAACAAACGGCTCGGTGCCGTGGTTATTGTCAACAAAAGGCCGTGATGGCCGCAGAGTCTATGGTCGTGACAAGTCAGTATGTTGCTGGGCATTCTGCTCTCCCTTCAACTCAACCAGGGACACTTCCTACATATAGTAGCGTATCCGCTATAAATACTACATGTAGTGGTCGCGGCGCTATCGAACTGACTTCCAATTTGCGCGAACGATAAGTATGTATGATGAAGACGAGGTCGGCACGATGTGTCGCGGACGAAAGGACAGGGAGGATACGATGCGGGCGGACATCAAAGGACTCGTACACGCACAAGTGGGGGACTGCGTGCGCATCAAACCCGATTGCACGGACTCGCTTGATTTCAATGCGGACGACATAGAGTGCTACCGGGATTTTGACGGCACCGTGATCAATGTGATCGGCGATGCTGGACTATGCGTCGTCCGCTTCAGCGATGGCGCGGGCGCCGTGGGTCCGCCTGGGGTGGGGCTGCGCGACCATACGGGGCTCATGGGTGATTGGGACCTCGACAACGCGACGCTGGACAAGCGGCGCGACGAGGCGAGTCAGCAGCAACGCCAAATAGCGGCACAGGTCATCTTCGCGGTCGAGATGGTCAGGCTTGACGAGATCGGCTTGATAGCCGTCGAACGGCCTCTCTGGGACGCATTCGTCGACATGGCGCGGGAGACAGACTTCGGCGATGATGGGCCGCGAGAGGCCAGCAACGATTTCCTGCGGTCCTATACACAGGAGTATCGCCGCGCGCACCCTTCGTCGTCCGCGTAACATACCCCCGCGAGACGCGCCTCACGGTCTATGAAGCGTCGGGGAGGGACCCAGGGGTGATCGGGGGATTATGCCCCCTCCCCGATACGATCAGGGTGTCCATACACGATTCGCGCTCACGTACCTGGCCTCTCCATCCGCTCTCGGACTCCGCGTACCGAACTTGTGTGACACGCGATGGGTATGCGTGGGCGACAAGACCATCTATATCCCCGTGGCCCAGGCGCCCCCACATCCCGCGCATCTCTCGACAGAGATATAGATGATAAAACTATAATATTATACTACTACTTATTATGGAATAAAAAGGGGGGGAGACGACGTGTGCGGCGCCCTTCGCCGCGATCGACGACGTCGCGTTGGACAGATCGTTATGAGGGTCGCCCGTGGCCGCGCGGGTCGCCCGTGCGGCCACGGGCGACCCGATCATTACTCCAACGCCGGTGTCGTCGATCGGGCGCGCGCCCGACGGAGACCCACGCGGCGCGCGCGCCCGACGGTGGCCCAGCCAATGAGCCACCCTGTTAGCGCGACGCATAGGCGCAATTGTACCAGGGGGTCGGGCGCCCGCGCCGGGATCAGCAGACGCGACCGCCACGCGCGCTCCTCCGGCGTCCCGAGTGTCCTGACCCACCGTTGGCGCGACTGCGCCGGCACGGCCGCGATAGCGGACGCGCCTGGGAACATCGTCCGGACGGTGCGCCACGAGACGGTCCGCGCGCCCTGACGCTGATAGACCTGCGGTTCGCGCCCGTCGGGGAAGGTGGTGCGCCAGTAGGCCGTCCCCTTGCCGGGGGTGGTCCCGTGGTAGCCGTAGTCGTTGCGCGCGTAGACCGCGCCCGCGTAGCCCTTACAATAGAACAGGGCCGCGCGGCCGTCGGCCGAATCGATGAGCTGCTCGGTACCCTGCACCTGGGTGTACAGGAACCACACGCGCCCCTCGCGCTCGAGCATCTCGAGGGCGAATGACACGAGCGCATCCAGCTCCGCTGCGGTGATACCCGCGCCGACCAGGCGACTCTCGAAGGCGACGCGGTCCGCGTAGTCTCTATAGGCGCGCGCCAAGATCGCCGCCCGCACGAGCGGACCCCCGCCCGGCGTCACCTGCAGGAGACCTTGCAACGCACCATCCCGATTAACCACCCCATACGCGTGAGTCTACACCGCCGGGCACGTCATCGTGTAGTGATGCCTGTAGCAAAAGCGCGCCATCGCGCGGCGGGATGGCGCGTCCTGGGGCAGGACGCATAGCCGCAGCCCGCGCCCGATCGGCCGGCCGGGCACGTCGCCGAAGACTCTCCCCGCCGACGGATCGCCGGCGAGGACACGCGTGCGGCGGGCCTGCCGGCGGGGGCGCGGCGCGGTCGGGCGCGTCCACATGCGCGCCTGATCGACGTCGCGCGCGCGTCCCAGCGACATACCCGCCACGCTTTCCATCATCGTTACCATCCCCTTCCCCTTGTCCACCATCCCCTTCCCCTTGTCCACCATCCCCTTCCCCTTGTCCACCATCCCCTTCCCCTTGTCCACCATCCCCGGCGGTCAGGCCCGTACGAGCAACCGCCCCTCTTACCCACGCGTCATGGGTCGAGATGGCGCGGTGTCCGCCAGCAGATCGCGCAACGCGACCGCGATGGGCAACGGATTGTCCGCGATCCGCGCGCGGGCAGCCACGACCCGGTCGGCCGCCGCACGCGCCTCTCTCCAGCAGGCGATGAGCCGGGTCAATCCGTCGTCGGACCACAAGAATACCTCCGGCCCCAGGCGATAGGTCTCGATGTAGACCTCGTCCGCGGCCAGAAATGGGTTGGGTTCCCACCCACGGACATAATCGACGTACGGCCACAGATCGGATAACGCCGCCGGGAGTTCGGGCGGGCGATTGGCCTGCGATCCGGGTCGCCCGCCCGTGAGCCGATCGATCCGGACCCGCCCACGCTCCTGCCAGGCGGAATGGCGTCGATGCCATTCCGTTACCGCGGGTTCTTCGTCGCGCGCCAGCCACGTCGACAACACCCCTCCGCGGTACCCCTTCGGTTCCTCGGGATACTCCTCGACCAGCGCCGCCAGCGCGCCGGCCACGTCGCCCGGTACGACAGATGCGAGGGCAGCGCCGATCCAGTCGGCGTCCCCGCCGCGCCCCCCGCCATCATCGGCCGCGCGCCATGTGTCGAAATCGTGGCGGCGCAGGAGGGCGAAGAGCAACAGGCCGAGCGGGTGTGCGTCCTCCGCTGGCTCGCGGTAGCTCAACGCGCCCGCGTCGTACGGGATAACGACATGCCAGCCGGGCACGAACTCGCGGTCGGATCCGGCCGTGTACCCGCCATCGTCGTCATTGGCTGCGGTCTGACACCAGAAATCGTATTCCATCTGCTCGTCGTCTCCGACATCGGTGGTGTGCAAGAGCGCGACACCGAATCTGGCCGGGATTTCGACGACCGCGAGGGCCAGGGCCCGCGCATACCTGGGTCCCAACGGCAACGCGCCGTCGACCGAGAGGCGCGGCCAGAGGTCCGGCATGCGGCGCAGGTACATCTCGCGCACCCGCAGGGCGCGGTCGACGTAGCTCAACTCGAACCGCGTCCTCCGCGCCGTGATAACCGGCGGGCGGGCCATGGCGATGGCCCGCCCGCGCCGCGACGCGTTCCTCACGGCGCCCATGGGCGGCCTCCCCTCGCGCGTAAAACGTGCGTGTCCATCGATATGATCCTCCCATCTCACGATCGCGCGCCCGGACAGCCCGTCCCGCGCGAAAGGGGCTCGTGACGGCGACGGCGCGTCGTCGGCGACGCCCGACGCGACGGCGACGGCGCCCCGCCCCTCCCTAATCGGGGATTGCCAGGCCCAATTCGAGCTGCGCGTAGCGACACTCGCGCTTCAAGGCGGGCATCTGTTCGCCGGCGCGCAGGTCGATCGGCAAGGGGACGCGCGGCCATTGGAGATCACCCCGATACGCGGCGAAGCGCGCGCGGGCGGTCGCCGCGTCCTCGGAGGATGAATGATCCATCCTCATGCCCTGTTCCTTTCCGTCGGGCGTGCCCGGTTGCGTGCCTGGTGCGTCGGCGACGGCCATAGAGACGCGCGACGCGCGTCTCTATGGCCTCCCCCTCCGTGCCCGAGCGCCCCATCGCACGCCCCCGGCGCCCGGCGCGACGACGGCGTCCCGCGCCCGACTCAACCGGGGACGGATGCCGAATAATGCGCGGATAGACACGCCTACCCTCCCGTCGTCGTCCATCTCGCGCCATTCATCGCCGGTCAGGACGACCGTGCGCCCCCCGTAGGCGGCGAGGGTCACCCGGCTCGTCTCACCCTGAGGTTCTCCATCCCAGATCGTCCCCGTGTCCACCCGTCGCCCGTCGCGCAAAAAGAGCGCGTCGTACACGCCTGCGCGTCCATCGGCGGTCTCGATCGTCACCCGCGCCACCCTCGCGATGTCGCCGCGATCGCCGGACATCGCGCCAGCGGGGACAAGCGTCCCGCCGTCTTGCGCGCCCGCCCCCTCGTCGACGCCGCACAAGGACCGCTCGATCGTCGCGCGGACCCCGCGCGCCCGCAGGGCCTCCGCCGTGGCCGCCACACACCCCCCGACGCCGTCGGCGTCCAGCCAGACGCCGCCCACGCCGACGGCGTCGGCCCGACGGGATGCGAGGAGGTCGGCGAGGCCATCCATCGGGCCGGACCAACATCCGTCCGTCTCCTCGTCGTGCGGGAAGATCGTCGCCGCCGGGTGCGCCGCGAGCGCCCGGTATAGGAGCCAACGGGCCGTGCTGTCCGCGCCGCACGGCCAGCCTTGATCGGTCGTGACGACGTGCGACGACGCCGCGATCCGCGCGCACAGCCGTCGACACAAACCGTGCGCGCGGATCGGGCCGTAGCGGTTCGTATAGGCGTCGAGACTGGACAGATGCACAAGCACGAGGGCCGACCCGATGTTCACGCCGTCGATCATCATACACATAGGATACCCTTCGTCTTCGGCGCTACCTCGATACATACGGCGTCGGTCGCCCACATCAGGACGCGCGGGCCCGTATGCCCCCTCTCGTCGAGATAGGCGTTGGTGACGCAGGCCACGATGGCCGAGTCTTTCCCCCCCGAGCCGCCGAGCGCGACGGCCGCGCCCTCGCGGATCAGGCGTTCGACGCGCGGCGTGGTCAGGAGAGGCGGCGGGCGGCGTGGTCAGGAGAGGCGGCGGGCGGCGTGGTCAGGAGAGGCGGCGGGCGGCGGGTGGCCCGCCCGGCAAGTGTCACGGGTATGAGCACGGGATTCCCCCCTTCTATTTTTTCCCCGAAGAAAGCGGCCGGAGCCAGGGCTACACTAGCCCTGACCCCGGCGCATGCAGTATCGCGCGCACACCGAACCGGGCGTGCGCGGCAGTCAGACCGTGGTGGGGAGGACCGAGAGACACGGATCGCCCGGTCGGGCGACGCGGTGTCTACCCGGTTAGCCCTGCGCGGCCATCGGCATCAGGACCACCGCATGGTCAACACCGTTCACCGGCTTGATCACGCCGGGCTGGGCCGGGCCGAGCAACTCGAACGCGACCTCGCCCGAGCGGATCGCGGATAGGGCGTCCGCGATGTACCTGACGTTGAAGGCCACGGTCAGCGCCTCGCCGTCGACGACGGCGTCGATCTGGTTCGTGTTGTCGCCCACGTCGGCGGCGTTGGCGGCGATGGTCAGCGAGCCGGTCGCGCCGTCCTCGCCGGGGTCGAGCGAGAGCCGCACGATGTTGTTGCTGTCGCGCGCGAAGAAGCCGGCGATGCGCGTGGCCTTGGCCCAGTCGGCCGTGCTGACGACGGCGCGTGTGCCGTATGTCTGGGGGATGATCTGGCGGTAGTTGACGTACTGACCCTCGATCAGCCGCGAGATCAGGTCGAGAGAGCCGGTGTGGAAGAGCACCTGCGAACGATTCGGCGTGACCGTGACCTCGACGAGTTCGTCGCCATCGGGCAGGATGCGTCCAAGTTCGGAGAGCGTGCGCGCGGGGATGATCACGCTGAAGTCGCCGGTCGTGACCTCGCCGAGCGAGGCCGAGCGCACCGAGAGGCGGTAGCCGTCGGCCGCGGCGAAGGTGAGCGTGTCGCCGGCGAAGGTCGCCAGCACGCCGGTGAAGATCGGCCGCGCGTCGTCGGTGGCGACGGCGAAGACAACCGCGCCGATCATATCGCGCAGCAAGCTGGCCGGGACGGCGGCCGAGGGCTGTTCGCTGACGGTCGGGATGAGCGGAAACTCGTCGGGGTCGATGCCGCGCACGTTGGCCTTCACGCGCGCGCACGAGACGGCCGTGGTGTGCGCCTCGTCGGTCTGTGCCAGGTCGACGCGGGCGTTGGGCAGCGAGTTGACGAGTTCGGTGAACAGGCGCGCCGGCACCGTCGTCGCGCCCTCCTCCTCGATCGTGGCCGGCAGCCACAGGTTGATGCCGATTTCAAGGTCGGTCGCGGAGAGGCGCAGGCGGTTCTCGTCGGTCGCGAGAAGGATAGTGCTCGTCGCCGGCAGGGTGCTGCGGGCGCTCGAGGCCACACCACGCCCGACCACGGAGAGGGCGCGGCTCAATTGGTCCTGGGGGAGAGATACTTTCACGGTGTTATCCTTTCCTACTCGTACGTCTTACGTAGACGCCGCGGCGTGATGTCACGAAGCCGGCGCCCGGATCCGGGCGCCGGCTTCTTCCAACGTCGTCAAACTCATGCGCGCGTGTCCACCGTCTTCAGGGCGGTCGCGCCGGAGGATGCGACCGCATGCGCGACGTCGACGCCGCGCTGGCAAACGTCCCGAGGGACGCGGCGCCGCGCGGGAGGCGGCCGCACCGAGGGACGTGGCCGCACAGGGCGACGTTACGACAGGAGGGCACGCAACCCCCGCTCGTCGATGACCGTGACACCATGCTTGCGCGCCGCCGTCATCTTGCTCCCACCCGGTTTAACGCCCGCGACGAGGTACGACGTCTTCGCGCTCACGGACCCCAAGACGGTCCCACCGTGCGCGCGGATCAACGCCTCGGCGTCCTCGCGGCTCCCCAGCTCCAGGACGCCGGTCACGACGAAACCCTTGCCGGAGAGCGGCCCATCGACCACGGCGGGCGCGGCCTCGCGCGCGACCTGGACGCCCCGCGCGGTCAGGGACGCGACCCAGGGCGCGTTGTCGACCAGGAACGCCTGCAGCGACGCGGCCGTGGCCGGGCCGACACCGTGCAGGTCGCGGATCGCCGTGGCAAGCGCCCCGCTTTGCGCCAGCGCGAGCAGGTCGGAGAGGCCATAGGCCCCCGCGATGGCCCGGCACTCCGGGTAGCCGACACCGGGCGCGCCGAGCGCGTGCAGGAGCACGCTGAAGGGCTTGCCGCGCGTCGCCGCGATCTGACCGTGCAGCTTCTGGGCGCGCGTCGCCCCGTAGAGCTGCCCGTTCGCGAGCGGGAGGGCGGCGATGTCCTCGCCGGACAGGGCGTAGAGATCGGCGGGCGAGGCGACGCGCGCGCCGCCCACCAATGCCTCCACAATCTCCGTCCCCAGTCCGGCAATGTCCATATTGTCGCGCGCCGCGAAATGCCGCAGGGCTTTGCGCGTTTTCGGCGGGCACGTCGCGTTGCGACACTCCAGCACCTTGTCGTTGCGCAGCGCGAGTGGGCTGTCGCAACGCGGACACGCGGTCGGGAGAGGAAGGTCGGCGTGGCGCGTCTCCCCGTCGACCAATCCCAGCACTTTTGGGATGACATCGCCCGCCCGTGTCACGCGCACACGAGAGCCGACGGCCGCGCCGAGGTCGCGGTAGAACGCGGCATGGTGGGCTGTGTAGTTGCGCACCTGCGCGCCGTCCATATCGACCGGGTCGCACACCAGGACAGGCGTGACCTGTCCCACGCGCCCGACCTGCCAGTGCACGCCGCGCACCGTCGTCGTGTACTCCTCGCCGATCATCTTGACGGCAATGGCCCAGCGCGGCACCTTATCCGTCGAGCCCAACCGGCGCTGGATCGCACGGTCGACGATCTTCAGCACCAGGCCGTCCATCGCGAAGTCGGCCCCTTCCAGGGTATCTAGGAGGTCGACGATGGCCAGCCCCAGCGGGCTCTCCGGCGCGTCCAGGCTCTCGCCCGGCGCCGGGCCGCCGCCGCCCTCGCGATACTCCAGCGGCAGGAAACCCCAGTCGGTCAGGCGCGCGCGCATCTCATCCTGCGTCGTCAGGTCCCGCGCGCCGTCGCCTTCGATCTGGTACGAGAGGAACGTCACTCCGTGTCGCCGCGCGCGCGATGCGTCGTCGCCGGTGCTCTTGCGGCGAATGTCGCCGGCCGCCGTGTTGCGCGGCGTCGCGACGTCCTCGCCCGCGGCCCGGAGGGCGGCGAAACGAGAGAGCGGCAGGAAAGCCTCGCCGCGCACATAGGTCGTCCCCGGAGCGGGGATGCGCGCGGGGATGCCCGCCAGGCCACGCGCGTTGTGCGTCACGTCCTCTCCGACGCGCCCGTTGCCACGCGTGAGGGCGCGCACCAGCGCGCCGTCGCCGTACTCCAGGACCAACGTGAGTCCGTCCAGTTTTGGCTCGATCAGCAGGCGGAGGTCCGCGCCCTCATCGTCACGCCCGATCCCGCGCGCCGCCGACGCCAGGAATGCGAGAATCCCATCCATCGTGTAGGCCTTTTGGAGAGATAGGATCGGGTGGGCGTGCGGGACGGAGACCAGTTCGGCGCTGATGCCGCCCAGTTCTTGGTGGCGCTCGCCCGTGAGAGCGCGCGCGATCTCCGTCAGGAGATCGTACTGCCCGTCGGGCACGAGCGGCGCGTCCCGCTCGTAATAGGCGTCGTCGCAGGCCGCGAGCAGGGTGTCCAACTCGGCGGCGCTGGTTGAGGCGCCCGCGACGATAGCGGAGATGCGCGCGCCCCGCGGGTCGCTCTGTGTGTTCCTGTCAACCATGGTGTTTTCCCCCTTTTGGATCGTGTCTCCTGTCCCCCCTATCGCGAATCGAGAGGCGCGTGTCACGCGCCCCCTCCACCGCCAGGTCGTCAGCGGGCGGGCATCCGCGCGCGCCCTCCTCCCGCGCAGCCGGCGACCCCGTCCACCGACAGCGTGATGGCCCGGTCGCGCCCCAGGCCCAACGGCGGCCCAGGTTCGCGGTACCGCACCGTCACGACGCGCGCCCCCCCGCGGCACGCGGGGACGACACGCAGCGACGAAACGACGCCCGCGAGCCGGGCGGCGATCGCGCGCGCCGCCGTCGCATCACCGGGCAACGATCCCGGTCGCCCGTTCCCCGCGGGGCCGTAGGCCTGCGCGACGGCGGTGCGGACCTGTCCCTCGATCGCGCGCAGATGGGCGTAGGTGGCGCCCGCGCCGCCGAGCAGCGCGACAATCGCCGCGAGGACGGCGACGCGGATGGCCACGCGCAGGATACCCCGCGCCAGGCGCAGCGTAGTCCTCACTACCACGAAAGCCACCGCGGCGACGGCGACGACTATGATGAACGCGGTCGTGGTCATGACAAACTCCTCCCTTGATACATCAGTTGGTGTCTGGACAAGTGTACGGCGTCGACCACGACCGCGCCACCGGGCGCGCTCACGCGGCGGGACGGGGGTACGGCTTGTGTCCCCCGACATGCGCCTCGATGCGGCGGCACGCATCGCGGTCGAGCCCGAAGGCGTAGCCGAGGGTCCCAGGGTGTTTGACCCCGGTCAGGACGCCGGTCGTGAGCGCCTCGTCCAGCCAGGCCGACGGGTCCTCCCCCGGTCGCCGTGGGCGCTACGCCGAGCGCGACGAGGTCGCGCTCGGCGTAGCGCCACCCCTGCGTGCCGTTGCGGATCTTGCGGAACTTCCGGTCGCTGTAGGCGCGGCCGTCACGCCCCAGGTAGACCACGCGGGGATGCGTCCTCTTGGTGTGATACGCGTTCGACGCCTGATAGACGACGCCCCAGTGGGCCGCCTTGCAGAGCGCGCCCGACACCGGGTCGCGCCGCTCCATGGGGTCCGCGAACGACACCACGACGCGCAACCCTGGCGCCTCGGCGCGGAGCAGCCGCAGGGCGCGCGCCAGGAAGAAACTCTCCCCGTTGTAGGGCACACCGTCCAGCAGGACCAGGCGGCCCAATTCCGTGCCCTCGGCCGCGTCGAACCCGGTGTGACTGGGCAGCACACGCTCGCTGGTCGAGCGATTGAACACCGCGACGCCGACCAGGCCGACATCGCGCGCGGTCGCGCGATAGAGCCCGTAGGCCCACGCGCCCTGCGTGCAACTGCCGCTGTAGTGGTGGTTCGCGACGAAGGGGGCATAGTCGCGCCGTCGAACGGCGTCGACGCCGTACCGGCTCGGGTCGAACAGCGCGCCCGGCGCGACCCACCGCTCCGCGCGGGCGCGCCAGCGCTTGCTCACCGTAAAAGGGAACGCCAATTGGATCGGTTGGATCGGTTGGTCCATCGCGTCGACACCTCCCGCGCCGGGCGCACACCCGGCGCCATCGTCACTAGCGGTCACCGGGCAAGGGTACTCTCGCGCATCGCCACCTCTTCCAGGCCCGCGCGCAGCGTGTCGCGCCGCAGCGACGTGGCCCGTTTCCAGCCCCGGATGTAGAGGTGCAGCGCCGGCTCGATCTCGTCGCACCGGCCCAGGACATCGGCCCACAGGCGCCAGGGCGACGGCGGCCCCCCCTCCGCCGGTTTTTCCCCGATGGGCGCATGGTAGGACACATCGAGTTTATACGAGCGGACCGGGTCGCCCACGCCCCCGTAGATCATCCAGTGGGCCTGGGCCACCCACGCGGGGTGGCCCAGGAGGGCCTCGTTGGCCGCGACCAGGAAAGCGCGCGCGTCGCGCGCGTCCCAGAGCGGCAGGCGCCCCACGCGCCGCGCCACGCCGTCGCGCCCGCAGCGGCGCCGTGTGTTGACCCGGGCGATGGACGCCCCGCGTTCCGCCGCCTCGACCAGCGTAGCGCGCACCAACCGCGCCGCCGACGGTGTCGGCGGCGCGTCGAGCGTGTCGAAACCCTCGCCATAGCCCCAGCCGAGGCTCCACCTATGGCGCAGGGCGCAGCGGTCGATCCTCGCGATCGCGCGCGTCGCGGGGTCGTCCGCCTCGGCGGCGTCACCCCACAACACCCCGTCCCAGGCGTCGTCGTCCCATCCGAAGGTGTGGCGCATCCGGAGGAGATCGTCGAGCGCGGCCGTGGCCACCCCCAGACGATGGCTGCCCGCCAGGTCGCCGGCCAGCGGGAGTTCCATCCGCCGGCGTCGCATCAGCAGCAGATACGCGGCGACGACCTCCTCCGGGAAGAGATCGCCCACGCCCCATCGTCGCGCCAACCGCCGCGCCAGGCGCTGCGTCGCGACCTCATCGCGGTAATAGCCTTCGATGGTCTCGGGGATCGACACCGCGCGCCGCGCCGCGTGCGCGATCTCATGGATGAGGCGCGCGACGGTCCTGTCTGGGTCGTCGGGGTCATGGAGCACCCAAATGTCGCCGCTCTCCCTGTTGTGCTGACCGGCGATGCCTGGGTGCATGGGCGTGTCCAGCACATGGAGCGCGCCGAGCGCTACCCCCTCGTCGCGCGCGCGCCGCCACAGGGCCGCGACGTCCGCCGGGATGGGCAAGCGACGATCGTGCTCCCCCATCGCCCGTTCCATGCGCAACGTCATCTCCAGGTTCATTCTCACACGCGTCCCTCCCTCCTACCACAGTATCCGCGTTCGTTTATCCGCGCGGTTTTTTTATGTCAACTAACCGGCTGCCGGGCCACGGCGCATACACGCCGAGGATGACAGGGGCCGGTTCGGACGGCCCCTCGTTGAGCAAGCGCGCGTCACGCCTATGCGCGGGCGCATCCCACGTCGGGTGACGTTCTCAGCCCCCTACGGCGGCACGTCGCATCCTGTCGCCCTCCCGCATCGCCGCGGGGCACATGTCACGCGGAATTGCCCGACTCCAACGTTTCGCGGAGATCCGCGAGCAAAAGTTCCGCGTCGCCCTGGAGATAGAAGGGAAAGGGATCCAGGCTCGTCTCGATCCACTCGTACACCTCGTAATAGGAGTCGCGGAATCCGTCTAACGCGTTGTCGTCCCGATCGCCCAGTATCTCCGACAATCGCTCGATGTCGTCGCGCAGCTCGTCGTTCATCGCTCTGTCTCCCACGCCCTCGTGGCGCATCGTGTGCCTGCTACTCAAAAGTCGGGGGGACCCATCGCCGGGGCGGCCGCGCTAGGCGAGCAGGTCGTCGTCGTGGTTCACGACGAGGCCGGGGATGATGTCGAGCACGGTGATGTCAAGGATGCCGTGCTCCGCCATGAGCTCGGGCTCTTCGGGAAGGTGAGTCACCGCGTCACCCCAGTCGAAGGATGTCTCACCAGGGCCGCGTGTCGGGGTCTCGGGGTGGATGCCGCCCTTCCTGTCCATGTAGGCGCGGGAGGCGTCCCTGATGGCCGCCTCGACGTCATCCGCCGTGTGCCGGATGCGATAGAGTGACCCTGAGTCGGGGTCGCCGTGGCCATCGTCGCCGTTGTAGACCGCATTGATGACGGTTTCGTGGACCGGCGCGGTCGTCGTAGCAATGGCCGTTGCGTCGTCGGTAGCGCTGTAGCGATCGACGGTCATGTGTTGTCCTCCAGAGTAGTGGTGGCCTGGTGGCGGGACAGGACGTCGCTCTCCATGTGCGACAACACGGCGTGTACGCGACGCGCCTGGCACCGTAGCCGTCGATTCTCGGCCGTCGCGATTGCGGCGGGGACCACTCCCTCGCGCGCGGCCTCCTCGTGATCCACCTCGAATTCGTCGGAGAGGGGCACGGGCATACCGCGCATCCAGGCATCCAACCCGCGCAGACGCGCGATGTCGAGCCCCACGAAGAAAGCCTCGATCGTCGAGATGTGACCGGACTCGGCCTTGACCGCATGCTCGGCGACGTAGCGCGTCGGGAGCGCGCGACCGTCCGAGGCGCGACGAAGCAGGACGCCGAAGCGACGCTCCGCCAGGAAGATGCCGAAGCTGTTGCCCAGGAGCCCGAAGGCGCGTCGGTCGCCCAAGATCAGCGCGGGCTGAACCAGGAAGGAGACCAGGCTCTCGTAGTCCGACGCCTGTCCGCCCATCTTCCCCACAAGGCGGGAGATGATATCGCCCTCCAGGTCGCCCAGGGCGACGCGCTCACCCCGCAGCCGTGGATGCGGGGCCATGCATTGTGCCAGGGTCGGCACGAGGTTGCCGTAGTCCTCGGCGCAGTGCT
>JAABUZ0100007396.1_pt1 | contig 13245 bp, 19 predicted proteins | sample 5562091 | NCBI WGS metagenome assembly JAABUZ01 (sample SAMN12813069, study PRJNA571459) | rock metagenome | isolation source: Antarctica rocks | place: Antarctica: Victoria Land, Linnaeus Terrace sud | collected 2015-12-21 | reverse complement strand
GAGGTAGCCGAAGCCAACATAGTACTGTGACACGCTGACTTTACTGCATTGCACGTCTCCTGGTAGGGTACGGGTGCCGCTGATCGGCGCGGCATCCTTTCCTGCCGGAGGTGTGCCATGCGTCAGAAGGTTTATCGTGTTTTCCTCACCGACGACGACCGTGCCGCCCTCTATCGCCTCGTCTCCTCCGGTACCGCTCCCGCGCGTCAGATCACCCACGCGCGCATCCTGCTCAAAGCCGACGAAGCAGCGGACGGCCCCGCATGGAAGGACGCTGCGATTGCTGATGCCCTCGACGTTGATCGCTCCACGGTCGCGCGTATCCGGGGACGCTTCGTGCAGGAAGGGCGCGACGCCGCGCTCATCCATCGCCCCTCCCGTGTTACCAAACCCCGCATCCTGACCGGCACCGACGAAGCACATCTGATCGCCCTCGCCTGCGGCGCCCCGCCCACCGGACGCGAACGCTGGAGCGTCCGGCTCCTCGCTGCCGAGTTCGTCACCGTCGCGGATAGTGTCCACGTCTCGCGCGAGTTGGTGCGGCGCACTTTGAAAAAAGCGCGCTCAAGCCGTGGCTGAAAGAGTGCTGGTGCATCCCGCCCAAGCAGAGTGCCGCCTTCGTCGCCTGCATGGAGGACGTGCTCGCTGTCTACACCCGCCCGTATGATCCGCGCTTCCCGCAGGTCTGCATGGATGAGACGCACACTCAACTGCTCGGCGAGGTGCGCGACCCGCTGCCCGCCGCACCCGGGCAGATCGCCCGCCACGATCCCGAATACGCACGCGGTGGGGTCGCTAACCTCTTCCTGGTCTGTGAGCCGTTGTGCGGTTGGCGACAGGTGACCGTGACCGAACGACGCACCGCCGTGGACTGGGCGCACTGCATCAAGGAGTTGGTTGACGTCTCCTATCCCGACGCGGAGAAGGTCGTGCTGGTGCTGGATCAACTGAACACGCACACCACGGCCTCGTTGTACGAAGCGTTCGCACCGACCGAGGCGAAACGAATCGCGGATCGCTTGGAAATCCACCACACGCCGAAGCATGGCAGTTGGCTCAATATGGCGGAGATTGAGTTCAGCGTCCTGGTACGCCAATGTCTGGGACAGCGGCTCGCGGACACGGCGACATTGCGTCGCGAAGTGGACGGATGGGAAGAGCGACGTAACGCTGCGGGGAGCCGCATTGATTGGCGCTTCACGACGGCGGATGCGCGGATCAAGCTCAAGCATCTCTACCCGATCACCCAATGAGGTACATTTCCCGTGTCAGGGTACTAGTGGGTCATGCCGCAATTGACTGGCACGAACGGGCGCGATGGAGGATACTGTGGGAGCGGAAAGGAGGATGACGATGGCGATCTCACAGAAAGAACCGTTGCGGTGCCTGACTGCGGCGGAGCAGGCAGCGCTCGAACGGATCACACGCGCGAGTAGCGTGCGCGTGGATCGGGTGCGCCGGGCAGCGGCGTTGCTGGCAGTAGCACAAGGAAAGCCCTTTGTGCAGGCGGCGGCTCAGGCCGGTTTCCGCAGCCACAGCACGGTTGCCAACCTTGTGGCGCGCTTCAATCAGCGGGGCATGGAGGCGCTGATGATCGCCGCCGGGCGGGGGCGGCGTCCGACCTATGATCCCACCGCGCGTGCCCAGATCGTGCGGGTCGCCCAAACGCCGCCGGATCGGCGGGCGGATCAGACGGCGACGTGGTCGCTGGCGACCTTGCGGCGACGATTGCGCCGGGAGGGACTGACGGCTGTGGGGACGAGCACGATTCGGCGCGTCTTGCACGAAGCAGGCAGTTCCTACCAACGCACCCGCACCTGGTGTCCGACGGGCACGGCGGTGCGGGTACGCAAGAGTGGCGTCGTCACGGTAATCGATCCCGAGACTGAGGAAAAAAAGGGATGATCGCGTCTGCCTATCGGTTGGCCGAAGCGTGCGGGATTCCCGTCTGGTGCCAAGACGAAGCCGGGCCATATCAAGCGATCCCGCAACCGGGGGCGGGCTGGTTTCCCCGCAGTAATCCCGGTCGCCAACCGCACGAATATGTGCGCGGGGGCACTGCCAAACTGCTCACCCTCTTCCGTCCGGCGACGGGTGCGGTGCGCGCCATGGGGGTGACGCAGGCACCAAACGCGGTCTTGCATCCGTGGTTACAAGCAGAACTGACCGCGATTCTCCACACCCTGCCGGATGCCTCACCGCCGGTGCGATCGGCTCCCTTCATCCCGGATTGGTGGCAACGACGCCAGCAGCTGACCGATCGCTACGACGATCCCCCGCTGCGGCTGATCCTAATCTGGGACAATCTTGCTGGTCATAAGAGTGCGGAAATCGTGCGCTGGCTGTGCGCGCAGGGTATTCTGCCGCTCTACACGCCGCTGTCGGGCTCGTGGCTCAATATGGCCGAGTCATTGCAACGGATCATCGTCCGACGGGCATTGGCGGGGCAACATCCGCAGACGCCGGAGGAGATCATCGGCTGGTTGGAGGAGACGGTAGCGGGCTGGAATACCGAGCCGACGCCGTTCGTGTGGGAGGGCAAACGCTGGGAACAGCGGAACCGGGCGCGACAGCGATTGCTGGGCGGCTCCGCTGCAATCGCTCAATGCTAGTCAATTGCGGCATGACCCACTAGTGGGCGTTGACGCACAGGAGGGCGAACAACGATGCCAGCACCTTGATCACCCAGCCCTCGTGTGCGCGCGTGCAGCCGTTGCACGCCCCATGCTGCCAACTGGCTGTTCACCGTCTCCACCCGGCTGCGATACCGGCGTAACCCTGCCGCGTGGCGACCGCTGAAGAAATGGAGACGACGCACGAAAGCGGAGGCAGCGCTCACTGCGCGATGGGCGGCATGATCACCGTTCCCTATACACCTACCGCAGCAGATATGTCTGTTGGGAATCCCGATCCGTTAGGATCCTTTCACGAAACGGAGACCATCGTACGTCAAGGCCGCGACGTGGACGCACATAACCGGCGATGCACCGCTAGGTGTCAAAGTGGGGTCTACCCCATCATATGACGAGGTGAGGTATGGTGCCCAGCAGGTCAACTTCCGCCCCGCCCGATTCACCCTTACCCACGAGCGGACGTTTCTCTGACGCCCTCCGGTCGCAAAGGCCGATGATCGAAACGAGCACGCGGAAGCCCTGCGCACCGCGATCGACGGCGTAGACGGGGGTGCCCGCGTGCGGCATACTACGCGCGAGACCAGCGAATGGTCAGGGAGTCATCGGGACCAGCGAAGGGTACTTCGTATGCAAACGCCGGTACCGCACAGCGACGCGGAGACGCGCGTCACCGCATATACGCGCGACAGCAATCTCGGCTGGGTCGTCACCGCCCTGACGGAGCACCGCGAGGCGATCCTCGCACGCTGGTTGGACGCCGCTGCGTTGCAGCCGTTTCATCACGCCCATCGGGAACATGCGGTCACGGACCACATCCCCGCGCTCTTCGATGCACTCGTCGCCCTCCTGGCGCGCAGCGCGCCGAGCGCCCGGACTGCCGCCGCGCCACTCGATGACCCCGCGATTCTCGCGGCGGCGCAAGGGCACGCGCTGATGCGTGTGGAGCAGGGGCTGGCTTCGGTCGATGTCCTCACGGAGTTCCGCCTGCTGCGTCAGGAGGTATGGCACGCGCTGCGCGTCGCGATCCCCGACAGCGCGCCGTCCAGCGATGTCGTCGGCGCCGAACTGCTGGTCAACGATGCGCTCGACGGGGCGAGCGCCCTCGCGCTGAGCGCGCTGACCGACCGCGTTGACCGGCTACGCGAGGAGTTCCTGGCAACGATCGTCCACGACCTGCGCCAGCCGCTCACCAAGATCCGCGGCCATGCCCAGTTGGCGGACCGCAATCTCGACCGGTCCACTCCGGACCTGGCGCGGGTCAAGGGCGGGCTCTCCCGGATCGTGGATGCGACGGATGAATTGCAGGCGCTGCTGGTGACGCTGGTCGATGCCTCGCGGACAGCGCTAGGGGCGCTCGTTCTCCATCCGGCGCGCACCGACCTTGCCGCGCTGCTCGACGAAACGATCGCGCAGTTGCCGGAGGAGGTCGCGCAGCGCGTGGCGGTACGGCTCGCCCCCGGCGTCGATACAATGGGCTGGTGGGATCGGGAGCGGCTCGGCCAGGTGCTGAGCAATCTGCTGACGAACGCCGCCAAGTACGCCCCCGCCACGACACCGATCGCGGTGACGGTGGAGGGAGACGGCGCGACGGTGACGGTATGCGTGCGGGACGAGGGGATCGGCATCGCCGCCGATGATCTGCCGCAACTCTTCGGCCGCTACTTCCGCGCCCGCAGCGCGATGGAGCAGGGCATCGAGGGGCTGGGACTCGGGTTGTACCTCTGCCGCGGCATCATCGTCGCGCACGGGGGAGCGATCACGGCGAAGTCGGCCGGCCCCGACCAGGGGACCACGATCCAGTTCACCCTGCCTCGACAACCACCGGAGCGCGCGGCAGATTGATCGTTCGGCCCCCGCTGCCACGTCCGCATTCGGCCCAGCGATCAGGTGCGCGACCTCCTCCCGGCCCTTACCGCAGAAGGAAGATGCGTATTACCGCGCGGACTGCATCGTATCGGGGGCGCTCGGCGATACGCCAAGTAAAGTGCGTGAGGGCCAGATGGCAGTGGGAGTAACGGTGCTGGCTACGCGATCTGTCGTGCCGTGGACATCCGGCTAAGATGATCCACATTATCCTCCCCTGGAACACCTGCCATGAACATTCGTCGTCGCGTGGTCTGAGTCACATAGACGGCGGGGTCGCGCCGCCACCGCCGCCGCACGAGCATTTCGAAGTGGACGTCGCGGACCTCGTGCTCCCCTAAAACTCCACCTGCTCACCTCCTTCCCTGAGCTGCGCCTGTATGAACTGATTCGCCCGGGTCTCCGCTTCGGGCAATCCGCCACTGTCTATCTGCGCAGCAGCCGCACCAGCAGTTCCAGCGCCCCGGCCAGCACGATGCCGGAGACCGGCCCGATCAGCCAGCCCCGGAGGATGCCCCTAATCTGCTTCCATTGCACCGTCTGCTTGCCGCGTGCCAGTCCGGCGCCCGCCATCGCGCCAATCAGCGCTTGGTTCATCGAGGTGAACAATCCCTGACTCACCGCCGCGATCACCACCAGCGCCTGCACTCCTTGGGCCGCGCTCGCCATTGAGAGGTCCATGCGCACCACATCGAACGCGACCGTATGGAGGATACGTCGGCCCCAGGTGAGCGCCCCCACGGCCATCGCCACCCCGCCAATCAGCCCGGCGACCATCACCGGAAAGAGGTGCGTGGTGATCAGCACGGCGGTGGCGTTGGAGACGTCGTTCGCCCCCAGCACGAAGGATGCCGCGACGCCCACCAGCACGAGCAGTCCCGGCAGCCAGCGCAGCGCCGCGAGCGTGATCGAGACAGGGAGGCGGTGCGTCTCCTCGGCCTGTGTACGGACTTCCGGAGCCAGCGGACGGGCGACCGCCGGGAACCATCTGTTCCATGCGCCACCGCCCGGCGCTTGGTCAGATGCCGGGCGTGTTGCGGTTGTCGCAGGCCGTGTGAGCAGCGCGGCATCCACGGTTGCCCGCGCCTCCGGATCCGACGACGACAGCACCAGCGGCGCGACCTGCTCGCTCACCTGCGCCCGCGCCGCGCTGGGCGGGATGGCGAGATCGAGCAGGCGGGTGAAGACGAAGCCGAGCACACACGCCACGACCGGCGCGATCACCCACAGCACTGCAAGACGGATAATGGTCGCCCAGTTCACGGGGATACCCCCGGCAAGTCCCACTCCCACCACGCAGAAGACAAGGATTTGGATGGTGGAGGTGGGCACTTTCTTGTAGTTGTAGAACATCGTGAGCAGGCCCGCAGCGAGCACGATGGCCGTTGCGTCGGGCGCGGTCACCCGGCGCGCATCAATGATGTGCAGCCCCACAGTCTGCTGCACCCCCCCACTGGCGAAGGTAGCACCGAGAATCGTGAAGACGCCGATGAGCACGAGCGCTGGCACGGTCGCGATGGCGCGCGCGGCATAGGGCATGCCCATCACGGCCCCGGTGTAATGGACACCGAGGTTCCAGGCAAACCCGACCACGACGATGAGAAGAACGATCTCCGCGACGGTCACTCTGCGCTCTCTTTCTGTACGTGTTGCATATTATTGCTGCCATCATGGAATCAGGCGGGGTATCGTCTACCGATTGGAGCGAGCGTACCGGCCTGCGCTTCAGGAAGTATTCAACGGGTCAAAGCCGAGTATTGACCGTCTTCGCCCGGCAAGGCAATGCCGCGCCCTCCCCTTATCGTCTCGGTGGCGCCGCATCGTCCTCGTCCATGTCCACCGATGCGGTGTCCGGCAGGTGCTGCGGTCCCTCTCCCTGCACGACCTCGCTCACAAGCTCGGCAATCTTCTGCCGCGCCTCCATCAGGGCGGCATGCCCCCGGTCCGTCGCCGTGTAGTATTTGCGGATCTTCCCGTTGACCACGCGGTCCTCCCGCACGAGGTAGCCCGCCGCCGCCATCTGATGCAGGAGCGGGTAGAGCGTGCCCGGGCTGATGTCGTAGCCGTGCCGCTTCAGTTCCTCCATCATGGCAAGGCCATAGATCGGTTCGATGGCTGCGTGGTGGAGGATGTGCATCTTAACGAAGCCGATGAAGAAGTCCTGCAGCATATATCGCTCCCCGTTATCGCTCAATCATAACGTCGTCATGCCCGGTTGTCCACAGAGCGCGGCGAGCTGTCCGGTTGGGGTGTACCCTAATCCGATGTCAGGTAGCCTACTCAGAATGGTCAGGATAGCATTCTTTTCTCGATTTGCTGACAGGCGGGGCGTGATGCGTCAAAGACTCTTTCCTGACAGGGGCGAGGCGGATCACCCCGGCCCGGTGCGCACGACGGCGGAGCAGGGCGCTGAGCGGGCCGTTTTCTTTGCTGCCACGCTTCACGCCTGCCTCACCGGTACGGATGCGGCGGACTCTCCCCGAACCAGACCGCCATCAGATGCCCCACCGGCCGCCGCCATCCCAGGGCGTGGGCATCACGACGTTCGGTCGCCGCGTGCCCGCTACGGCCCCCGCCGATCGAAGACGATCGTGAACCAGGTGTACCTCCCGCAGCGCGGGCAGCATTCCGCTGGCCCCCGTCCCTCGGCCTGCGTCGAATCGGTGTCCAGCGTGAACATAAACGGCGCCGCGGGGTCGTGGCCGCATGCGGGACAGGTGGCTCCGACCTGCCGCCGCGTCTCAAGCTTTTCGAGCCGGCGAACGTCCGTCACTTTCATCGCACCTGCCCTTCCACGAGCGCAGCGAACGCCGCCTGATATCCCTCCCAGGAGTCCGGCTCCTCCACCGGGCGGCGCTCGAACGCGCGGACGAAGGCGTCGTAATCACGATCCGGCACGGACAAAGCCGCCGCCTTGGCCCGCCATTGCGCGCAGGACTCCAATCGTGCCAGTCGCGTGCGGTCGCTCTCCTTCACCGCACATCGCCTTCCCTACGCGGCGGGGCCGCCCGGACATCGGGGATGATCGGCTCGTCCTCGATGCGATCCGGGTACATCGGGCACAGCGTGGGATATTCTTCGCGCAAACGGCTGTTCAATAGATTCCGATACCGGACGGCTTGCGCCTCGTCGCCCTTCAGCGCGGCGTCGATGGAGAGCGTGAGAAAGCCCGCCGCCCGGCAGAAGGCCAGGCTCGGCGGTTGCGCATCGAGCGCGAGTATCCCGTCCACGAGGGGCCACCACGCCGCGCCGAGCGGGCCGCGCAGCCGGGTTAGGAAGTTGCGCTCCCATTGATCGAATCCCTCATCGGTGATGTGGTGTGCTCGGGGAGAATGGCAAAACCCTCAAGCTGTATCGTGCGGCATGACCGCTTGCGTTCTCTCCACTTGCGAACATGCCGTACGGTATGGTATGATTTAGGCGATGACCGCACGCACGGGCAACGGAGGAGAGGAACGGGCGGTGGCGCTGGTCACACGACGGAGATGGTTAGAAGAAGGGCTGGCCCTGCTCGAAGCGGCGGGGGCCGAAGTTCTGACGATCGAGGCCCTGACCAGTCGGCTCAAGGTGACCAAAGGGTCCTTCTACCACCACTTCAAAAACTACCAGGACTTTAAGGAAAGTTTGCTGGTCTATTGGGAAGAAGAAGGAACGCTTCGGACCATCCAACTGGCGGAAAGAGAAGCGTCACCACACGACAAATTGGCACGGGTGATGCAAGCCACCTTAAAACCTTCCAGTCTCGATGTCGCTTTGCGTGCCTGGGCATTACAAGACGGGTTGGTACGAGAGCACCAGCAGCGGATCGACCAGCAGCGGCTCGCATATCTCGAAGCGGTGGCATACGCGACGACCGCCGATCATCTTTACGCCCGGCAGCTCGCACGAGTGCTCTACAGTATTTACGTTGGCAGTCAGCACATCATCCCACCCATCCAGGGTGAGGAGCTGAGAGCGTTGTACCAGCTGGCGCAACGACGGTTTGAAAAGGAGAGCGAGTGATGTTTGTCGTCATCTACACCCCCGGCCCAGCCTGGCTTCACGGGAAATCGGTTACTGAGCAGCCCTTTTTTCGGGAACATGGTCGGTATATGCAACGGTTGTTTGCGAACGGGCAGATCATCATGGGCGGTCCTTTTCTGGACGATCAGGGTGGCCTGGGCATTATCGATGTCACCAACGAAGCTCAGGCGTGCGAGATAGTCGCGCACGATCCCGCCGTGTTGGCGAAGGTCTTTCAGCCCCATCTGCATCCCTGGCATCCGGCATTCAATCGGTATACGGCCCGGAGCACTACTGGTGAAGCTGCACCGCAGGTGTCCGCGCGAGACAGCTTGCTCCTCGATGATTACCTGCCGATTTGCGATGGCGATCGTCGGGAACACCATGCGACGGTGATTGATGCGCCGCCCGCGCGCGTCTACGCGGCGCTCTGGCAGATGACGGCCGACGATCTCCCCCTTTTTCGTCTCGTGATGGGGATACGCGCCTTGCCCGCGCTCCGATCGAGACAAGGTAGTCCGTCCAGTGCTCGTCAGAAACCGCTCATCCAAGCGATGCTCACGGCACGGTTCGCGTGCCTGGCGGAGGAACCCGATCGGGAACTGGTCGTCGGTCTGATCGCGCAGCCGTGGAAACCGCGCGGCAGTTCTTCCCATCGGATCGAAAGCAGCCACGACTTTCTCGCCTTCGACGAACCAGGATATGTGAAGGCCGCCACGAATTTCCTTCTCACCGCGGAAAGCGGCGGGACCAGACTATCGACCGAAACCCGCATCCACGCCACCGACCCCACCGCGCGTCGCAAGTTCCGCCGCTACTGGTCGGTGATCCGGCCCGGGAGCGGGCTGATCCGGCGCGATTGGCTCCGCGCGATCAAGCGGCGAGCGGAAAAAGGCACGAAGGATGATCGCCGTCGGGGGTAAAGGGATGCGAGAGATTGCGGTGTTGGCGGGGATCATCGCGGATGAGGGCACGGGCAGCAGCGGGCCCGTGGTCGTCCTGCTGCACGAGTTGGCAGCTACGGCGACCGCGCCAAGCGCGCAGGAACGTCTCCTGTACCAAATCCTCGGCATCGTCGAAGGAGCCGAGCATGCGGTAACAATGCACATGCAGCTGCCGCCGGTAGCGCTCAGCCAACGCCGTGAAGGCAGCCTCCTCGCCGGCTCGCACGGCGGCAATGACTGCCGCCTCTTCGGTCTGGGGGGGTGGGTCGCCTCGACTCACAATTCGACTCTCCTTACGCCGGACCAAACCCCGTCGCTCGATGCCTCACGAAGACATAGACCGCAGGTGCCAGGAAACTCATCGGTAGCGGGGCGGATCGAGCGCGTCTTGGAATCCTAACAGAGAGACTGCCGTCTATCTGCAAGCGACTCTGCGTGAATATATGTTTCCACAACGGTACCGAACGATCGACGATGCATCAGATCCGGCAATGCTCTCTTGACATAGGAACGCCTGCCGTGTAATTTAACACCGTTCGGTACGGATGGCTCCGTTAGTTTTATCGGCAAGAGAATTGGAGTAGCCCTGTGACCACGCTCTCGCTCGCCCTTCACGCCCCGCTCCGGCGGGCACTGGCAATCAACCGTCCGCTGACCGTGACCGTCATCCTCATGGTGGTGGCATTGGCGGGCACGCTCGTCGGCGTCATTGTCGATCCGCGCGTCATCACCGGCGCGCCTGCGTGGCTCAAGCCGACGAAGTTTGCCGTCTCGATCAGCGTCTACGCCGCCACCTTCGTCTGGCTGCTCGGTTACGTCCAGGGGCACAGGCGAGTCGTCGGGCTCGTCGCGTGGATTACCACCGCCGGATTACTGATCGAGATGGCCCTGCTCACCATGCAAGTCGTCCGGGGGACGACGAGCCATTTCAACATCAGCACACCCTTCAATGCGACGGTCTTTTACATCATGGGCGGGACGATTGTCTGCGTCTGGACTGCGAATCTGATCCTCGCCATCGTGCTCCTGCGGCAGCGATTCGCGGAGCCAGTGTTCGCGTGGGCGCTCCGGCTCGGCGTCCTGATCAGCTTTGTCGGGATGGGCGTCGCCTTCTTGATGACCACGCCGACGGGCGCGCAACTGGCTGGGAGCAAGGCGGGCCACGGCATGCCGATCTCCGGCGCGCACAGCGTCGGCGTGGCGGACGGCGGGCCGGGTATCCCGATCCTCGGCTGGAGCACGGTGGGGGGCGACCTGCGCGCGCCGCATTTCGTCGGTCTCCATGCGCTGCAATTGCTGCCGCTCTTCGGCTGGCTGCTCATCCGCTATGGCGCGCAGTTGCGCCCGGCGTCACGCACGGCACTCGTGTGGATCGGGGGGCTGGGCTACCTCGGGGTGATCGGGCTCCTCACCTGGCAGGCATTGCGCGGCCAATCCATCGTCCACCCCGATCAGCGCACCCTGATCGCCGTCGGCCTGCTCCTCATCGTGGTCGCCTCCGCCACGATCGTCGTTCTCGCCCGCGCGGCGAGCTACCCAACCACGCGCACAACGTCGGTGGTTCCGAACCTGCGCACCTACGATGTCGGGGAGACGGGGATCTCCGGTCAACGATAAGCGTGAAAGAGGAACGAATACGATGGCGATGACGGCGGGCGCGAAGGGGCGGCGGGCGCGGTACGGCGAGGAAATGCGGCAGGATATCCTGCAGGCCGCGCGGGAGATCATCGCTGAGGAGGGGGCGGGCGCGCTCTCAATCCGCGGCATCGCCCGGCGGATCGGCTATAGCGCCCATGCGCTGTATCAATATTTCGATGGCAAGGAAGCGATTGCCGAGGCGCTGTTCGTTTCCGGCTTCGCGCAGCTACGCGCCGCACTGGAGCATGTCGAGCAGACCTTTGCCGATCCCGTCGCACGATTAGGGGAAATAGCACGGGCATATCGTCTGTTTGCCCAGACCAACCCGCAAGAATATAGCCTGATGTTCAGCCGCCCGATCCCAGAGTTCCGACCTACCGGCGCGGTGCTGCTCGTCACCGCAGCGCCCGCATTCGCGCCCCTGCAGCGTGCCGTCGAGGAGGCAATCGCGGATGGCGCGTTTCGCCCGATGGATGCACGGATCGCGGCGACAACCGCCTGGGCGATCATGCACGGTCTCGTCTCAATTGAGCTCGCAGGGATGAGCGGGCCGAACCGCGATCTGCCACCGGGCGTGCAGGCGCCGGCGTTCGTTTCCGGTATGTACGACGACGCCTTACGTATGCTCTCTTTCGCCGCGAACACTGGCCTCTTGGAAACACCGACACCCTAACCTATCCCGTCCCTCTACCGTGGTATATCCAAGTGGTGACTATACCGGCAAAGCACGTACCGACCGGCGGACGGCGTCCGTCGCACCGGCAGCGCCGCGCGGGACGGGTCGCTGGCGATGATCTGGCGCTCGAGTATGTCCACGATGTCGCCATCGGGGACCAGTTCAATGTCCCGCGCGAAATACGGGATGCACTCGTCGCCAGCCGGCCGTCCCGGGTGTGTTGTGTTCATAGCCCATTCCTTCCGCGACAATCGGCCGCCGTAAATTCGCTGTCGTGTCATCGCACAGCGCCTGCTCACGATTTGTTCGGCCCGTCCCTATACCCGTCCGGCGTAGGTGTCGGCGAGCCAGGCGCGCTTATCTGCCTCGGTACGCTCGGTGAAGAGGTAGCGATGCCACGCCATCCGCTCGTGGCAGATGACACCGAGTTCCCAGACGCACGCCGCCGGTGAATCCTCCCCGTCCATGTCGGTCCGCACGAACGGGCCGGACAGCGCGAGTTCTTTGTAGTACACGCGCTCCCACAGCTCCTGATGCCCCCGCCAGATGCCGCTGATCAGGAAGGCGTGCGTGGTGCTGAGGTGAATAAGTGCGAAGTTCAGCCCATATTCGGGATTCCAGTCGCCGCCCGCCATCGCGTCGATGATCACCGCCCGCGCCTCCGCATCCATCGCGGCGGGGATCGTCACGTCCTCCCGATGGACGTGATACCACTTGAAGATCGCGCCCGGCAGGACGAGCGCACCCCTCGGCTCCGCGACGCGCCATTCGTGCATGTACGCCTTCGGCACATTGCCGAGATCGCTGAACGATGAGACGGCTGCCTGTACGGTCATTGATATCTCCTCCATGCCCTACGCTCCTTGCCTGCGGGTAAGCGTCATGATCCAATTCGTTTCCCACGTCTCGCCGCGATCCGTGGAAAATGCCTGCTCCCACCGCGCCGAATCAGCGGCGATGTCTGACCAGCGGAACCGGACGAGCACGGGTTTGCCCTGATGTTGATCGTCGCCGAAGAACTCGCCCACCCCGTCCACGAAGCGCCCCACTACCAGCGGCTGCAACTCCCCGCTCGTGTCCATCCAGTAGATGCTCCATCGCTCGGTCGCGGGGTTGAAGAGGCGCAACGAGACGCCCTCGAAACCTTCATGTCCGGGCCAGGTCGGCCGGAAGTCGTCAATATTGCCCATCCCGCCGAGGATCGGCCGACAGTCTTGGAAGGCCTCGAATCGCTCCCATTCATTCGCGTTGCTGAGGCGCGATGTCAGACGTTCGTTGACGATATGCCACGAGCCGAACAAGAAATCGAAGTCGTGGGCGCCTATCACTTTGGTCGAAGCAGACATTGGTTCTCCTTCGTGTTTAGGACTTACGCAGTTGCGGGGAGGATGTACCAGGGATGAGCGAGATAGGAACGCACGGCACGGCGAATGATCCCTTCCTTCGCCATTCCCCACCCGATGCCCGTCCGCACCCGGTGCCATTCCAA
>JAABUZ0100007395.1_pt1 | contig 13245 bp, 11 predicted proteins | sample 5562091 | NCBI WGS metagenome assembly JAABUZ01 (sample SAMN12813069, study PRJNA571459) | rock metagenome | isolation source: Antarctica rocks | place: Antarctica: Victoria Land, Linnaeus Terrace sud | collected 2015-12-21 | reverse complement strand
GATGACCTGAAGCGGCAAATCTTGGACTTTATCTCTTATTTCAACCGCACCTTAGCCAAGCCGTTCAAGTGGAAGTTTGAGGGGTATTCTGAGGTCGCTTAAGCTGATTAGTTATTTCTGCCAGCCTACACTAGGTTAGACAAATTTAGATACCCGTTGCTGCCGTCTGTCTCAGTTTTCCAGCCAGAAATACATGGGTAAGTCCAGCCAGAATAACGGCGCGATGCCTTGAACTTTGGATAACCTCCAAGTCCCTTAAAAAATCGTTGGAATGCAAAATCAACTCGTTTTAGAGTAGCTTGTAGAGCATGGGAACCCAACGCTACATACTCGGGCCATACCTGCTGGAATTCTGGCAAGCAGTTTTGTTGCTCTAAATATCCTACTGAGTGCTTAAATCTTTTCCACTGGGTTACCCGATTAGCTACCGCCGCGTTGTATAGATTCGCGTGTAACCGTCGCCAGTAATGGAGTTGCTCCGACTGCTGGCGATTTGGGTACAAGCGAAATGTAACGCGGCGAGTTATGATCATGAAGCAAATTTAGCATATAGTGTACAAAAATGCAAGGCAAGCTGCACTCTCATCGCCATTGTGTTTACAATCTTAGTGTACATGTAGTGTTTGTAACTAAATATAGACGGAAAGTCATAACCCTCGAGATGCTAGAGCGATTGAAAGAAGTCTTCTCAAGACTATGTTCTAACCAAAAAAGTGAGTTAATCGAATTTGGCGGTGAGCCAGACCATGTTCACCTCTTGATAGACTTGTCTCCTGATATTGCCGTTTCCAGGCTAGTTAACACACTCAAAACTATTTCGAGCCGATTAATTAGAAAAGAGTTTGCCGCTCACCTCAAGCAGTTCTATTGTCAACAATCGTTTTGGACTGGGGCTTATTGCGCTATATCATCTGGTGGTGCGCCACAAGACGTCCTTAAGTCCTATATCCAAAACCAAGACGAACCTAAGTGATTGATAGCCACTGTCCGCCGCTAACCCCGCCCATGAGTACATGGACGAGGAATGCGCGGCAGTTGATTGTTCAAAACACGACTGCTTACAAAAGCATGGAACTCTCTTTTGTACTACCGTACATTCACTGAAATATTTGACGAAAAGTATAAACGCAGTTCGATTTCTCAGTAAAATTACGCTTGGACACAAAGCAAAGGTAGAGGTAAGTTTATTTTGTAGTTTGATTAGTCAAGCCAGAAACTTTGGTCTTTAAGGCAAAGAAGCAGGGTTACAATGAACCCTGACATTAAGGTCTACGCCCTCATTTGCATTAATGTCTCGCCTCTCAAAAGTGGGTTGGGTTAAGGGCTTGACCAAAATGTCGGATTTTTTCGGCGGGGATTTGCCCAGCGCTTAAGCTAAAACGGAACCTCCATCTATGCGAACCGTCGAGTTCAAGTTAGACCTAAACCAATCCCAGCAGGCCAAAGTGGATGACTGGCTTAATGTGCAGCGCTGGGTGTGGAACCGAGGTTTGCATCTGTTGGAGGAATTCGATAACTTTACTTCTTGGGACAAGGTTTCCAAAACTTGGACTGCCTCTTGTCCGCTCCCGTGGTCGTACTACAAAGACTCGTCTGGGCAGCTCGTGCCGTTCACCCGGCTGGCTCAGACCAAGCCATATCGGATGAGTTGCCCGATTCATCAGGCTTATCGGCAGCCTGAATTGGAGTCGCCTACATACTTTGGTCTTCTCTACTATTTTGCTCAGAAAAACCACAAGGACAAACCTTGGTTTTGTGAACTTCCCAGCAAGTTTGTAGGGGGTACACTCAAGGCTTTGGCTGATGCCTGGTCCGAGTACAAAGCTGGTAAACGTAAACGCCCAAGATATAAGCGACATAAAGACAAACTTAAAACACTCATTAACAATAATTCCAAATCTACCAACATTGATGGCAAGCAAATAACGTTACCGAAGTTGGGCAAGGTGACGGTAAAGACGCTGACCAAGCGTTGGGATGCCTCGGTTCCCATCGCCACTATGAAAATCGTTAAGGAACCATCAGGCTATTATCTCCAACTGACGGGTAAGTTACCCACCAAGACAGTCAAACCCTCCAACAAAGCTGTAGGTCTGTCTTTGGGCTACCGCGAACTATTCACAACTGATGGCGGTAAGGCAGTGTCGCCACCAGCGAACTACCGAAAGATGGAGAAACGCTTGGCACGACTCCAACGAAAGCTCAGCCGCCAACAAAAGCTTTGCCCAATTACCACGTATAACGCAGACTTGGGGGAGCATTTTCTAAGCTGTCCGATAAATCCCGACAAGGGTGCCAACAAAGCCAAAACTCAGCAGAAGATTTCCCGGCAGCATGAGAAAATTCGTCGTACCAGGAAGGCTTTTAACCACAAAATATCGACCAAACTGGTGCGTGAGTATGGCGGGATTGCCACAGCTAAATCTGATGTGCAGAAAATTACCCGCAGACCGAAGCCGATTGTCGATAAAGAAGGCACTGGATACGAACAGAATGGTGCTTTCATCAAGTCCCAATTCAACAAGTTGATTCTGGCGTCGGGGCTGGGTCAGCTTACTACTTTGATCGAGCAGAAAGCAACAGTAAATGGGCGAGAATATATTAAATTCGCACCTAGTAGTATTCCAGATGAGCCAAGGCAACGCGCTGAACACTACAGCAAGAGATTGCGGTTGCCCCGCGCTGTTCATCTCGCAAGCTTCCAACAAGGAAGATACCGCGCTTGGCCGTGGGAATTGACGCCTGGGGAGTCCCCTGTGACGCCGAACCAGGAAGCCACGAAAGTGGCAGCTCTTGGCGATGCCAAGACAACCTCTAAATCTAGCTCAGAAACCACTAATCCGCGCAGTGGCGTGGATGTTCCACCAGCAACCTCAACCCTAAATGCCTCAAACAACCAACAGCCCCAGCCGAAAGCTCGGGCTGGAGGTAAATCGACCCGAGCCGCTTCTAAAAAGCTGCCTGAGACTGAATCTGGAAAAGCCACCTCTTCCAGTAAAGATGCAGACAAACAGCAAAAGAAGGCTCCGAGACATAGACCCGCACCACCGATCTCTGAAAACCAATCAGGGAAAAGAAAGCGGCGGCCAGCCGGGACAAATGGTTCTAGTTAGTCTTTGAAGTTGCAAGACTATGAATCTTCTGTTGCAAGAAGATCTAGATGTTGTGGAAAATGATTCTAGCTAGTCTTTGAGGTTGCAAGACTTTAGTGTCAGTCGTGCTTTTGTTCGGCTCTACGTGGAAATTGACTGATCTCAGGGCTGAAGCCGCTGAGATTCTTTCGGACAAGTGTTAAACTTAGATGTTTGCCAAAGTTTAATTCTGCCTACGGTCGCCAAAGACCGTCTACCCAGTCTGCCTAGGTCAATGCCCAGGTTTCCGGCTACTTTGCGAAGGATGTTGGCTGCACCATTCAGGTCAGCATTTACAATACTATTATTTGCAGTTGTGTAGAGTCCTCTGGGGCTGCGCTTACCCGATGCTTTCCACGCCTTTGGCTTTTGACCATATTCAGGTAGAGAATCACCATCAAGGTAAGAAGCCGCTGAGGTGTTTGCCTCTTCAGTCTCCACGAATCTAATTCCATGCTTCTCACATAACTGAGAAATACGGGATTTTAATTTGGCTAGGGGCATTTGAACGAACTTCTGGTTTTCGCGCTTGCCCATATTACACTCGTCTTTAATGCCAACGTTCCAGCCAATCACGAGTGTACCTAGACTATGCTGGATGCAGTGAACAACCACTAACTTTGCTGCTTTGTTCACCATGTCGCGCATCTGGTTATTGCGCTTACGGGTGATGGCATCACAAACAACATCCCAGTAATCTTGAGATTTGCCTTTTTTCCGTTGGGCAATGCGCTTGTTATATAGCTGATTCATGGCTTTTGCTTGTTTTGAATCAACTAGAAACGAGTTACCTAATGTATCCACACAAGCCATCAGGTTAGAAGCTGTTCCCAGGTCAATCCCTAGAGCTTCATCTATATTGAGGGCGTGAACCTCTCTCTCGACCTCGTAACTGGATTCTAGGTAGAAAGTTCCGTTCTTAGGCAGGATTGTAAATTCCTTCACTTTGAAGTAATCAAGGTTCGCTGGCATTGGCAAGTCGAAAGACTTGACTTTAAACCATCGGTTAACTTGATTCCCTAGAGAGAAAGTTAGTGTTTTCCCATCCTCTGATAGCTTTGGTCGCTGCGCTCCGGTGTTGGGATAAGAAACCTTAAACAATCCACCACTCGTGCGGTATTTAGGTGGTCTAGGACGAAAATGAAGCTCACCTTGAACAAACTTATTTTTAAGCTCTTTAAAGGACTTGAAAGCCTCTGAAACACTAAGGAGCGTTTGTTGTGCAGGTGTTGACGGTAACGCTTGAGCATGGATATTTTTTCCGCATTCATAAACAGGGTCAAACTTCGAAATAATAATCCCCGTTTTGAAGAAAATCTGCCTAGCCCAATAAAGACCGCAGTTATAAAGACTATTTGACTGTTCGCACAGGTAAGTGACTATAGCCCCCGCCTCTTTACTAAGAGACAGTAAATTTTGTTGAACACCTATTAATACCTTGTCTTTTTTAGCCTTTTTAGCCATATTTTACTTACACGGCTCTATTCTTTTACCCTAATATATTAGTATACTTTTATACTCATGTCAATGATTAAACAGGATATAATAGAAATACCACGGTGGTTAAAACCACTCGCGCCGCTTCCCTCCCAGCTCTGAAGAGACTGGTTTTCCCGCATTCCGAGTTTTCTTGTGAAAGTGGGCAAGATGAACTACCCCGCTGTGTAAACGGACGGGGGTTCTGAATCCCCACCATCTACTAGGCTTGGCTTTGTTCGCTTCTTCTGTCCGAGTTGCTTCATCGAGCCGGTATGCTTACGCTTGCCAGTCTTTGAAGTAGAGCTAAGACATCCACGATTATCGAGGCTCATTCCAAACCCCGGTTGCTTATCCAACAACGCTTGATACATCACAACTGTTGAGGTTTTGTCCTTCGGCATCTCAACTCCGCAACCACAAATATGGTATCGGTTAGTTAGTCCCGCCCATTCTTCGTGGACAGTTCCACACTTAGGACAACGTTGTGACGGTTTTAGTTCGCTGGTTGGCAGGAAGAAAACAAGTCCACCCTTTCCTTCAATTTTGTAGGTAATCATCTTATTCAGAGTGGCAAAACCCACGTCAAGGATAGATTTATTTAATTCCGCCTTTTGCTTCTTACGTTTTTTCCCTTTACGGGTCATCTTTTTAGTTTCCAGCTTTTCAGTTACAACGATGTCATGACGACGCGCAATGTCTGTTGTAACTTTATGCTGCCAGTCTTTACGTTGTGCGGAAACTTGGCGTTGTAGCCTAGAAACTTGTTTGCGCGCTTTTTTCCAGCGCGAAGAAGCTTTTACTTTCCTCTTTTTGTTAGGTGCTCTTTTCCTTCTGAGTTTTTTAGATGCTTGCTTGATACTCCTCTCAGTTTTACGGACAAAATGCGGGTTGGTTACTTCTTCAAAATCATTGCCGTTGTACAAGGTCAGAGCCGTTTCCGTACCAAGTTCAATTGCTGCAATTGACTCATATTCCAGACTAGATTGAGAACCAAATTTTACAAGGGGTGTGGGGATTTCCACGGGAATTGATGCAACCCACTGGTCAAGATGAGGTTTGTAGACAATAGTTAGGTTTTTTGGGTTTCCCCATTCCTTAGCCTTGCCACGCATTCTCAAAGTGATATCCAAATCATTTAGGGTGACTGTGCCGTGTTTGCCAGTAGTCTTGACTTTCCACCCGCTTGGAGCTGGATAAGTCCAGCCCGAATAATCACGAATTGACTTGAATTTAGGACGCTTACGCAAACCTTCAAAGAAGGAGTTATACGCTAAGTCAACCCGTTTCACTGTCGCTTGTAGCGCCTGTGAATGTAGTTCTTTATATTCAATCCAGACATCTTTGAACGCTGGTAGGCAGTTTTGCTGGTCAAAATAGGACACAGACCGTCCAAACCGTTCATATTCAGTTCTGCGGTTCTCTATACAAGCATTGTACAGATACGCGTGTAACCTTCTAGCTTCAAATAGCTTAGCCGTCTGAGCCTTGTTTGGGTACAATCGAAATGTCTGTCTTCTAATCAGCAAAGGATATCACCTCCCTTGTGTTATCTTACTCGCTTTCGATGGACTAAAGTCATATTAGCACTTGTAACCCACTCGTTGCGTAAGTCCTGACCTAGTCAATCAGTTAATTGATGTAGGTAGGGTGGGCACTGCTCACCAAGCTCTTGACGATGAGTAGGCGAGCGCTGTCATGAAACAGCTTGCGTAAAGTATAACTTCCTGGCATTGATTTTAACTTCCAACAACCGACCCAGTAATGTTGCCAAATCTTTTCGAGCATCCTGAATTACCTCGGCGGGCATATCGCCTGCCGAGATGCGCTCAGCAGTGGTCTGAGTAATACTCAGGTGGCTCTGACATGAAGGCGAACACACCCCAAAAGCTTCGATTTCCCTAGACTTGAATGCTGATACGTCATTTGTGGGCATACTATCTTGTGGGATGGGTTGGAAAGCCCGTCCCCATAACAGTGACCGGCTACCTAGAAATTCAGCATTAGGAGAGATGGCGAATGGATAACAAGGCAGTTGAGTTAAGGGAGAAAATCCGTCAGCAGTTTGATACTGGGCCTTATCCTAGAACTCCGTTAGAAATATCTCCCAAGAATGACGCTAAGTTACTCTATATCCATAACTTGGTAAATCCTTACTATTTAAGAAACAAAAAAGTTACAGAGACAGAAGGAAAATTAATTTTAGATGCGGGATGCGGTACTGGCTATAAGTCCTTAGTTCTAGCATCAGCAAATCCAGGCGCAAAGATTGTTGGAGTAGACATATCAGAAAAGTCTGTTGAGCTAGCAAGACAACGCTTGCATTATCACGGATTTGACAACGCAGAGTTTTATGTTAGTTCAATTGAAGATGTACCTAATTTGAGTCTAAATTTTGACTATATCAATTGTGACGATGTTCTTTATCTTTTCCCTGACCCAGCCGTTGGCTTGCAAGCCATGAAGTCGGTTTTAAAGCCAGATGGAATTATCCGCGCAAATCTCCACAGTTCACTGCAGCGGACATTCTTATACCGCGCTCAGGAAGTTTTCAAACTGATGGGGCTGATGGATGAGAACCCAAAAAAATTGGAGATTGAATTAGTGCGGGATACTATGAAAGCTTTAAAAGATCAAGTCTTGCTTAAGGCCATCACTTGGAAGCCTGAGTTTGAATTTGAAACAGATGAAGAGCGGATTTTAATGAATCATTTATTTCAGGGTGATAAGGGTTACACTATCACAGAAATGTTCTCTGCTTTGAGGGCAGCTGAGCTAGAGTTTGTCAGCATGGTGAATTGGCAGCAATGGGATTTGATGGCTCTGTTCAAAGAGCCAGAGAATTTGCCGGTGTTTCTAGGAATGAGCTTGCCAGAAACGACTGTGGAAGAGCAGCTGCATCTATTTGAGCTGTTAAATCCCGTCCATCGGCTGCTGGACTTCTGGTGTGGTTATCCCAACCAGGGTCAATCCTTTGTTCCAGTTGTTGAGTGGACGCTGTCTGACTGGCAAGAAGCACAGGTTCACCTGCTTCCTCAACTGAGAACGCTGGAACTGAAAGAAGAACTCGTGAGATGCATCCCACAGCTAATCCCGTTTGAAATCAGTCAGCAGTTGGCGATTTCAGAAGGGGCTGTGTTTGTAGACAGTACTACGGCAGCTTGCCTCTTACCGCTGTGGGAGGAGTCCCAGCCGATGAGGTTACTGGTGGAGCGTTGGCAGAAATTGAGACCGGTGCATCCTGTGTCCCTACAGCCGACAGGGGCGGGGGAGGCTTTGGAATTGGTGAGACAAGCTCGGGGTTTGAGTAGCAATGGCACCGTAAGCAACGCGCTTGGTGTTCAGTTTTCTGGACAGTCTAGCTAAAAGTGGCTTTAGATAAAGCTTTTAGCGATAGTGACCTGCCAGTCTAGGCACTGCCACTGACTGGCTAAACTGGAACCATAACCACAACGACAGAGTTCACGCTCCGGAGCATGGTGATTGGCTGGAAGTGCTGGAACTAGCATCCTATAAAGCTTCTGAAGGTAATCAACTTGTGATGTTCCCAAAACTGAACAACAAGCGCGGTGTTTTCTGGTCAGATGCTACTTATACCCCAGCTCTGACTGGGCTGGAGAGTCATGGCTATGTACTTTTAGAACGTGGCTCTGCAATGCCATAGGCTCAACGAGCGCAAATTTTTGGCGGTGGGTGATATGAAAGGCAACGGAAGTGGGCAAGCTAAATCCAGGAGTAAGCAACCATCCATCCCACCCTCAAGGACAAACTACTTATGAAGGCTGAACTGAAAGCAAAGTTCCTGCAATTCCTGAACCAGAAAAAGCATGACGAAGGTTTCACCCTTATTGAACTGCTCGTCGTTATCATCATTATCGGCATTCTGTCTGCGATCGCCCTGCCTTCCTTCCTGAACCAAGCGAACAAGGGCAAGCAGTCGGAAGCCAAGTTGTACATAGGTTCTATAGATAAGGCTCAGCAAGCCTATTACACCGAAAAGACTTCCTTCGCTACCCAAGTCGTTGACCTGGGCGTTGGCATCAAGACGCAAACTTCCAACTATACTTATAATACCAATCCAGCTCCAAATGGCACTTATGCTGGAGTGGTCGCCTATACCTCTACAACTGCCGCTGGTGCAGCCTTGAAAAACTATGCAGGCTTTGTGTCTTTGATTCCTTCCGGTTCTGCTGGTGGTGATCTCACAAGCGTTTCCAATCTGTGTGAACAGAAAGTAGCACCCGCTGCTGCCGGAACAACTGGTATACCTAATACCACTAGCGGTCTAGGATGCAGTAATGACCAAATTCTAGTTGGTGGTACACAGTAATCGTCCTGGCTGTTTAGATGCCTTGAGTACGGAAACTGCGGGTTGAATTTTGCTAGAGGAGTAGGTGGCGTCAGTTCATCCACTCCTCTGGTATGTCAAAAGTGGAATTACAAACTTACTAAAATTCTATGACTTTTGCACAAGCTTCGACGAATGCTGCTGATTGGCAGCAGGTAGCTAATCAATACCTACTTCAGGGGGACTACACACGGGCAGCATACCTTTACGAGCAGGCAATTGCAGCAGAACGTGAGGTGAAGTCCCACTACTGGCATTTAGGGTTAATGCTGCTGTTGCAGGGGCAGGAAGCAGAGGCTCAGGCAACCTGGCTGCTGGCAATAGCAGAGAGCAAGCCGGAACAAATTGAGCAGTGGACAGCCCAACTGATGCAAGTTCTGCAAATAGAAGCAGAGCGACAGGAAGTTCTCGGAGATTGTCAAATTGCCTGGGCAATCCGGCAGCATATGCAGGAAATTGCTCCAGTAAATATCAATAACCTATTGCATAGTATTGCACTTTCTATCCAGCTAGGGACGTTTACTAATGAAAATCTGACGGGAATCATTGAGTTGCTACAGGCAGAGGAATCAGCAGTCGATTCCGACTTGTTGCTGCTGGTACTGCAAAAGGTTTTGAATTATATCCCTGATGACCCATTTGTTCTCAGATTTACTGAGACTTGCTTACGCCATGCTCATGAGCCTCAAGCATTTATCAATGTGGTAATGTTTGCCAGTATAAAAATTGCTCACTCTGCGGTTCGACCTACGTTGGCGTCGCGCTTTGCTGAACTGTGCTTGTCTCGAGAGCCTAACAATACAGAAGTTTTGAAACATCTATCATTTTTTTATCAAGATTGTTATCAATATATTAAAGGTATAAATACAGCAAAGCGTTATTATGAATTGTCTGAAGCATTAGTAGATAAAATCCAGGCAAAATACCTGGTAGTTAGGGCTCTGATGTCTGCATCTGGATATTGGGGCGAGGCTTGCTTAAACTGGGATAAGCAGCAATTATTAATGCTTTCACTAATTAAAAAATGGCCTAAAAATATTGAGCAAGTTTCTAATATTGACCTGTTTAATTCGCCTTTCTTCTTTCCCTATTTTAATGATAATCCTTACAGTAACCGCTTTATACATAATCAAATTTCCCGTCTTTGCCATGAGAATTTTGAAACTTATGCAGAAGATGTAGTAAAGCGATATCGTCATCCGCCATTGTCTAAGTCAACTATAAATGCAACTAAGAAAGTTTTAAAGATTGGCTATATTTCTCACTTCTTGCGAAGACACTCAGTTGGTTGGATAGCTCGATGGCTATTTCAGCATCATGACCAGGTAGATTTTCAAATCTACGCTTATCTAGTTGGCTATTTATCAATAGATGATTTTGTCCAGCAGTGGTTTGTTAATAACACCCATCGTACTTATAAATTTGAAATGCCAGGCGCAGAAATTTTAGACCAAATTCACAAGGATGAAATCGATATTCTTGTTGATTTGGATAGCATTACGTTTCCATCCAATTGTGAAATATTGAGTACGAAGGCTGCCCCAATTCAAGTAACTTGGTTGGGCTGGGATGCTACGGGGCTGCCAACAATTGACTATTTTATTGCTGATCCTTATGTGTTGCCTGACTCAGCTCAGGATTATTACACAGAAAAAATCTGGCGACTGCCCAACACCTATGTAGCGGTTGATGGGTTTGAAGTAGGTGTGCCTAACCTGCGGCGTGAGCAGTTAGACATTCCCAGTGATGCTGTCATATATCTTGTGGCTCAGAAGGGGTATAAACGTCATCTCGATAATGCGCGGCTACAGATGAGGATTATAAAAGAAGTGCGAAATAGCTACCTCCTCGTTAAGGGTGTAGCTGATGAAGAATCATCAAAAAAATTCTTTGAAAAAGTTGCTGAAGAAGTGGGCGTGGGTTGCGATCGCCTGCGATTTTTGCCAATAGTCGCTTCAGAGGAAGTTCACCGAGCCAATCTGGGTATTGCTGACGTAATTTTGGATACCTATCCTTACAACGGAGCCACGACAACCCTAGAAACCCTCTGGATGGGTATTCCCTTGGTGACACGAGTCGGGGAGCAGTTTGCCGCTCGTAATAGCTACACCATGATGATGAATGTGGGTGTAACAGAAGGAATTGCTTGGAGCGACGAAGAATATATAGAGTGGGCTGTGCGACTGGGGAAGGACGAAGCTTTGCGGCAGAAGGTGGCTTGGAAACTAAAAGCATCACGGCAAACCTCACCACTTTGGAATGCTAAGCAGTTTACTCGCGAGATGGAAAAAGCTTACCAACAGATGTGGCAGAGGTATGTTGAAACCGGTCAATAGCAATTTGTATGAACCTGGCGACTGAAGCCGCCCCCTCCCTGCAAACCACGCAAAGCCTGCCCACCCAGGCTAGGGAAATGATGAACTGGAGCCAATATTAGTACTGAAACTATCCAAGTCATAGGATGGAATAGTTTCTGCTTTCACTTGTATGCTCGTCTGTTTATTTTGGTTTTGCAAGGCAATCCGAGCGTGAATGTAGGGCAACAGATCTTCCCACTGCAATTCATCCAGTTGTCCAAATAGGGAAATTTCTGGGCCAGCGGCGACATCCAAATCTTTTTCTAAGAGAAGATTCATGACAACATCAGATAAAAATAAATTTGCCTCATCCTCAGAGAGATTGCCGGTATTTATCAATAATGTCATTTGATTCTTATCAGGATGATTCACCAAGCTGGTGATGACACTTGCTATATCCTGGTAGAGTAAGTCTTCTGGCTGTCTCCAGTCTGGGAAAATAATCAAGTTAATATCTCTTAACTTAAAGGTTTCTGTAAGAGCGATCGCCTGATGCTTTCGGAATAGTTCTTGGAAGAGTGTTGCCATTTGAGCAGAGTAAGAGCGACTGTCTAGAAATCTAGGATTAGCCTGCATTCTTTGCTTGATCTACTCGCTCTTTTGTTTACGTAATTCAGGATTAGTGCCGAGTGCGACCGCTAGTTTAATGTAAGATTCTTCACTGTCTGCAACCAAATCAGACACATCAAGTTCTTGTAAAAGAGCTGCTCCCATTGAAGAGCGAAAAGTACTTCCCTGTTTTGATACTATAGGCAAGCCAATTTCTAAAGGCTCAATCAGGGAAGTTGTTCCTGAAAAAGGATAAGAATCGAGATATACATCTGTAATTTTTAAATATTCCTTAATATCATCCCGATTTGGCACGGGTTCAGGATCTAAGATGAACAACCTATCTTTTTCAACTCCATACTTTGAAAAGGTTGTAATCATCCGCTTTAGAAACGGTTTCTTCGCATAATTACTTGACCAGTTTGGACCATATGGGAAAAGCATTAAAACTGAGTTTGGGGTTGAAGCAATTATTTTTCCCCAAGTATCACTTAGCTCAGGTGTGATTTTAAACAGATTAGCTACAGAGACAAAAACTACAGCTTTTTTAGATATATTAAGGCTCTCGCGATCAACTTTTATAGTTGCAGTGTTTTGCTCTGATCCATAGCTAAAGCAATGGGCAGGCCCGTCAAGTTTCAATAGTTTCTCTTGATAATGCTGTTCTGCATCTTCATATGGAGCAGTTAACTTACCGGACATGTAGTAATCGATATGCCGCATTCCTGTTGTTACAATTGAGGCAACACTGGTAGCTTGAACCCTTGCAAGTCTGTGTAGCGATAGTAGACAAATCTGGTTAGAAACAGCTGTAACGTTTGTGGCAATAAACAAGATATCGAGGTCATCAGCACGGATAAAGTTAACTTGGTCTATCAAATTATTTGGAAGCAACTTAAATGAGTTAGCGCAACTTTGACAATATTGCTCCAGTCTATGGCCACTACTAGTCAAAGAGTACAAAATGACTTCAAAATCTCTGCTGATATACTCATAAACGGGAAGTGAGGCAAATGTTTCTGCTGTGGGCGTGAAATGTGCTGCAAGGATGCCTAGCCGAATTTTTCGTCTTAAAGGTCTGTCAGTAAACTCGTAATCAATTTTATGCTCAGTAAGCTTCAGTGCAAATTCAATAATTTCCGCACGCTTGATATAGATATCTTTAAGATTAAAATTGTTGAAGTATACGGGAATAAAATTGGCTATTTGCAAACATTGACTTGCGACCTCACGCCATAAAGCTGAATCTGGATGATTAAAAATCGATGTATATAAGTAGTCAATCCACCGCTGCATAAGTAAGTCGGCGGGAAAATTCCGAAGTATGTAAAGAACAGTTACTTAATAGGAGTGAAGTTAAATTTAACAGGTTGTGTACTATAGT
>JAABUZ0100007393.1_pt1 | contig 13246 bp, 11 predicted proteins | sample 5562091 | NCBI WGS metagenome assembly JAABUZ01 (sample SAMN12813069, study PRJNA571459) | rock metagenome | isolation source: Antarctica rocks | place: Antarctica: Victoria Land, Linnaeus Terrace sud | collected 2015-12-21 | reverse complement strand
TAGAGGAAACTCTTGTTGCCGTTAGATCGCTCCTGCGGGGTGAGATGTATAATGCACAAGGTAAGTATGTCTCTCTTGAGAACGTACAGCTAGAATATCCTCCAGCCCAGATGCCACCGATATCAGCAGGAGTGCGAGGACTTCGATCACTTCGGCTATCTGGTCGAGTCGCAGATGGAACTGTGCTTGCTGAAGGAGCGGCTCCAGCATATGTGTCCTGGGCAAAAGAACAGATAGTTCACAGCATGTCTGAAGCAGGTCGATCAGAACCTCATAGGATTACCGTGTTTGCATGGTGTTGTTTAGATGAGGATACTGCTGCCGCTCGAAACTCGCTCCGACCTCAGATCGCGTCTCAGATTGCTTCAGGTTCTTTGTATACTCAGCTTGCCCCACTTGGAATTACTTCAGACATTAAAGCACTTTTGGAACTCGGTGGCGTACAACTCCTTCAGAAGGAAATGCCCGATGAATGGATCGATCAGCTTGCCATCGTAGGAAATCCGGATGAGTGCCTACATTCGATTGCACGATTTGCCGAAGCAGGAGCCGATTCAATCGTCCTCTTTCCACAGATTGATCAAACCACACAACAACTGGATGCATTTGCACGCGATGTATTGCCACACCTTGTGTGACCAGTAGCACTCAATTCTACCTGGCTGAGAATTTACACTCATCTAAAAGTACAAACCTTTGTTATATCCGAAGAAAGGCTTGTACTTCGGCAATGGCTTGTGCAGTGTTTTTGAAGTGAACGGTATGCATGCCAAGCTGTTGAGCTGCATCAACGTTTCTTTCTTTATCGTCCACAAACACCACTTCATCAGGCTGCACGCCTAATCGAGTAAGAGCAAGCTGATAGATGCGGGCATCGGGCTTGGCTACTCCCTCTTCTCCATCAAAAACCATTAGGTCTACCAGTTCATCCAACCTGAATTTTCGCTTCATAGCTTCACGTGATCCACCATTACAAATCGTTGCAGTCTTGTAGAGAGGCCGCAGACCAGACACAAAATGAGCCAGATCTGTGTTCAACTGCTCGTACTTATAAGGGTAAACATCGTTTTGTACACTGAAATGTTCATCTTCTTCATATTTCTTCCAATCAATATTCACGAGGACTCCCCCTATATCGAAGATAACGGCACGAATACTCATGAACTATTGTTCCTTCTTGTCCAGCATTTCTGAGCAACTTCCAGCTTCACTGTGACAAGGGTGAAGCTGGAAGCCACGCAAGAGGACAAACTAGACGTACTTCATTTGAGTGTAACGCGCACGCAGGACGTGCACCTGATCTTTTACGTTCTTGCCACCTACAGCATCGTGGATGAGTTGGGCCAGCTCGCCCATCGCCCGCTCGTCCATGCCGAAGCGCGTCATTTCTGGCATGCCAATACGCAGTCCCGAGGGCCGGCGTGGATCAGTATCGCCGGGCAGCATGTTGTAGTTGACGATGATATCGTTATCTTCCAACCGCCTGGCGACCTCGACACCTCCGCCCCATTGAGCTACGTTGACGGCTATCATATGGCTGCGTGTATAACCAAACTCGCGTGCCTCCACCGGCGTTCCTAATTCATCGAGGCTATGCCCAAGCGCCTGTGCGTTACGCACGATCTGCGTCGCGTACTCATGACCATACGCCTTCATCTCGCGGGTTGCGACGACCAGGGCTGGCAGCGAGTGCAGATGGTGATTGCTGGAAGAGCCGGGAAAGACGCCCCGGTCGGCGGGTTGCCAGTACTTCTTGACCTCTTCGGGCGTGCTCAGATTGCTGAGGATGACGCCGCGCTGTGGGCCTGGAAAGGTCTTGTGCGTGCTCCCGGTCATCCACGTCGTGCCCTCTTGTAGAGGAGCCTGGAATTGTCCTCCAGCGATCAGACCTAGCACATGGGCGGCATCGTAAAGCACAGGGATCTCCTTCGTCTTACAGAATGCTGCGATCTCTGTGAGTGGCTCTGGAAAGAGGAAAAGACTCTTGCCCAGGATGACGAGCTGCGGCGACACCTGATCGATCAGCTCAATCGTTTTCTGCGCATCAACATGATAATGATCTTCCGTCAACGGCAGAAAGTGCAGGTTGATCGAGTTTGCGCCACCTGTCTTCAGCGATTGCCCGCGATTCTGTATGCGCCGCCCAAACACTCCCACGGCTCCGTGACTGATATGTCCTCCGGCATCTGTGGAGTTAGCTATCACTGTATCACCACCACGCAGAACGCTGAGCGCAATCGCTGTGTTGGCCGCGTTTCCGCTGATGGGACGCACGTCGGCCTGCTGCGCACCAAAGAGCTCTTTTATTTCGCGCTCGGCAATGCTCTCGATCTGATCGATAAAGCGTGTGCCTTGATAATACCGGTTTACCTGCTCTCCCTCGTTGGGATGCCCCTCGGCGTAGCGCCCCATAAAGTCCGAGGTCTGCACTCGCCGGACCGCTGCGCTCGGCGTGTTCTCGCTAGCTATCAGATTGATCGTTTGCATCTGACGCCAGGCATCTTGCTGCTGTAAGATATTTTCAATATCGTGAATATCTACCGACATGTATTCTCTCCTATTACTGCTTCTAAAACAATACCAATGCTTAGCAAATATGCCACCAAGTATAACATACATTTCCAGTCCACTATGCACATTCTTGGATCGACACTGCTCATCCGACCTCTATGAGAGTGCCGGAACTCCATCACGATGGGCATCTCTCCGCACCCTCGCATGCGCACGCCTTCGGCGTGCCTCCTTCTTTTTCATTCATTTGCTTTTTCTGCATACGTCGGGCTCCGCCCGACGTATGCAGAAAAAGCAAATGAATGAAAAAGAAGTGTATCGAGCAGCGAAGCTGCGTGAACTCATCAACAAAGAACGGCGAGGTGACGGGGTTCGGACACTCTCTATAAGCGTGTCGGACGCCCATCACATCCACATTCTTAGTAGACGAGAGAGTGCAGCTTCGCTGCCTGAAACAGTTCTTAGGGATGTTTTTACATTTTTTACATTTTTCATAATTTTTTGTGCAGAGCACAAAAAATTATGAAAAATGTAAAAAATGTAAAAACATCCCTAAGAAGAAGGGCATGCCGAATGCATGCCCATGAGCCGGAAAGAGAAGAAAGCAAAGGCGATAGACGTCCGACACTCTCCACGTAACAATTGAGGATTGTCTCTATCAAGTTTATCTCTATGAAAAAAAGAGCGAGTGCCGATATTCATAGCAAACAGGTTGATACACAGTTGAACATGTTGTCAAATGCTGTTATACTAATTCTTACACCTATTCCAAGAGATAAGATATGGCAAGCTCTTTCTCTGTACCGAAACAGCCATTCCAGTGGTCGCGTCGCATCGGTGGTCTATGACAGACCTCCATCTAACGTCTGCCGTACCCACTACTGCGTAGAAACTCAGGAGGATTTGAGTTTTATGAAGGTTTATCGGACGGAACAAATTCGCAATGTGGCGTTGATTTCTCATGTCGGAGCAGGCAAAACATCTCTGATTGACGCCGCCCTTTTCGATAGTGGCGCGGTTACACGCCAGGGCAAAGTAGATGAAGGCTCTTCAGTCGCGGACTACGATCCTGATGAACTCAAGCGTCGTATGTCGCTGAATGTGAAGGTGCTGCCGGTCGAGTGGAAGGATTGCAAGATCAATTTCATCGACACTCCCGGCTATCCCGACTTTGTTGGCGAGGTAAAAGCGGGCCTGCGTGTTGCCGATGCAGCCCTGGTCGTTGTCACTGCGGAAAAAGGGGTTGAGGTCGGTACAGAGCTTACCTGGCAATTCGCTGATGAGCGCCATATTCCCCGCATCGTTCTGGTCAACAAACTCGACCGTGAAAACACCTCTTTCGATCAAGCCCTTGACTCGCTGCGCGCTAAATTTGGGACGCACGTCGTTCCCCTCCAGATTCCTATCGGCGAGCAGGCTGGCTTCAAGGGAGTTATCGATCTTGTTACGCAAAAGGGCTACACCTTTGAGGGCGGCAAGGTACAAGAGGTTACCATCCCCGTCGATCTTAAGGACAACATCAGTACCTATCGTGATCAGTTAATCGAGTCGGCTGTTGAGAGCGATGATACGATCATGGAGAAGTTCCTGGAAGGCGAAGAGCTGAGCGACGAGGAAATTTTATCTGTGGTGAAAAAGGGTACCTGCTCTGGCATGCTCATTCCAGTGCTGTGTGGCTCAGCCAACAAAAACATCGGTGTGCAGAAGCTCCTCGATACTCTCGTCGATTATCTGCCCAGTCCTTTGGATGCACCACAAGAGGACGTTGAGCCGTTCGGCAAGAACACGACCGTCTTCGTCTTTAAAACTTCGGCAGCACAGGTCGGAACTACCTCTGTCTTCCGCGTCTACGCAGGCACGCTCAAGCCAGATACTCACCTCTATAATGTGCAGACGCGTGCCGATGAGCGGCTGGGACAATTGATCATTCCGCGTGGCAAAACACAGGAGCCCGCAACCGAGATTCCAGCCGGTGATATCGCCGCCGTCACCAAGCTCTCAAGCACGCACACCGGCGATACACTTACAGCGAACAAAGATATAACAACACCCCTTGAAGCTATTCCGTTCCCGGCTCCTTGCCATACGATGGCGATAATCGCCAAGAGCCAGGGCGATCTAGACAAGATGGGCAATGCACTGGCGCGCATCGTTGAGGAAGATCGCACGGTACGCGTTGGCCGCGATCCCGAAACCGCCGAGGTACTTCTCTCCGGCATGGGCGAGGCGCATCTCCAGATTCTCGTCGAGGGCGTCAAGCGCAAGTACGGCGTCGAACTGCTCACCCACGATCAGCGCATCTCCTATCGCGAGACTATAAGAAAGAAGGCACGGGCCAATGGTCGCCACAAGCGGCAGAGCGGCGGGCACGGACAGTTCGGCGATGTCTGGCTGGAGATAGAGCCGTTGCCCCGAGATAGTACGGAGACGTTTGTGTTTGAGGACAAGATCGTCGGCGGAGTCGTGCCCAACCAGTTCATTCCAGGCGTTGAGAAGGGCGTGAAGGAATCGTTGCGTCGTGGCTTCCTTTCCGGCAACCGGATGGTCTACGTCAAGGTTGCCCTGGTCGATGGCAAGTATCATCCAGTCGATTCTTCCGCTCAGTCTTTTGAGGTCGCCGCCTCGCTTGGTATGCAAGAGGCCGTTCCACAGGCCAACCCTGTCCTGCTGGAACCAATCATGAACGTCACCATCGAAGTTCCCGAACAGAACATGGGTGATGTTATGAGCGACATCAACACTAAACGCGGCCACGTTCTGGGCATGGAATCGCAGGAAAACGGCACGCAGCGCATCACAGCCTCCATCCCACAGGCCGAGATGCTCCACTACGCTACCGATCTGCGCTCAATCACCCAGGGTCGCGGCACATTCTCAATGGAATTCTCACAATACGCCGAGGTTCCACCCAACATACAACAAGAACTGGTCGCACAGCACAAAAAGCAAGAGAGCTAGCAGTAATCTCTTGAATATTGGAGGCACCTCTGCTTCGTGGTACCCACGAAGCAGAGGTGCCGATTTATCGTGCGCATACCCCGTTTACGGGGAGAAGTACTAATAACGTTCACTAATAGTAACAAATCTCGCCTTACAAATGACGAAAAGCTGATTGGGTTCGCTCACCACCGGCATTGTCGCCGTCAGGCAAATGGAATGAGCAAACATTTCGTTTTGCCTGGCAAGATAGGTGATAGACGATTTTCCGGGCACCGTGAACGTGGCCCCTAACCTTATTCAACAATAAATTGTCTCTATAGTGAGGTTATCAGTAGTAGCCTGTGATAGAATGCTATATCTGCCTTTGTGTTTCCATATCCAATTGCCCTTTAGTGGAGAGGAGGCTACCCCTTGATTACTTCAGCACCACTCGTCTCAACGGCCGAAGCACTGTGCACAGGTCAGCTCGACCTGATTACATACATCGATGAAATATGCGATCGCATCGATGCAAACGAGCCGGCCTTGCATGCGCTCCTTCCAGAGACCGATCGCCGCGCCCGCCTGAAAGCCGATGCAGCCGCGCTCCAGGCGCGTTTTCCCGATCCGGCCAGCCGCCCTCTCCTCTATGGTATCCCTCTCGGCGTTAAAGATACATTCCGCGTCGACGGCTTTCCCACCAGAGCCGGCTCACAACTTCCACCAGAGCTATTCGTCGGCCCCGAGGCAGCCTGCGTAACGATGCTTCGAGCTGCCGGTGTCCTCATTCTTGGCAAGACCGTCACCACCGAATTCGCCTATTTCGAGCCCGGACCTACTCGCAATCCCCACAATCTGAATCATACGCCGGGTGGCTCCAGCAGTGGCTCCGTCGCCGGAGTTGCGGCGGGCTTCTTCCCGCTATCAGTGGGTACGCAAGTCATCGGCTCCACAATTCGTCCCGCCGCCTACTGTGGCATCGTCGGCTTCAAACCAAGCTACGGTCGCATCCCCACTGATGGCCTGATCAAAGACGCCGACTCGGTCGAGCACATCGGCTATTTCACCCAGGATGTCGCGGGCAGCGCCTTCGTAGCACCCCTGCTGTGTAAGGACTGGCACTCTGACTATACCGTTCCACCCGGAAGATTACCCGTACTCGGCATACCCGATGGTCCTTATCTCGCTCAGGCCACTTCTGAAGCACTCACAGCATTTGAAAAGCAGGTCGCGATGCTTGAGAAAAATGGCTATACGATACGCCACGTGCCTGCCTTCGAAGATATTGAAGGCATTAATCGCCGCCACACACGCCTGGTCTTCGCCGAGATGGCCGAGATGCACAAAACATGGTTCGCACAATACGAATCGCTGTATCGGCCTCGTACCACGGCCGCACTGCGCGAGGGGCAGACAGTGGGCGAGGAAGAGCTGGCGGAGGCGCGGGCGGGACGAGCCTTGCTGCGCGCCGACCTGGAAAACCGCATGGCAGAAGCCGTCATCGACCTCTGGATCTCCCCATCCACAACCGAGCCTGCTCCTGAAGGGCTAGAATCGACGGGCAGCCCAATCATGAATCTCCCCTGGACATATGCTGGCTCACCCGCTATCACCCTTCCGGCGGGAATGGCTGGTAATGAGTTGCCTCTGGGGTTGCAATGTACTGGGGCAGCGATGGCTGATGAGGCGCTGTTAGCATGGGTGGCTCCGATGGCGGATCTTCTAGCTACTCAAATGTCTACTGTAGGAAATTGATAGTCGGGAAAGACGTACAAGCTTTTACAGCTTATTTGACGAAGTAATATAATGCCCCTAGTCACTCACTCAGGGGCTTCTTTCCTACAACCCTAGTAAATACTAATCAAATATGGACAAAATGAAATTTCTCTCTTATTGAATATTGGTCGCGTATTTGAGTCAGAAGAAAAATGTATTTTTGCTCTTGCAGCATTTCTTCTTGCACAAAGTCTTATAAAATATCGGAGGGATCAGGGTCCATTTGATCTTAACGATTTAATCAATACAATCTGTGAAGAATTTGGAGAGTTTAGGGATATAGTTTATAACCAAGTAAAACGTCAATCAAATCAAATTCTAGACTACGCACTAGATGAGTACAGAAAAATTTATGAAAAGAAGAAAAGCGCAGGAAAGTTGGATATTCCTACAATCAAACTTGATGTCATTCTTGACCAGTCTCAAATAAAATAATAATGCGAACGCACATAAATATTCGAAAATTAGCGAATAAAAATAGAAATCTTTTTAATGTTTAGAGTAAGACAATGGATCGCCACTTTTTACTTCTAACCTGTCTTAGCCTTGAGAATGAAAGCATCGTATTAGAGGAGAACGTGGAGTCTTTAGACTTCCAGCGTTCCCTCTAATGCTTCACTCAATGATGCCTCAGCTTTCCCATACTTAAATGCTTGACGATTCAAGAAGCGTTTGAGGGCATAGATACGCTCTAGTCTTCTTCGATGGCCGTGTTCTTTGGTATAGATTGCGGCTTCAACTGCAAGCGGTTCTCCTGCACTGATGTCTCCGCTGTGGATTAAAATTTCAGCTCGTGCGACCTTCAATAAAATTGTGACTGATTTTGTTAGTGTGTGAGCTTTCTCTGCTTTATCAATGTAGTCGAGGGCAAGTTGGGGTTTTCTCAGTATGTTGTAGCCTTTGGCATATTCTTCGTAGACGTGAGCTAGATGAAACTGATTTCTTGTGTCACTTTCAGCTTCTGCGCTGGCGTAGGCTAATTCTTCTGAGGCTCTAATTGCGGTCTCAAAGTCTTGTACTCTCTTCGCTTTGATGTATGAGCGGGCTAAAAGCTGCATTAAATTTCCTCGTGCTGCTGGCCTTGCGCCTGGAATTGTATCACGTGCTCCTTCGAGAGTGATTATTACGTTGTCCATGTCGCTTTTACGCCGATACATATCTCCCTGATAGGTAAGCGTAATAGTAATAAGGGTATTGTCATTGATGCGTCTGGCGAAGTACTCCATCTGTTGATAGTAGTAGATAGCCTGGCCAACATCCTCAGTTCGTACGCTTAATGATGTGGCGTGAGCGATCGCAAAGTACATCTGGGCATAGGCACGAAGATAGGCAGGATCATCTGTGTTTAATTGGCGGTAAGTTTCTCTCGCGATGTTTTCAGCAATTGCAGACACAGCTATTTCTATTATAATCTAAAATAAAGAAAACCAAAAATTACCTTTTTAACCTTACGTCTAGAACCTTATGGTTATGATCTTATTGTGTCCTCACACTCATTTACTCAGTTCAAAATAAAGGTTCCACGACTGCTCTTTACACTCGATCAATTAGTATTCCTAAGAAAAGCTCTCATTCCACTTGAACAAATAGTGCTTCTTCAAAAAGAACCACTGCCAAACTTACAATTTGCTCTCGCAACGGTCACACAGGTACAGGCGAAGATAAATCTAATGATCACCCGAAGTTCATGGAGTACAGGAGTAGGTTTTGACGCCAACGAGGTCCTCATTTTGAGAACTGCCGTATGGATATTTATGGCTGGACTGGAAATTAGTACATCCACACCTGATAGAGAAAAGCTAAAGAAGCAATGCCAAACACTCATAACAATATTATTTGTCTCGAAATAAAAAGCAGGTAGGACACGGGTTTTCCTACCTGCTTCTATTCATATCATAAGGTGATTATGCCTCCAATCTAGGTGCAGGACCTATTTGATCAGCAGGGTCTACAGCGCTATCGGCTACATCCACAGCCTCTTCTTCCGATGCCCGCTCGCGTAGCAATTGATACAGTATGATAGCGCCGAAGCTGGCGGTGCCGATGCCACTGAGGGCGAAATTGCCGATGTTGAGTGTGAGGTTGCCAGCCCCCAGCGTGAGCGCGACCGCCGTCGTTAGCAGGTTGCGGCTCTTTGAGAAGTCTACTCCGTTTTGGACCCAGATCCTCCCAGCAGTGGCGGCGATGAGGCCGAACAGTACAATTGCGAGGCCGCCAATGACGCCGGAGGGGAGAGTTCCGATCAGGGCTCCAAATTTGGGGGAGAAGCCTAAGAGGATGGCGACGAATGCAGCGATGACGAAGACGATGGTAGAGTAGATTCTAGTGACGGCCATCGTTCCAATATTTTCTGCGTATGTCGTGACACCAGTGCCACCTCCGAAGCCGGAGACGATGGTTGCAAGTCCATCGCCGAGGAAGGCTCGGCCGAGATATCTGTCCAGGTTGCGCCCGGTCATGGCACCGACAGCTTTGACGTGACCGAGGTTTTCCGCGATGAGGATGATGGCTACCGGAGTGATCAATCCGATTGCATTTCCAGTAAACGTTGGGGCGGTAAACCTGGGTAGGCCGATCCAGTCAGCTTTCGCTAGATTGGTGAAGTCGATGGGTTTTCCCAGGCCGAAGCCATTGGCAAAGATGAGATAGAGAATATAGCTGATGATACCACCTATGAGGATCGGAAGCCGCTTCAATGGTCCTGGAAAGTAGACGGTCACGGCCGCGACTATCAGCACAGTGATGATTCCCATCCAGGTCTCGAACTGACTACCACTGATATCGGCGATAGCGACAGGAGCCAGGTTCAGGCCAATGGCCGCGACGACCGCGCCGGTGACTACGGGTGGCATTAAATATTCGATCCACCTGTAGCCTGCGAACATAACGATAAGAGCGATAATGGCATAGGCGACGCCACAAGCAATGATACCTCCCAACGCCACATCAATGTGAGGATTGAGTCCTGGTCCGGTAAAGCCCTTTGGAAAACCCGTTGCAATAAGCACCAGGCCGATGAATGAAAAGCTGGAACCGAGATAGCTGGGGACACGGCCACCAACCACGAGGAAGAAGATAAGCGTACCAATACCAGAAAAGAAGATGGCGGTATTTGGATCAAAGCCCATCAGCACAGGAGCCAGGATGGTCGAACCGAACATGGCAAGGACATGCTGCAAGCCAACGAGAATGGTCTGTCCCCAGGGAAGTCGCTCATCAGGTGCGATGGTCCCCCTGGTCTTGAGGGTCCATGTTGTGAAGTAGCCAGGTTTTTCTACTGTTGCCATAAAGTGTTTCTCCTCAGTTGATAATGTACATACTCAGGATGCAATTTTACCGACCCTAAGGCTTGAAAGTTGTGAAGTGCCTCCTTTCTCTTTATTCAGGTTTTAGACAGATAGGAGAGTAGAGAGAAGTAGATAGTACACTGGCAAAAAATATATTCTGCCAGTGTACTATCTACTTTATACTAAGAGTTAGTTTGCGAATATCGTCCGGGGTTACTGGCATACGGTTTACTGAGACGCCGAAGGGGGCCAGGGCATCTTCGAGGGCGGCGGCCATCAGGGCGGGGACGGGAATGCAGCCGGCCTCGCCTGCGCCCTTGATACCCAGCGGATTGATTGGCGAGGGAGTCTCGATGTGATCGACCTCTATGTGTGGTATCTCGGTTGCGTAGGGTATGAGAAAGTCCATGTAGTTGGCGTTGAGCAGTTGGCCGTTGTCGTCGTAGTCCATGCGCTCGTAGAATGAGCCGCCGATGCCCTGGGCAACGCCGCCGTAGATCTGCCCCTCTACGATCAGCGGATTGACCAGCTTGCCGCAATCATGCATGACGACGTACTTGCGAATCTTGATGATGCCGGTGGCAATGTCAACTTCGATGATGGCGGCGTGGACGCCGCTGGCGAAGGTGGCGTGCTGAGGACTGAAATAGCGAATGGCATCCAGCCCCGGCTCCTCTCCGGGTGGTAGAGGTGATCCTGGACGCGTGGGCAGGATCGCGGGTAGATCGGCGGCCTGGGCTCCGTAGGAATAGCGAATGGGGTTGGACGCGATGGAGAGGGCGGCCAGCGAGATGCTCCGCGAGGAGAAGCCTTTGACGCGTACATGGCTATCCACCAGTTCCAGGTCTTCTGGAGCTGCCTCAAGCACAAAGGATGCCACCTTCAATGCCTTCTCTTTGACAGCCTCTGCCGCCAGCCCAATCGCATTGCCAGCCACAACCATCACCCGGCTGGCATACGTCCCGGTCCCCCATTGGAAGCGATTGGTGTCGCCAGTTGTGATATGTATCTTCTCTACAGGCACGCTCAACGCTTCGGCGACGATCTGGGCAAAAGAGGTCTCGTGGCCCTGGCCCTGCGTAGAGACGCCAGTCGCTACGTGCACCTCACCCAGGTTATCGATGGAGATGTGCGCGCCCTCGTAGGGTCCAATGCCGGTTCCTTCCACATAACATCCAATGCCGACACCCAGAAACTGACCTCTATCTCGTGCCGCCCGCTGCTCCTCGCGAAAGTTGTCATAGCCAATCATCTCTAAGGCCTGCTCTAGACCCGCTTGATAGTTGCCGCTATCATAGATCGTGGGCAGGCCGTCCTGGAAAACCAGGCCGACATCATAGGGAAACTCTTCTGGCTGAACAAAATTGCGGCGGCGAATCTCCGCTCGATCCATCCCTAGCTGATCGGCAGCGTAGTCAAGGATGCGTTCCATCGCGAAAACGCCTTGTGGCCGTCCCGCGCCGCGATAGGGGCTGACAGGAGTACGGTTGGTATAGACAACCGTCGCATCTGAGAAATAGTTAGGAAGCTTATAGGGACCGGGAAGCTGACATGCAGTGATCACCGGGACAATGATACCATAGGGACTGTATGCACCCGTGTCGTGCAGAAAGACATCGCGTACTCCCAGGATGCGCCCATCTTTATCAAGCGCGATCGAGATATCATGGACCTGGGTTCGTTCGTGATTAGAGCCCATCATATGCTCAATGCGATCCTCGATCCATTTCACAGGACGTTTTAGGCGCATCGCCATCAAGGGCACAAGTACCTCTTCTGGATAAAAGAGCATAATCTTGACGCCAAAGCCGCCGCCGACATCAGGCGGTGTCACGCGCACCTTATCAGTCGAAAGGCCAAAGAGAACAGCGAGTCCATTGCGGATCGAGATTGGTCCCTGTGTGCTGTCCCACACCGTCAACGATTGCTCGAATGTGTCGAAACGGGCCACGACGCCGCGTGTCTCTAGCGGCTGACTAGCACTGCGGTCAAGCTGCACATGCCTCTGGAACACATGCGTGGCATCCCGAAAAGCGGCATCTATATCACCAACTTGCTGGACGAGGTGGGCCGCAGTATTTGCGGGCACGTCATTGTGTACAAGGAGTGCATCGGGCGCGATCGTCTCCTCCAGGTTGTCGGGGCTGACAACGGGGAGTGGATCATAATCAACGTCGATGAGGGCGAGGGCATCTTCGGCGGTGTAGCGATCGCTAGCAACGACCATTGCTACGGCCTCACCTACGTAGCGCACAGTGTCTTTAGCGAGGGCGTACTGAGTGTGTGGATGAGTCAGGGCAGGATGAGGAATGAGCAGGGGAAGAGGTTTTGATACTACGCCTAGATCATCGTAGGTGAGCACGGCAACGACGCCATCGAGGGCGACTGCACTGCTGACATCGATCGAGTTGATGCGTGCATGGGCGTAGGGACTGCGTAGAATGGCGGCATGGAGCATGTCGGGCAGGTCTATGTCATCGATGTATCTGCCATTCCCGGTCAAGAAACGCTGATCCTCCTTGCGCAGAATTGGTGAGCCGAAGATCTGTGTCGTCATACGCTCTCCTCTCTTGCTGGTGATGCGGTTTGCGCTAATACATGGCGTACGGCAGCGACTATTCCTTGATAGCCGGTGCAGCGGCAGAGATTGCCGGAGAGAGCCTCACGGATCTCTTCATCGCTCAGATCAGGGTCAGGATTATCCTGCAATAAGGCGTAGGAGGTTAGCAGGAAACCAGGTGTGCAGAAGCCGC
>JAABUZ0100007392.1_pt1 | contig 13250 bp, 14 predicted proteins | sample 5562091 | NCBI WGS metagenome assembly JAABUZ01 (sample SAMN12813069, study PRJNA571459) | rock metagenome | isolation source: Antarctica rocks | place: Antarctica: Victoria Land, Linnaeus Terrace sud | collected 2015-12-21 | reverse complement strand
AGCCGGCGCCTCAGTAAGGACTACGAACGGCTCCCGGCAACGGGCGAGGCACTCATTTACATCACCATGTCGCGGATCATGCTCCGTCGTCTGGCTCGCTCATGACCCTTTTCAGACAGTTTCTAGGCTTGTGACGACTGCAGCACGGTCCCTGAGGTCTCCTGGTAGCGACTAGAGTCAAGGGTGCTGGGCCGTCTGGTTTGCGAACAGCGTGAAGGGGGTGGTTGGTGAGGTAGATGGTCCCGGGGGCTGTGCGAGCGCGAGCATCATCTCCGCCTGTTCACGGGTTCGTTGATAGCGAGTGCGATAGGTCGCCAGGACCTGAGCCAGTTCCTGCCGGTCGGGTCTGGCGTCATGGACCGAAAGCGTCCGCACTTTGACCGGCGCTGCCGTGCCCAGCTTGGCGTACGCCTCCCGCGGCGACAGTGTCTGCAGGTCCTGCGCAATCGCCTCAAATTGCTCGCTGGTCGAGATGTGTTTGGGCCGCCCGGTAATCGGATCAAGCCGGTAAAGATCAGGGTCAAGCGTGGTAATCTCGCGCGATTGCTGTAGCGAGCCTTCTCGGCCGAGGCCAAACACCACATTGAGTCGACAGTTCTCGAGCGCCGCTTGCAGGCGGTCAGAGGTGATCTGCCCGGGCGATTGTGCCGCAAGGTAAAGCCGTAAACCGAACTTGCGAGTTTGTTCCAGGACGGCCCCGACTGCCGCATCAGTGGCCGCGAAACTTGGCCATTCGTCGATGAAGACCGTCCAGGGACGCCGTTTCGCTTGGGGAAGATCCGTCCGTGAGAGTGCCGCCTGTTCGATCTGGACCAGGAGCAAGGCACCGAGCAGACGTCGAGTCTCGGCATCTCCCACATTCCCCAGGTTGATGATCAAGGAACGGCCCTCATCCATCATGCGTCGAATGTCGAGGCTGTTCTCCGGTTGCCCCAGGGTGAGACGGGTGAGGTCATGGAAGGACAACAGAAACGCTCGTCGCAGCGCAGATCCCGCCTCCTGGGCCTGGCCGCTGACCTTGCCGAAACGCTCGAAGGCCTGCAGGATCAAGGGATCGGTGACGTTCGTCAGGCACAGCTGGCGAAACGCCGCGTCGGAGAGCAGTTGGTGCAGCGCCGTGATCGGCAGTTGGTTGGCGATCAACACCACCATGGCGGACAAAAAAAGCGTCTGGAAGGTCGGAGCTCGCCGCAACTCGGGCCAGACCCGGAGCATCGCCTCCATGGCGTGGAGTGCACGGGTCTGCGGAGCGGCCGAGCCGGCCAGACAGTTATAGGGCACGAAACTACCGTTTCCCCAATCCAGATACACCAACCGATCGAACGCATCCGGGTGTCGAAAGAACCCCTTCTCCACCAGATAGGCCAGGGTGTCGTGGCTCAAGTCATGGTGGGGCTCGATCAGACAAACGCCGTGGCCGTGGGAGAGATGTTGCAGAAATAGTGCTTGCAAAAAGCGAGACTTCCCCAAACCCGTCCGGCCCCAAATCGTGGCGTGGTACTGCTGGTCGGTTGGTGTCAGACGCACCACCGGATCGGGATAGGGCGAGAGTGGTTGACCAAGGACGATGTCTTCAGGCGCGGGTACCGGTGGCCTGCGAGGCATTAGCGGCGTCCCGCCACCAGAACATGCTCGACCACGAGGGGGCGTGTTGGCGTCTGTTTCATGCTCACGTCTGAATCCAATGACGGAGCCATCGGCACGATGGCTACTGGCTGGTCCACCCCAGCCTGATACCAGATTGGCGCCTGCAGCACCGTTGTCTTGCGGATGGCCGTCTGGGTGGTGACAAAGATCATGGTGGCGTCAGCTTGTAGCTCGGCTGCCTGGGTTGCGGCCAGTTGCCGAACCAGGTCGCGCCGGCGCTCACTGGTTGTCACAAAGAACAGCGGCACCGCGTCGGCGCGCTGGTGTAACAAGTACCCTCGCAGCTTCACCAGCACACGCTTGGGTGCTTCCGTGCCCATGTCCTGCTCCAAGTACCCGTACTGCCGCGCTCCATCAAAGGAGAGAATAAAGGCGCCGTCCGGAACCAACGTGATGCTTCTGGCTGCCTCCCCTGGCTTGACCTGAGGATCGGTGATCCGCATGGGACGACGGCGCAACTCCAACTCCGTGGTCCACCCTTCCAGGGACAGCAGTGAGCCATCATCTGTGGCCAATTCAAGTGCCACCCGAAAGTCACAGATGGCAAAGTGGTGCTGCAGGAACAGTGCACTGGTGACGAGCTTCTGTCGTGGCAAGTGCGCCATCGGAATATCCAACTCCTCGGCGATAACCCGTCTCCCCTCCGGTCCCAGCATGAGTAGCGTCTTGCCTGATCCCTGACCGGTAAGCGAGGGCAGGCGATGCACAGTGAGATACCGTGCGGTAACCAGGCGGCTCACCCGGCGGTAGGTCGCGGAGTAACTGCTGTCATCAGCCCAGAACCGGTCGTGCAGGTGCTGCACGCCACAGCCGTGGTAGGCGTAGACGAGCTGCAATAAGCTGAGATCGCGGGGTGTCAGGTGCAGATGAGTGGCAGAGTTCGGCATGGGAACTATCTTATACCAATGTCTTGAATGGTTGTCAACGGAGCAATGGCGATCAATCTACGTCGCGCCACATCAACTATTGACAAAGTAGATTTGTGATGGTACCATTCCCGCCATATGACCGAGCGGGAGGGTTCACATGGTAGTCCAGAAGAACAAAGTCGAGCATCCAAGCTTGCGCACTTGGTTGCGGAGATCCGGCAGGGACGGATACTCGAGGATTGGTTGGCGCAGACACCTGCTGAGCGAGCGCAGACTCGACTCGCGGTGACGACACTGGCGGTCGTCCTGACCAGCGTGAGTGACGGTGAGTCAGTGACCACATTGCGCGCTCGACTGGAGGACGTACCGGGGCACGAGCAACGGCGACGCCTCTTCGCCGGGAGCGCCGACGATGTCGACCGTCGAGGCCCCATGGGCATTGACGTTGCTGCGCTGGATCCCCAATGGCAATCTCCAGAGGAACCTGAGCAAATCGAGTCTCCCGCGGAAACGCCTCTCGACTCAGCGGATGTCACGGACCACCACCGCATGGTCGACCGCCTCGTTACGATAACCCAGGCGCATCGAGATGCCATGGCTAATGCCGCACAAGACGAGTCATGACCGCTTTACCCAAAACCTCGATCAGATACTCGTGTGGCCACGGATACGGCAACGGAACATCGACGTGGTCGAGCGCCGCAAACACCCCATTTCGTGACCATACACGTTCGTCTAATCCAACCAGATGGCGGCGATATCTCTGTTCATCTCCCGGATCGCTAGAGGAAAAGCGGTGGACCAGTTCGGTCTTCGCGATCTGAAAGAGCGTATGCGACTTAAAGGGATGGAGGAACAAGACCAGCACCCAACGATCAAGGTAGTCCTGTCGCTCATCCTCCCTCAGTCCTCGACGGCGCTGCGCATACGACCAGATAGCGGCAGCCTGCGCGATGCCCTGTGGCAAACGCTGCTTACAGTACCCTGCGAAGGCCTCCTGGGCCTCGGACACGGCAGCACCCCACGCCTCCCAATCACCTTCTGCCTCGCTCACGTCCCGACGGGCTTCGTTGAGGGCGAGCAGATGCTCGCTCCCGTGCCAATAGAGCTCTTCATCCTGGCGCAAGGTTGCAAGAGCATCGCGTGGTGCAACGAGAGCCTGGGCGATAAAGCGGCGATTCCGGTGGTGAATGTTATCAGGGTCCAGTCGCTGCGCTGCCGGTAGATCGTGTGCAACCGCGTGCTCCACCTTATGGCGCAGCTCCGGTGCAAAGCGCCGTCCCGAGGTGGGCCATGCACCGAGCCAGGTTCCTGTGGCGGCCTGTGCCACTTCAGCATGGACCCGAACGAGGAAGTGCTGAATCTGGCTGGTGAGAGCGGCATCTCCTGCCTCTTGGGCCAGGGGCAAGGCAGTCGTGAACAGGCGAAGGGCACTCTGAAAAGCGCCGTGCTGCTGATCTTCAATCCAGCCAAGCTGGGTATAGAACAGTGCTCGTAGGCCCGGATGAGGTGCGTCAACTAACTCAAAGTAGCCTTTCTTCACCGAGAGAATCTCGGTGAGAGCGAGACCAACCTCTCCTATTTGTTGTTGGTAGTTGGCGCAGTAACGGAGCGTAATGTCAGCCCAGCGCTCCACATCCCCCTCGCTCAAGCGTTGAGCCTGCCGCGCCAGATGGAGGGCGCCACGCCGCTCACCGTGGTGGCTAAGCCGGATGGAGTCAGCCAAGAGCTGGTCGATGGAGAGTTGGGGTGGAACAGAGGCCTGAGTCGGTGCGCCGAGAACATCAATGCTGGCCGGCTCAGTGCTGTCGGCCGCAATCGTGATGTATGGCACGAGATTCTGGTGACCGGTTGCCTCCAGGAAGGCACGACACTCTACACCCTCCACCCCCAAACCGGCCAGAGCGTCAGCGATCCGCAAGGCGGTCTCTCCTTCGAGTCCCCTTCCTCGTGGCGGGACTCCACGCTGCGAATTGCCGACATAGCGGGTGACGGTGGTATGTGACGTAAAGCCTGCCCGTCGCGCCAACTCCGTCCGGGAGATGCCGTGGCTTTCGAGAATACCGGCTAACAGTCGGGGGCCATCGGTCATTGAGTTTGTTCCTTTCTGCTTCATTGTGGCCGAGACGACGGCTAATCCGAGGTGATGTGCCACTGGCACATGGATTGGTCGGGACGGGCAGGATCCGTAGCCTGGCTATGGAAATACCCAGAGCAGCAGAAAGGAGCATGACCATGAAACCCATCACGTCCAGCTGTGACACCTGCGGGAGGCGCTGCCGGGTACAGCTCGAGCACATCCCCATGTGCCGGCGCTGTGGGCAGATTGGCATGATCGTCACCGCGACCGACGGCGACCGACCACAACCTCGGATGCGCGGGTCGAAGCGTGAGGTCGCGACCAGCCGAAAATTCTCGCATGAGGACACAGCTTATGCCCGTTGACCCACTGATTGTCGCTACACCACTGATAGGAGGGATCGCTATGTTAAGCATCTTTGGATGGAACCGAGAGATGCGCCGGCGCTACCGCAAGGACCTGGAGCGGGAACAGGCGCGGCGCCAAGAACTGCTCGCACAAGCTGGCGTGCTGCGGCCGGTGACCGATGTCCGTCGCAGGTCTCGAGGACGAGGCCAGATCGCCGTGTTGGCGGCCGGAACCTACAGCAGTAAGCTGTTTGCCCCACTCTCGCACGAGTTTGTGCGCGCGGGTGCGGCCGACTTCCTCAATACACCGCTGTTGATCGAGCTCGATGCCGAACGATTGGAGATGTGTCTGGCGGACATGGCGCCGGAGGTGCGGAAGAATCTGGTACTCGGTACCTGTCCTCACTTCCCGGGTGGTCTGGCCGGTGGCAGCATCGCCGAGGTTGAAGCCGCCTACGAGTTGTGGCTACCCGACGTGCTGGATGCCACCAAGCGGTGGCTGGGCCAGATGCAGCGCGAACAGGCCAACGACCCCGCAGTCCTCCTGGTAGTGCTCTCGCCCGGGGGACACACTGCACTCCTGCGTCCTGCCATGGAAGCGTTTCGTGAACGCTATCCCCACGTGCCGATCTACGTGGTCACCGTCATTGATCAAAAATCTCCGGTACGCCACCGCATTCCCGAGCTGCACGAGTACTACAACCGTGACGGACTGGTGCGAGGTTTCATCGAGACCGATAACCGACGGGACTACAAACGCTCCGATACCGGATTAGCGATCCTCTTCCCCGCCCTGGTGGGTGGGAGCTGGATCGGCTCGCGTGGCATGGACATCTGGAATGCCTTCTCCTATATCTTCCCCTCATCGTCCCCCGGTCGGGTGGCCACCATCAGTGTGTGGGGTGAGCCGGTCCCGGTGTACCACATCCCAGCCTGGGAGAAGTCCCTTCCCGAGGTGTTCTACACCACGGGTCGTCTGGTCGAAGAGAAGGCTATGCGTGGTATCAAGGCGGTGGTCACCCGGCCCGAGCTGCAAGCGCTCCCCCTTGAACCGGCACCGGCCGGCAACGTGAGGGTGTGCTGCGTGGCGGCGCCCATCGTTCCCGAACACTTTGGACGGAATGCCGAACGGATTGATGAGGGCCTGGGCCCATGGCTCGATGCGGTAGACCCCGATCTGGCCCTGCAGTATGCCTCCATCGGGATGCCCATGAGCCAGCACACCGAGCAGGCGCCGCTCGTGGTGGTCTATCTACAACCGCTGGCTGGCGGCACTGACGATGTCGATCTCTTCGCCCTCGGGGCACCGGTCGATCCGAAGTTCCAACCGAAAGCCCTGCTCGGCAACGGGCATCATCCCGCCGAACGGACACTCCTCGGTCAGAAAGGACGGTAAGCTATGGACAACAACACCTTCGAACGACCCGGTGGTACCTGGTACGACGCGCAGCAGCAGGCCGAAGGGCGGACTACCCGCTGGTGGCTGTGGAGCGGCATTGGAGGTACCACCGCAGTGGCGCTGGCCTTTCTAGCTGGCTTCCTGGGAGGACACCAACCAGTATCCGGATTGCAGCAGACGAGTAGTCGCCTTGAGCATCAATTGAACAGCGTACACCAGCAGGAACAAGCTCTCCTACTCCACCGTCACTGCACGACCGACGACACTCAAATCCATTACGTCCAGCAGCTCCTGCAGGCCGGGCAACCGGACGCCGCGGCAGCCTTGGTAGAAGTCGCGCTGCGGAAAGCAGATCCGCCGGCCTGTCCACAGACTCGGATTGAGCTGGGTGCTCTGGCCTACACCGCGCGGCTGAATGCTCTGTTCTCGCGAGTCGAGGTCAGTCCCCTTGATCATGGACCAGTGCTGGCCTGGCTCTCGGCGGAACGACAGGCGGATGCAGTCGGTGTGCCGCCAGAACAGCGACTCAGCCCACTCTCGGTGGTCGCCCAGGCGTACAACGCCCACCTCTGGGAACTCGCTCGTGCCGCCTTCCTCACCGCCTGGCATCGGGGCCTGGTTGGCCCTGGTGACGTCGGAGAAGTGGAGCGATACTACGCCATCCTGCGCAACTACGGGCGAGCGCTCGCTCAGGAGACGACCGGAGAGAACTATCACCACGGACTGGTGATGCTACGCACAGCTGACGCGGTGAGTCAGGCATACCAGCTTGGACGCGGCGAGGCGGCAACCGACTTGCAGAGCCTCGTGGCCGGTCGACACGCGCCGTGGCCGGCACCCGACAACAGTGACTCTGTGCTCCGAGCGGCGAGCCCAAAGCGATAAGGAACTCGAGATGAATGGATATCGACGAGGAAGTTGGGAGGATCAGGTAATCGGAGAGGGGATGGCGCTTGCCGCCATCCTCTTCATCTTGGTGGTCGCCGCAGTGGTCACCCTGGTTGTAGCCGCTGGGAAGGAAACCGCACGACTTGCGGAAGAGAGTGCGTCGTATAGCGACAGTACCCGAAAGGTCTTGCGTTGGACACTGCGGTCTTTCTTGGGGTTGGTACTCGCCTGCGGACTTTTGGCAGTTCTCGTCCCAGCAGTGACAACGGGAGCGGTATACACGGCTGCCTGGGGCTTCCTCGGGGTTGTGCTGATGGTTGAGGCCTGCGACTGGCACGAGCGGCTCCAAGAGAAAAACGACTCTCAGCGATTGGGCGACCTTGACACGTATTTGGATTTCACATTTTCGCGGGAAGGGGGAACGCTGGCCAGCGAAAGGACGAATGGCCGCCACACAGAGGCGGCCCAGTAAGCCGGGACGAATTGTGGAGGTGAACCAGCATGGGAATGCATGGCGAGACCACCGGACAGTCCTCCTCCGGAGGGAGGAAGGCATCCAGTGCGAATAACCAGGCAAAAGAACGAATTGACCCTCTAGTCGCCGTGCTCGCGGCTATAATACGGATCATCCTTGAGGAGGAACGACGTGCGCGCGACGACCCGCGGCGACATCAGACCTGAAGATTTGCGCGGCAAGGCGTGCGCGCAATACATCCGGGAGAGCACCAGGGACCAAGGTGAGGGGTTCGGACCAGATATGCAACGCGAGGCAAACCGCACGTTCGCGCAGCGTTACGGGCTGGCGGATACTGGCCGAGTGTACGAGGAGTATGTTTCAGCCAAGAGTGTGCAGGGGCGCTCCGCATTTATGCAGGCCCTGGACGACATGAAGCGAGGTGCCTTCCAAGTCCTGTTAGTCGGGTGGACGCATCGCTTTGCCCGCTCCACCGAGGATGCTGCGCGCGTCAAGCGCGAGATCGCCGAAACCGGCGGAATATTAGTGTATTCCGCCTTGGGCATGATTTCTGGTCAGAGATCGAACAGGCTAGGCGAGAAAGTGATGCATGTACTTGACGAAGAGTATCGCGAAAACCTCGCCGATTTGGTCGCTGCCGGGTTGCACGCGAAGTTCGAGGCTGAAGGTGCCAATGGGAACCCTCCGCTTGGTACAAAGCATCTGTATGTTCGTCGAGACGGGAGTCTCGCCGATGGTCCCGAGCGGCACACTCATGCAGTCCGTGTACTCGATGAGGCTGATCTGCCGCTGATGCGAACTCTCTTTAGCCGCTACCTGGCGTTGGGTTCATATCGAAGGACAGCGGCATCGCTCAATCAGCAGGGACGCAGAACCAGACGAGGACGCTTGTTCACCACCGCCAGCATTAAGACGATTGTGACGAATCCCTTTTATGGACCGGACGAGATCGTCAGATACCACTATGGGGAAATGGATGAGAAGAGTAGGGTGACGCCGCCTGAAAAGCGTATCTTCCCGGATGACATTCACCAATTGTGGCAAGAGGCGCAAGAGAAGCGACAGATCATGGTCCGAAGCACAGGTCCTAAATCGGCGTCGAAGGTTTATCCTCTGCACATCGTCATGCGGTGCTCCCACTGCGACAGTCCATACCATGGCCAGACACGACGGGGGCAGCGTGCCTCGCGCCATGCCAACCCAGATGCCGGCTGCACAAAGCCCTTATTCGTCAATAGTGAGATGCTCGAACAACAATTTGTCGAGGCTCTCGCGTCAGTTCCAATTCCGGCAGATTGGCAGGTGCAAATCCAACAGTTGGTGTCGAGTGCTCCGCGAGAAGACCGAACGGGAGACCGCAAGCGAATCGAACAGTCGATTGAGCGCCTGCGGTATCAGCATTTATGTGGGGCGCTGGATGATGGGGCATTCATGCGAGACTTCCGCACACTGCGTGCGGAACTGGACTCCATTCCGCGTACAGTGGTCGACGCACAAACATACCTGGAACCTGTACGGCTCTGGCAGAGTATTGGCACTATAGTCGGGCATCCGTCGCTTCGATTACGGGACGACGCGATGACCCTACTTCGGCGTTTCTGCGAGCTTGCGTTCGAGCGCATGGATATCGAAGGCTCGCGGATTGTACGACTTCGCCCTCGGGGGCATTACCGTGAACTCTTCGCGATTGCCCTAACTGCTAGAGCTGGGATTGGTGCGGTCGAGAGGACTTGAACCTCCACGCCCTTGCGGGCACATGGACCTGAACCATGCGCGTCTGCCAATTCCGCCACGACCGCCTGTTTCTTCAATTGTGGTACCGAGAGAGGGACTCGAACCCTCACGGCCTCGCGGCCACCGGTTTTTGAGACCGGCGCGTCTACCGGTTCCGCCATCTCGGCCCGCGGATTCGATCTGGTTCGGTGAGACCGGTTGGCTCACCCGCTGGGGCGGCACGCCACCACCAGCAACACATATCAGTATACGGTTCTGGTGGTAGCGGGGCAACAGCCGGCATTTAGCGTCTGGCCGGCGGGAGGTGCACTTCCAGGTAACCCTTGGCGCGCTGCAAGGCTGCGTCGCCGGCACTCAGATGAACCGAGGCTTTCTTCAGATCGGCGCTGGACTGCTCGGTATTGTTCCCCTCGAGATCTGAGATGGCGCTCTCCAGATTCTTCACCGCCTTCCGGTACTCCTTGACGGCGTTGGCCGCGTCCTGCTTGGCATGCACGTCGCCCGCCCGGGAGGTAAAGCCGTGCAGCGTGTGGCTGGCCTGCGTCAACCCGTAGGCCGCGGCGCCCAGATTGCCGGCCGCTTTATCGAGATACTGTGGGTTGTAATCCGGGGTGGTGGGATCAATGTAGGCCTGCGAAACCTTGAGGTCGTCCGCCGATGTGCCCGCATAGGCGACGATCGATTGCAGGGTGCCGTCGAACCGTGCTTCGGCCCGATCGGCAATCGCGTCCCGCACCTGAGCACGAGCCCGAGCACGCGCGGCCGCCGCGTCCTTGACTGCCTGACGAATGTAGGCCTGCATCAAGGCGCGATCCTGAGCAAAGGCCGGAGCTAGCCCCTGCACAGCGGCGAAGCGGATCGCACGAGTCTGCAAGGTCATCGGGAAGAGGCGTACCGCGTCGCGGGAGGCGGAGCCGGTGAGCGTCACCGTCACCGAGCGACAGACCGTCACCATATCCAGATAGTACAGGCCACTCAGGAACCGGAAATGCGTCTCTCCCCTCTGCCCGTGCAATGTGGCACTCATCCGCATGACGCTCACCGGGTTATGCGAGCCAACCGGAATGGTGGCGATGGAGACCAGCGGTACGCCGCGTTGTCGCACGTTCCGGCAGTCTGCCGAGGCATACAGGTACCAGTGGCCGGTACCGACAAAGTGGCTGCTGGTCACTTCGCCTTTATGCAAATACTCGTGATGGCGGCAGCAGGTGAGCGCTACAAAGGTGGTCGAGGGAACCGATAGCGCGGTTGGCAGGGCCACCGCGGTGGGCCAGGCGTGTACGTGGTTAACCGGCTTGAACACGCTAACCGGCTGCTGCTGCGACACTACCCTGACTGCCGGGTGCGGCGGCGAGGCCGCCGCCACGGCGGCTCCGGGGGGCGGCGCGGCAGGACGAGATACGGCAACAACGGTCGGCGCGACAGGGACCGCCGTGGGAATCAGCAGCACGTGAGACTTCTTGACATGAGCAACGCGCTGCTGTGACCGCGCCTGTACCTGTCCCATGGCGCGCAACTTCTGTTCGGCTTGCATCGCCAGGGCTTGCACTGCTACCGCGGTGGCGTTGGCCGACGCAACTGCGGTAGCGGTCGGTTGCACGCCGATGTGCCTGGCTTGAGCAATCAATCGTGACTGATGGCCCACCACCGCCGGCTTGGCGACACCGCCGGCGGTGGACGACCCACAGCCCGCTATAAAGACCGTCGTGAGAGCGGAAAGAAGCGTAGTATGGCGAAACGAAAAAGTATTCAGCGTGGGACCTCCCCTATGGTGACGCCATCATACGCCGCTCAGCGCTGGCTGCTTAGAGTCGGTGGTCCCGGTGTTGAGGGAGTCTTTGGTCGATGGAGAAGACAGTCTCCTCCAGTCGCTATAGTGGTGGTATATGCAACCTGAACCCTCTCTTGGCAAGTACTTCGATGCCCTGTATCAGATCACGCTGCGTATTGCGAGCAGCCTGGACCTGGACAATCTACTCGGCTACCTGACGGAAGAGGCGGCCCAGGCGGTGGACGCGCGGGCCTCATCGGTGCGGCTGCTCGATAAAGAGGGCAAGCGCCTGGAAATGCAGGCGGTGTTTGGCCTGAGCGACGCGTATCTCAACAAGGGACCGGTCGAGGTGGCGCGCAGCCCCATCGACCGGGAAATTCTTTCGGGCCGAGCCACGCAGCTGGCCGATGTCACGTCCGACGCAAGTTTCCAATACCCCGAGGAGGCCGCCCGCGAAGGCATCCACGCCGTCGCCAGCGTCCCCTTGATCGCCCACAACCGCCCCATTGGCGTGCTCCGCGTCTACAGTCAGGAACGCCGCACCTTCACCGACGCGGAGATGCACTTCCTGATAGCCGTGGCGGACCTGGCAGCGCTCTGTATTGAGAACGCCCGACTCTATGACCAGGTCCGGCAGAGCTACGAGGACACCATGAACATCCTGTGGGGCGATGAGCCGGCAGGGTAAAGAATGGGACAGAAAAGGATGATGCGGAAAATCCTCGCGGGCCTGGTGGTTCTGACCGTGACGCTTGCATCCGCGGTAGGGCGGTCGCAAGGAGCGACAGGGACAAGGAATAGCGGACTCAGGGCAACGGCGGGTGTCCTGCTCAAGAGCTTGACCCTGCCAGACGGCCCGTATAATTCGCCTTCCGTCGATGGCCTGAACCCGAGCAGCAGGTATGGAGAGGACCTTCAACAGAGGTTGGACGGGTTGAGCGGCTTCCTAACATCTATGCACCAGTTTGCAGCTCTATGCCTGTTCGACCCCAGTTCGGGTTCACTGCTCGCTCAACCATGTCTGATTCCGCGCAATCAGCCGTCAAGCGTCCTCGCCTCCATTCCTACACGGCCACGGTTCCTCGTCTATGGCTCTCACTTTCTGATATCGCCCTGGCGGGGCAGACTCGTTCGCATCTATTCAACCGCGCTGGTAGTTCCATCATCTCTTCGCGGACAGGGTGTGGAGGGAGTGGTCATCGTTCTTGCAGTGGTGGACTTTCCTGGCAATCTGTCGGTTTGGAGCGCTTGACGTTATGCTGAACATGACCGTGTGCGTCAACACCAGCGAGCGTTCCATAGTTGGGACGTTCGGGAGGTAGGACATGAGTGCGCCGCCATCCCTAGTTCCGATGAGCCGAGCTGCCGATGTGCGGGCCGGCGTGAACGTCGAGATCATCACCGTTGCCTGGATGATCGTGGAGGCGGCTGTCGCTATCGCCGCCGGCATTGTGGCACGAAGCGTCTTGCTGACCGCCTTCGGTCTCGACAGCGTGATCGAGCTGGTCAGTGGTGGCGCGCTTCTGTGGCGTCTTACGGTTGAAGCCCAGCGCGGCTCGCTGGAGCGCGTGGAGCGTGCCGAGAATCGGGCTGCCTGGATCACCGGAGTCGCCCTGGTGCTCCTGTGCATCTACATCGCTGCAACATCGATCCTGAGCTTGCTTGCTCACGCGAAACCGGAAGGCTCCCTGGTGGGCATCGGGCTTGCCATTGCTGCGCTGATCATCATGCCCTGGCTGGTCTGGCGCAAGCGGTCTATTGCCGCCAAAATCAACAGCAGTGCCCTTCGTGGCGATGCTGCCTGTAGCCTCACCTGTGCTCAAATGGCGGGCGCATTGTTGGTAGGCGTGGCGCTCAATACCCTGTTCGGCTGGTGGTGGGCCGACGCTGTGGCTGCACTTGCGCTGTTGTATTGGATCGTTCCCGAGGCTCGTGAGGCGCTGGAGGGTGCTCGACGGGGGCGAGGCGGGTGCGGGTGTAGTGATGACGGGTGTGAGCTGTGATGGTTCAGTCTGGTTACGCCTTCGAGGCGCGTCGGAA
>JAABUZ0100007389.1_pt1 | contig 13253 bp, 12 predicted proteins | sample 5562091 | NCBI WGS metagenome assembly JAABUZ01 (sample SAMN12813069, study PRJNA571459) | rock metagenome | isolation source: Antarctica rocks | place: Antarctica: Victoria Land, Linnaeus Terrace sud | collected 2015-12-21 | reverse complement strand
ACTACGGCATCATTTCGTGGCTACCGCGTTATCTGTCGGACAAGCAGCACCTCGGTGTCACCAAGGGCTCCCTGTGGACGGCGGTTACCGTCCTCGGCATGCTCCTCGGTATCCTGGTTTTCGGGCAGCTCGCAGACCGTATCGGCCGTCGACCTTCGTTCTGGATCTTCCTGGCGGGGGCCGCGGTATCCGTGCTGGGCTACAGCCAACTCAGTAGCCCGACTGCCTTGCTCATCGGCGGATTTGTAATGGGTATCTTCGCCAACGGAATGCTCGGCGCATACGGCGCGTTGATGGCCGAACTCTATCCCACCGAGGCGCGGGCCACCGCCCAGAACGTGCTGTTCAACATCGGTCGCGGAATCGGGGGCTTCGCACCCGTGGTGATGGCAGTGATCGCCAGCACCCACGGCTTCAGCTTCGCACTCTCGCTGCTGCCCATCATCTATATTGTCGCGTTCTTCACGATGTTTCTGATCCCCGAGAGGCGCGGTAAAGAACTTGTCTAGCAAATAATTCCATTCCAGCACGTTGAATTAACGAAAGAATTCACCATGTCCCCGCTCACCTTGCACGACTCTGCAGCGCTTCGCCAGAGCAAACAGGACCGGATCGCCGACTTGGCCGCCGACGTGACGGCGGCGGCGATCAGGCCCGGTCCGTCAATAGACATCTATGCCGTCCACACACGTCCGGCCATCCTGCGACGGCTCGCGGCCCTGCTGGCGGAGTACCTGCCCCAGGGAGTGGACCGGCTAGTCGCCACCGACAGCGATGCTTGCTTGGTGACCGCGGTGGCACTACACAGCGGAGTGCCCTTCGCTCTGGCGGGCACCGAATCTGGCGACTCGATCGTTTTTCACGGCGATCTGTACCCGTCCGAACGCCTGGCGCTGGTGGAAACGGTGCCCTCGAGGTGGCGCGAGAGCATCATCGGCGAGCTCCAAGCCGTACATAACGAACTTGCGGTGGTGGGTACGGCGATCCATACCGGACCCCGCACGCCGAGGCGCGGTGGGGTGGACAATCGGTGTGTCTACCGACTGTCCGAGGACGGACTCGAACCCTTTCAGGAGGATCAATGAGCACCACCGACGAGCAGGTCTTCGAGATCGCCCGCAAGCTGGCCGAGCAGTCCACCTGGGCTGCCGACACATCACGGGAGAGCCCCGCCCTGGCTGAAGCGGTGGGTCAGTCCCTCGCCACCGCTCTTCGACCGTTCACTCCCGACACGGTGGTCCTGTGGAACGAGCCACGCACCGCGGTCCTGGGCCACGTCGTCGCCCGCGAACTCGGTGCAGAGGTGATCTACGCTTACTCCGACGAGGGCATCTTGTCCCTCAGCGCCACCCTCGGTCGCCGGATCGGGTTGGTGGACTACGAATGGGACGCCTACCCTGGCCTCGTTCCGTTGCTGCGCATGGTGCAGGCTCGATCTACCGTCGTCGTGGTCTCGTCCGTGCTTCCGTTGCCCCCCACGTTGACCGACGACACCCTCGCCGGTACGCCGACTGCAACGCTCGCGGACCTGAACACCGCCGCACGAGGTGCATCCAGGGGGGACACGCCGTGACGCGGGGATCGGTGAGTCAGAACGACTGCCGGCAATTGGAACGCAGCCCCCTGATCGGAGCCGAGACCGCGTCGATCGAAGACCTCATTGCGCAGTTCGGGCACCTGAGTGAACCCGATTCGGGGCCGGGCGTCACCCGCCTCGCTCATACGCCCCTCGAGCGGCGCGCGCACGAACTCTTTGCTGATCGCATGCGGGCCCTCGGGCTCACAGTATGGGCCGACGCGGCCGGGAACACGATCGCCGAAGTAGCTGGCACCGAGCTCGGGCTCCCTGCGATCGGCACCGGCTCACACCTGGACAGCGTCCCGCACGGCGGCCGGTACGACGGCATCGCAGGCGTGGTCGCGGCCATGGAGATCGCCCGGCTCAAGACCGAGAAGAAGATTGAGCACCGCCATCCACTGCGCTTCATCGCCTTCGCCAACGAGGAAGGGGCCCGATTCGGCCAAGCCTGCATCGGCAGTCGGATCGTCGCCGGATTGACCACGCGGACAGATCTCGACCGACTTACCGACGCCAACGGCGTGACCGTCGCGGAAGCGATGAGCACCGTCGGTATCCACCCGGCTCTGGTATCCGAGGCCCAATGGGTGCCCGACCATTGGGCCGGGTTCCTCGAGCTGCACATCGAACAGGGGAGCGTGTTGACATCACTCGATATCCCCATCGGCGTGGTCGACCTCATCTCCGGAAGCACTCGGCTGCAGCTCACGCTGCACGGCCGAGCCGCCCACACCGGGGGAACACCGATGCATCTGCGCGCCGACGCACTGGCCGCGGCCGCGGAGATCGTGTTACAGGCCGAAGCACTCGCTACCGATACGCGACACCGGGGAACACGCATCACAGTCGGCAAACTCGACGTCGAGCCCGGTTCGATCACCACCATCCCCGGAAAGTGCACGCTAGCCGTGGACATCAGAGACGTCGACAGCGACCGCCAACGCGAATCCGCCGCCGAATTGATCGCCGCGGCCCAAGCGATCGGCAGCGACCGCGGTGTCACCGTTGACGTCGAGCTCCTTGCCGATGCCTCACCCGCGATACTTTCCGCTTGGGTGCGTGACGAAATCATCGGTGCGGCTTCCGGGCTCGGCCTCAGCTACCGGGTGATGCCCTCAGGAGCGAGCCACGACTCGCAGATGATCAGCCACATCTGCCCGGTCGGCATGGTCTTCGTTCCGAGCCAGAACTACGGCGTCAGCCACGCACCCGATGAATACACCACCGCACCCGATTTAGCTGCGGGCATCGAGGTGCTGGCGTCGGCACTGCGCGCGCTGGATCAGACCCTGAATCCCAGCAACGGCCCGAAACGGGTGGAAGGCGACAACGATGACTGAGGTAATGAGCCAGACCACGACCCCGCCGGCGACCGGAGGGCCGCGGAAGCCGGGATGGGAACTGGTCAAGCTCCCGGCGCCGAGCCATCCCCGGCCGAAGCCCATTACCGAGAACGCCCGGGTGCTGGCGCACTATTCGATCACCGACCGGTACCGGTTTCTTTCGCTGCATGCGCCGGGGATCGCGGCGACCGCGCTGCCAGGGCAGTTCGTCATGATCACGCTCGCACGGTCCGGTGAGAGCGCACCCGCACTGCCCCGACCGATGGCCATCTATCAACGCGATCCTCAGCAAGGAACCATCGAGATTCTCTACGGCGTGGTCGGGGACGGAACCCGCCGCCTGGCAACCTTCGCCACCGGGGAAGACCTGCTGGTTGTCGGCCCGCTGGGGCGGCCATTCGAGATCGCCGACGGCACGTCTGTCTTGTTGATCGGCCGCGGGATCGGCACGTGCTCGCTGACGACCGTGGCACAAGACGCCCGGGCCCGGGGCATCCGGACCGTCGCAGTGACCAGCGGCCGGAACCGGCCGACCCTCATCGGAGCCGACCTGTACCGGGAATTGGGCGCCGAACGCGTGTACGAGGTCTGCGACGACGACTCCACCAGCACCCCCGAGTCCCTCTACTCGAGGCTGAGCACCGATCTTGACGCGAACCCACCGGGCCTCATTCTCGCCTGCGGTTCTGACCGGTTGACCCGGATGTCCGAGCGCCTCTCGGCACGCTGGGATTCGCCCGTGCAGGTGTCGGTGGAAGCTCACATGGCATGCGGCATCGGGTACTGCCACGGCTGCGCCTCCGGGGCGCGCAGCGAAGGCGAAGAAAGCCCACTGATCTGCACTGATGGGCCTGTTTTCGGCTGGCGTCGCGAGGCGGATGCAAAGTCGTGAACCGCGTACACGAGCCGATCGTGTCAACGGGTTCCCTTGACAACACCATCCTCCGCGGGGTGAAACCCTATGGCGGCCCGGAGCGTGATGTCACGATCCGCAACGGACGGATCGGCCAGGTCGCGCCTCCAGTGGAACCCTTACACGACGGGACGGACGTCGACGCCGTCGGCTTGGTCCTGCTGCCCGGACTCATCGATCTGCACACTCACCTTCGGGAACCCGGCGGTGAAGCCGCCGAAACCATTCGCACCGGAACACGATCAGCTGCCGCCGGCGGATTCACCGACGTCTACGCGATGGCCAACACCAACCCGGTCACCGACACCGCAGCCCGAGTCCGCGCCGTACGCACGCTGGCCGCCACCGGCGCGAGCGCCCGGGTCCACCCGGTCGGTGCCATCACCGTCGGACTTCGCGGCGAGCAGCTCGCTGCGCTGACGGAGATGCGCGACGCGGGAGCCAATCTGTTCTCCGACGACGGCAAATGCGTCGACGACGCTGGCCTGATGTTCCGTGCGCTGCACATCGCTGCACACCACGACCTCGTCCTCGCGCAGCACGCCCAACTAGGACAGCTCGCGGGGAAAGGGCAGATCAATGCCGGCCGCGTCGCCGAGAAGACCGGTCTTGCCCCCTGGCATGCCGCCGCAGAGGAGACTGTGATCGCCCGGGACGCGATCCTCGCCGGGCACGCCGGCGCCCGGCTGCACATCTGCCACATCTCCACCCGCGGTTCCGTCGAGGTCATCCGCTGGGCAAAGTCCCAAGGATGGGCGGTGACCTGCGAGGTGACGCCCCATCACCTCCTCCTCACCGACGAACTCGCCGCGCTGAGCGACACGAAATACAAGGTCAACCCTCCCCTGCGATCGACCGAAGATGTTGCCGCGTTGCGACTAGCGCTGCTCGACGGAACCATCGACGCCGTCGCCACCGATCACGCGCCGCACCCCGCCGACAGCAAAGCCCACCAATGGTGCGACGCACCGTTCGGCATGGCGGCCCTGGAAACCGCCCTCGCCGTCACCGCCCGAGTGCTCACCGAATCAGCTGACACGAATTGGTCCCTACTGGCGCGGTTGATGTCCAGCAATCCCGCCCGAATCGGCGGCATCCCGGACATAGCCGGGAGGCCGCTTACCGAGGGAGAACCGGCCACTTTCTGTGTGGTCGATCCCGCCGGCAACTGGAGCGTGGATGCAACGTGCTTCTACGGCAAGGCCACCAACTCCCCGTTCATCGGAGAGACCTTTCAACACCAGGTCGTGGCCACCGCGATAGATGGCCACGTCACCCATACCACCGCACCGTTTGGGCAAGTTCTGCTCAGGAAGACGAGATGAACGACCGGATGAGTCAGATGAGGCAGAAAAACACTCGGACCGAGCACGACTTGCTCGGTGACCTCGAGGTTCCCACGGCCGCCTACTACGGTGCCCACACCGCGCGCGCCGTGCTGAACTTCCCCATCAGCGCGGTGCCCATCTCGTCCTACCCCAGCTTCATCACCGCACTGGCGATCGTGAAGGAGGCGGCAGCAACAGCCAACCTCGGGCTGGGACTTCTGTCGGAAAACGAAGCCGCCGCGATCCTCGCCGCCTGCCAGGAAATCCGCGGCGGCGCACTGCACGACCAATTCGTCGTCGACGTCATCCAGGGTGGCGCGGGCACCTCGACCAACATGAATGTGAACGAAGTCATCGCCAACCGAGCGCTCGAACATCTCGGACACCCGCGCGGTACCTACACCGAGCTGCACCCCCTCGATCACGTCAACCTCGGCCAGAGCACCAACGACGTCTACCCCACCGCCGTCAAACTCGCGCTGGACCGCTACGTCACTATGCTGGGCGGGGCAGTCGGTGCACTTCGTGAAGCATTCGCCGCGAAAGCCGTGGAGTTCGCCGACATTGTCAAAATCGGGCGCACCCAACTCCAGGACGCCGTTCCGATGACTCTCGGCCAAGAATTTGCGACCTACGCCGTCACCCTCGCGGAGGACGAGGCGCGCCTGGAAGAAGTGCGGCTGCTGCTGCACGAGCTCAATCTCGGCGGAACCGCGATCGGCACAGCCCTCAACGCCCACCCCGAATACCAGAGTCGCGTACTCGAGGAACTGCGCGCGCTGACCGGCATCCCAACGCTGACCGGCGCCCTAGACCTGATCGAGGCCACCCAGGACGTGGGAGTCTTCGTCCAACTATCCGGCATCGTCAAACGCGTCGCCGTCAAGCTGTCGAAAATCTGCAACGACCTCCGACTGCTGTCTTCCGGCCCGAGAGCGGGACTCAACGAAATCAACCTTCCACCCATGCAAGCCGGCTCCAGCATCATGCCCGGCAAGGTCAACCCCGTGATCCCCGAGGTCGTCAACCAAATCGCCTTCGAGGTCATCGGCAACGACGTCACCGTCACCCTGGCCGCCGAAGGCGGCCAGCTTCAACTCAACGCCTTCGAACCCATCATCGCCAAATCGCTGTTCGCCAGCCTCGAACACCTCATCGCTGGATGCAACACCCTCGCAACCAGGTGCGTGTCGGGAATCACCGCAAATGTCGAGCACCTCCGCGCGGCCGTAGAAGCATCCATCGGACTCGTGACCGCGCTCAACCCCGCGATCGGCTACGCGTCCGCCACTGTGATCGCCCAAGAGGCCCTCGCTGGGGGACGCAGTGTCGCCGAATTAGTGCTCGAACATGCCCTGCTCACGCGGGAAAAGATCGGCACCCTTCTATCACCGGAACACCTCACCGGCCGCCCGCAACCGCACCGCGCGACCAGCAGTTACAGCTAACCATGGCTCCCAGTGAACCATCGACAGATAAGCCACCACGTGCGCCGACGACTTCCCACCCGGCGGCAGAACGGCACCCGCGAATCGTTCAACGGCCGCTTCCGCGATGAATTCCTCGCCACCGAGCAGTTCGGCAGCATGCTCGAAGTGCTGGCATTGGCAGAGGACTGGCGCATCGAGTACAACACCTACAGGCCCCACGGCTCGCTGGACTTCCTCACCCCCGAGGCATACCGGCAACAATGGACCCACCACCAGAGCACGACCCCACGAACGCTCTCATAAGCCCTGGCACCACAACCGGGGTCCAGTCAGATGTACTAGGAGGCGCTGCCCGACGTGGTCGAAAGCCAGCACACCCCACCCGGAGCCCGACACCGTTAAGCGCATCCACGATCGAGCTTCCACCCGACGAGCGCGCCGCGGTGGCTTCACACGGTCCACGCGCGCGGGAGGTCCGGAACCGATCGACCACCTCTACATACACTACACCGCGAGGCGCACTGATCCATATAGCATGCAAGTGGGACGGCGGTCAGCACGGGTGAGTCCTTAGACTAGGTCGACCGGAGCAAGCATGGCATGGCAGCGGTCGGTGATTACCGACAGGAACGGGATCCCCGTCACCCTGGTCGGCGCGGGTGCCAACCGGCGACAACCGCGACTATTAGCTCCTGCGCCGCACCTTGTCTTCCGGGGCGATTGTGAGCATCTGGCCAGTGCTGGCCTCGACCGCTCGCCGGTAGATTGCCGCTCCGCAGACCACGTCTTGCAAAGCGAGTCCCTGGGACTCTAATAGGGTGATGTCCTCAGCCTGTGACCGTCCCGGGGCTCGTCCGGTTAGGACGTCGCCCAGTGTGACGACATTGTGCTGATCCCAGTCGTTCGCGATGAGGTCGCCGCACTCCTGGGCGGCAGTCTCTCGCTCGTCCACCACGAGCAGGCTCGTCCGCTCAAGCAGGTGGCGGTCCACCTCCCGTTTGGTGGGGCTGTTAGAGCCGACGGCGTTGACGTGTGCTCCGGGTCGCACGCGTCGACCGTCGAGAACGGGCTCGCTCGACCCCGTGGCAGTGACAACCACGTCGGACTCCGCTGCGTACTCCGCGTCGGCTCCCCGCACCTCGATCGGTAGGCAGCGCTGTAGGACCTCGACGAACCGATCACGGCGCACGGGATCGCGTCCGACGACGTGCACCGTGTCAAGTGCCGGCAGGGTAGCCGCCACGGCCAACGCCTGCGTCCACGCTTGGAAGCCGCAACCGTATATGGCCAGTGACGTTGAGTGCGGCCGGGCCAGAGCGCGCGTTGCCACAGCGGACGCCGCGGCTGTTCGCAGCTGGCCTAGACGGTCGGCTTTGACCACGGCCAGTAGTTGACCTGTGGAAATTGAATGCAGCAGCAGGGTCAGGACTGCTCCCTGCGTGACGTCCTGACGCGCCACCAGATACTCCTTGATCCCGAGGATGTCCAGGCTAGGAGCTGCTGCCCACATTAGGTTCATCGACGTTTCCTGGATCGTGGTCCGCCGCCGTGTGCCGTTAGTAGCGGCACCGTCGGAGAGCAGCCGGAACGCTTGGTCGACGCAATCGACGGCGGAGGGGAGGGTGAGCAGCGACGAGACGTCCGCGTCGTGCAGGTACAAGGTCACATCGGTCTCCGAGTCCGTCGTTCCACGAGACAGAGCAGACCAGCGCCCGCTCGGGTTCTGCATGTTCCAGGCGCAAACGGATGGTGCTGGGCGAAGTGCTCGGCCAGGCCGTCGACAACGAGACTCATGAGGTACGACAAATGGGAGAGAATGCATTTTGGGCGGCCATGCCGGCAGACAGCGCGAAGATCAGCCGGAGCCTGGCCTTCAGAGGCGACAGCGAGCCGGCCGAGATGAGCCCGTCGCCCAGAAGCTGCGTTTCGGACCCTCGGCCGGCGTAGGTGTGCGCCAACACTTGCGGGCTGGCGCACCTGCTGGCGAGAACCACGGGCCGTCCGGTTGCCGCCAGCTGGACGAGGGACTCCGCCAGCAGGGGGGCGACGTGACCACCTCCAGTCCCGGCCACGACCAGGCCGTCGACCAGCCGACCGATGGCGTCGACCACCAGGCCGTCGGCACCGGCGACGGCCCAAAGCAGCTCGACGCGCTGGTCGGGGACTGCGGTGACAGGTAGCCGTTCGCTGAAGGTTGCAGGTCCGTGGAGCAGGACGACGCAGCCTTCGACGATAGCGGCGACGGGACCGGCCTGTGGTGAGGCGAACGCGGCCACGCGCGTGCTGTGCAGCTTGGTGACCCAGCGGGCCAGGTGAACCTCATCCTGGTGTACGACAACCGGGCCGTACGCCGCTAGGGCATGGTCGGTCGCCGCCGTGATCGCCGCGGCAAGATTCGCCGGCCCGTCGGAGCCGGCGTGATAGGGCGGTCGCATCGCACCCGTGAGAACCACCGGGACGGACGTGTCGATGAGCAGAGCCAGCGCATAAGCTGTCTCTTCCAAGGTGTCGGTGCCGTGAGTGATGACCACGCCGTCCGCTCCCTCGTCAATCTCTTGCTTGACCGCCTCGGCGACTTGGTGCATCAGCTGCGGCGTCATCGCTCGACTGGATGTTCGAAGGACGTCGCGGCTACGGACGCAGACGTTGCAATCGTGCCCACGCGCCCACTGCGCCAGCTCACCCACTGAGTGCTGTGGGGCGGCCCCCTCGGGGGTGCGACCTGTCGAGATCGTTCCTCCCGTACCCAGCAGGCGGATCGTCGGCATCAGCGTGGTCCTGTCAGAACGTCGGCACAGTCGACGACGCCGTGCAATGTGGTCAATCGGGGCCACCACAAGGCGGCGTGCTCGCTGCCGACGAGGTGGTCAAATTTCGCCCGCAGCTCGTCGGCACCGAGGGGGCGGCTGTGGTGGCCACGCGGGTTGTCCACGGTCCGAATGATCGTACTGTCAGCGCTTTCCACGCTCACCCGGGCCGGCGAGGACAAGGGCCACTTGGCCTCCAGATCCGCCGCGGCGTTGACCTTCACCCGCTTGGCCAGTGCCGCGATGTCAGGACGGAATGTGAAGGCCTCCGGATCGGTGCGGCGCAGCTTGATGGCAGTGGCCACGGCATAGGGCAGCGAGAAGCGACCGGACAACTCGTTCGGTTGCGGCTGCCGGTCGATCTTCAGATTATTTGCGACCGTCTCCACCTGCACGCGGATAATGTCGTCCGGTTCACCCAGCTCCATCTCCCCGACCGCGTCGATCGCCGTATGGGTCAGCGCGCACGCGCTGTGCAGTTTGAAGTAGTTGCGCGTAATCCCCAGCCGGGAGTAGTCGAGTTCGGCCACGACAGCGTCCGCGTCGACGAGTTCCCCCGCGATGGAGCCATAGGCAACCTCGAGTGTGCGAGCCGAACCCTCGAAACCAGCGCGCACCAGAGTGGCGGCTCGTACACCCATCTGGGCGGCGAGGCCGGTCCACGTGTTACGTGCCGTCGCCCCCTCGTAGCACGCGTCCCACACGGGCAGCAGTGGCGTAGTGCTCGCGACCCGGGCAGCTGCGATGGGATCCACTCCCTGCAGCAGCGCCACCGCAACCGCAGCACCGACCGCACCGAAATGCCCATGGGGATGCACCGGGTAATTCAGTCGGAAACCCAAGAACAGCCGTGACGTCGCCTCATATCCGGCGAGCACCGCCTGCAGCAGTTCGGCTCCGCTCGCGTGTACCCCCTCAGCGACGGCCAGTGCGGCGGGCACTACGTGCATCGCTGGGTGCCCGGTCGGGCGCATGCCCTCGTCCAATTCGAGGAACGTGCCGGCCGTGGCGTTCAACAGAGCTGCGTGTGCTGCGAACGTCCGCGGTAGGTCACCGGACAGAACTGTCGACGCGGTCACACCGGTCGGGACAGGAGTCCCCGCCGGGTGCACAAGAGCATCGGCGGTGTCGAGCTCGATCAGGCGAACCATCTGGCTGGACCGGCTGCCGCCGCGGACGACACCGACGGTGTCAGCGATGACGTGACCGGCGTGCACGACCACATGCTCAGGAACGCGGTCGAGTTCGAGTCCCGCGGCGGCATCGACTGCCCGCTCCAGCAGGCTCGCCATCATGTGGTGGGCGCGGTGGGTTGCTGGTGCCTGGCCGGCACGAACCGGCCGCGATGCTCACCTACCGGCTTGCCGTCGCGCATGGCGATCTGACCCCGCAGTACCACCTCGGTCGGTAAGCCCGTCAGGCCAAAGCCATTCCAGGGGCTTACTGGTTGCTTGGCAACGAGGTCCTCGTTGCGGACCGTGCGGCTCGCGTGCGGGTCCACGACCGTCAAGTCGGCGTCGCTGCCGGGACGAATGGCACCCTTAAGCGGGTACATGCCGTATAGGCGGGCCGTGGATGAGGACATCACCTCGGCGAACCGCTCGGCGGTGGTCTTGCCGCGCATCAATGCGTCAACCATGACCGGCCCGAAGGTCTCACACCCGACGGCTCCCGCAGGCTGGGTGGCGAAGCCCCGCGCCTTCTCGGCCAGAGTGTGCGGAGCGTGGTCGGAGCCGACCGACACGATGACGCCGTCGTTCAGTGCATGCCAGAGGGCGTCTTGGTCGGCCTGCGTGCGGATCGGCGGATAAACCTTCATCATCGGGCCGATCCGCTCGTAATCGTCGTCAGTCAGTGTCAAGTACTGGGGGCACGTCTCGGCGGTCACCGGAAGGCCGCGGTTCTGGGCGGCACGCACGATGTCCGCGCCCTTCGCCGAAGCCATGTGCACGACATGAAACCGGCACCCGGTAGCCCCCGCAAGCTCGGCGCCGACGGCGATTGTGGTCGCCTCCGCGGTGTCCGGTCGAGCGGTCAACAGGTCGTCGTAGGTCTCGACAGGGTGACCGAGGGATGACTCGCTTGCAGTGAGAATGTCGCGGTCCTCGCAGTGGGCGGCGAGTACCCCACCTGCCCGACCGACCTCCTGAAACACCCTCATCACCACACCGTTATCCGGTGGGAGCAACAAATTCTCGACCGGCTCATCGTCGACGTTGTAGACCAGTTGACGGGTGTCACGGCGCAACGCGTAGCCCCAGAAGATCTTAATGGCGGCCGCACCGGCCTCGACCAGCGGGGCGAGCTTATCGAGGTTGGCCTCGCCGACCGAGATGCCCCATAAACCGAAGTCGACCCAGGCTACCTGCTCGTGCTGGGCGCGACGCTCGTGAAACACGTCGACCGAATCCACCGGCGGGATGGCGTTAGGCATCTCGATAATCGTCGTCACTCCACCCACGAGCGCGCCGAGGGTCGAGTGCGCGAAGTCCTCTTTCTCGGTCATTCCGGGGTCGCGTGAGTGCACATGCGGGTCGATGAAACCGGGGAACACGAGCTTTCCAGACGCGTCGAGCGTCTCGTCTACCTTCACATCGACTTCGCGGTCGAGCAATGCCGCGATTCGGCCGTCCTCGCAGAGGATGTCGACCTCCTGAACACCCTCGGGGGTGACAACCGAACCATTTGCAATCAGCAATCTCATTGTTATATCCCTAGGTAGGCTTTGCGGATTTCGTCACTACCGCGCAACTCGGCGCAGGTCCCGTTCATGGTGATACGACCATGCTCCATGACGTACGCGTGGTGGGCGTACTTCAGTGCGGCGGTGGTGTTCTGCTCGACGAGCAAGATCGCCGTCCCCGCGGCATGCACTGCCGCGAGTTGGTCGTACATTTCACCGACCAGCTTCGGAGCCAGACCCTGGGACGGCTCGTCGAGCATTATGAGCCGAGGCCGCAACATGAGCGCGCGGCCTACGGCCACCATTTGCTGTTCGCCGCCAGACAACGTCCCGGCCATCTGCGCGGACCGCTCCTTCAGACGCGGGAACAGCGTGTACACACGGTCGACGCTGTCCTGACGCTCGGCACGGTCGCGCCGCAGCCACGCGCCGGCCATGAGGTTGTCGAGCACGCTGAGGGCGGGAAAGATCTGGCGGCCCTCGGGTACGTGCGCGATACCGAGAGCCGGGACTTTGTGTGCCGGCCGCGAACGCAGGTCCTGGCTGTCGAAGTGCGCCCGCCCACTCTGTACGGCGACGGTCCCCGAGACGGCTTTCAGCAGCGTGGTCTTGCCCGCGCCGTTGGCGCCGACGACGGTCACGTAATCCGTTGGCGCTACTTGCAATGACAAGCCGTGCAGTACCTCAATTCGTCCGTAGCCGGCATGCAAATCGCTGATGATAAGTCCTGTCACTCGCTCACTCCCAGGTATGCCTCGACCACCCGTGGGTGGGTGCTAACGGTCTCGGGCGTGTCCAGCGCGATTACCTGGCCGTAGTCCAGAGCCAAGATCCGGTGTGAGATCTTCATCAGGGCACGCATGTTGTGCTCGATCACGACCAACGTGATGGCGCGCTCGGTGTTGGCCCGCACGAAGCGGTCGAGCATTTCGTCGACCTCGAGCTCGTTGAGGCCTGCCATCACCTCGTCGACAAGTAGCACTGCGGGTTGCAGACTGAGCGCACCGCGCGAGCTCCAGCGTGGAGCGCTGTGCCTGGGTGAGGTCCTGTGCGCGGTGTAGGACGCGGCGTTGGTGGGTAGCAACAACAGTTCACCGCCGGCGAGGATCCCCGCGCGCGCGATCAGGAAAAAACACTTCGTAGGAGATGACAACGCCGAGCTGGTTGCCA
>JAABUZ0100007386.1_pt1 | contig 13257 bp, 12 predicted proteins | sample 5562091 | NCBI WGS metagenome assembly JAABUZ01 (sample SAMN12813069, study PRJNA571459) | rock metagenome | isolation source: Antarctica rocks | place: Antarctica: Victoria Land, Linnaeus Terrace sud | collected 2015-12-21 | reverse complement strand
TGGTGTACGGCCCGCGTTTGGGGAGCCAACACCCGATTCCGAGCTTCCAATGGGTGGAGATACAGGGCGCGTTCTGTGGCGGCGTGTTCTGGGAACGACAGTGGCAGTACGGGCGGCAGGACTCGACCATCGTACCCGCCGTCACCTCGGTACAGTATCAACTGCGTGCCTGCCGCGCCGCGGACCTGCGTGCATCGACCTTCTTCCAGGGGGCAACCAGAGCAATGGCTGGCGATGTCACCGTGACCAACCGAAGCGCCAGCGCCTGCGTCATCTCTGGGCGACCGCACATCCAATTGCAGAATGCGCAGGGGCGCATCCTGCCGACCGTCTACTATGCAGGGAGCGGTGACGGGCAAGGCGCGCCGGTGCGGTCGACCGAACTCGTTCCCCATGCGCAAGCGTCCGCACTGGTCGTCTGGCAGAATTGGTGCGGCCATTCGGCTCCAGTGACCGCCCTACTGGTCACGCTGCCGGGAAGCGGCGATCACTTCATGGTTCGAGAGGGCGAACCGGGAACAGCCCGTTGCGACGTCCCTCAGCAGCCATCGACGCTCTCGGTGGCGCCGTTTCAGCCGGCGCCCACGATTGCCTCGCAGACGATTCGCCAGTACTACGCCGAGATCAACCAGCGCCGGTACCGTGCCGCCTATCGCTACCTGGCAGCCGGCGGACGCGCCCCCTTCCCAGCGTTCTCCCGTGGCTATCAGCGCACGACCCACGTTACCCTCCAGCGGTTGGCGATTCCGGACTATACTATTCACCGATCCGGCGCGGAGTTCACCTGCGCCGGAATCCAGTTCCAGGCGCACGAGCGTTCCGGCAGTGCGGTGGAGTACGGCGGCTGGTACCTGGTACTGGTCAGTCTGCCGGGCGACGGCTACCTGGTGCTGTCAGGCAGCGTTATCCTCCGCAATGGCAGCTTAACGGCACCGACCCGTGGTGAATGCGCCAGCCACGTTCCCTGATCTATCAGAGAAGGAGACAACAATCAGGATAGCCGAATCGTCCTGCCTGTATGCCGAGCGTGGACTCTCCCGGAAGCGCGTCTCGACCTGGTGCCACGTGGAAGGAGTTCACGTGGCGTACCATGAAACCAAGGAGGCAGACCGTGGGCGAGAGCACCTACGACGAGATCGCTGAGTGGTACGATACCTGGGCCGGTTCCCCCCTCCGCGACGACCCTTTCTTTCTATCGGCAGAGGCGCTCATGGGCGACATCAGCGGCCAGCATATCTGTGATCTCGCCTGCGGTCAAGGCCGGGTTTCTCGGTATCTGGCCGATCGCGGGGCGGATGTTGTCGGCATTGATCTGTCGGCAAAGCTCCTGCAGATCGCACTCCGCCACGAAGAAATCGAGCCACGAGGAATCGAGTATATGCAGGGCAATGCCCACAGCCTGGAAGGTGTTCGCGATGCGAGATTCGACGGGGTTATCTGCTTTATGGCTCTGATGGACATACCAGACATGGCCTCGACACTGCGCGCCATCGCACGCATCCTGCGACCTGGCGGATGGTTCGTCTTCGCGATGCTCCATCCGTGCTACAACTCGCCACGGTCCGGAGAGTCCTGGGTTCCTGATGGGTGGGTGCGAACGATTGGCAGCTACTTTTCTGAGGTACATTGGCGGTCAGACACAAGGTCGGGACCGCCCGGTAAGGTAGGCGCCTACCATCGCACGCTGAGCACCTACCTGAACGCCCTGATCGATGTCGGGTTGGTGCTGGAGCGAGTGAGTGAGCCACCGGCGGACATCGCAGCCAGGCCGATATGGGCGGAGGTGCCGGCAACCTTGATCGCCCGCTGTCGGAAGATCACACCCGGCTAAAGCACATGAGTGGAGCTGCGCACCGGATTCTTACCCGGTAGTACAGTGGAATCAGGAGGGTAGAACATGCCGGCAGCTGGACCCAGCACTGGTAACGCTGGTGGACCTAGCACCGGCAATGCCGGACTGCAGCGTCTGACCGATGAGCGGGACGTCGCGCAGCTCATGGATCGAGCTGGTCGCATGGCCCAGCTTGGCAGCGAGAACGGTGTGCCCAAGCTGGACTGGGTCATGGGCACGGCGCGTCTGTTGGAGCACGACTCGTGGCTCGAGGAGGTCGAGCGCGAAGCCGCCGAGATCTGGGATCGAGGCACCCGGCACATCATCTGGTCGGGCATGGGCGGCTCCGTCATGGCGGTGCGGGTACTGGTCGACCTGGGCTTCTGTGGCATTGCTGCCGATACGGTCGCCATCCATCCACTCGACAGCACGGATCCCGCTGCCCTGAATGCCGTGGTGCGCGCGATCGCCGGCGCGAAGGGGCTCTCGCTCCACGGGGCAGAAGGGGCCGGCTCCCCCGCAGCCCTGCGCGAGCTGCTGGGCGACGTCGTCATGATCGGGGTCTCGATGGGGATGACCTCTGAGGAGCCAATCACGCATCTCGAGTGGTTCACGGGCTTGCTGACCCAGGCCGGGCTCCCAATCGACGAGCACTGTCTCGTCATGACCCTGCCCGGTTCCTATCTCGAACGATTCGCCCTGAAGCACGGCTTCCCTTCCCGACCGTTGCAGCTCGATGGCGGTAGCGGCACGGGTGGGCGCATGAGCGCTCCCACCACCCGCGTCTTTCTGCTGCCGGTGGCGCTCGCCCTGCTCAATCGCCCCTCGGGACCCGGACGTCTTCGAGCCGTGCTACGCGATGCCTGGACCCGGCACGACCTCGTGGCGGCCGTAGCGCATCCCGAGGATCATCCGTTCGTCCGCCTGGCCGCGGCGCTGAGCGACGCCTCGGTGGACGGCGCATGCCGGCTCTTGATCAGCGCCGGCGGCGTCTGGAGGGCGCTGATTCCCTGGATCGAGCAATTGATGGAAGAAAGCCTCGGCAAGGACGGGAAGGGTGTGGTGGTGTTCGAGGACGCCCCGCTGAACGAGGAGGCGCGCTGCTATCGCCCTGCCGGCACAGTGCGGGTGCGCATTGGCTCTGAAACCTCGGGGGATGACCGATCTGGTCTGGTGGCGCCGCCGGGCCAGGTCCGTGGGACGGATGCCCGGCTCTCGGCCCTGGCGGCAGCATTGCTCGGCTGGCAGCTCAGCATGGCGCTCTACGGGTATCTGCAGGATATTCAGTTCGCCGGCCAACCCGCGGTCGAAGACTATAAGTCCCGCGCGAAGAAACTACGCGCCGAGGAAGACCCGCTCCAGCGCGCCCTCCAGTCGGGAGCGGTGGCGCGGGATGGCCCACTTACCCTGCTGGCGCCGCCCCACGGCGAGGCGTCCACCTCTCCAGCGATGATCATCGCCGCCTCGCTCCGTGCAGCCTGCCCGCCGTATCTCGATCTCACTGCCAATGGCGAACTCACGTTCAGCGCACTCGCGGTGATTCAAGCCAGCCTCGACCACCTGGGGCACAACGTGCTCGGGACGCGCACCAAACTGCGCCGTGCTCCCGCCGCCTACCACTCGACCGAGCAGAGCGAGATGGACGGTCCCCCCGGCCTGGTGAGCGTCCGCGTACTCGCGCGGGAGCATGAGACCGTGCTCCTCGGCGCGTATGATGCCACGTTTCTCGCCGCGCAGGCCGTGGGTACCTGGCAGGCCATGGCCGAGGCGGGACGCGCCTGCTTCCTGGTGATCCTTGATGGCGCCCTGGCAGCAGGTGCACCACCTGTAGCCAACCTCCTCTCACAGATATCCACGCTGCTGGCGCCACCGCCGGAGTAGACTGCACTTAGCACTCGCTGTATCCGAGGGGATAGTCCGCTTTGAACACCCTCTTTAACGGGATCTATGTAGCCGGCACGCTGAAAGAGCTTCAGTATCGAAGCATCAAGGTCGAGCCAGGGCTCACAGAGGACGAACTCCGCGCCGTTGAGAGGGCCGTTGGCGCTCCACTCCCTCCGGATCTGGCGCTCCTCCTGAGCGTAGGACTTCCGTCCGGGGAGGACTTTCCCGACTGGCGGGTCGATCCGGAGGGTGAGATGCGGCGGGCACGACGGGGGGATGCCGTCGTGCGTGGCGAAACAGGTGACGAGACCGATCGGGAATCGAGAAGCGCCGGTCACCGAGCCGCACCTATAATGACCGTTATGGACATCACGATTCACGCGAGCTTCCTCCCGCACGACCACCCGGACGCATCGCTGGCCTTCTATCGCGACCGCCCGGAGGTGGTCCCGGTGGTCCTCCTTCTCTTGCGGGCTGGGCCCGGTTAAGACGAACGGCCAACGGTGAAATCGCGATCCGGGGCGATCGGGCTGTCGATTTCCGGACTTCCCGTTCGTCTTTAAGCCAGACAATCCCGACCAGACCCACGACTTCAGGAGTGACCATGACCGGCTCTTCCACCCGGGGAATCAAGTCCGTGCTGCATCCCGTTTCCGACCTGGCGACGGCCAAGGAGGTGTACGCCGCCCTGCTCGGCGTACCACCGCAGACCGACGAGTCCTACTACGTCGGCTTCGAGGCCGCGGGCTGGTGCCGGGCGGTGGACCGCAGGAGATGACCTCACCGGTGGCCTACTGGCACGTGCCGAACCTCGAGGCGAAGCTGGCCGAGGTGACCGCCGCGGGTGCCACCGTGAAGGAGCCCGCGCCCGACCCTGCATTGCTTGCCCCATGGACAAGCCATGCAACTTGCGATACTGACGGTGATGGCTGTGTTGGAGACGCAAACGGAACGGCATTTGCTTCGCGCGCGGGATTTTATTGATGCGCATTACCATGAACCGATCAACGTCTCAATCGTTGCGCGAACCGCGTATCAATCCCCCGCGCACTTTACGCGTCAGTTCCGTCGCGCATTTGGAGAAACGCCGCACCAGTATCTGCTGACGCGACGGATGGAGCGAGCAGCGGCGTTGCTGCGCAATACCGACTACAACGTTGCACGAGTCTGCGTTTCCGTCGGGTTGTCGAGTGTTGGCTCGTTCACCACGGCGTTTCGCCGCGCGTTTGGGGAGAGCCCAACGCACTATCGCGAACGTTTACCATCACCCTTTGCACAAGCGATGATCCCGACATGTATCTACGAGGCGGTAAGCCGCCCGCGATCGAGCAGGAATCGAGAAGACTGAGGCCGCGAAACTCGCTAGGATGAGCTTGTAGCTGAGCCACCGAAACACGCCGATACAAAGGGGATGAACACAATGTCTGTACAAACAAGCCACGCCACACTCTGGGTCCGGGATCAAGATGAGGCGCTCACGTTTTTTGAGAAGTTGGGTTTTAAAGTGCGTGAAGACGTCAAGAGCGGCGACTACCGCTGGCTCGCGGTGGCTTCGTCGAGTCAGCCGGATCTTGCGATCGTCCTGGCTGTTCCAGGGTATCCAATGGACGAAGAGACAGCCGCGCATGTCAAGTCTGCCGTTGCAAAGGGCATGTTGAGCGGGATCGTTTTTTCAACAGATGACTGCTTCGCAACGTATGAGGACTTGAAGGCAAAGGGAATTGAATTCACGCGTCCCGCGGGCGAACGGCCGTACGGTGTCGACGCAGCGTTTCGCGACCCGTCGGGCAATGAGTTTCGCTTGCTGCAAACCGCTGGGGCTCCGGCATAGCTTGCGCCGGAGGCTGCCACGAGCTAGCGGCCACCCGCTGATCTTTCGCGCGTGCATTCTTCCACCGCATCCGCGGGGCATCACGCTGGGCGACGGGTCCTCGTCGCGGGGTGACCGGTTTGTCGCGCACACCGGCTTCGACCCGCGCGCGGTGGCCACGCCGTACCGCTGGTTCCGCATCTCCCCGCGCCGCATCCAGGCCTGGCGCGAGGTGAACGAGATGCCCCACCGCGAAGGCGGCCCCGCCTAACCGATGGAGACACGATGAGCATGGCCACGAGGACGGACACGCAGCCGCCTGCGCTGCACGTTGCCGACAGCCACGATTTGATCCGTGTGCACGGCGCGCGCGAGAACAACCTCAAGGACGTCAGCGTCGAGATCCCGAAGCGCCGGCTGACGGTGTTCACCGGCGTCTCCGGCTCGGGCAAGAGCTCGCTGGTATTCGGCACGATCGCCGCGGAGTCGCAGCGGCTGATCAACGAGACGTACAGCGCCTTCGTGCAGGGCTTCATGCCGGCGCTGGCGCGGCCCGAGGTCGACCTGCTGGAGGGGCTGACAACGGCGATCATCCTCGACCAGGAGCGGATGGGCGCCAACTCCCGCTCCACCGTCGGCACCGCCACCGACGCCAACGCGATGCTGCGCATCCTCTTCAGCCGGCTCGGCGAGCCGAGTGCCGGGCCGTCGTTCCACTACAGCTTCAACCTGCCCGCCGGCGCCTGCCCGCGCTGCGAGGGCATGGGCAGCGTGACCGACATCGACCTGACCCAGCTCTACGACGAGAGCAAGTCGCTCGCCGAGGGTGCGCTCACGATCCCCGGCTACAGCGTCGACGGCTGGTACGGCCGCATCTTCAGCGGCTGCGGCTTCCTCGACCCGGACAAGCCGATCCGTAAGTACACCAAGACCGAGCTCCACGACTTGCTCCACAAGGAGCCGACCAAGATCAAGGTCGACAACATCAACCTGACGTACGAGGGTCTGATCCCGAGAATCCAGAAGTCGTTCTTGTCCAAGGACGTCGACGCGCTGCAGCCGCACGTCCGCGCGTTCGTGGAGCGGGCGGTGACGTTCACCGCCTGCCCCGAGTGCGGTGGCACCCGGCTCAGCGAGGCGGCTCGGTCGTCGAAGATCAAGGAGATCAACATCGCCGACGCGTGCGCGATGCAGATCAGCGACCTCGCCGGGTGGGTGCGGGGTCTGGACGAACCGTCGGTGGCGCCGCTGCTGGCGTCGCTGGGGGAGACCCTCGACTCGTTCGTCGAGATCGGGCTCGGCTACCTCTCGCTCGACCGGCCGTCGGGCACGCTGTCGGGCGGCGAGGCACAGCGCACCAAGATGATCCGCCACCTCGGCTCCTCGCTCACCGACGTCACCTACGTCTTCGACGAGCCCACCACGGGCCTGCACCCCCATGACATCCAGCGGATGAACGACCTGCTGCTGCGGCTGCGGGACAAGGGCAACACGGTGCTCGTGGTGGAGCACAAGCCGGAGACGATCGCAATCGCCGACCACGTCGTCGACCTCGGTCCCGGCGCCGGTACGGCGGGCGGCGCCGTCTGCTTCGAGGGCGCCGTCGAGGGGCTGCGGGCCAGCGGCACCCTCACCGGCCGCCATCTCGACGACCGGGCCGCCCTCAAGGAGACGGTGCGGACGCCCACCGGCACGCTGGAGATCCGCGGCGCGACGGCGCACAACCTGCGCGACGTCGACGTCGACATCCCGCTCGGGGTGCTTGTCGTCGTCACCGGCGTCGCCGGCTCCGGCAAGACCTCGCTCGTGCACGGGTCGATCCCCGCTGGCGCGGGTGTGGTGTCGGTCGACCAGGGCGCGATCCGCGGCTCGCGACGGAGCAACCCGGCGACGTACACCGGACTGCTCGACCCGATCCGCAAGGCGTTCGCGAAGGCCAACGGCGTGAAGCCGGCGCTGTTCAGCGCCAACTCCGACGGCGCCTGTCCCACCTGCAACGGCGCCGGCGTCATCTACACCGACCTGGCGATGATGGCCGGCGTCGCCACCACCTGCGAGGAGTGCGAGGGGAAGCGGTTCCAGGCATCGGTGCTGGACCACCACCTCGGCGGCCGCGACATCAGCGAGGTGCTCGCGCTGTCGGTGACCGAGGCCGAGGAGTTCCTCGGCGCCGGCGAGGCGCGCACGCCGGCCGCGCACGCCATCCTCGACCGGCTCGCCGACGTCGGGCTCGGCTACCTCAGCCTCGGCCAGCCGCTCACTACGCTGTCCGGCGGCGAGCGGCAGCGGCTCAAGCTGGCCACCCACATGGCCGAGAAGGGCCGCGTCTACGTCCTCGACGAGCCGACCACCGGCCTGCACCTCGCCGACGTCGAGCAGCTGCTCGGCCTGCTCGACCGGCTCGTCGACTCCGGCAAGTCGGTCATCGTCATCGCTCATCACCAGGCGGTCATGGCGCACGCCGACTGGATCATCGACCTCGGCCCCGGCGCCGGCCACGACGGCGGCCGGATCGTCTTCGAGGGCACACCCGCCGACCTCGTCGCCGCTCGCTCCACCCTCACCGGCGAGCACCTCGCGGCCTACGTCGGCGCCTGACCGAGGCCTTCGCGGACACCGTGAGACGAGTTCTCTCACCTGTTTCGACTCGTCCCACTGAACCGGGAACGGGGCGTGTTCGACAGGGGCGAGTGGCTCCGCCCGTTGGCCCCTCTACCACCATCCACTATCAGGGCGCCACGAAGTGAAAGGTCCATGGGCCTCCCTTCGCCGGCGTTGAACCGGGAGGCGGGGTGAGGCCAGGTGGCAGGTGCAATGGTGGCATTGGCTTGTCGGCAAAGGTCCACTCGCCATGCTGGTCCATAAGATCGGTGAAGAAGCTATAGACCGTCATGCCATGCCAGCGCCAGCTGGTGGATGCCGCGTCGCGTACTTCTCCATCAGCCGTCGATAGGATGCCAAACGTGTTAGGCTCCAGGCCGCTGACATAGAGGCGCGTCTCCGTTGGCGAGATCACCACACGTTCGAGTGTGGCCGTGACGCCGCCTGCCTGCACCTGTTGGCGGGGGAGAAACTCCCGGCCGCGCTCAATCGGAACGGTGATGTCGAATGAGATCGGTCCGTAGGTGCGAACGTCCTGCATCCAGGGGTCTCGCACGCCGACCGGTCGTGCGACGGCGACCGAGCCGAACGCTCCGGCGGGGGGGAGCCCGAGGAACTCCACGCCGGATGATTGCCCCGGTCCCGGTGGCGCGTGGAGTTGCTCCGCGGCGTCGATCGAGGGCACCGTCAGGTGGAGACGCACCTCCCGTGGATTGCCGCTGATCGCAGCCGTGTCGAACCCCTGGAGGGTCGTCTCCGGCTCCGTGCCGCCGACATCGCCGACCATGCTCCGCTCCGGCAGGACGGTTCCCTGCGCATCCGTCACAGTCAGGTTGGTGGACATGTCCCAGAGACGTCGCCCGGTTGTGGGGGGCCGGATGCTGTAGGCGATGAGGACGCGGTTCGAGTCGGCGTAGACGCGCTCGATGGTCATGGTGTAGCCGCCCAGCCGTTGGGACAGATTGACCTCCTGCCCGAGGTGGCGCTCAAGGACAGTATCGGCCCCACCGAGATGGAAGACACGAGTGAGGACCGGCACCGCAGCATAGGTGGCGCCACCCAGCAGCGCCGTGGCGACCAGGGCAACTGCGACCAAGGCAAACGAGTAGCGCCGGTGGAACGCGGACCGAGGACGCTTTACCGGACGGGAATCGCCACTGCGTGTTGCCGCCTGCTGCTGAAGCGCATGCACGATCCGCAGGTCGCTATGGGCCGGCAAGCCGGCTGCTCGCGACACCTCACCCATCCGGTCCAGGTCGCCCATGAGATGCTCTAGCCGGCTATCTGTACCGTCGGCCGGCATCTCGGGATATCGTTCTCTAGAAATGGTCATGGTACTGCTCCTTGAGCGCGTGCAGGGTGCGGCTCATTTGCTTTTTGGTGGCGCCCTCACTCTTGCCGATCACGGCGCCGATCTCGGCCATGCTAAGTCCCGCGACAAAGCGCAGCACCAACAGTTCGCGCCGGCTCTGGTCGAGGGTGTGGAAGACCGCGACGAGCTGGGCCAGTGACTCGTCATGAAGTACCTGTGAGTCGAGGTCGTCCTGCGGTGCCTGCCGTAAAACCTCCGGCAGCAAGTCCCAGGAGATCGTTGTCCGGCGGCCCCGATGGTAGTTGCTCGACGCGTGCCGAGCGATACCAAAGAGCCATCCAATAAAGGGCCCTTTCTTCGGGTTGTACTGGGACAGCCGGTCCAGCGCCTGCAGGAAGACCTGCTGGAGCAGATCGGCCGCGTCCTCCGCACTGCTGGTCCGGGTCCTCAGATACCAGTAGATTCGATCGCGGTACCGCTCGTAGAGTGGACCAAACGCGGCCGGATTCGCGCATGCTCCCCGAATCAAGGCAGCCTCATCCTCCGTCTGGTTCCGGTCAAACGAGTGAGCCACCGCTATGGCCTCACCCATCACGCTGTCCTGGCGCCCAACAGTTCATTACTCGTTCTCCCGACCCTCAGCTAGCCCTCGTCATCATGGCACTCACTACTACACCCCAGCCGGCAAAAGGTGACAGATCTCGATGATCCAGGAGGAAAATCTACCAAAGCGGTTTCGCTCTATCTAGCTGAAGGCCTGATTGACAATACGTTTGGAAAGCAAGTAGTCGATGCGGACATCTCCACGGCGTCTTGGCACCGCGCCAGCGTCCAGTGGCGGAATTTGACTGATGCACGTGGCCGATGTTACCTGGTAACATCATTACAGGAGTTCAATCTCATGGCAACACGAAGCAAGCCCGTTCGGATCTTCGCCAACGACGACAGTGCCCTCGCGCAACTCGCGCAACTTATGGGCCGCAGCCGTGCCGAGGTGGTCCATGAAGCGCTCGCCGAGTACCTCGCGAACCATCGCGAAGAGTTGGGCCGGCTGTATGAGGAGACGCAGAGCGCCCTCGCGTCCGGTGACCTCGAGCGTCTGGCTCGCGTGTCGGCTCCGGCCCGCCGTGCCGAGGTAGACGCAATCATGGCCGACATCCCGGCATAGCGGCGGGATTCGGGGTGACGGAACCGAGTCCACCGTGGACACTCGCGGCCACGTATCGCTGCCTCGTCGACGACCTTGGCTTCTCCCTCGCCGATTGCTGGCGTGCCATCACCGACCTCGCTGCAGAAAACGTGGTCGTCGACGCGTTCGTCCAGATGCGCAGCCAGCAGCCCACGGGCGGCGAGCCAATCGAGGCGCTGCTGCCCAAGCTCGTCGCGTTCTCACTGCATGCCGGTCGGTACCGCGGAGCGACGTGGCACCAGGAGCGTGCCGGCATCGTCTGGCTCCTTGCCGCAGGATGGCATGAGCAGGGCAGCCGGCAGGATGTGTATACCCACTTTGAGCGGCTCCGGGATGCTGATCGACTCGTGCCAACCCGTGAGGACGTCGAGCGGGTCGTCGCGATACGCCGCCCGACGTTCGAACTCGCGCTCATTGAGGACGTACCCGGCATACGTCAAGAGGCCATTGAGCACCCCGGCGAGGTGCACGGCCACGAGATCGGCGGTCGCGTTCGGGTCCGGGTCGCCTACGAAAACGGGGAGAGCGGCATCCTGTACGCTGCCATCTCCAACCGGCTGATCCCAAGCGAGATGCCGCTCCCAGCGGAGTGGCATGTTCAGCTCTTCGCGGCATTTTTCCCCGGCATTTCGCTCGCGGATGTAGAGTACAGTGACGAGATCGCCGGACAGACACCCCGCTCCGATGAGGACACGTTCTGCGCTCTCATCGGTCGCGGCTGACGGCGGTCGGTAACGGAGCATCATTCCATGCGCGTCGCCCTCTTCATCACCTGCTTCAATGACACGCTTTTTCCCGACACGGGGAAGGCCGTGGTGCGGCTGCTGGAACGGCTCGGGCATCAGGTCGACTTTCCGCTGGAGCAGACCTGCTGTGGACAGATGCACTTCAACACCGGGTACCAGCGCGAGGCGTTGCCCCTGGTCCGGCGCTTCGTTGAGGTGTTCAGTGGGTACCAGGCCATTGTCTCCCCGTCCGCCTCCTGCGTCGGCATGGTACGCGAGCTCTACCCACGGCTGGCCGAGATCAGCGGCGACCCTCAACTCAGGGCGGACGTCGCCCAGTTGGGCCCCCGCGTCTGGGAGCTATCCGAGTTCCTGGTCAAGCGGCTGGGCATCGAGGATGTGGGCGCCTACTACCCGCACCGCGTCACCTATCACCCCACCTGCCACTCGCTGCGCCTGCTGCAGGTGGGCGATGCCCCGCTTCGGCTGCTACGGCAGGTGCGCGGCATCGAGCTGGTCGAGCTGCCGGCCGCCGAAGAGTGCTGCGGCTTCGGCGGCACCTTCTCTATCAAAAACCCGGACGTCTCCATGGCCATGCTGACCGATAAGGTCCGGCACGTGCTGGATACCGGAGCCGAGCTGTGCGCCGCGGGCGACAACTCCTGCCTGATGCACATCGGCGGCGCCCTGCACCGCCAGCGAACCGGCGTAGGCGCCATTCACCTCGCGGAGATTCTGGCCGCTACTCAGGATGAGACATGACCGTTCCCTTCGATCAGGCTGCCAAAGTCGCTCTGACCAACACCCAGTTGCGCCATAACCTGGCCACCGCTACCCGCACCATTCGGGACAAACGGGCTCGCGTGGTTGGAGAGCTGCCGGACTGGCCCGAGTTGCGTGAGGCAGGGCGCCGTATAAAGGAGCGGACCATGCGCCACCTGGACCGCTACCTGCTGGAGTTCGAGGCCTCGGTTCAGCGGGCCGGCGGCCAGGTACACTGGGCACGAGACGCCGCTGAGGCCAACCAGATCATCGGCGACCTGCTGGCTGGCCACCGAATCGGTGAGGTGGTCAAGGTGAAATCGATCACCTCGGATGAGATCGGCCTGAACCAGGCACTGGCGAAGCGCGGCATCAGCGCGATCGAGACCGACCTGGCCGAGCTGATCATCCAGCTCGCCAACGAGACCTCCTCGCACATCCTGGTCCCTGCCATCCACAAGAACCGCGCGGAGATCCGGGAACTCTTCCTGCGCACCCTGGGAATCGACACCCTCTCCGATCAACCGGAGGCGCTGGCGGAAGCGGCTCGGCTGCATCTGCGCCGCGCCTTTCTGCGCGCCCGCGCCGGCATCAGCGGCGCCAACTTCGGCGTGGCCGAGACCGGCACGGTCTGCGTGGTCGAGTCGGAGGGCAACGGCCGCATGTGTACCACGCTGCCGGAGGTGTTGATCACGCTGATGGGCATCGAGAAGGTGATCCCCACCTGGCAGGATCTCGAGGTCTTCCTGCAGTTGCTACCCCGTTCCTCCACCGGCGAACGTATGAATCCCTACACCTCGCTCTGGAGCGGCCCGCGCCCCGGCGATGGTCCGCGCGAGTTCCATCTGGTCCTGCTCGACAACGGCCGAACCAGTGTGCTGCACGACCAGATCGGCCGGCAGACGCTCCACTGCATCCGGTGCAGCGCCTGCCTCAACGTCTGCCCGGTCTACGAGCGCACCGGTGGGCACGCCTATGGCTCGGTCTACCCCGGTCCTATCGGCGCCATCCTGACCCCGCAGCTTGGCGGCGTGGAGCAGTACGGCTCGCTGCCCTACGCGTCCTCGCTGTGCGGCGCCTGTTACGACGTCTGCCCGGTCAAGATCAACATCCCCGAGGTGCTGATCCATCTGCGTGGCCGCG
>JAABUZ0100007385.1_pt1 | contig 13258 bp, 11 predicted proteins | sample 5562091 | NCBI WGS metagenome assembly JAABUZ01 (sample SAMN12813069, study PRJNA571459) | rock metagenome | isolation source: Antarctica rocks | place: Antarctica: Victoria Land, Linnaeus Terrace sud | collected 2015-12-21 | reverse complement strand
GTGCTCCAGCGCTTCAGCCGGCTTCGGTGCGAATCGCATTACCCGGCTCGAGGCCCACCTACCAAGCTGACCAGGACCGTGCACCGGCGCGGGGGCCGATCCCTTGCAGTGCCGTCTCATCTCCTAGTGTCCATCGCCGTTAGTTCGTTACATAAGTGCTATACTTCGATATGGCGAGAACTGGCCGGCCGAAAGCGTTGCTCGAATTGACCGGTGAGGAGCACGATCAGCTCGTTCGATGGGCGCGGAGACGTAAGTCATCCCAGGCGTTGGCGTTGCGATCCCGGATCGTTCTTGGTTGCGCTGAGGGCCTGTCGAACAAGGCGGTCGCGCAAAGAGAAGCCGTGTCGCAGCCAACGGTGGGTAAGTGGCGTTCGAGGTTCGTGGATGCCCGAGCGGACGGCCTGGTGGATGATCCGCGTCCGGGTCGGCCCCCGACGGTGACCGCGGCCCAGGTCGAAGATGTGGTGGTGGCCACGTTGGAGTCGACGCCTGTGAACGCGACGCATTGGTCTCGATCGAAGATGGCCGAGCGAAGCGGGCTGTCATCGTCGACGATCGGCCGTATCTGGCGAGCGTTCGAGCTGAAGCCGCACCGGGCTGAGGGGTTCAAGCTGTCGAATGACCCGCTGTTCGTGGACAAGGTCTACGACGTGATCGGGTTGTACCTCAACCCGCCAGACGGTGCGGTCGTCTACTCCGTCGACGAGAAGAGCCAGGTTCAGGCGCTGGCCCGGTCCGAGCCGGCGTTCCCGATGATGCCGGGCATGCCCGAGAAACGCACGCACGACTATCTGCGCCACGGCACGACCAGCCTGTTCGCCGCGTTCAACACCGCCGACGGGTCGGTGATCTCAAGCTTGCACCGCCGGCACCGCAGCATCGAGTTCAAGAAGTTCTTGGCCAAGATCGACAGCGAGGTACCCGCCGGGTTGGTGGGGCGACTTGGTCGTCGACAACTACGGCACCCACAAACACCCTGTGGTCAAGGCCTGGCTGGAAAAGCACCCCCGGTTCCACGTCCATTACACCCCGACCTACTCCAGTTGGATCAACCAGGTCGAGCGGTTCTTCGCTTACATCACCGCCGACTTGTTGCAGCGCAGCGACCACCGCTCCGTTCAAGCCCTCGAAGCCGACATCCGCAACTGGATCAAAGCGTGGAACGAGAACCCGAAACCGTTCATCTGGACCAAGACCGCAGACCAGATCCTCGAAAAGCTCGGACGACTTCTAAAACGAACTAACGACGGGGGACACTAGGAGTTTCAGACATCCACCCTTGACCAACCGGTCCCCGCTGGCCCACATCCGGAGGAGCCCGACCCATAACCATGACAACGCTGGCGGCTGTCCCGCCGCGCTCCTATCGGGAGGTGATGCAAACGACACACAGACCATCTTGAGCGACCGGTGGACCCGGGCAGGGGGTCAGAGTCCAACCGTTGTAAGGGGGTCAAAATTCAGCCGCTGTTGACACCCTGGGTGGGCATTGCCTCGATCGAGATCTCGGCCCTCCCTCAGTCTGCTGCGCACGACGTGCTCAACCGCAGGGTTCCCCTGAGCGGCCACACCGCGAACACATCGCAAGCGGCGTCGTGAAGGTCGCGGGCGAAGCCCTGGAACTCAGCCGCGAGGCGCAGGACAAGGGCCTCGTTCAATCCGGCCGTCCTCCATCGCCGACCACGTGCCGGGCCGCCGACGAGGCGGTGGGCAAGGAGCAACTCGCCAAGATGCTGGGTTCGTTCGTTCCGCCACGATCCGAGGGCGGCTGACGTCACCTGCGAAACCGTACTGGCGGATGTGACTCCCTGTCTGGGGGGACGGCCCTGGCGGGATTTCCCCAGATGCCGGCGCTCGGGTTCGAGAGGGCCATAATTGGGGCCATAATTTCTAGCTAAACAGGGCCTACGGGAGCCTATCTGATGGACCAGTCCGTGGTGAAATACCTGGTCAGGGCGTTGTAAGACTACTGCAGCGACGCCCGGAGCTGCACTTGAAAAGCCTTGGGTGATGAGCCCCGGGGGTTCGAATCCGCCTACCTCCGCTGGCTGGTCAGAGGCACTGCCGCGCCACCTGGCTGGCTGGGACCCTCGGGCTGGCTTAGCCTGGCTCCAAGTGCAGATCCCCTTTGCTGCCTCATCCCGAGCGAGTCTTGGCATCGAGTGGGAACTGGAGCTGATCGACCTCCAGACCCGCGAGCTGGCTTCGGCTGCCTCACAAGTCCTGGCCGAGGTCGGCATTGGACACCCTGAGGGCGCCCATCCCAAGGCCAAGCACGAGCTGCTGGAGTCGACCATCGAGGTCATCACCGGCGTTTGCACCACGGTGGCCGAGGCCACCTCCGACCTGGCCCAGAGCGTGGCCGAGATCTCCTCAGTAACGGACGGCCTCGGGCTGGCACTGATGTGCTCGGGTACCCATCCCTTCACGGACTGGTCCACCCAGCAGGTGAGCAATGAGCCTCGCTATCGCAAGCTGGTTGCTCAGATGCAATGGCTGGCCCGACGGCTGCAGATCTTCGGCGTTCACGTCCACGTCGGGGTGCGGGCCCGGGACAAGGCCATACCCATAGTGAATGCCCTCACGGCATACATCCCCCACTTGCTCTCGCTCTCGGCGTCCAGCCCCTATTGGATGGGCACTGACACCGGCCTTGCGTCAGCTCGCAGCAAGGTCTTCGAGGGCTTGCCAACCGCCGGTCTGCCCTACCAGCTGTCGGGCTGGGAGCAGTTTGAGTCGTACATAGAAACGCTCATCTCCACTGGCACGATCGAGACCATCCGAGAGGTCTGGTGGGACATACGCCCGCACCCCAATTTCGGCACGGTCGAGCTGCGAATCTTCGACGGCCTGCCCACCCTGTCGGAGGTGGGAACGGTCGCCGCTCTGGCTCAATGCCTGGTAGAGCAGTTCGATCTACAGTTGGACCGGGGCTATACACTCCCGGTCCCCAAGAGCTGGACAGTGCGGGAGAATAAGTGGCGAGCAGCTCGATATGGCCTCGAGGCGCAGATCATCGATGACCGGGGCCAGACCGCGCCAGTGCGGGGGTCGCTCAGCGAATTGGCGGCCGAGCTGGCCCCGCTGGCCGACCGGTTGGGATGCTCGAAGGAGTTGGCTCGGATCGATGACATCGTGCGCCAAGGGGCCAGCTACCAGCGTCAGCGCCAGGTGGCAGCTGCACATGACGGCGACCTCCGGGCCGTCGTCGATGCCCTGATGGTGGAGATGAGAACCGGTTCACCTGTTTACGTCGATCGGCACTCTCCGTGAAAGACGCTGGAGGTGCCTCCACTCACCGACCAATACGCCAGGTCGCCCTGCTGCGCGGCATCAACGTAGGCCGCAACAAGCGCGTTCCCATGTCGCAGCTCCGCCAGATGGTGACAGACCTCGGTTACACAGACGTTGTTACCTACCTACAAAGCGGCAATGCCGTCTTCACCAGCGCGTCGAGCCCCACGTACGCCGCCCAGGCCATCGAGCAGGGCCTGGCCGCCGGCGTGGGCGTCGAGTCGAAGGTGGTCGTGCGCAGTCATGCCGAGTTGGTGGCGGCGGTTGACGCCGATCCACTGAAAGAGGTGGCGAGAGATCCGGCAAGGCACCTGGTCGGCTTCTTGTCCGGTGAGCCTGATGCAGAGCATCGAGCGGCTCTGGTTGACTTCATCGGCGCCCAGACAGATCCCGATCAGTGCAGCATCATCGGCAATCACCTCTACCTTTGGTGCCCGCAAGGCATCCTGGACTCCTTGTTCACCAAGGTCGACTGGAACAAGCGGCTTGGCGTCACCACCACCATGCGCAACTGGAGCACCGTCACCAGGCTCGTCGATCTGACCCGTGAATGACCTGGAACCGGTAACGAGGTCACCGACATGACGTTCATGGACCGCCTCCGTGGGCTCATCATCCCCGTGGGAGTGATGCTCCTGGTGCTGATTGTCGCCGGCCTGGGGGCCTTCATCTGGACATCCACCTACGTTCACTCAGTGGCCTCTGGGGCGCAGCTCAACCGCTCCCCCGCCCGGCCAGCCGACAGCCAGGGGCGGCCACCCTCACCCACCAGCCCGGCGACCCTGGCCGCCCTGCTGACCAAGGTCCACGGGGCGGTCTGGGAGGTGGACACCTTTGACGCCAATGGCCAACCGTCGGTTGGCTCGGCCTTCGCGGTGGTGTCGAGCGCCAACCAGACCCTCCTGCTCACCTCGTATTCGGTGGTGACGGCGGCCACGTTCCAACCGGCGCCCTCGATCGATTTGCGCCAGGGCAGCGTCTCCAAGTCGGCGACCCTTCGGACCTGGGATGCAGCCAACGATCTGGCGCTGCTGGTCCTGGACGAGGGCAACCAGCCTGTCCTGGTCGGGCCCACACCAGGCACCTCCTCCCAGTTGGCTCAGCAGGTCTACGTGGTGTCGGGAGCGGGCGGCTCGAACGGGATCATCACGACGGGCAAGCTGAGCTCGGCCTCGACTGCGGCCGGAGTGGTGGACAATGCGCGCCAGGACAAGGCCGCCCGGGGGGGTCCACTGGTCGATGCCAGCGGCGCTGCCCTGGGAGTTGACTCGCTGGACTACATGCCAGCTCAGGTGGGCACGTTCTCCGGGGGGCACGTCGCTGTACCCATACAGAATGCCTGCATCGAGGTGCTGTCCTGTCCGGGTGATACCTTCCCCTCGAGTTGATCCCTCGAGCTGGCCGGATCAGCCCGTCCCCGGTGGCCCTGACCCGGTCGTGCCGGTGTTCCCCGACGGCGACGTGGTGGTGGTCGAGTCGAAGTTGGGCGTCGCCGGGTTGGGCGGCGCCGTATCGGGGGGCAACGTGGTCGTGGTGGTCGGTATGGTCGGGGGCGCCACCGCCGTCGGGGGCGGCAGGGACGGCGAGGAGGGCGCCTCACCACCAATGGACAGGGGTGTCCGGGCCGCCCCGACCTGGAGCCCTTGGAGAACGTTCACTGGCAGGCCAGGGGGCGGCGGGTTGTCGAAGTTGGCAGGCGGGATCCCGGCGAGGGATGCCGTCATGAGATCGTGCCATGCCTTGGCCGGATAGGTCCCCCCGAACACCTGCACCCCCTTGACGTTGAGCATGGGGGTGCTGTCGTTGTTGGCGTAGCCCATCCAGACGGCCGCTGACAGCTGGGGCGTGTAGCCGACGAACCAGGCGTCGTAGGGCCCATTGGCGGTTCCCGTCTTGCCGGCGGCCGGACGGCCGATCACGGCATTGGGGTTGCCGGTGCCGTGCTGGATCACACCCTGCAGGATCTGGGTCACGGTGTCGGCGACCGACGGGCTGAGGACCCGGGTCCCGCGGGGATGGGAGTTGTCGAAGACCACCGCCCCCTGACTGTCGACCGCCCGCACCACCGGCGACGGTGGTACATAGGTCCCATGGTTGGCAAAGGTGGCGTAGGCCGAAGCCATCTCCAACGAGGAGACCGGATTGGTGCCGAGGGTGTAGGACAGCCCGAAGTCACTCTCGTCGTAGGCAGTCGTCACACCGAGCCGCTTGGCCAGCTCGGCTACCGTCTTGATCCCAACCTGCTTGAGCACCTGCACGTACACGGTGTCGATCGACTGCCAAGTGGCGGTGGTCAGCGTATAATTGCTGGCCGCCCCGCCTTCGGCGTTGCGGATGACACAGACCCCACCGCAACCAGGGACGTCAAGGGTCGCGGGCCCGTAATAGTTGGCCTGGGGCGATATGCCGGCGGCCAGGGCGGCGGCCAGGGTGAACGGCTTGAACGTGGACCCGGCCAATCGCCCGGTCCCGCCACCCAGCACCACCGAGTTGGGCTGGGCCTGACAGGTCGCCTGGACGATCAGCCGGGCCGGGGGAGGCTCGGGTTGGGGACAGCCACCCAGCGCGATGTCGACCTGGGAGACGTGGTAGTCCCGTCCCCCTACAAGGGATGTGACGTAGCCGGTAGGCGGCTGGACTGACGCCGTAGCCATCTGCAGGGGCGCCTGGGTGCCGGCCAGCTGGGCGGCGATGGCCGACTCGGCGGCCGCCTGGTCCTTGGGGTCAAGGGTGGTCTGGATGCGCAGGCCGCCGTGATAGAGCTCGTTGTACCCCACGCGCTGCTCCATGTACTGGCGGACATAGTCGAGGAAATAGGGGTACTTGGTGCTCGGCTGTTGGAGCGGGTACACCAGGGTCACCGGCCCGCTGGCCGTCGAGCCGGGTTGGTCCAAGGTGAGCCGCTCGGCCAAGGCCTGTTGGTACTGGGCGTCGGTGAGGTACCGCTGAGCGTGCATCAGATCGAGGACGGTTTCGCGACGCTGCTCGGCGGCGTCCAGATTGAACAGGGGGTCGTACTGGCTGGGGGCAGGCAGGAGGCCGGCCAGCGTGGCCGCCTGTGAGGCATCCAGCTGGCTCACCGGCGTCCGGAAATACGCCTGGGAGGCGGCACCCACCCCGTAGGCCTCCTGGCCGAAGTAGACGATGGACAGGTACCGGTCCAGGATCTGCTTCTTGGTCAGCTTTTGGGAGAGCATCCTGGCCAGTACCACCTCCCGAAACTTGCGACTGAGGGTCTTGGATCCGTTGGTGTAGACCGTCTTCACATATTGCTGGGTAATGGTGGATCCGCCTTGCACTGGCGCCCCGGAGGTCAGGTCGGCCCATGCCGCCCGGAGCAGGTCTTTGGCCGAAACCGGCCCCTCAGTGAAGAAGCCCCGGTCCTCGGACGCCACCACCGCCTGCTTGACCAGGTCGGGAATCTGAAAGTCCTTCACCGGTACATTGCTGCCGCCCGACGCGCTGAGCTGACCGATGATATGGCCACCGTCGTCGTACACGACGCTGGGCGGTGTGCCGAAGTTGGACCGAACCGGCTGCGGAAGAGGCCCCGACACCGGGTAGTAGAGAAGGGTGACCAATATCGTCACGGCCACCAGGATCGGCGCACCGACAACCGCCCCGACCGCGGCCACCACCCAGCGCAGCACTCGAAACATGTGCCCTACCCTCCCGGCGCCGTGGTGGGAACAGTTGTCCCCCCGGGCACCATAGCGGTGGTGGTTGACGTGGTTGACGTGGTTGACGTGGTTGACGTGGTGGACGAGGTGGTGGTGGTACCCGTGGACGGCGCAGGTATGCAGGCGGCCACCTGGATCGCCACCGTCTGGCCAGCGGGCGCCGAGACGCCCGAAGTCGCCGGCGGGGCACTCACGGCCGCCTGCAGGGCCTGACTGCCCGGTGCCTCACAGGTCGCCGTCCAGACTGCCTGGCCCTGGGAGTCAGTGACACCCGGGTTGGGCTGAGAGATCAGCCAGCCGCCCCCGATGAGCTGGACAGTGAGACCTGCGGCGGGCTGGGGCGTCAGCCCACCGTCGGCCTGTACCTGTTGGGAGCCCAGGCGCACGACCACCTGGGTCGGCTCACCCGTCATGGGCGGATTGGGAGCGACGGCCGACTGCACGAGCGGCTTCGATAGGTCGGCCAGCTCCAGCATTGTGAAGCGGTCCACTCCGTCTGACAAGAAAAAGGTGGTGGGCGACGTCTGGGCCAGGTTCGGCGCCAGCCAGGCTCGGACCACATAACGACCGCCCAGGACGCCACCCAGGCGCCAAGCACCCCCGGCATCACTGGTCAGCATGGCCCGGGCGGCGCTGGTGCCCACCAGCCGCTCGATCTCGATGGTCGCTCCTGGCACCGGGCCGGACGGACCCTGGACCGTCCCCGAGAGACCTGCTCGGCCCGGACCGATGGTCGGCTCCCCGCTCGCGGTCAGGCCCACCGGGCCAGTGGGGGCGGTGGTAACAGTGACCGGGCTGGTCGGCGGAGGGACGGGCAAGGCCGAAGGCGTGCAGGCAGCAGTGCCGAGCACCACACCTGCCGCCAGCCCAGCCCACGCCAACGCGCTTGGTGGATGGCCCAGGGGCCCGCCGATCCGCATGGCCGCAACTGTAGGAGGGGGGCGCCCCAACCGTGCTGCGGGGGAATCCGGCATCATCAGCTCGTCCCCAGGCCCTCAGCTCAACGGTAACGGGCCCGGTCCTTTGGGTAATGAGTGCTCCGGACGAACGGCACGAGCTCGTGAGAGGACTATTTCGATGGTGATTGCGGTCCTGGCGGCCTTGGGGGCAGCTGGCACGTTCGCCACCGCATCCGTCCTCCAGCAGCGGGCAGCCCGGGAGGCACCCGAAGGCGAGTCGCTCAGCCCCAAGCTCATCTGGGACCTCCTCCACCGGCCGGCCTGGGTCGCAGGGGTAGGGGCCTCGCTGGCCGCCTTCGGCCTGCAGGCCCTGGCCCTGAGCTTTGGCACCCTGACCCTGGTGCAGCCGTTGATCGTCATGGAGATCATCTTCGGCCTGCCGGTGGCCATTCGCCTGCGCCACCGCTCCATGGGGGCACGGGAGTGGATCGGAGCAGTAGCCGTGGTGGGCGGGGTGGCTCTCTTCTTGCTGGTCGCCTCCCCCCGGGGCGGCCAACCCGACCCCTCAGCGGTCACCTGGATCATCGTGGTGGCGGCCGTGGTGGTAGTGACTGGAGCGTCCCTGGCAGCGGCCCGAGGGCCTCAGAGCGCCAAGCGGGCCAGCTGCTGGGGGTGAGCGCCGGTGCCCTCTTTGGGCTGATGTCGGCCCTACTCAGGTCCTGGACCTCCTTGTTGTCACACCATGGGATCGTGGCCGGCCTGGCCACCTGGCAGCCCTACGTCATGGGAGCGGTGGCAGCCGCTGGGTTCCTGACCGCCCAGAGCGCCTTTCAGGCCGGTCCGCTGGCCGCCTCCCTGCCCGTCATTGACACCTTGGAACCGGGAGTGGCGGTGGCCATCGCCATCGCCGCCTTTGGCGAGATCGTCAACCACACACCTGTGGCCCTGGGTCTCGAGGCGGGGGGGTGGCAGCGGTGATCACCGGGATATTCGTCCTGGACCGCTCTCCCCTGATTTTGGCCCTCCAGGCCCCCCCAGACATCGACCCGACGGATGGCCGGGTAGCTCGAGGCGACCCAACGCCGGCTTCGCGTCACCATCCGCCGCCCAACGGGGCATGAGGTAGCAGTGGCCGACACCGGCATCGTTCGCCTAGGGCGGGCCCCGTGGCGCTGGATCGAGGGCCGCCTGCACCGGGGTGGCGAGAAGCTGACCGACCAGCTGGGCGGCCTGGCCAGGCGGCGGGCCATCGTCCTGCTAGCCTGCGTGCTGGCTCTGGACAGTGCCGACAAAGGGGCAGTGGGGGCCCTGGCTCCCCAGCTGGAGGCGGCCTTCCACATCGGCAACGCCCAGATCGGGCTCCTGGTGACCGTCTCGTCCCTGATCGGGGCGCTGGCCACCCTGCCCCTGGGGGTACTGGCTGACCGGGCCCGGCGTACACGAATCCTGGTGATCGGCATATTCGTGTGGGGCGTGGCCGAGGTGGTGAGCGGTCTTTCGGTTTCCTATCTCATGTTGCTGGTGAGCCGCCTGGCCCTGGGCGCCATCACCGCCACCGCTGGCCCCACGGTCGCCTCACTCATTGGTGACCTGTTCTCGGCCCGGGAGCGCAGCCGCATCTACAGCTTCATCCTGACTGGCGAGCTGATCGGGACCGGTATTGGCGTACTGGTGGCGGGCGGCCTGGGGGCGGCCTTCAACTGGCAGGTGGGCTTCATCGCCCTCGGCATTCCCAGTGTGGGACTGGCCTGGGCCATCCGCCGTTGGTTCCCAGAGCCGGCTCGCGGCGGCCAGAGCCGCCTGATGGAGGGAGACGAGCAGATCATCTCGGTGGAGGAGATCGAGGCCCACCCCGGCGTCTACCGGCGCCTGGGCGACGACGGCAACGAGCCGGTTCGAGACGACAACGAGGTACTCGAGCGGGTCAAGGCCCAAGGTGTGCAGGCAGCCCCATCCATCGTCCTGCACGGCGATCCCACCAAGCTGGGACTGTGGCAGGCACTGCGCTGGGTCCTCAGCGTACGGACCAACATCTACCTCATAGTCGCCTCTTGCCTGGGCTATTTCTTCTTCGCCGGGTTGCGGACCTTCGCAGTGATCTTCGTCAGGGGCCAGTACCACCTGTCACAAGGAACGGCCACCCTCATGGAGCTGGCCGTCGGCCTGGCCGCCATCGCGGGAGTGCTGGTGTCCGGGCGCACCACCGACAAGCTCATTCACCGGGGGCGGATCGACGCCCGGCTGCGGGTGGGGGCGGCCGGGTACATAGCCGCCGCCGTCATCTTCGTGCCTGGCGTGGTCAACACCAACCTGGCCATCGCCTTGCCCTTGTTCCTCCTGGCCGCCTTCGCCCTGTCCGCTCCCAACCCGGCGGTGGATGCCGCCCGCCTAGACGTCGTGCCCTCGCTGATGTGGGGAAGGGCAGAGGCCATCCGCACCACCGTGCGCACGGTGCTGGAGGCCATCGCCCCGCTGTTGTTCGGCTTCGTATCCCAGGTCCTGGCCGGTGGACAGGGCGCCGGAGCGGGCTTCGGGTCGGGCGGCAACTCCAAGCACGTCCACATCTCGGCGGGGGCCACCCAGGGGTTGCACTACACCTTCTTGATCATGCTCGTGCCCCTGGCCGTGAGCGGTCTGCTGTTGCTCAGGGGCCGCCGGAGCTATCCCACCGACGTCGCCTCAGCAGGCGTCTCGGAGGAGATGACCGCCAAGATCCCCGATCCAGGGCCTACCTCCGGGCCCCCGAGCGCTCCCGAGCCGGATTGACAACGAAGGCCGGGCGCGCCCTGCCGGCGTTAGACCTGCCCGCCTGGCCGGGCCAGGCGGGCGGCACACTCCAGCAGGAGGGCGTGGACAAAGGCCTGGGGCACGTTGCCCCGTAGCTGGCGCTGGGTCACGTCGAACTCCTCGGTGAGCAGGCCGGACGGGCCACCGGCCGCTCGGTTGCGTTCGAACCAGGCGACGGCCTCGGTGGACCGGCCCTGCTGGTCGGTGGCCAGGGCCATCAGAAACCCGCACAGCAAGAACGCTCCCTCGGCATCCTCCAGGGGGCGCTGGTCCTGGCGGAACCGGTACATGTAGCCGTCCTGGGCCAGCTCGGTGCCCACCGCGGCCAGGGTGGCCCGGCTGCGGGGATCGTCGGGAGTCAGGGCCCCCCGGATGGCGGGCAGCAGCAAGGCCGCGTCCACCCGCCCGTCACCTGGAGCACGCTGCCAGCGCCCGCTCGGGTGCACACAGTCCGAGCCGACATCGGCCAGGATGGTGTCGGCCAGCCCCGTCCAGGCCGCGCCCTGGACCGCCCCGGCTGCACTGGCCATGGCCCTCAGGCCGGCCACACACATCAGCCGTGAGTGGGCCCACCGCTGGTTGTCGAGCTCCCATATTCCGGCATCCGCATCGCCCCAGCGCGCTTGGATGGCAGCCACGGTCACCTCCACCGCCCGCCAATGTTCGGTGTCGAGGTGGTCATGGTGAGCGGCGGTCGCGAACAACAAGAGGGTCTCGGCCAAGGCATCCAGCTGGAACTGCTGGTTGACCCAGTTGCCGACCTTGTCGGCGCCCCCCGGGTACCCGGTCAGGTGGGGAAGGCTGCGCTCGTCGGGGACGGGACCCCCGTCGATCCGATAGGCGGGCTTGAGCTGGGGGCCGTCGGCCAGGACTCGCTGGGCGATGAACGCCACCGCGTCATCCAGGAGAGGGTTGGGCCGGGTCACGGCCACCGCCTGGCCGGCGTAGCACTGATCGCGGATCCAGGCGTAGCGGTAGTCATAGTTGCGCCCTTGCTCGGCCCTCTCGGGCAGGGACATGGTTGCCGCCGCCACCATCCCGCCCCCCGCGCTGGTGAGGCCCCGCAGTACCGCGTAGGCGTGCCGAGCATCCCGGCGCCCCAGCGTGTCGTCGAGCTCAGGGACAGCGCCGGCCCAGGCCGCCTCGGTGGCCTCCCAAGCCGCGCCGGCATCCACCGGCGCGCCAGCCAGAGTGGCTCTACGCGATGAAGCGTGGGGTGCGGTGAGGGACCTGGGTCACCCATAGATCCCACACTTGGGCCAAGGACCCCGCCATTCTTGTGGCTTGGCAACTACAAGAAGAGGAGGTCCTTGGTGATGATGAACCGTAGTCAAGGCGCCACCACACTGCTCGGCATGCCCGGGTTCGTGGTTGGCGCCCAGGTCGAGGTGGATGGAGAGTGGTGGCTCAACGTGGAGACCACGGCCGAGGTGGTCGGCTGTTTGACCTGTGGGACCAGGGCGGTGGGCCATGGTCGGCGCAAGGTCAAGGTCAGGGATCTGCCCATGGCCGGGCGCCCGGTGGTGTTGGTGTGGGCCAAGCGCATCTGGCGCTGTGAGGACCCCGACTGCTTGACCACCACCTGGAGCGAGACCTCCCCGGCCATCGGCGCCCGGGCAGCGCTCACCGAGCGGGCCAGGGCCGAGATCTGTAGGCGCGTCGGCGAGGACGGGGACTCGGTGGCCCAGGTGGCTCGGGACTTCGCCGTGGGCTGGTACACCGCCATGGCCGCCGTCAAGGACCACGGCACCCCCCTGGTCGATGACCCGGCTCGCCTGGAGGCCACCAAGGCCCTGGGCCTGGATGAGACCAAGTTCCTCTCCGCTACCCGCACCCACCACACCAAGTACGTAACTGGCTTCGTCGACCTGCACCAGGTTCTGCTGCTCGACATAGTGGCAGGTAGATCGGCCAAGGCGGTGGATGACTGGCTGGGACGGCGTCCCCAGGAGTGGTTGGCGGCCATCTCGGTGGCCGCCCTTGATCCCTACCGGGGCTACGCCAATGGGCTGCTCGCCCACCTGGGCCACGCCACCGTGGTGGTGGACCACTTTCACGCCGTACGACTGGCCAACCAGGCCATCGATGACGTCCGCTGTCGGATTCAGAACCAGACCACCGGGCATCGAGGCAGGCGGGGAGACCCCCTCTATGCCATCCGTCGCTTGGCCCTGATGGGCGCCGAGCGGCTCTCCGAGCGGGGCTGGGGGCGCTTGCTGGCCGGCCTGGCGGCCGGCGACACCGAGGGAGAGATGGGTGCTGCCATCTTGGCCAAAGAGCTGCTGCGAGAGGTCTACGCAGCCGATGGCCCCGACCAGGCTGGGGGGCGCCTGGAGGTGTTCCACGCCCACTGCGCCCAGGCCGAGGTGCCCGAGCTCACCCGGCTGGCCAGGACAATCAAGGCCTGGCGCGACGAGGTACTCGCCTACCACACCACTCACCTCTCGAATGGGCCCACGGAGGCCGTGATTATCATTAGCTACCCTCTCGGGCGTCACCGACGTCACCCACGAGGCCGTGGAGTAGCTCGGTTGGCCTGTCGGGGACACATTCCCTGGAGCGCGTGACTGACACACCCCGTGGATACCCTTCACC
>JAABUZ0100007383.1_pt1 | contig 13260 bp, 7 predicted proteins | sample 5562091 | NCBI WGS metagenome assembly JAABUZ01 (sample SAMN12813069, study PRJNA571459) | rock metagenome | isolation source: Antarctica rocks | place: Antarctica: Victoria Land, Linnaeus Terrace sud | collected 2015-12-21 | reverse complement strand
CGCGGCCCAGCAGCTCGACCTGCCCCAGCACCTCGATCAGGGCGGTGTTCTTGAGCATGCTGATGAACTCGTTGCCCGTCGGCGGGATCACGACCCGCATCGCCTGCGGCAGCACGATCCGCCGCAGCACGAGCCCACGGCTCATCCCGAGCGCCTCGGCCGCCTCGGTCTGCCCCGCGTCGACCGACAGCAGCCCGGCGCGGACCACCTCGGCCATGTAGGCCGCCTCGTTCAGCGAGAGCGCGAGGGTGCCGGCGACGAAGACGGTCAGCACGTCGGTGGTGCGGCCTTGGTAGACCGGGCCGAGTGAGATGGTCGAGCCGAGCACCTGGGGCGCCCCGTTAAACCAGAACAGGACCTGAACGATCAGGGGCGTGCCCCGGAAGAACCAGATGTAGCCCCAGCTGACCGACGACAGCACCGGGTTCTTGGACAGCCGCATCGTCGCCAGCACGGTGCCGAGGACGATGCCGATCACCTGGCTGAGGACGGCCAGCTCGATCGTGGTGAGCAGCCCCTGCAGGATCGAGCCCTGGAACAGGTGGCCGGTGATACTGCCGTAGTTGATGTTGTCGAGTGTGCCGAGCCGGATCAGGAGCAGGACGAGGACCAGCGCCACGACGGCGCCCGACACCACCCTCCAGGGGTGCCGAAGTGGGACGACCTCCTGGCCGGGACCGGCGGCCTTGGTGGCCGTTGCGGTCGCCACGTCACGAACCAGCGTTGACAGTGATCGTCTTCAGCGCGCCCTGGCTGATGTCGTACTTGCTCAGGATCTGCCCGTAGGTGCCGTCGGCGACGAGCTCCTGCAGTGCCTGCTTCACCGCGTCGCGCAGCCCGGTCAGGTCCTTGCTCACGGCCGCGCCGTACGGCGCGCTCTCGTACTGGGTGCCGACGACCTCGAAGTCGTTGCCGCCGCCCGAGGTCTTGGCGGTGTAGGCGGCGACGGGGAAGTCATTCATGTCGGCGACGGCCCGCCCGGTCTTGACCTGGAGGCGAGCGGTTGCGTCGTCGGGCAGCTGGGTGACGTTGATGCTGCCGCCGCCTGGGCACTTGGCTCCTGCGGCGATCTTGACCTGGACGGTGCCGGACTCCATGGCGACCTTCTTGCCGCACAAGTCCTCGAGCTTGCTGATGTGCTCGGGGTTGCCCTTCTTCACCAGGATCGAGGTGCCGGCGCTGAAGTAGTCGACGAAGTCGACTTTCTGCTGGCGCGCCTTGTTGTCGGTGAACGATGAGAACGCCATGTCATAGCGGCCGGCCGTGATGCCGGTGATGATGCTGTCGAACTTGGCGTTGTCGAAGTGCACGGTCACGCCGATCTTCTTGCCGACCGCGTTGGCCAGATCGATGTCGAAGCCCTGCAGCGTCTTGCCGTCGGCCGCCGTGAACTCGTTCGGCGGGTAGGTGCCGTCGGTGGCCGCCCGCACGGTCTTCGACGACTGGATGCTCTTGGGCAGCATCGCAAACAGGGCACCACCACCCGAGGCGCTGCCTCCAGCGCTCGCGCTCGGTGACGAGCTGCTTCCGCTGCTGCTACTGCTACTGCTACTGCTACTGCTACTGCTACTGCTACCGCCGCAAGCCGCGAGCGTCAGGCCGAGGGCCAAGACGGCGGCTGCGGCTGCTGGGGCGGTGGACCGTGAAGTGGAGGAGGTGAAGCGCACGCTGGTCTCCAGGGGTCAGGCGGCTCGGACAGTGGCGGCGCGGCGCTGCGTCGGCTCTCGAGCGCCAGCATGCCATGGGTGAGCCCTGTGTGGTCACCCAGCGCAGCCGTGCCGCCGAAAGATCCCGCCACCGCCCCGCCCCGGAGGCGCAGGCTCTGACCCGCTACCCCGCCGGATCCGGCTGCTGCACCTCGAACCCTGTCGTCACGGCCCGCGAAACGATGGCGATCAAGGCGTCCTTGCTGACCGGCTTGGCCAGGTAGGCATCCATACCTTCCGCCAGGCAGCGCTCGCGGTCCTCCCGGCGGGCACCCGCGGTCATCGCAATGATCGGAGTGTGGCGGTCGGCCCCCTCGTGGGCACGGATCGCGGCGGTGGCCTCGTAGCCGTTCATCTCCGGCATCTGACAGTCCATCAGGATGGCCTTGTAGTTCCGGCTGGCAACGGCCTCGACCGCGGCGACGCCGTTGTGCACGCTGTCGACGACGAAGCCCGCTCCGGCCAGCATGGCCAGGGCGACCTTCTGGTTGATCGGGTTGTCCTCGGCCAACAGCAGTCGGTCGCGCACCGGTTCGCCGTCGGAGCGAGGCTCGGGGACGGCCGGGTCAGCGTGGTCGCGAGACACCCGCTCCTGCAGGCCCAGCGCCGTCCGCAGGCACTCCTGGAGCTGCTCGGGGTGGACCGGCTTCGACGCGATGGCTCCGACGCCGGCTTCAGCCGCCAGCTCGGCGTCCTGGCCCAGGCCGGTGAGCAGCACGATCCGGGTTGCCAGGGCTGGGTCAGCGAGGATCGCATCCCGGAGCTGCAGCCCGTCCATCTCAGGCATCGAGCGGTCGATGAGGGTCACGGCGACGGGCCGAGCCTGGTCGGACGCCGTCCGCAGGGCTGCCAGGGCGGCGGGGCCGGATTCCGCTGTCACGACCTGCAGCCCCCAGCTGGTCAGGTAGTGGGTCAGCACGCTGCGCTGCGTCGCGTTGTCGTCGACAACTAACGCTTTAACGCCGGCGAGACCGGCATCGGGGGACAATGAGTCGTCGGCCCGCTGTCCCGCTGCGGCGTGCACGCTGACCGTGAACCAGAAGGTGCTGCCGATGTCCGGCTGGCTGGCCACCCCGCAACTGCCGCCCATGAGCGCGACGAGCTGTCCGCTGATGGCAAGGCCGAGACCGGTGCCCCCGTACTTGCGGGAGTTGGAGCTGTCGGCCTGGACGAAGGGCTCGAAGATGCTGGCGAGCTTGCCGGGGGCGATGCCGTCGCCGGTGTCGCAGATCTCGAAGCGAACGACCGTCTCCCCACCCGCCTGGTCGGGTGCCTGGGCCGTGACGCGGATGATGATCTCCCCGGTCTGGGTGAACTTGACGGCGTTGCCGATCAAGTTGGTCAGTACCTGGCGGATTCGTCCGGGGTCGCCGCCGATCACCGCGGGGACCGAGCTGCCCACCACGGCCACGAGCTCCAGGCCCTTCGCCTGGGCCGACCCGGCGAGCAGGTCGACGACGTCAGAGATGATGGTGCGCAGGTTGAAGTCGACGTCCTCGATGTCGAGCATCCCGGCCTCGACCTTGGAGAAGTCGAGGATGTCGTTGATGATCGTCAGCAGCGCCTCGCTGGAGTTGCGCACCGTCTGGGCGTATTCACGCTGCCGGGCGCTGAGCTCGGTCTCGAGCAGCAGGTCGGTCATCCCGATGACGCCGTTCATGGGCGTGCGGATCTCGTGGCTCATGTTGGCGAGGAAGTCCGACTTCATCTGCGAGGCCTCGGTCGCCTCGTCGCGCGCGAACGACAGCGCTGCCTCCGCGCCCGCCTCTGCCGTCACATCCGCGAGCGTGCCGACCCAGCCGGCGACGCTGCCGCCCGTGCCCGGGACGGGCTTCGAGGTGACCTGAAAGATCCTCGTCGCCGAGCCCGGGAGCCGGATCTCGAACCGGTGGCAGCGCTCGGCCCGGTAGAGCGGACCGTCGGCCAGCTCGTCGATGAGGCCGGCGCGCAGCTCGGAGGAGACGATCGCGTCCCACTCCTGTCCGATGGCCTCGTCGGCCGGGATGCCGGTGATCTCGCTCCACCGCGGGTTGGTGTAGAGGTACCTGTTGGCGGCGTCGGTCTGGAAGATGCCGATGGGGGCGGCGTCGGTCAGCAGGCGAAGCTGGTCGGCCGAGGTCTGGACCTCCCGCGCCTGAGTGGCGAGCGATTCGGCCTTGGCGTGCAGGTTGACGAAGACCGAAACCTTGGCACGCAGCTCGTCGGGCGGGACGGGGGCGAAGATGAAGTCGACCGCGCCCTCGACATAGCGGTCGACCTGCGCGATCTCGTCACTGGCGAAAGCGGTGATGAAGATGATGGGGGTCATCTCGGACTGCCGCCGCTGCCGGATCAGGGCGGCGGTCTCGAACCCGTCCATCACCGGCATGCAGACGTCGAGCAGGATCACGGCGAAGTCCTGCACCAGCAGGCACCGCAGGGCGGCCTGGCCGGAGTCGGCCTCGACGATGGGGTACCCGAGCTGCGTCAGGACCGCACTGATGGCGGTCCGCTTGGCGGCGTTGTCGTCGACCAGCAGGATGGCCGATGACGCATTCGGCGTCGCGCCGGCCGCCGCGGTCAGCGCCGGCAGGTTGCCCACGACGGTCACGCCGCGCCGTGGGCGCCGGCCGGGAGCCACGGAGTGAGAGCCGCCAACAGCTCCTCGGTGTCGACCGGCTTGGGGATGTAGTCGTTGGCCCCGGCTTCGAGGCAGCGCTCACGCTCGCCGGCCATCACCTTGCCTGTCACGGCGACGATGGGAATAGCGTCGATCCCGGCGCAGGTCCTGATGGCGCGGATGGTCGTGTACCCGTCCATGGCAGGCATCATGATGTCCATCAGCACGATGTCGATCTCGGGCATCTGCTGGAGGATGGCGATGGCGTCAGGTCCGCTCTCGGCAACCGTGACGTCCGCATGGCCCCGCTCGAGCAGGGCTGTCAGGGCGAAGATGTTGCGGAAGTCGTCGTCGACCACGAGCACTTTGGCACCAGCCAGGGCGCCCTCATCGAGGTGGTCTTTCGCCCGCCGGCCGGGACGCATGGCCGGATGCCCAGCCACCCAGTCCTGGCCGGAGGCGAGCAAGCCAGAACGCGGGGCAGGCAGAACCGACGGGACGAGGGCCGAGACCGGGGCCGAGTGGCCGCTCAGAGGCTGGCCCGTCGGAAGGTAGACGGTGAACGTGCTGCCCTCGCCCACCACGCTGGTGACCGTCACCTCACCGCCGAGCAGCCCCGCGAGCTCGCGGCAGATCGACAGGCCGAGCCCTGTGCCGCCGTAGAGCCGCGCGGTGCTGCCGTCGCCCTGGGCGAAGGCCTCGAAGATCCGCTCACACTGACCGTCGCCGATGCCGATGCCGGTGTCCCGGACGGCGAAGGCGATGACCGACGGCGCCGCGGCGAGCACCTTGCTGCCGGCCGACCAGCCGGCGTCAGCCATGCTGATCAGCACGTCGACCCGGCCGCGGTCGGTGAACTTGAACGCGTTCGACAGCAGGTTCTTGAGGATCTGGTGCAGGCGCTGCGGGTCGGTGACGAACTCCGGCGGCACCTCAGGGGCTACGTCGATGGAGAAGTCGAGGCCCTTTCCGTGAGCGACCCGCTCGAACTCACGCAGCAGGGTGCTCTGGAGCTGAGCTACGGCCACGTCGGTCGGCTCCACGGTCACGGTGCCCGACTCGACCTTCGCGAGCTCGAGGATGCTGTTGAGCAGCGCCAGCAGGTCGTGGCCCGACGCGCGGATCACGCTGGCGTACTCGACCTGGGTGTCGGTCATGTTGTGCTCGGGGTTGTCCTCGAGCTGCTGGGCGAGGATCAGCAGGCTGTTCAGCGGGGTCCGCAGCTCGTGCGACATGTTGGCGATGAACTCGGACTTGTACTTCGACGACAGCGTGAGCTGCCCGGCCTTCTCCTCGACCAGGCGCTTGGACTGCTCGACCTCCTGGTTCTTCTGCTCGGCTTCGATGTTCTGCGCCGCGAGCAGGGTGGCCTGCCGGCCCAGGTCCTCGTTCGACGCGCGCAGCTCCTCCTGCTGCGAGCGCAGCTCCAGCGCGAGGGACTGGGACTGGGCGAGCAGGTTCTCGGTCACCGTGTTGGCGTCGATCGTGTTGAGGACCAGCCCGATGCTCTCGGGCAGCTGGTCGAGGAACGCCTGGTGGGTGGCGCTGAAGGGGGAGAACGACGCCAGCTCGACCACGGCGCGCACGGATCCCTCGAACAGCACGGGCAGCACGATGATGGTCAGCGGGGGCGCGGCGCCGAGTCCTGAGTTGATGCGGACGTAGTCTCCCGGCACCTCGGTCAGCAGGATGCGCTTCTTCTCCCGGGCGCACTGCCCTACCAGGCCTTCGCCGAGCCGGTAGGAGGTCGACAGGTGCCGGCGTTCCTCGAAGCCGTAGCCGGCCTGCAGCTGCAGGACGGGCTCGCCGTCGGCCGCGGTGGTCATCGAGTAGAAGACCCCGTGCTGTGCCGAGACGAGCGGCGCCAGCTCGGACAGGATCATGCTCGACACCGCCGCCAGGTCTCGCTGGCCCTGCAGCATCCGCGTGAAGCGCTCCCGATTGGTCTTCAGCCAGTCCTGCTCGATGTTCTCCCGCGTGGTCTCGCGCAGGTTGCGAATCATCTCGTTGAGCTTGTCCTTGAGGATCGCGACCTCGCCGCTGGCCTCCACCCGGACCTGCCGGGTGAGGTCGCCCTCGGTGACAGCGGTGGCGACCTCGGCGATGGCCCGGACCTGGTTGGTCAGGTTGGCCGCGAGCTGGTTGACGTTGTCGGTCAGGTCCTTCCAGACGCCGCCGACCTCCTTGGACTGCGCCTGCCCGCCGAGCCTGCCCTCGACCCCAACCTCGCGGGCCACGCGGGTCACCTCGCCGGCGAAGGCGTTCAGCTGGTCGACCATCGCGTTGACCGTGTTCTTCAGCTCGAGGAACTCGCCCTTGACGTCGATCGAGATCTTCTTGCTCAGGTCGCCATTGGCCACGGCGGTAGTGACCTCGGCGATGTTGCGAACCTGGCCGGTCAGGTTGCCGGCCATCAGGTTGACGTTGTCGGTGAGGTCCTTCCAGACACCGCCGACCTCGATGGTGACGGCGGCGGCCTGCCCGAGCTTGCCCTCGGTACCGACCTCGCGCGCCACCCGCGTGACCTCGGAGGCGAAACCGTTGAGCTGGTCAACCATCGCATTGATCGTGTTCTTGAGGTCCAGCATCTCGCCTCGGACGTCGGCCGAGACCTTCTTGCTGAGGTCGCCGTCGGCAACCGCACCGATGACCCGCTGCATCTCGCTGGTCGGCCGCACCAGCGCCTCGATCAGGCTGTTGACCGACTCGACGCTGCCCGACCAGCTCTGCGTCCACCCGCCCAGCACGACCCGCTGCGAGAGCTCGCCCTGCGTGCCGACCACCCGGCTGACCCGAGCGAGTTCCGCCTCGAGCGCCTGGTTGGCGATGATGATGTCGTTCAGCGAGTCGGCGACCTTGCCGGCCACCCCGGTCCACTCCAGCGGCATGCGGACAGCGAAGTCACCGCTCTTCACCTGCGCGAGGGCGCCGAGCAGCACCTTTGCGTCCAGCACGTCCGTCGCCGTAGCCGGACCCGACATGAGGGCCTCCCATAGTTCTCGCTTGCGGCACCCCGGGGCGGGGTGGTCTCAGTAGGCGATTCGGCACACAAGCCGCGGAACCTGAGGCCGCCTGCGGGGTCAGGTGAGCGGCGTCAGCCGCGGCGGCTGAGCTGCTGTACGTACCGCCACACTGGGGGGTCGGGTGCCAGCTCGCCCTCCTGCCGAGCCGAACCTCACCCGGATGCTCGCCGAGCTCTACCACGCCGCAGCCGGGGACGGTCCTCGACGGCATGGAGGGGCATCGAGCTGGTCGGTGCCAAGCGGGCCCCGACCGCAGCTGAGAAGGATGTGACGGACGAGTCGGCCTGTACGCCGGGTTCTGTTCCGCGGCAGCCTCACGGCCACCGCGGCGACGGCCATCTGTCTACGACTGCCGTTGCCGACAGCCTCTAGCGGTCTACCCGCAGGCTCGGGCGGGCCGCCCTCGGACGCCTGCGCAGGCAGGCCCGGCGAACCGGTCCTGCCCTCTTGACCTAGCTCCGGGTGGGGTTTACCGAGCCGCCCGGGTCACCCCGGGCGCTGGTGCGCTCTTACCGCACCGTTTCACCCTTACCCCGCCGGCCGGAGCCGGACGGGGCGGTCTGCTTTCTGTGGCACTGTCCCGCGGGTCACCCCGGGTGGGCGTTACCCACCACCTTGCCCTGTGGAGCCCGGACGTTCCTCGGCACATCTCCTTTCGGAACTGTGACGCGGCCGTCCGACCGGCTCGTCCGCCAACGGCGAGCGTACGCCGCAAGCCGCCGCGGCCGCTCGGCCCGCCGGCCGGGTCGACCTCACGCGACGACAAACCGCACGGAGCGGGTCGCCACGTCGGCCACCGACAACCGGGCGCGGACCGGCTGGCCGAGCACGAGCCCCGACCCGTCGCACCGCGCCCGGACCGGAGGCTGGCGCAGCTGCAGCGTCCCGGTCTTGTCCTTCGCATCCACCACGACGGCGTCGAACATCTCGCCCTCGCGCCCGGCGAGCAGCAACGCCTCGACGGTGTCAACGACCGCCCGCTCGACCCCGTGCGCACGCGCGTCGGCCGTCGCCATCTGCTCGGGAAGGGCGGCGAGCCCGATGTGCACCCAGTCCGGCACCGGCTCCCCCGCGCACACCGCCACGCAAACCGCCAGACCGTACCTGTCGACCAGGCGCCGCAGCGGGGCCGTGACGTGCGCGTACGGTCCACCGATCGCCGCGTGCACGGGCACTGGGTCGGGTGCCGTCCCCTCGAAAACCTCGTAGCCCGCGCCCCGGAACAGCGACGCCGCCTGAGTGAGGATGGCCGCGACGGCACCGCTCTCCGGAGGGTCGGAGCCGGCGGCGCCGTCCGCAGCCGCAAGGCCGCGCAGGAACTCGGCATACGGCATCTCGTCGGGCCAGGCCAGGCCCAGCGTGCGGGCCGACCGCCGGAGCCGGTCGATGCGCTCACCGTCCGGCGGTGGCATCGTTCGCAGCACCCCGACCCCGGCGTCGAGCATCAGCTGCGCGGCTGCCATACCGGTGAGCAGGGAGAGCTGCGCGTTCCAGTCCTCGAGCGGCAGCGGTCGGCGCAGCTCGAGCCGCCACGGCGCGCCCTCGTCGCCCGGCACCACCTCCTCGTCCGGCGTCTGCAGGCTGACCCCGCCCCTCGCCCGCTCGAGGGCTTGCCGCAGCCGGCCGACCTCGCACAGCAGCACCATCACCTCGGGCGCGGCCCCGGCCTCGAGGGCCTGCTGCATCGCGGGGTAGTCGAGCTGGGCACGGCTACTCACGCGGGCGCGCCGAACCGTCGCTTCCGACGCTTCGCCGGTCACATCGATCGCGAACTCCCATACCAGGGCCGCCCGGTCCTGACCCGGCAGGAGCGATGCCCACCCCTGGCTCATCGCCGGTGGGTGCAGCGGGACGAGCCCACCCGGCAGGTACACCGTCTCCCCGCGGCGGTGGGCCTCCGCATCGACGGAACCACCCGGGTGCACGGCGGACGGCACATCGGCGATGGCGTACCAGAGCCGGTAGCCCTCCCCCTCGCGGACGACGGACATGGCCTGGTCGAGGTCGGTTGCGCCCGGTGGGTCGAGCGTGACGAGCTCGAGATCGGTCGCGTCCGGCAGTCCGCCGAGGTCAGGCGCGGCGGCGGCTTCGTCAAGAACCGCAGCCGGGAAGTCGCCGAGCAGCTCGAACTCAGCGCGCACCGAGTCGAAGGCCCCGCGCACGTCTTTTGCTTGGGGGCCGGCGCCCGCAGCCAGATGGATGCGGCGACTCGGCATGGCACGCTCCTGTGGTGTGGGTGGTGGTTGGTATGGGCGGCCTGCTCGCCGTCGTCACCGGACTCCTTCCCCTCGCCGAGGCTCGTGACGTCACCGTTCGGCTGGCACCGGTGCTGGGATTCCTGGCCGCGGTCACCGTCCTCGCCGAGCTTGCGGACGCGGCAGACGTGTTCGAGGTCGCGGCCGTTCGGGCAGCCCGCCTCGCCCGCGGCAGCGTCCCCGTGCTCTATGCGCTCGTGGTCGCGCTAGGCACCCTCACCACGGTGCTGCTGAGCCTCGACACGACGGCGGTGCTGCTGACTCCGGTCGTGCTGGCACTGGCGCTGCGGCTGGGGCTGCGACCGCTCCCGTTTGCCATCACGGCCGTCTGGCTGGCCAACACGACGAGCCTGCTGCTGCCGGTGTCGAACCTGTCGAACCTGCTCGCGCAGGGGCGCCTCGGGCTCTCGGCGACCGCCTACGCCGCACGGATGATGCTGCCCGCGCTAGCCGCTCTGGTGACGACCGTGCTCGTGCTCGTCGTCCGCTTCCACCGCGACCTCTCCGGGCGGTACGAGGTGCCGCTGGTGACGCGCCCCCGGGACGACGTGCTGTTCGCCGCAGCCGCGCTCGCGTGCCTGCTGTTCGGACCGTTGGTGCTGCTCGGGGTCGCGCCCTGGCTGGCGGCGACCCCACTCGCGGCCGCGCTCGCCCTGGCCTTCGCGGTGCGACGGCGGACCGACCTGCGACCAGGTCTCGTTCCGTGGCGGCTTCTGGTGCTCACCGAGGGGCTGTTCCTCATCGTGTCGGCGGCAGGCCGGCATGGTCTGGACCACCTGTTGGCGCGGCTCGTCGGCAGTGGCGGGAACGGGCGGGTCGCCGCCGTCGCTGCGGCCGGCGCCAACCTCGTCAACAACCTGCCCGCCTACCTCGCGCTCGAGCGCACGGTCCCTCGCGGCGACCTGCTGGGCTTGCTGGCCGGCATCAACATCGGGCCGCTGGTGCTCATCTGGGGCTCGCTCGCCACGCTGCTCTGGCGGGAGCGCTGCCGTGCCCGGGGCGTGCACGTCAGCGTCGCGTCGTTCGGGCTCCTGGGCATCGTCGGGATGCCGATCGTGCTCGCGGCCACCGTTCTCGCTCTGTCCTGACGCCCGGTCGAGATCGCCGAGGTGCCGGGTGTCCCGCCACGGATGGGCTACCCCGGACCGGTCTACCCCGGGGGATGGGCCGCGAGGTGGCTGACCGCGGCGCGAAAGTTGTCGTCGCTGCACGCATCGAGCAGGGCTCGCTCGCTCGTGGGTGAGATCGGAGCCCGCGGCGGCGCAGGAGCGTACGCCGTGTGCCGATGTCGCCGACCCGGCCCAGGTCGAGGGCGTCGCCCACACCGCGGCGTCGGCCTTCCCGACGACGACCAGGACCGCGACAGCTCGCAGACCCTGGATGTCGGTACGGAACCCGGCCGGTCAGCCGCCGCCGGACGCACGCGTCTGATCGCTACCCGAGCCGGCGAAGCCGTGCCGCCAGGGCGAGCAGCACCCCACCGACGATCAGGGCGTAGACGCCGAGGACGACGGCAAGGGCCAACACCCCGGTCGCCGGTCTGGCGATGACGACGAGCCCCGCAATGATCGAGACGATGCCGGCGATGGCGAGTAGCGCCTCGCCGCGGATCTGCTTGCGCAGGCGGATGGCGGCCGCCACCTCGGCGACGCCGGACATGACGGCCCACCCTCCGGCCAGCAGGGCGAGCGCGAGCACGGTGATGCCGGGCCAGGCCAGCGCGAGGATCCCGAACAGGATCGACACCACGCGCAGGGCCAGCACCTTCCAGGTGCGCCGGGGGTCGATACCGACACCGCCCGGCCCATCGCCGGTGACCATGCGTGACACCATCTGCGGATTTCCTCCCGCCGTGGGTCCGTCCACGCAGGTGCAGGCCTACCCGGTGACGGGCGCTTCGTGTTCCCCAGTTCTGGTCGAGGCTTCCCCTGGCGCCGTCGCGCTCAGCTCCGGTACCCGCGCGGTGCGCGGCGTCATCCCGACCGCCAACCCAGCGGCCAGCCCGCACGCGAGCACCAGGGCCCAGCGCACGTGGTCGAAAGCCCCATGCACCGCGGCGTACCCGACCGGCGCGCCGAGCAGGGCGACCAGGATGCTGACCCCGAGCACCGTGCCGACCTGCCGGCTCATGTTGACGATGGCGCTGCCGGTTGCGGCACGTGCGGGCGGCAGGTCGACTGTGGCCGCCGACAGGATGGTCGGCAGTGCCAGGCCCACCCCGGCACCGCCTACGAGGGAGCAGGGCAGCAGTTGGGTCATGTACGCCGGGTCACGTCCGAGGAGCAGCACGCTGAGCGCGAGCCCGCCGCCCAGCAGCAGGCACCCCGCGGCGGCGATCCGACCCACGGGGACGCGGTGGGCGACGCTCTGCGCGGCGGCGGCGAACAGCGGCACCATCAAAGGCCCGGGTGCGACGCCGAGCCCGGTCCGGAGGGCGCTATATCGCCATACCTGCTGCATCCACAGGATGTTCACGAGCAGGTTGCCGGCGAACGCGACGCCGAAGGCCACGGCGGTCGCGTTCGACCAGGCGAAGCTTCGCACCTTGAGCAGTACGGGCTCGACGACCGGGGCCCGGTGGTGCAGCGAACGGCGCCAGAACAGGGTCATCGCGGCGACGGCGCCGGCGAGCACCCCGATGGTGCGGGCGCTCACCCAGCCCCACGACGGCGCCTCGACCAGGGCGAGCGCGACCGCCCCGATCGAGCAGGCCAGCAGGGTGGCTCCGAGCAGGTCGGGGACAGGCCCCGGGTGCGGATCCCGTGACTCCGGGACCACCCTGGCGGCCAAGCCCAGCGCCAGCACCCCGATGGGGATGTTGACCAAAAAGACCCAGCGCCACGAGGCCGCCACGAGCACGCCGCCGACGACCGGGCCGGCCGCGGCAGCCAGCGCGCCGGTGGCAGCCCAGACCCGGACGGCGCGGGCACGGCGGTCGGCGGGCATCGCATGCAGCAACAATCCGAGGCTCGTGGGAGTGAGCAGGGCAGCGCCGGCGGCCTGTAGCGTGCGGAAGACCACGAGGGCCCACAGGCCGGGAGCCGCGGCGCACGCGGCGCTGGCGAGCGTGAAAACGGCGAGGCCGGCGAGGAAGCCGGCCTTGCGTCCGTACCTGTCGGCCAACCGGCCCAGGGGCACGAGCAGGGCCGCGTAGACGATGGCGTAGGCGTTTAGGATCCAGCTCAGGTCCGACAGCGAGGCGCCGCTGAAGTCCTGCCCGATCGCGTGGAACGCGACGTTGACGATGAACAGGTCGAGGCTGGCCATGAAGGCGGCCAGCGATAGCACGGCGAGTACTGCCGCCGGCGAGGCCACCCTTCGTTCGGGCCCGCCGCGGGATGCCGAGGGCGGCATCGTTCTCCTCCTCAACGGTTGCTCCGCTCTCGGCGGAGCTCGCCGAGCGAGTAGCGGTGGACCGGGCCTCGCCGCACACGAGCGTGGCCCTCTGGGCACTTGCAAGACCCACAGCTGGGGGTTTGTGCGCGCCTTCGATCGGTCGCACACAAGCCCCGATCCCAGCGCCCCGATGAGCCCGGTGAGCCCGGTGAGGGCGAGTTTGGGTGCGAGTGCGCGGGGGGGCCGTACGAGGCGCTACCGGCGGGCGGTCAGGGCTTCGATCTCGTGCCTGGACTCGAGCGTCGGCGCTGCGGCGATCGCCTGCCGGACGGCGCGACGGT
>JAABUZ0100007379.1_pt1 | contig 13271 bp, 13 predicted proteins | sample 5562091 | NCBI WGS metagenome assembly JAABUZ01 (sample SAMN12813069, study PRJNA571459) | rock metagenome | isolation source: Antarctica rocks | place: Antarctica: Victoria Land, Linnaeus Terrace sud | collected 2015-12-21 | reverse complement strand
CTCTCGACTGGATCGAGGATCCTGAACTGCGCCGTTCGACCGGCCAGGAGTTGAACAAGGGAGAGGGCGCAACAGCCTCGCACGCGCGGTCTTTATCTACCGCCTGGGCGAAATCCGAGACCGCACCTACGAGAACCAGCAGCACCGCGCCTCCGGCCTGAACCTGGTCGTGACCGCCATCATCCTGTGGAACACTCGCTACCTGGAGCAGGCCGTCGCCAAGCTGCGGCAAGTCGAAGTTGTCCCCGATCACCTGCTGGCTCATCTGTCGCCACTCGGCTGGGAGCATGTGAACCTGACGGGGGACTACGTCTGGGGCGCCGCGCACGGAATATCGGAAAACACTGACGGATTGCGGCCACTCAGGGCAACGCCAGAGCCCATGCGCAAGGCCGCCTGATGTTCCGGCTTTGTCCGCTTATCTGTAGATTCCGGACGTTTCGTGCGTTCTGGCCATCGGGCAGAAACTGTCCATCGATTTGCCGATGAACCATTGCCGATGTTTTGCTGCAGATCTCGCGCGGTGACGTCGTTGAAGATAGTGTAGCCCCAGACGTGCTCGAGCGCACTCTCCTTGCTGATGCCGCGGCCGGGTTTGCCGATGATGATGGCGAGTTCGGCCTCGTAGTCGAGCTGCTGCGTCAGCTCCGCGAAGGCGTGCACCTCCGCCTTGTCGGCCACAACGGCCGACGCCGGCTTGGTGAAGATCACCGGGAATTCCGGCGACAACTCGCCTTTCGCGGCCGAGGTGTCGTAGCCGGATTGGGCGAATTCCTTAGCATGCTCGTGGTAGTTCTTGCCGACGCAGAACACGTTTCGACGCGGCTGCGGGATCGGGGCGTGGACGGCGTGGCCCTCGAGCGCGGTCCAGTCGGACGGGGCCGGAAGGGGCTCGCCGGCGGCGATGAAGTCGACGAGATCGCCCGAAAATCCCGGCTTGGCCGCCGATACGGTGCAGAAATGCGTGCCATCGGGCGAGACGATCACCGGCTGAGCGCGTCCGTCCAACTCTATCGTCGCAAAACGCATCGGCGCCTTCCCCCATTTCGGTGTATTGGATTCTTGGCGAAGTTCTGCGACGCAACCTTCTGGACGTCCAGTGAAACATGTTCGTTCCTACTCTGGAGTTGCTCGAATGATTCGAACCGCTGCTCTGATCGTGCTCATGGGGTTGGCCACTCTCGCGACCGCTCACGCCGACGCGGCGCGGCACAGCGAGACCGTCGACTACACCGATGTACGCGGCGGCAAGGTGGCGCTCGAGACGATCGTCGAGGGCAGCGGACCGGCGGTCGTCATGCTGCCCTCTAGCGGGCGAGATGGCGGCGCGCATTACGATGTCGTTGCCGCACGCCTCGCCTCGGCTGGCTACACCGTGCTGCGCCCGCAGCCGCGCGGCATGATGGGATCGACGGGGCCGATGGAGGGCGTCAGCCTGCATCTCCTCGGGGACGATGTGACAACGGTCATCCAGCGTCTCGGCGGCGGCCGGGCTGTCATCGTGGGGCATGCCTTCGGGCACTTCGTCGCGCGCATGGTCGCCGTGGATCATCCCGAACTCGTCCGCGGCGTGGTCCTCGCCGCCGCCGCGGCATCGCACTGGGCGCCGGAGATCGCCGCAACGCCGTTACGAGCTGGCAATTTGTCGCTGCCCGACTCCGAGCGTCTCGCCGCACTGCGGCTCGGCTTCTTCGCGCCGGGACACGACCCGGCGCCCTGGTTGCAAGGCTGGTGGCCGGCAGCGCAGACGATGGAGACCAACAGCCGCGAGAAAGCCGGCGTTCAGCAATCCGAGTGGTGGTCGGCCGGCACCGCGCCCTTGCTCGAATTGATCCCGGCCACCGACCCGTTCAAGCCGCGCGACAAATGGGGCGAACTCGCGGCGTCTTACGGCGAGCGGGTGACGACGATCGTCATTCCGGACGCGAGCCACGCGCTGTTTCCGGAGCAGCCCGAGAAGGTGGCCGACGCGATCATCGCCTGGATCGCGACACTACGACCATGATGCGGCTCTACGTTTCGCCCCGCTCGCCGTTCGTGCGTGAGGTCCTCATCGCGATCGGCGAGCTCGGCCTCTCCGGCACGATCGAGCTCGTGCCGAGCCTGGTCCGCATGGATCAGCCGAACGAGACCATCCTGGCCACCAATCCACTCGGCAAGATCCCCGCCCTGATCCTGGATGACGGCAGTGCGGTGTGTGGAACGCTGCCGATCATCGACGAGCTGGATCGGCGCGCTGGCGGCCATTTGCTCCCGACGGCGCGCGCGGAACGAAGCTGGCACCTGCGGCACCAGGCGGTCTCGCATGGGTTGCTCGAGGTGCTGGTGTTGTGGCGGAACGAGCGAGACAAGCCGCTGGCGCAGCAGACGGCGGGGTGGCTCGCCAATTTCGAGGTCAAGACGACCAACACACTCGATGCGCTCGAGCGATCCATCCCCGAGCTGGCCGATACTGAATTCGGTTTGGCGCATGTCTCGCTCGCGGCGCTCGTGTTCTATCTCGACTTTCGTTTTGCGGCACTCGACTGGCGGGCGCGGCGTCCCCTACTGGCCGAATGGGCGGCCGAAGCAGAGGAACGCGCGTCGGTGCGCGATGCGGCGGCGCTGTGCGACGCGATGTGACGCTACTCGCCCTTGATCCCCTTCTCCTTGATCAGCGCGCCCCATTTTTCGATGTCGCTCTTTAGGAGTGCGGCAAGCTCGGCCGGGGTCGAGGGGGCGGGCTCGGTGCCCATCGCCAGCAGCTTATCGGCGGATGCCTTGAGCGCGGTGCCGATGGCCTGGTTTAGGTTGGCAACGACTTCGGGCGATGTCTTGGCGTTGACGAATATTGCATACCAGTTGTTGGTGTCGACGCCGGCGAGGCCCTGTTCCTGGAAGGTCGGCACGTCTGGTAGCGCGGGTTGGCGGTGCATGGCGGCCACGCCAATGGCCCTCAGCCGCCCGGATTTGACGAAACCGAGCAGGCCGGGAACGTCGCCGAAGAAACCGTCGACCCGGCCGCCCATCAGGTCCGTCAGCGCCGGTGCCGCGCCCTTGTAGGGCACGTGCAGGAACGTCGCCCCGGTGGCGCGACCGAGCTGTTCGACGGCCAGATGGGGCACCGAGCCGACGCCCGACGAGGCCATCGGCGTATCTTTCGCGGCTTTGGCGCTGGCGACGAACTCGGAAGCGGTCTTGGCCTTATTGTCGGCGTTGACGACCAGCACTTCGACGTTGTTAACCACCAGCGAGACCGGCGCAAAGTCACGCGTCATATCGTAGGGCAGGTGGTCGTACAGCGAGGTGTTGATCGCGGCGGCACCCACCGAGGTGAGCCAGAGCGTCGCCCCATCGGCCGGGGCGCGCAACACGTCTTGGGCGCCGAGAACGCCGTTGGCGCCGGGCTTGTTCTCGACGATGACGGTGCGGCCGAGTGCCTCACCAAGCGCGCCGGCGATCACGCGGGCGACGCTGTCGACCGGGCCGCCGGGCGCGAACGCCACGATGATGCGGACCGCCTTCTGCTGTGCCCAGGCCGGGGTCACACAGAGGCCGGCGAGTAGACATGTCGTTGCGGTCAGCAGGGTGCGTCGGTTCATCGTATCCTCCAGTTTTCTCTGTCTTAGTCCGCTCCCGCATCCGGCGCACCTGCCGTGAGCAGCGCGACTCCATCGGCGGCGCGGACACCCTGACCTGCCGGCAGCACGAAGAGTGGATTGATCTCGGCTTCGATCAGCCGGTCCTGATGGTGAGCCAGCAGTGTCGAGAAGCCGACGATCGCCGTCGCGAGCGCGTCGGTGTCGCGCTTGGGACTGCCCCGATAGCCGTCCAGCAGCGGCCAAAGGCGCAACTCGCGCATCATCGCATGTGCCTGCGCGGACGAGAGCGGCCGGCCCGGCGGCACCAGACGCAGTGCGGTATCATTCGCCAATTCGGCCGCGACCCCACCCATCCCCAGTAGCAGCACGGCGCCGAGCGGATCACGCCGGCATCCGAGGATCATCTCGACGCCGCCGGACACCATCTCCTGCACCAGGAAACGCGCGACCCCGGGGTGACCAGCGGCATGCACGCGGGTGCGCATCGTCTCCAGCGCCGGGCCGATCGTCTTCGCATCGAGCCCGACCTCTACGCCGCCGACATCGCTTTTGTGGGTGATGTCGGCCGACAGGATTTTGAGCACCACTTTGCCGCGGAACTTGGCGGCGGCGGACGCTGCTTCTCGAGCGGTGGTCACGACCATTTCGCCTACGCCCTGAATGCCGAAGGCCGTGAACAGCGATTTGGCCTGTCGCTCGTCGAGCGATCCGCACCACTGGGCGGCAAGTGCGATCGGTAAAGACCAATCGCCCGCCATGACGGGCTCGACCGTTCGCCACAACGCGCTCAGCGCGGCCGCGACGGTTTCCGGTGCAGAAAATGCCGGAATACCCTGCTCGGTCAGGTGCGCCGCCGCCGCCGGCGCATGCGGACTGACATAGGCGATGATCGGCTTGGCGCCCCCGGCGCCGCCATCGCGCAGCGCGTCGCTGACCAGCAGCGGATTGCCGACCGACGATGAGCCGACCACCATGGCGAGAGCGTCGTAGCCGTCGCTCTCGAGCAACGCGCGCACGCAGGCGGACAGGATGTCCGGACGCAACCCGGCGAGCGTCAGATCGATCGGATTGCCGTCCAGCGCGCCATGTCCCGCCGGCATCGCGTGCGTCAGTCGTGCGGTAGTCGCGGCGTCGGGCGGGGGCGCCTCGAACCCGGCGAGCCCGATCGTGTCGGCGATCAGCGTGCCGGCGCCGCCGGTCGACGTCAGCACGGCAATCCGCTTGCCTTTGAGCTGGGGCTGCGTGGCCAACGCGACCGGGAGGTCCACCAGCTCGCCGAAGGTTTGGGCCCGCGTGATGCCGAGATCGGCAAAGAACGCGTCGTAGACCCGGTCGCTGCCCGCCATCGCGCCGGTGTGCGACGCCGCGGCGCGCGCGCCGGCCTCGGAACGGCCGATCTTGAGCGCCACGATCGGCTTGCCGGCAGCCCGTGCCTTCTGCGCGGCAGCGCGAAAGCAGTTCGGGTGTCGGATGGTCTCGACATAGAGCGCGATCACCGTCGTCGCCGGGTCGTCGGCCAAATAGTCGATGAAGTCGGCCATCTCGAGATCGGCTTCGTTGCTGGTCGCGACCAGCTTGGACAAGCCGATGCCCGACGCTGCCATGCGCGACAGGAGCGACCCGAGAATACCGCCGCTCTGCGAGACGACGCCGACCGGACCCGAGGCGGGCGGGCTACCAGCCAGCGCGCCGCTGGCTGAGAGCGGAATGGAGGCCGTGACATTGACCAGCCCGATCGTATTCGGGCCGAGAATGCGCATCAATCCCGCCGCCTCCAGGAGCGCCGCTTGCCGGGCGCGTCCCGCTTCGCCGGTCTCGCCGAAACCGCTGGCCAGGACGATCGCGTATTTCACGCCCCGCACGGCAAGGTGCCGCACCGCGTCGATCGACGCCGCCGTGCCGAGCAGCACCAGCGCGACATCCGGCGTCTCTGGCAGTGCGTCGATGCTGGGGTAGCAGGGCAGGCCATCGATGGCGGTGGCGCGCGGATTGACTGGATAGATGTCGCCGTCGAAGCCGCGTTGGCGGAGGAAGTGGAGCGGCAGGCCGGCGGTCTTGGCCGGGTCGGCCGAGGCGCCGACGAGGGCGACCCGGCGCGGGCGGAACAGCAGATCGAGATCGTGCCGCATGATCAGCCGCCGCTTCTGGCCAAGAACGCAGCGACGGACTCACGATGCTCGGTGCTGGTGTAGCAGATCCCCTGCGCCTGACTGCTGCTGGCGAACAGGGCGGTGGGCGCGCTCTCGTAGGATTGGTTGACGAGCGTCTTGGCAAGCGCGAGCGCGGTGGCGGAGCGGGCGGACAGGGTTCGGGCCCAGGCGATAGCGTCCGACAGCAGCGTCTCGGGCGGGCTGATGCGGTCGACGAGGCCGATCTGTTGGGCCTCGGGCGCCTCGACCGTGCGGCCGGTGAAGATCAGTTCCTTGGCGCGCGCCAACCCCACGCGTCGCGGCAGGAAATAGAGGCCACCACCGTCCGGAATGAGGCCGCGCAGCATGTAGGACCAGACAAACTTGGCGCCGCTGCTGGCCATGACGAAGTCGCACGCCAGCGCCGTGTCCGCACCCAACCCGGCGGCCGCCCCGTTGACGGCGGCGATCGTCGGCTTGGGAAGTGTGTGCAGCAGCATCTGCGCCCGATGCACGCCCTGCTGCCGGCTCCAGCCGCTGAAACCGACCTCCCCGGTTGGCGCGTCCATCCGCTGCTGCATGCCCGCGACGTCGCCGCCGGCGCAAAAGGCGCGGCCGGCCCCGGTCAGGACGACGGCACGCACGGCGCTGTCGGCCGCGGCTTGGTGCAGCGCGTCCACGAAGGCGGCGCGCATGGCGTCGCTCATCGCGTTGCGCTTGTCGGGCCGGTTCAGGGTGATGACGACGATGCCGTCGATCACCTCGCTTAGAACGAGTTCAGTCATGGCTTCAATCCGCGGTGATTTTGTTTCCGGTGACGAGTTTCCGCCAGCGCGTGAACTCGCCGGCCATGAAGTCCCGCAACTCGGCCGGGCCGCCGGGCCGAAGCGTGACCCCCTCCATGCCCGCGCGCTTGACCATCTCGGGGTTCTTGGCGGCATCGGCCACGGCGGCGGCGAGCTTGTCGACGACAGCCGGTGGCGTGCCGGCGGGGGCATACACGGCATACCAGCTGTCGACGCTGTATCCGGGGATGGTTTGCGCGATGCTGGGGACGCCGGGCAGGGGAGATTTGCCGTCCGGCGCGGTGGTCCCGAGCGCGCGCAGCCGCTTGTCGGCGATGAACGGTGCCGAGGCGGCGTTCGTGGCGAACATCATGTCCACCCGCCCGCCCAGCACGTCGATCAGGGCCGGGCCGGCGCCGCGATACGGGATGTGCAGCATCTCGACATGGGCGAGGTTGTCGAACAACTCGCCGGCGAGGTGCGCCGACGTGCCGCTGCCCTGCGACGCATAGGAGAGCTTGCCGGGGTTGGCCTTGGCCGCGGCGATCACGTCGGCGACGGTGCTGAACTTACTGTCGGGGCGGACGACCAGAACGTTGTAGGAGCTGCCGATCAGCGTGACCGGCGCGAACGCCTTTTCGGTGTCGAAGGGCATGTTGCGCTGCATGCTCGGATTGACGGCATGGGCGAGGGTAGCAATCAGCAGCGTGTAGCCATCCGGCGCGGCTTTCGCTACGTAGTCGGAGCCGATCATCGTGCTGGCGCCGGGCTTGTTGTCCACGAGCACGGGTTGCCCGAGCGACTGGGCTAGCAGAGCGCCGAGCGCCCGCGCGATGGCATCGGTGCCACCACCCGGCGAGAATTGAACGACGAGGCGGATCGGCTTTTCGGGGTAGGCGGCCCGCGCCGACATACCGGCGCCGACAAGGCTCACCGCGGCCAATGCAGCGACAACCAGACGTCGAGAGATCATCTCGTTTTCCACCCTATGCTCGTTCGTTGCAGCGACCGTAACCAGCGCTCTGGCGAACGTGGCCCCAACATTCCACTAGATGGAACCGTCAGCCATGCTGGGCGTGAGTGCGAGCTGTTCGAGGCAGCGCGCCTTCAAATCGAGCAGGAGCGGCCCGAGACGGCGCTGTCCCGCATCAAGCGGCTCGTCGCTGGCGATGCTGAGATTGAGCGCGTGCGGGGCGAGCACCGCCGTCTGGATCGGTGTAGCCACCGCCAGCGCGCGAGGTTGCCAACGGACGGCGCAGAAGCCATTGCGCTCGAGTTCGCCGAAGGAGTGCTCGATCTCGCGTGCCAGACGGGGCCACTCGCGGGACCGACGGTTGGCGATCTCAACGAGCGCATCGTCGCGATCGGGCTTGGGGAGCGCCCAGAGATAGGCGCGGCCGAGCGACGTCAGTTCAATCGGCACGCGCGCGCCGGACACCACGGTGCGGAAGCGGGCGCGATGGCTCGTGCGGAACGATTCGAGGTAGACCATCGAGTCTCCGTCGGGTGCGGCCAAGCCGATGTTGACGCGCCACTCGGCCGCTTGCGCCCGCATAATCGGGCCGATGGCGGCTAGAATCGGCGAGCTCAGCCGCATGGCGTGCGCCAGGCTAAGGACCGCGGGCGCCAGGCGATAGGCGCGTGCGGCGTCGTCGTGTTCGAGCAGACCGGCGTCGACGAGGGTCTGCGTCAGCCGGCTGACGGTCGATTTGGCGAGCCCGGTGCGCTCGGAAAGTTCGCCATTGCCGAGTAACGTAAGCCCGGGTTTGAAAGCGCGGAGGATCGCCACGCCGCGCCGCAGCGAGCGGTTTCCACCGAGGCGATCCGCTTCTTGCATATCACCAATTCCATCACGCGGAACAATCGGTGTCCATCGACGGCCCGATCATGCAAAGGTGAGCGCTCAGATCGGCGGCTTAACGCACGATCGAGGGGAAACGATCTATGACGGCCTGCCGGATCTCCATGCCTGCCCGTCTCTTGCTTGCCGCCTGATGCGCATCCCGGATCTGACGCCCGAGCAGATGGACGCCACGCAACGCGAGGTCGTCGACGAGGCCGTCGCAGGCAAGCGCGGCCGCATTCCAGGACCGCTGCGCATCTGGATCCGAAGTCCGGAACTGGGGCGGCACGCGCAGCGTCTGGGCGCTTTCCTCCGCTATGACACGACTCTCGCGCCGCGCCTGTCCGAACTCGCAATCCTGGTGACCGCGCGGCGCTGGACAGCGCATTACGAGTGGTTCGCGCACAAGCGGGAGGCGCTCAAGGCCGGGCTGAACCCAGCGATCATCGCCGCGATCGCAACCCGGCACCCACCGGCGTTCACCGACCCGGCAGAGCGAGCCGTCTACGACTACGCCGTCGCGCTGCATGACACCCATCACGTGCCACTCCCCATCCATGAGGCGGCCATCACGGCCCTGGGCGAACGCGGCGTGGTCGAGTTGGTCGGGCTGCTCGGCTACTACACCCTCGTCGCGATGACGCTGAACGCGTTCGACTTCGAGCTACCCGAGGGCGAACAGCCCGAGTTGCAGGCCTAGATGCGGCGATTGCAGGACAAAGTCGCGATCGTGACGGGGGCGGGCAGTGTCGGTCCCGGCTGGGGTAACGGCCGCGCCGCCGCAGTGATCTTCGCGCAAGAGGGTGCCCAGGTCTTCGCGGTCGATCGCGATGCCGCGGCGATGGACGAAACGATCGCGCTCGCCGCCGAGGCAGGCCAGAGCATCACGCCCTTTGCCTGCGACGTCACCGACCCGGCGCAGGTGGAAGCGATGATCGCGGCGTGCGTCGAGCGGTTCGGCCGGGTCGACGTGCTGGTCAACAATGTCGGCGGGTCCGCACCCGGCGGGGCAGTGACGCTCTCGGAGGCCGCATGGGACCGGCAGTTCGACTTTAATCTGAAAAGCGTGTTCCTCACCTGCAAGCACGTCATCCCGCACATGGAGCGAGCCGGCGGCGGAGCGATCGTCAACACCGCGTCGACCTCCGCCATCCGCTGGACGGGGGCGGCGCAGGTCGCCTACGCGGCGTCGAAAGCCGGGGTGATCCAGTTCTCGCGCGTCACCGCCGTCGAATACGCGCCGAAGCGGATCCGGGTGAACACCGTCATCCCCGGCCAGATGCACACACCGATGGTCGAGACGCGGCTCGCCGGCCAGCGTGCCGGCGGTGACGTGGCGACGCTGCTGAAGACGCGGCAGGCGCGGATACCGCTCGGGTTCATGGGCGACGGGCGCGACACGGCGCATGCCGCCTTGTTCCTCGTCTCCGACGAAGCGCGTTTCATCACCGGCACCGAACTCATCGTCGATGGCGGCATGTCCGCCCGGTGCGATTGAGGCGCTGATGGAAACGAATTCCTTCCGGCCACCGCAGGGCAGCTGCAACGCGCACTGCCACGTCTTCGGCCCGTTCGACCGCTTTCCGATCCCGGACGACCGCAGCTTCGTGCCGCCGCTCGCACCGGAAACGGCACTGCGGCACGTCGACGACCGCCTCGGCTTCGAGCGTGCCGTTCTGGTCCAAAGCCAGGGTCATGGACACGACCACCGGGCCGTGCTGGACGCCTTGGCTGCCGGCGGCGGACGCTATCGCGGCGTCGCCCTGATCCAGGAGAACACGCCGGTCGACGAGATCGCGCGGATGAACGCGGCCGGGTTCTGCGGGGCGCGGTTCAGCTTCATGCCCCACCTCGGAAATCCCGATCTCGACATGGTCCGGGCCATCATCGCGCGGGTGCGCCCGTTCGGATGGCACATCGCGATCCATGTCGCGGGCAACGGAGTCGTCGAGATGGAGGACTTCATCCGCGGCATCGAGGCACCGGTGGCGATCGACCACATGGGCCGGCCGGACCTGCGGCAGGGCCCGGACGGACCCGCGATCGAAGCGCTTTGCCGGCTGCTCGATACCGGCCGGGTCTGGGTCAAGCTCAGTGGCGCCGACCGGCTGACCCACCAGCGCGCGCCCTATACCGAGGGCCTCCCGATCGCGCAGCGCTTGGCCGCCCACGCGCCGGAGCGGACGCTCTGGGGGACCGATTGGCCGCATGTGAACCTCGATGGCCCGATGACCGAGGATGCCGCCCTGGTCGATCTGATCCCGCAGATCGTGCCGTCGGCCGCGCTGCGGCAGGCCATGCTGGTCGACAACCCGACCGAATTCTTCGGCTTCGACAAGGAGCTCTGACCCATGCTGAACAACCGTGACGTCCTCCGCGGCGTCTGCCTGATCGGGATCTCGCTCGTGTTCGGCGTGCCGGCCCTGCAATATCCGATCGGCGACCTGGCCCGCGCGGGACCCGGCATGTTCCCGCTGTTCGTTAGCGGATTGCTGTTCCTCGTTGGCGTGGCGACGCTGGTCCGCTCCCGCTTCGTCGAGCGGATGCCGATGCTGTTCAGCTTCAGGAACGTGGGCCTGATCCTCGGGAGCCTGGTCGCCTTCACGGTCGTCTCGCGGACGCTGAACATGGCGCTCGGCATCATCCTGCTGGTGTTCTGCGCCGCCGCCGCCGCACCGCCCTACTCGATCGTGCGCAACCTCCAGATCGCCGCCGTCCTGATCGCGATCGCGTTCGCGTTTCAGCGACTCTTCGGCCTCGAATTGAACCTTTACTGATGGAAACGCTCCACAATCTGGCCTTCGGGTTCGAGCACGCGCTGACGTGGCAGAACCTGATGTTCTGCGCGATCGGCTGCACCGTCGGTACGTTGGTCGGGCTGCTGCCCGGGCTCGGGCCATTGGCCACGATCAGCCTGCTACTGCCGCTGACCTACTCGCTGCCGCTCGATGGCTCGCTCATCATGCTGGCCGGCATCTATTATGGCGCGCAGTACGGCGACAGCGTCAGCGCCATCACGATGAAAATGCCGCATGCAAGCAGCATCGTGGCTTGCATCGATGGCTACGCGATGACGCTGAAGGGCCAGACCGGGCTAGCGTTGTTCACCGCCGGCGTTTCGAGCTTCATCGGCGGTACGGTGGCGCTGTTCGTCCTTGCGGTGCTCGCGCCGGCGCTGGGGAACGTGGCGCTACTGTTCGGCCCGGTGGAGTATTCGTCGCTGGTTATGCTCGGTTTCTTCTGCGTCAGCTTCGTCACTACGGGTAACCTGTTGAACGGCTTGGCGATGTGCCTGATCGGCGTGCTGCTCGGCCAGGTCGGCACCGACGTCAATAGCGGGCTGGCGCGCTTCACCTTCGGGCTGCACTCGCTCGACGACGGTATCGGCCTGGTCAGCATTGCGCTCGGCTGCTTCGGCATCGCCGAGATCACCAAGAACCTCGACAACCGCGAACATCGCTCCCCGTTCTCCGGCCCGATCAAGCTCATCCCCACCTGGGCGGAGTTCAAACGGATCATTCCCAGCGCGTTGCGCGGTAGTGTTGCCGGGTCGGTGCTGGGGCTGATGCCGGGGGGCGGCCCGGTGATCGCTCAATTTGCGGCGTATGCGATCGACAAAAAGTTCAGCAAATATCGCGACGAGATCGGCCAGGGCGCCATCGAGGGCGTCGCCGGCCAGGCTGCTGCGGACGAGGCCGCGGCGCGCACGAGCTTCATCCCGCTCATGAGCATCGGCATCCCGGAGAACCCGGTAATGGCGCTGATGATGGCAGCCTTCATCATCAAGGGTATCCAGCCCGGCCCGAACATGATCCCAGAACATCCGGATCTGTTCTGGGGCTTGGTCGCCAGCATGTGGGTCGGCAACTGCTTCTTGTTATTCCTGAACGTCCCGCTCGTTCGCTATTGGTTGTCGGTGTTCAAGATCCCCTATCGCGTGCTGTTCCCAGCTATATTGTTTTTTTGCTGCATAGGCACGTTTAGCGTGAACAACAACCTCAACGATATCTACATCACCGCCTTTTTCGGCGTCTTGGGCTATACCTTCATGCGTCTTCAGCTCGACCCGGCGCCCTTGATGCTCGGCTTCATTCTTGGGCCCATGCTCGAGGAAAATCTGCGTCGCGCGCTACTTCTAAGCCACGGCGACTTCTCGGTGTTCGTTACACGGCCAATTAGCGGAACTTTTGTCGGGATCGTAGCCATTCTCATATCGTGGCAATTTTTTAAGTTCGCCTTGAGAATGCGACAACGATCGTATGCGTAAATATCTAAATCCCGCCAGGTGAATACATCCATACACGGGATTATCTGTGGGCCTGCCTTAAGCTGTTTATCGTGCGCGAGGTTGTGGAGTTGGCCAATAGCGGCTGTTCCGCTTCGGAGAAGGCAGGTTCATAAAGCTGACATATTTTGGATGGCACCGGAGGCGCCGCGGTCGACAGGAAGCGAATTCCGCCCAGTCAGCCTCAACTCGAGGAGCCGTGTCAGATGGCGCCGTTGACCAACCGCACTTCGAGCGAGGCGTGCCGCGCTGGATTGACGAAGCGCGGCCGAGCGTCCGGATGGATCGCGATGCCAGCATCGGTGGCTGATTGGATCAGCGCCGCCTCCGAAAGACGAAGGTATCGCGCCAGTAATTGCACGTACAGACCCATGAAGTCCGGCCCGTGCCCGTCGGATGCTCCGTCGTGGGCGCTGCTGAGCGCATGCGCCAGCTCATGCAGCAGCAGCCAGGACGGGATCACTTTCGGCAGTCGCAACCGCAGTCGCGAGCCATCAGCCTGCAGTCGACGCGCCTGTCGTGGCAATCGCTCCACCTTCGGGGGATACCGCAGACCGATCTCCGACCAGATCGCATCGACCATCCCCTGTGCGGACGAGAAGGCAACGACGCTGCGATCGGTTGCTGTGACCACGGCGTCCTCCCAGG
>JAABUZ0100007377.1_pt1 | contig 13271 bp, 16 predicted proteins | sample 5562091 | NCBI WGS metagenome assembly JAABUZ01 (sample SAMN12813069, study PRJNA571459) | rock metagenome | isolation source: Antarctica rocks | place: Antarctica: Victoria Land, Linnaeus Terrace sud | collected 2015-12-21 | reverse complement strand
TGTGCGGCGGCAGTGGCGCCTCGTTGGCATCGGTCAGCGCGCTGATGATCACCGGACGGTCGGCGCTCAGCGCCACCCGCCACGCCTCCTCGATCTCCGCGGACTTGGTGACCTTGATCCCCTTCAGACCGATCAGCTGCGCCCAGGCGGCGTAGTCGACATAGGGGATCTCCTGGGAGGCCTTGAACTGGACCTCTCGATCAACTCGATTCGGTAGCCGTCGGGGTCGCGCACGAAGCACAGCCGCGATCCACCCTCACGCACGCTGTATGGCGCCTTCTCGGGCCCGATGCCCTTCTCGCCCAGGCGCGAGAGCGTGTCGTCTAAGTCTGCCACGGTGACCGCGATGTGGTTGTAGCCCGTGCCCATCTCATAGCTCTGAACCCCGAGGTTGTGGGTCAGCTCCAGGCGCGCGCCATCACCGGGCAGCCCCATGAAGACGTTGATCGCCTCCTCGCCGATGGGCATCCGTCCCTGCTCCTCAAAGCCCAGGGCTTTATAGAAGGCAACCGATCGGTCGATGTCGCCGATGCGATAGCAGGTGTGGATGAGCTCCATGCCCGTCACCCTAGCGGCCTCTGGGGCGGGGCACGCGACGCGACGTGCCACCATCTGTGGGGTGATCCTCCACCGCTCCCTCCATGCCGATTTCGTGTCCAACACCTACGTCGTGGGCGATCGCCCCGGCGGGACGGCGCTGTTCGTCGACGCCGGAGGCCCGGTGGGGCCGCTGATCGAGGCCGTCGAGCACCACGGGCTCACCCCGACCCACGTTCTGCTCACCCATCACCACCACGACCACGTCTGCGAGCTCGCGGTTCTCACCGCCCGCTGGCCCGAGCTCGAAGTCCTCATCCACCCCGGGGAGCGCGACCTCGTCGAGGGCGTGACCGCGACGATGGAGCCCGAAGAGCGCTTGGCCATCGGCGACCTCCAGGTGCGCACCCTGCACACTCCGGGCCATACCGGGGGAATGTTGTCGCTGATCGTCTCCGACGCCTCCCCGCCGGGAACGGCCTCGATCCCCTCGGCGGAGGGCGAGCAGGTCACCGGAGTGCAGGTGTTCACCGGCGACACCCTGTTTCGCCACTCGGTGGGGGGTGTACGCGCACCGGGGCACACCACCTACGCCGACCTGCGTGAGTCGGTCATGGACAAGCTCCTCGCGCTCGACCCGCAGACCATCATTCGTCCCGGCCACACCGAGCCCAGCACCGTCGCTGAGGAGTGGGAGCACAACCCGTTCGTGCGCATCTGGCGGGGCCTTGACCCCGAGGGTGACGAGGCTTGCACGGCGCTGGACGAGCCGGCCACCCTGGTGCTGTGGGGCCCCGACTACGACGGAGGCCACAAGGCCTGGGTGCGCTGGAGTGACGGCTCCGATGACATCGTGCCCGGCTCCCGGGTCAAGCGCCCGGCGGCCGGCGAGCCCGTCGGCCCGGGCTGAGCCGGGTGGCCCGCGATCGGATCCCCACCTCGCGTGCTCGGCGCTCGGCCACGGTGGGGCGCCTGGCGGCGGGGACCGCGGTACGCCAGTTCGGCACGCGGGCGGCCAACCTGACGCGCGACGAGGCGGCGGCCAACGCTGCCCTGGCGCGGCGCCAGATGGAGACGGCCGAGCAGATCGTCGACGCCCTGGGCACCATGAAGGGTGCCGCCATGAAGCTCGGCCAGGTGCTGTCCTTTCTGGACGTCGGCTTGGTCCCCGAGGAGTATCGCGAGGAGTTTCAGAAGAAGCTCGCCAAGCTGCGCGACGCTGCCCCCAAGGTGTCCTTCAAGGACATGCGCAAGGTCGTCGAGGCCGAGCTTGGTGGCCCCCTGTCGGAGGTGTTCGCCGACTTTGACTCAGAGCCCGTGGCCGCCGCGTCCATCGGGCAGGTCTATCGCGCCCACCTGGCCGACGAGCGGGAGGTGGCGGTCAAGGTCCAGTACCCCGGCGTTGCCTCCGCGGTCCGCGCCGACATGCAGAACCTGGGGATGATCCTGCGCCTGCTCAAGCGCCTGGCCCCGGGGATCGACTCCGCCGCCATCGCCGACGAGGTGCGAAAGCGCATCTTCGAGGAGCTCGATTACGAGCTCGAGGCCGCCAACCAGCGTGCCCTGGCCCGCATCTTCAACGGCCACCCGTTCATCTACGTGCCCGAGGTCCTCACCCGGCTGTCGCGGGAGCGGGTGATGGTCTCTGAGTTCGTGGTGGGTACCGGCTATGAGGAGCACAAGCTTCTCTCCCAGGCCCAGCGCGACCGTATCGGCGAGGTCATCTTCCGCTTCTACATGGGCTGCCTGTACCGCCACCGCCAGTTCTCCGGCGACCCCCACCCCGGCAACTACATGCTCATGGCCGACGGGCGCCTGGCGTTCTTGGACTTCGGGCTGTTCAAGCGCATGGATGCCCACGACGTGGAGCTCGAGCTCGCCTGTCAGCGGGCGGTCATCGAGGGCGACAGCGCCACCGTGCACCGGCTGCTGGCCGAGGGCGGCTTCCTGCCCGACCCCGAGCGCGTTGACCCCGACCGTCTCACGGCCTACATCGGCGAGGCGACCTGGTGGTACACCACCGACGAGGTGGTCGAGCTCACGCCGGAGATCGCCACCCAGGTGATGATCGAGTCCTCCGATCCGCGCTCGGCCTACTTCAGCGAGATGCGCCATCAGGACATGCGCCCCGAGCATCTCTTCGGGCGACGCATGGAGATGCTCACCCTTGCCGTCCTCGGACAGCTGCGTGCCCGGGGCAACTGGCACCGCATCGCGCGCGAGTGGATCTACTCAGAGGCGCCGGTCACCGAGCTCGGCCGCCAGGAGGCCGAGTTCTATGCCCGTACATCGGGCTGAACCGCTTCGGCGCCCTGTCGGGCCCACCACTGAGGTAGCGCCGCGCCCGCGGGCGGCGTGGCGCGTGGCGGCGTTGTTCGCCGGGGTCGCCACGCTCTTCGTCGTCGTCGCTGCGACGGGGTCCATCTCCGCCCCTCGCGTCCGTGACGCGGTCCATGGCTACGGAGCGCTGGCCCCGCTGGCGTTCATCGGCGTCTCGGCTGCCCTGACCGTCGCCTGCTTTCCCGGGCCCTTGCTGGCCGGGGCCAGCGGGCTGCTGTTCGGCACCGTGCTGGGGACGCCGGTATCGATCGTCTCGGCCACCCTCGGCGCCGGCGCTGCCTTCCTCCTCGCCCGTGGGGTGGCCGGCGACGCCGTCAGCCAGCTCGGCGGCGCCCGCCTGCGCGCCCTGGCGGCGTGGGTGGGCCAGCGTGGCTTTCTGGCCGTGCTCTACGCGCGGATCGCTCCCGGCGTCCCCTACAGCGCCGTCAACTATGCGGCCGGGCTGTCCCCGGTGCGCCTGCGGGCATTTGTCGCCGCCACCGTGGTGGGCGTCGCTCCGCGGGCCTTTGCCTACACCGCCCTGGGGGGCAGCCTGCACCATCTGAGCTCCCCCGAGGCGCTGGTCGCCGTCGGCGTCCTGGTGGCCATGGCTCTGGGCGGCCTGTTGCTCGGCGCCCGGGAGCGAGGCGCTCGAGGTCCGACCGCAGGGGAAGAGCTCTAGAGCTCCTGGATCTGCAGCAGGCTGGTGCTGCCCGGTCGCCCGCTCGGCAGCCCCGCGGTGATCCCCACCCGCTCACCGGGCTTGCACCATTCGAGGTCGACCACCCGTCGGGCGCAGTCGGCGATCAGTGCTTCTGTGGTCTCGTGACGGCGCACCGATTCGGCGCGCACGCCCCACATCAGGCCACAGCGGCGCACCGTCTCCTTGCCCGGCGACAGGGCGTAGATGGGCACCTCGGGTCGGTGGGCGGAGACCAGGCGCACCGACCGTCCCGAGAGGGTGGGTATGACCAGCGCCACCAGGTCGAGCTCGCGGGCGGCCACGCACGCGCTGTGGGCCAGGGTGTAGGCGGGATCGCGCGCGTCGCGGCGCACGCGCTGCTCGTTCCAGCGCCGGTAGGGAGCTGCGCGCTCGGTGTGGCGGGCCACTGAGTCCATCATCGCCACCGCCCCCACCGGATGCTGGCCGACGGCGGTCTCCTGGGAGAGCATCACGGCGTCGGTTCCGTCGAGGATGGCGTTGGCCACGTCGGCCACCTCGGCCCGGGTGGGGCGGCTGGAGTGGACCATGGAGTCGAGCATCTGGGTGGCGGTGATCGAGGGCCGCGCCATCTCCCCGGCCAGGGCCAGGAGGCGCTTCTGGGCCAACGGGACCTCCTGGATCGGCAGTTCGATCCCCAGATCTCCCCGGGCCACCATCACGCAGTCGGCCACGGCGAGGATGTCGGCGGCGCGCTCGAGGGCCTGAGGCTTTTCGATCTTGGCGATCAGGGGCAGGCGGGTGTGCTCGCGCACCAGGCTCACGTCCTCGGGACGACGCACGAAGGACAACGCCACCAAGTCGACACCGATGGACTCGCCGTAGCGCAGATGGCGCAGGTCCTCCTCGGGCACGGAGGGCAGCTCGTCGATGGGACCGGGCAGGTTCAGGCCCTGGCGCGAGGCCACGCCGCCCCCGACCTCGACCTCGGCATCGAACTCCCCGTCGGCGGCGCGGACGGCCTGCGTGCGCAGGCGCACCGAGCCGTCGGCCAGGTAGAGGACGTCACCGGTCTTGATCGCCGCCGCCAGGCCCGCCCAGGACACCGACATGCGCCGTGCGTCCCCGGGCGCGCCGTCCTGGGCCGCCTCGAAGGTGACGTGGTCTCCGGGCTTGAGCTCGACCACGTCCTCGGCCAGGGCTCCGATGCGCAGCTTGGGCCCGGGCAGGTCCTGAAGCAGGGCCACGGGCCGTCCCGCTCGTCCGGCGGCCTTGCGGATGCGCCGCGCCGTCTCCTCGTGCTCCTCGGCGGTGCCGTGGGAGAAGTTCAGGCGGGCGACGTCCATGCCCGCCTCGACCATGGCCACGAGCGTCTCGGGGTCGCGGGAGGCGGGTCCGATGGTGGCAACGATCTTGGTCCGGCGCACGCCGTCACGGTAGCGCCCGTGCGGGCGCACTCACTCGCGCCCGCACGCCGCCGCGGTAGCGTCCCTGCGGGCGCACTCACTCGGCCCTCGGTGCTGTCAGGCTGATGTGTCCCCGGCCGGCGTAGGCGCCCGGCCCATCGACTCACAGGAGAGGCCATGGCCCGCATCGACTACCCCGACTTCGAGCGCGTCGCGTCCCCGGTGCGCGAGACCTTCGAGGCCCTGCCCGTGTCCCTCAACGTCTTTCGCATGCTCGCTCATGCCCAGACCCTGCTCCGGCCCTTCCTGCGCTTCGGCGGGGCGATCCTCACCCAGCTCGAGCTCGACCCCGGCCTGCGCGAGGTGGCGATCCTCGAGGTGGCTCGGGTTACGCCCGCGGAGTATGAGTGGGTCCAGCACGTTCCCATCGCCCTGGCGGTGGGCGTCAGTCGCGAGCAGGTGGCGGCTATCGAGCGCGGGGAGATCACGGCCGCCGTGCTGCACGCCGATCAGCGCCTGGTGCTGGCCTTCACCGACGAGGTCGTCCGCGACGCCCGCGCCAGCGACGCCACCTTCGCGGCGGTGGCGCAGCGCTTCTGTGAGCGCGAGATCGTCGAGCTGCTGCTCACCATCGGCTCCTACATGATGCTCGCCCGGGTGATGCGCACCCTCGATCTCGAGCTCGACGAGCCGGCGGGGACGGCGGTGGTGGACTCGGCGGGACCCAAGCGTCGCGGGCGGCCCGCGGCCGAGGGGCCTGGAGCATAATCGAGGCATGCGGACGCGCCTCCACGTCCGCCGGTTCCAGCAGCTCAACGCTTGATGGCGTCCTCGAGGATGCCCCGCGAGAACCGGCATGATCTGCCCTCGGTGACCGGGGCGATCCGCGCCGCCGTACGCGGGGAGGTGCAGGGCGTCGGGTTTCGCGAGGAGACCGTCCGCCGGGCCCGCGAGCTCGGCGTGATGGGCTGGGTACGTAACGGCGACGACGGGACCGTGGCGCTTCACGCCGAGGGCGCCCAGCGGGCGGTTGACGAGCTCTTGGCATTCCTGCAGGGCGGCCCGCCGCTGGCTCGAGTCGTCGGGGTCGAGATCGACGATGTCGCGGTCGAGGGCCACGAGCAGTTCGCCATCCGTGGGGTGAGCGCCGGCGTCTTCGTCGTCCAGGAGCACGCGGCGACCGCGCACCATTTCGACCTGCGCCTGGAGGTCGGCGCGGTCATGCGCTCCTGGGCGATCCCCAAGGGCCCCTCCCTTGACCCCGCGGTCAAGCGGTTGGCGGTCGAGGTCGCCGATCACGCCAAGGCGCACAACCCGTTTGAGGGGACGCTGGCGACAAGCCGGGTGATCGTCTGGGATCGCGGGACCTACGAACAGGGCGGTCGCGTCGCCTGGCCGCAGGCGCTCACTCGCGGCCACGCCGTCTTCGTCCTCCACGGAGAGAAGCTGAGCGGCGGCTATGCGCTGCAGCGCACCCGACCCGGTGCCCAGGCGCAATGGCTGCTGATCAAGCGTCGCGACGACGCTGCGCGCCCCGGCTCAGACATCGTCGCCGAGTGTCCTCGGTCGGTCCTCGGCGGCCGCACGATCGAGGAGATCGGCGAGCGATGATGCGCAGATCCCCACGAAGCGCCTGTCTATCAAGGCGCCTGCACGTCGGGGAAGTGCTCGGCGCAGTGACGACGCAGGACCTCGCGCACCCAGGTGCGCTCCTCGGGGGAGGCCATGCGCAGACGGCCCAGCAGCTCGCGCTGTCCCGTCAGCGGCGCGCCGGCGATCACCCAGCGCACGGCCAGGCGCTCAAAGAGAAACTCAACCGCCCGATGCCAGGCATCCTCCCGGGCGGCCTCGCCTCCGGGGGCGTTTGACCGGCCGGCGAGCACGGTGGCGTACTCCCGCCGGGTGGCCGGGCTGAGCATGCCCCGCAACACGAGCTCGTTGCCCTCGTCGTCGGGGTAGGCGCCCTCGGAGGCGGCGGCCTGGTTCGCCGGCCTCCCGCTTTGACCATCGGCTGCGCCCTCGCGTCGGCGCTGGCGTTGACGTCGTCCCACCGGCGACCGCCTAGGTGGTCGCCGCCGCCCGCTCCAGAGCTTCGCGCACGTCGCCAATCACCGGGTCGGCATGACCGGCCCAGGCAGCGGCGGGCTCCAGGGCGGCGAGCTTGAGGATGCTCGCCCGGGCCTGCTCGGTGTCGAGGTTGAACGCGCGGTGGGGCACGCGCGCATGGCCCTTGCGCCCGGTCTGGGGATCGACCGTGTAGATGCAGTCAGAGACCAGCGCCAGACGGTCAGACTCCCGCCACAGACCGATCAGGCCGGGGGCGTGACCGGGCAGGTGGACGACCGAGAAGCCGGCCACCTCGTCGCCCTCCTCCACCGTGCCGGCGATGGACACCGGCCCGCCGTCCCAGGAGCGCAGCAGGCGGGGCATGAGCACCCGTCCCGCCGGGTTGAGCTTTGAGAAGTCGAAGTAGTGCTCGCCGCCGTCGCCCTCGGCGTCGGAGCGCTCGGCCGGGTGACAGTGCACGGGCACGCCCAGGCCGGGGGCGACTCCCCGGTGATCGGCGTGTCCGTGGCCGAGCAGCACCCGGGTGAGGCCGCCCAGGGAGGCGGCCGCCATCGCCACCGAGCGCGTCATCGTCCTCGCTCCGGCGTCATAGAGCAGGACGCCCTCGCCGTCGCGGACCAGGTAGACGTTCATGACCTTGCCGGGGAAGCCCCCGCGCAGTACCCACACCCCGTCGGCCACCGGCTCGGGCTCGGAGGTATTCACACGCTGGTCCACGCGGGTCTTGGCGTTGAAGGCGCCGGCCATGCGCTGGTCGGTCTTTGACCCCGGGCCGGGGAGCAACCCGATCTGGCGGGCCACCGAGACGTTGTCGGCGTAGGCCTCGTTGCTGACGATCAGGCCGTCCTCGATGCGCACGAAGTCGACCCCCTCGATATCGATGCGGGCGCCGTTGGGGGTGATCCCCTGATAGGGCTCTGTCCCGACAAAGGTTCCCTGTGCCCGGTAGCGCACCGCCGCCTGCTCGCCCTCGGCGACGAGGTCGAGAATCCTGAAGTTGAAGTCGGGGAAGGCCCGGTAGAGCTCGGCGAAGTAGGCGATGATCTCATCGCGTCCTCCCTGCATGACTCCGTGGAGGTGCACCCGGGCGTGGGGCGCGTAGTGGCGCGCCTGGGCATCGCGGTCTCCCCGCTCGATGGCCTCGAAGTAGTCGCGCACCGCTCGGGCGGTGTCAGCCGAGGCGTCGGGGAGGGCTGAGGCGGCGGCGAGATCGTGGGCGTTGGACATCAGGCATCCCCCTGGGGCATGGGTGGCGGCGAAGTCTACGACGCGGCGCCAGGCGCGCGGTCGCGCCCTCTCCCTTGGACGGGTGCCCACCACCTCGCGACTATGGTGGCGCCGGTGGCCGAGGTGACGCGCAGGCGCGAGCTGGGACGGGGAGAGCGTGTTCTCCCCGGCGTCTGGCGCCTGCGCCTGCCCCTTCCCTGGCCCGGGGTGCCTCACTGCAACGCCTTTGCCCTGACTGCCGGCGACGGGGTGGTGCTGGTGGACACGGGGATGCACGAGCCCGGCTCCCTGGCCCAGCTCGAGCGCGCGCTCGATCAGTGTCACCTGCGCCTGGAGAACATCCGGCTCGTGGTGTGCACTCACGCCCACTCCGACCATTACGGTCAGGCGGCGACCATCGTCAGACGCACCGGGTGTGAGCTGTGGATGCATCCTCGCCATGAGCACATGACCCGGGCCGCCGAGGATCCCGACGGCGCTCTGGCCCGGCGGGTGGAGGTCGCCCGCCAGAGCGGAGTCCCCATCGAGCCGCTGGAGCGCTACGCCGATTCCCGTCGGGGTCAGGGCTACGGGATCTCGCAGGTCATCGAGCCCGACCGCGATCTCGTGCCCGGAGTGGTGGTGGACTCAGACCTCGGACCCTGGACCGTGCACGAGACCCCGGGCCACGCTCCTTCTCACGTCTGCCTGTTTCAAGCCCAGCGGCGCCTGCTGATCTCCGGCGACCATCTCCTGGGCCGGGTCTCGCTCTATTACGACTTCGGCTACTCACCGGACCCTGCCGGGGAGTTCCTCGCCTCGCTGGACGTCGTCGAGGCACTGCACCCTCGCCTGTGCCTGCCTGGCCACGGGCGCACCTTCTCCGATGTGGGTGCCCACATCCGCGCCAACCGCGCGCTGGTGGGCGAGCGCGTCGATCGGGTGGCCCAGGCCATCTCCGGGTCGGCGCTGACTGCCTTTGAGATCATCCCTCATCTCTACGGAGCCCCACTGACGCCGATGACCGCCAACTGGTGGCTGTCAGAGACCCTCTGCTACCTGCGCCACCTGGAGGTCACCGGCCGCGCCCAGCACACCGACACCGATCCCCGGCGTTGGTCGCTACCGTAAACCCGTGCGCATCGATGACATCATCGCCGCCAGCGACGAGCCCGTCTTCTCCTTTGAGTTCTTTCCTCCCAAGACCGAGGAGGGCGAGCGCAACCTCTACGCCGCGCTGGGTGAGCTGCGGGCGCTGAACCCGGCGTTCGTGTCGGTCACCTACGGAGCGGGGGGGTCCACCCGCGAGAAGACGATCGAGATCGTCCGGCGCATCCACGCGGAGTATGGCCTGGAGGCGATGGCCCACTTCACCTGCGTGGGGGCCACGGTGGGGGCGCTGCGCAGCACCCTCGACGAGATGCGCGACGCGGGAATCGACAACGTCCTCGCCCTGCGCGGCGATCCTCCCCAGGGCCAGGAGCAGTGGACTCAGACCGACGGGGGCCTTGAGTACTCGCGCGAGCTGGTGGAGCTCATCGCGGGGGACTACGACTTCGCGATCGGCGGAGCCTGCTTCCCCGAGACCCACCTCGCCGCCGCCGACCCCGAGTCAGACGTGCGCTACCTGGCCGAGAAGGTCCAGGCGGGGGCGCGCTTTCTCATCTCCCAGCTGTTCTTCGACAACGCGCGCTTTGCCGACTTCCTGACCCGGGCCCGGGCGGCGGGGGTCACCGTTCCCATCATCCCGGGGATCCTGCCCATCACCAACGTCGCCCAGCTGCAGCGCATCACCGGAATGTGCGGGGCGAGCCTGCCCCCGCGGCTGACGGCGGAGCTTGCGGCCCGCAGCGACTCTCCCGAGGCGGTGCACGACTTCGGCGTGGCCTACGCCGCCCTCCAGTGCGCCGAGCTGCTGGCCAACGGCGCCCCCGGCATCCACTTCTACACGCTCAACCGCTCACCCGCCACGCGCGCCATTCTCTCCGCCCTGCGCCTGTTACGTCCCTGGGACAGCGTCGTCCACCCAGCGAGCCCGTCGGTGACCGCCAGCGCCTGAGCTCCGCGGGGCGGTCGCCCGGCGGGGGCCTCATCCGCCCGGGCGCGATTCGGCGTCGTGGTCTGCGGGGGCATCTCGATGGTCAGCCCGGCGGAGTCTGCGGGGGCACCTCTATGGTCAGCCCGGCGGCGAGCTTCGTCTCACCCCCACGTTGGAAGCGCACGTCGACCGAGTCGTTCTGACGGTAGGTGCCCACTCCGAAGGCGCCGATGAGCCAGCGCCACAGGCCGACGCGGCCCTCCTGGGCCAGGGGGCGGAAAAAGTGCAGAACGCCCTCGCCGACCCGGTAGTCCTCGCCCTCCTGCTGGGGGACCCCATTGAGGTAGACGTCAAAGGGGGCCCTGACCTGCTCGGGCAGGCGAACGATGCAGCTGGCCACACGCGCCATTATCCCCTGATGCGCCGTCCGGGCGCGTACCCTGGCCAGCCGTGACGGACATCTCCTATTCGGTGCGCCGCTCCCCACGGGCGCGGCGCGTGCGCGTCAGCGTCGATGTCGAGCACGGTGTGGAGGTCGTCCTTCCCGCGCGCGAGCCCGAGCGCTCCGCCGCCGCCGCCGTGGCCGAGCTGGGGCCCTGGATCCAGCGCCGCCTCGACGAGGCCGCCGAGGTGCGCTCGCGCCTGGCCGACCGGTCCGGGACGGTTCCCTACCTCGGCCGCTCCCTCACCCTGCTCGTCGACCCTGGACGCACGCGGGCCCACCGCCGCCAGGACACCCTGCTCGTGCCGGAATCCGACCCTCGCCCGGCGATGGAGCGTTACTACCGCCGCGCGGCACGGGCGGAGATCGGCCCCCGCCTGGATCGGGCCACCGCCCTGGCCGGGACCTCCTATCGCAGCCTCACGATCCGGGGCCAGCGCACGCGATGGGCCAGCTGCTCGGCCGACGGGGCGATGAGCTTCAACTGGCGGCTGCTGCTCGCCCCCGAGCCGGTGCTCGACTACGTGGTGTGGCACGAGGTCTGCCATCTCGAGGTGATGGACCACTCAGGGCGCTTCTGGGCGCTGCTGCGCGCGCGCTGCCCGGACTGCCGCCAGCAGGCGACGTGGCTGCGTCGCCACGGCGCCACCCTGGTGCTGTGACCGCCGTCGCCGTCGTCGGCCACGTCGAGTGGGTGGAGTTCGCGCCGGTGAGCGCCGTGCCGGTGCCCGGAGAGATCGTCCACGCTCAGGAGACCTGGGAGCAGGCCGCCGGCGGCGGCGCCGTGGCGGCGGTCCAACTGGCGCGCCTGGCCGGGGCGTGTCGTTTCTTCTGCGCCCTGGGCGACGACGAGCGCGGCGACCGGGCCGCCGTCGAGCTTGGCGCTCGGAAGGGACTGGTGGTGCAGGCGGTGCGCCGGCCCCGGCCCCAACGCCGCGCCTTCACCTTTCTCGACGAGGCGGGTGAGCGCACCATCACCGTCATCGGAGAGCGCCTCGTGCCCCACGGCAGCGACCCCCTGCCCTGGGGTGACCTCGCGCGCGCCGACGGCGTGTACTTCACCGGCGGCGACGTGGACGCGCTGCGCGCAGCGCGCAGCGCTCGCCTGCTGGTGGCCACGCCGCGGGCGCTGGAGACGCTGCGCGCCGGAGGTGTGGCCCTGGACGTCCTGGTGGCCAGCGCCACCGATGCCGGTGAGCTCTACGCCGCGGGGACGCTTGACCCCGAGCCCCGCTGGGTGGTGCGCACGAGGGGAGGCCACGGCGGAGAGTGGGTGAGCGCCGAGGGTGCCTGCGGCGCCTGGCACGCGGCCCCCATCCCCGGTCCCGTGGCCGACGCCTACGGCTGCGGGGACTCCTTTGCCGCCGGGCTGACCTACGGTCTGGCTCACACCGGCGACATCGACGCCGCCCTGGCGCTCGCCGCCCGCTGCGGGGCGGCATGCCTGACCGGGCACGGACCGTACGAGGGCCAGATCGACGGATGACGGCATTCCCGTGGCGGGATGGCAGCTCCTCCGCGTCCTCACGATCAGCGCGGGCCCCAATCGCCGCAAGTCCTGACGTCACCCGACCCGACCGGCCGCGCCCGGTGCCTGGCCGTCCGTCAGTGCCCGGCGCAGGGCGTCGCAGGCGTCTTCTCCGGGACGCTGCTGTACCAGACGACGGCGGATGCGTCCGACAAAGGCCTCGGTGGAGCCGTCGCCGCGCATGTCCACCCCGCCCCGCACTGACGCCCGCATGCCGCCGGGCCCGACTATCTCCGCACGAACGCTGACCTGCGCCACGGGCTGGATGCGGCGGCTGAGCAGATCCACCGGCATCCGCCCCGCGTCGGGGGCAAGGTCATCGAGGCGCAAGCGCAGCTCGCTCATCGCCTCCGGCAGGGTCCCAAACCCAGCCCGGGTGACCCTGGGTCCGGCCCGCAGGGTGAGGGTCCAGCCTGCCACGGCGCGATCATGCCACGACGGCCACCCGCACGGCCACCGAAACTCCGCCCCAACCTAGGCCGCCAGCTCGGCCACCACCTCGTCGACGGCGCCAAAACGGTCCCTGGACATCCGATGCGAGATCCGGGAGAACAGGCGGTGCGCCGCCACGTTGTCAGTCAGCATCGAGGCCGAGAAGCGCTCGATGCCGCTCTCACGGGCGTGATCGGCGAGCAGGAGCCCCAACCGGGTGCCCAGGCCGCGGCCCTGGAGCTCGTCACCCACGGTCACCGCCACCTCGGCGGTGGACGGGTCATCGGCCAGGCGTACGTAGCGCGCCACCGCCACCAGCGCGTCCAGACGGTCGGAGAGCATGGCCACCAGGGCGAAGTGGGAGTCACCGTCGACCTCGGTGAGGTAGCGCAGCTCCTGGCCGGTCAGGCGGGGCTTGGCGCTCAGGAAACGACTGTGTACGGCGTCAGACGACAGGCGGGCGAGTCCCTCACTGAGGCGATCCTTATCGGCCGGAGTGATGGTGCGAACCACCACGCGGGTGCCGTCGGGGAGGCCAAGAAGCATGCCTCCAGCTTAGACTCGGCGTGCCGACAGAACTGTGGCGCCACACACACATGGAGGAGCCGATCGGCCCGAGCTCGGTGACCCCCTAG
>JAABUZ0100007374.1_pt1 | contig 13279 bp, 21 predicted proteins | sample 5562091 | NCBI WGS metagenome assembly JAABUZ01 (sample SAMN12813069, study PRJNA571459) | rock metagenome | isolation source: Antarctica rocks | place: Antarctica: Victoria Land, Linnaeus Terrace sud | collected 2015-12-21 | reverse complement strand
CGGCGGTTAAGAACGCGGTATCGCGGTCCTTATGGAAAACGAGACGCCCGCATGCCGGATGGCGATGATTCATGACACTGAAGGCAACATCGTCACATTGCATAAGCGCAAGGTCGCGTAACGCACGAAATTCCGATCCTAAAAGGGTCGTTTTAGAGACCGTCGGCGGCCCCATGTGGTTGGCTTTTGCGGTTGTAAGATCATGACTAAGCGGCAACAAGAAGGCTTGCCGCCTGGCCACACGTCGGCTACAGAGGGAGGGCAAAATGTTCTACAAGCGCTGCATGTCCGGCCGGCGTAATACGAAGGGCGCGACTTGCTTGCATGCGTTGAATCCAGCCGGCATCGAGTAGGCGGCCGCGAATGGCTGCTCCGAGGGCGCCCGCAAGATGCGCACGATGTTCACTCCAATCTACGCACTGCAACGCAAAGTGACGTCGCCTAGTCCGCGCTTCGGCGACGTCAATGCCTAACGACGTAAAGAAGCGATCGCCGGCGCGCGTCACATGGTATCCTCGCGCACCATCCGGCTCGATTGCGCGCCGTATGACGAGCGCCTCGGTAAGGCCGACTCCCAAGCGGCCGGCAAGGTGGTCGTAGCACGAACGCGCTATGCGAAGTTCCGATGCGATGGCGTTTTGTGTGAGCGCCACGATCTTTGCGGGTTTGGCGATCGCGGCGAGCGCCTCGATCGCCTGCCCGACATCGGCCGCCGCGATCCTGTACAAGCGTTGCCGGCCGGAACGCTCAACCAGCAGCAGCCCGCCCGCGACGAGTTTCCCGAGGTGAGCGCTTGCCGCGGGGGGCGAAACCCCCGCCCGATCTGCGAGCTCGCCAGCTGACAGTTGACGACCATCGAGGAGCGCGAACAACATCGCCGCGCGACCATGGTCCCCAATAAGTGCCGCGACCTCCGCGACATTCGGGTCTGGTGAGCGGCGGGCGACGCGTGCCTTCATCGTAGTACCATTCTACGACGGTAACGCTTCAGAGTTTCATGAAATGTCCCCACGGTCTCCATTGAGGACAATGCTTCATCGGCACGTGAAATGAATGCGCGCTAACATATAGTCATGCATCCTGCAATCGACCCTGACCATTGGGGGGAGCCGAGTGCCGGCCCGTGGTTCTTCCTCGGTAGTGACTCTGCGCCGGTGCAAACTGTCAGCGCTTCGCAAGCGGACCGCTCATGTTCTCGGTGATATTTGGAGTCCAGCCAAAAGACGGACGGTTCGACGAATACCTCGGATACGCGAAACTGCTCAAGCCGGAGATCGAGCGGATCGATGGTTTCATCGACAACGAACGGTTCGCGAGCCGGCGAAACCCTGCACACGTTCTGTCGCACTCGCTTGGCGCGACGAGAAGGCTCTCATCCGCTGGAGAACCGTTGCAGTACATCATGAGATCCAAGAGAAAGGCCGCTTTGAAGTATTTGCCGATTATCATCTTCGGGTCGGTGAGATTGTCGCGGACACCCATGTGCCCACCGGTCAGATACTCCAGCAGCAGCGGTTCGACGAAACGGAAATCGGCGACGCGCGGGTAGTGACGATCGTGGAGATTTCGCCCGAGACTTCATCGAAGCCGGCCGAGAATCAAGCGCGTTTAGAGACCCCGGCGGCCGAGACCATCGGCTTGGTCGATGTCGAGCTCTTTGAGAGCATCTATAATCCGGGTAAGCTCTTAATCCTGTCATCCTGGCGAGATGCAACGGCGCTTGCGGGAACCACCCGCTCTCGAATTACCGACGGTGGCGCCGTTCGGCGGCGAACAGTTCGCATCATCCGCGACTACGGAATGTTTGCGCGGCAAGAGGCTCCGCAGTACTATCGCGACATTACGACGGCGAAACCATGAAGAACCTCGATCCTCTCGCTGCCGTCACGGCTGCCGACCCATATCCATACTACGCGCGCCTGGTCGCGAAACGACCGTTTCATCGCGACGAGACTCTGGGGGTTTGGGTCGCAGCGAGCGCACCGGCGGTCGAAGCCGTCTTGTCGAGTAGCGTCATGTGCGTGCGGCCAACATCCGAGCCAGTACCTAAGGCGATCGCCGGCACGCCGATGGGCGACGTCTTTGCACGATTGACGCGCATGACCGACGGACGGCAGCAAGCCACGACGAAGAATGCCGTCGTAGCGGCGTTCAATCCGCTGGCCATGGCGGATCTGGCCGCAACCAGCGAATGCTGCGCAGATCTGCTCTTGCAGACGCTCTCGGTCGATGACCCGGAAGGGCTATCAACATTCGCCTTCAGCCTGTCACCCGTGGTGATCGCTACGATACTGGGACTCCCGCCCGACAATGCACGCCAGGCGGCGGCATGGACGAGAGATTTCGTACGCGCGATCGCACCCGGGGCCACACCGGATGAGGTAGCGCGGGGGATTCCGGCAACCGACGCCATGCAAGAAGCGCTGGAATCGCTTCTTTCCGAGCCGGATGGGTCGTTGTTCGGAACGTTCACAATCGAGGGAAGACGGCGCGAAGTGGACGATGCCGTCGTCATCGCCAATGCGATCGGCTTTCTTTTCCAGAGCTACGATGCCACTGCGGGTCTGATCGGGAACACGCTCGTGGCGCTCGCCAATAATACACCAGTCCTCCGTGATGCTGTCGGCAACGATTCCAGGCTCCTCGAATGCGTCGTTGCAGAAGTTGCGCGCCATGATTCCCCCGTTCAGAACACGCGCCGGTTCGCCGCCGCCGACACGGCGGTGCTCGGCACAAGCGTGCGCGCGGGCGATCCAGTTCTCGTCCTGCTGGCAGCGGCGAATCGCGATCCGTCCGTCAATCCAGATCCCGACCGCTTCGATCCGAATCGTAAGGAGCGCCGTAGCTACACGTTCGGTATTGGCGGACACGCGTGTCCCGGCATGCGCGCCGCGATGATGATCGCTCAAACCGCGGTTTCTCGTCTGCTCAAGTCCCGAATCGACCTTCAGGGATCCACTGCGCTACGCTATCATCCGTCGATCAACGCGCGCATCCCAAACTTTGCTCCGACGCGCGAGCAGCGATCTCTCGAGCTCGGAACGGAGATGGAATGAAGAAGATCGGCATCGTAGGAGGCACCGCGTGGCTTTCGACGGTCGACTATTACGCGACTATCTGCGAGCTAAGTGAGCGGCATCATGCGTCACGCGATTCGCGAGCACGCCGCCGACTCCGGAGATGTCGATTGAATCTCTTGATTTGAACAGAGCATTCTCTTACATCGGCACAATCGGAGACGAAGAATCATGGGAAAAGTTTGACGCGTACCATCGCGACGCCTTGCGGCGTCTTGAAGCCAGCGGAGCAGATTTTGCAATCATCGCCAGCAACACGCCGCACCATCGTTTTGGAGCGATCACGTCTGGAATACGGATGCCGGTTATCAGTATTTTCGAAGCGGTTGCAAAGGAGTGCGCTTGTGCGGGAATCGAGCAGGTCCTGGTCTTGGGCCACGGCCCTCACCATGAACTCGAGCGCGATTCGTGAAGCACTCAAGGGTTACGACGTGGAGGCGTTTGCGCCGAACGATGAGGAGAGGATGGCGATCGTCGACCTCATCGGCAAGTTACAGGCTGGGACAGCGGACGGAACGTCAGAACGGATAAGCCAACTTTCGAAAGCAGCATTTGGGCGTCGCTCGCGAGGACGACGCGTTGCATGTTTAGCCTGCACGGAACTTCCGCTAGCGTTCTCAGCCTCGAAGAGACATGGCTATGTTCGAAGCCGACGGAGTAGTGTTGCTCGACGAGCCCTTTGCCGGGCTCGACCGGCACCTCGTGCGCGAGTTGCTCTAGCTAGTACAGCTAAACTCAACTAAACGTAGGGTCGAAGATCGGCGTGAGTATTTGAAGTAACGCTTGTTGGATCAGGCGATCCACAACGCTCGGAATCCCCAACAGTCGCATGCCATCGTCGGGTTTGGGAATCTCGACCCGGCGAACGGCTTGCGGTTTGTAAGTATCCGAGAGAAGCGCATCTTTGATACGCAGCCAGTCCGTTTGCAGATGAGCGCGGAGTTGCTCCACGGTCATCCCATCGTTACCGGGTGCGCCCTTGTTGGCCTCGACTCGTCGCAGCGCCGCCAGCATGTTCTCTCTGGCGACGACCTGCTCCATGAGCGATTCGCTCCCTGAGGTTTCGTCGTTGCGTCGCACCACGCCCGCACTCCGCTCTCGATGCCTACCACCCGGCTTCACCATCATCTCGGCATCTGAGGCTTCTTGCGAAGTTTGCTGCTCTCGTTGTTTGGGCTGCGAGTTCCGCACAACATCAACCTCCGTTCGATGTTCGGCCCTTCCCGAGCCGATTTGCACCGGTACTACGGCCTCGGCTGACTTCTGCCGATTGAACCGCCCCTTGCGAAGCGGGTTCTCGTCCGCGACGAGCGTCGGCAGATCTCCCCGGGTAAGAACGCTGACTTTCCCCTCATGTCGCCGCCGCATTTACGTTCGCAACCCTTGGTCGTATCGGACTTCGCTTTGCCTTGCAAGCTCGTCCGGTTGCGCACGCCTGATGCGGTTCGTGTTCCTCGGCGCGAGGGTTTGCCGCCGGCTTCCTTCCGATTCCACCTCACGATGGACACCGTTGCCTTTGGCTAGCGGTTGCCACGACCAGGCCCCGCAGAGGACTCTCACCTCCAAGTCAACGCCCATGCCGGGCGCACAAGACTAAGGAGGTCGGACCTTGCGCCCGGCCTCCTTCGCCAAAGGTGCTGGACGATTAGTTCGGAGCATTCAAGGTGTTACGAGTCTTCACGTCTCTATTTTTGAGACGTCTCTTTTTTGGGACGCAAACGTCGTTTGCGCCTACATTGGAACGTCCGAAATTTAACCGCGGCCAAGCCAGCGACCGTCGAGCGGCTCATCAGCTGAAATTTCAACGGTCCATGTTGCTCGAGAATTTAAGTGAGGGCTCCAAAACGCCAACTCCGCAAGAGCAGCCGACGATGCGTACCCGCATTCTTACCGAGCCTGGCACAATCTTCGAGGACTGCTCGAGGTCCCCGATTTCGCGACAGCGTTGCGCTTGCCGGCGCGTGCACGCTTTTTCATGACGCGCAAGTCTTCGAGCGCGGACCGCGCATCGGTCCCAAATTTAACGGCGCGAGAAGGAGGCGGTACTAGAAGTCACGCGATCATCGAAACTTAAGGTGACGCTGCTATCATTCGACGCATCAACATCGCCAAATGAAGGATCGATCAGTGATCACGAACGACAACGAACTCACGTCGTTAGAAGCAAATGTATTGAGCGATCTGGCGTACGGCTTGGCGCCGGCCCAGATCGCTGCAAAGCGCGGCCTAAGCCTGGTCCTCAGTGAGTGCTGCGTGAATGAGATCTACGGAAAACTGGGTGCGACTAGCCACCAAAACTTGATCGCAAAAGCGTTTATTCGAGGGTTCATCGGGGAATCGGCGTTCGATGCAGCGGTCACCGCTTCGCTCGCGCTGGCGGAACGCCGGGCGATGAGTTGCTTTCCATAATGGTCCAGTCATTGGGCCGCAAAGGAAGGCTACACCGCATCGCCAGAAGCTTCGACGGGCCGAAACGCGGTTGCAAGCGATACGCGTCCTTGCGGTGATCGAAGCTTTCCTCATTTAAGCGCGGGACGCCGGCGGAGGCGCTCAGCCTCGACCGACGCGACGCTGGTGCGTTTGCGCTTACGCTCGCCCGTCCGCAGGCCGTTTGAAAGAGTGGAAGACCGACACACGTCCAACGCGTCGCATCGAGCAAGATGCCGTTGATGCGAAACGATAATTCCAGCCGATTCGCAGCGACGCGTCTTCCGGCCGCCCAAAGCGCAGCACGCCGACGCCGAATCACTTCATCGAAAGCCGTGGCCAAACGATTACCGCTCGGCCGCGTCGCGTGCCGCTACCCGGTCCGGCAGCGTTCCCAAACGCGCCAGATATGCGTGATGCCCGTGCAGAGACCCTGCGCCGGGTGCGGCGACCCATTGCTGATCCGCGATGGCCGCCTCATCGGGGCCGTCGATGTCGAATCGTCGAGACGCGGCTTTGCCCGGATTTTTCGTCAGCCCGATCGTTTCGGGAAGGGAAACGAACGGACGCACATCGGACGTGGTGGCGAACGCATCGAGCATCGGCGGGCTCGTCGCATCTTCGATCGTCAGAGGCTGCAGACCGAAGAGCACTTCGACGGTGCGCAGAATCGACGGGAAGCAGTAAGAGCGCGCCGTCGACCGCGCCCCGTTTGACGTATGGACCGATCGCGACGACCGGCATGCGTTTCGCATTGACGTGATCGCCCCTTGTGCGTCGTCGGGAGCGACAAAAACGATTCGTCGACTGCCATTCGGGCCGCTTCGAAAGAGCGGCGACGATGCTCCCGAACGCCGCGTCGTTGTTGGCAATGAACGATTCGGGCGTGTAAAACCCGGCGCGGGAACCCGCGGTGTGATCGTCGGGCAAGGTGAGGTACGTGTAGATTGCGAGTCCGTGCGCGTCGAGATCGGACTCGAACATCTTCGCCCGCTCGGTATCGAGGATGCCGAAATCGATGTGCGCACCCGGATACGCGCGATCCGCATGTCCGGCGAGTCCGGGGGCGATGCGGCCATCGGAGAGCATGGTCATCTGTTCGCCGTAAACGCGAAACGACACGTTGCGACGAGCCAGTTCGTCGATCAACTCGCCGCGCGGCCCGAAGACAGCGCTCGTGTTCGTGCGCGGACCGCCCGGCAGTGCGGCGAACGCCGAAAGCGGTGAAGACACGCTCACGCCCGCACAGATGGATGCGGACTGGTCTACGGCCAGATCGAAAAGGGAACGCGGTGCGCGATACGGGCGGACGTCTCATCCAGGCATGGCCGTAGATGCTCGCGTCGCCGTTGCCCATGAAGTCGTTGAACAGCGCGTACCGGTCGGCGAGCGCGTGCAAGTTCGGCGTATATTTGCGACCGTACACGAGTAACGATGGATCGGCGTTGGCACGCGGCTCGTCGCCGAATTCCTCGTCGAAGTGCTTGTTCTCGACGACGATGAAGACGACGTGCCGGATCGGTGGAACGCCGCTCATCGCGATGCTCGGCGGGACGAAGCGATCGTTGCGCGCGACGGTTGCGGACCAAGCGGCGAAGTGCGACGGATCGACGACGAGGTGCTGGACGACGCTGGTCATCCGGGTCGTGCCCCAGTTCTTATCCCACGTGCTTTCCAGAAATAGCAGCAGTGTTGGGATCGATCTTCGATCGTCGGGCGAACTCTTCGGACGCTAGATTTCCGAGCGAACTATGCGGGTGACTCGAGTTGTAATCGTTCCGCCATTGTGCCGCATGCCGGCGTGCGTCGTCAAGCGAGCGAAACCAAGTCGGATTGAGCAGTTCTTGGCGGACCCGATTGTTGCACGATTCGCAGAAGGCGTTGTCAGACGGCCTTCCGGGGCGCGAAAAGTCGAGTTTCACGACGTTCCAATGGGCCCACTGATCCAGATGCAGAGATACGAATTCAGGACCGTTATGACAATGGATTCGTTGCGGCTTTCCGCGGGCGGCGACAACGCGTCTGAGCACGTCAACGACCTGCGAAGCTTTGAAGCCATAATCGACCTCCAAGTCGACACTCTCGCGACTAAAGGTATCAACTGGCCAAAAGCTTGATCTTGCGGCCATCAGCGAGCACATCATGCATGAAGTCCATTGCCCAGCTCTGGTTGGGCGCCGTCGGCACGGTTGGCGTTTCCCGAACGGCAGCGGCTCGACGACGACGCGGTAGCTTCGTGCGTATTGCGAGCCCTTCTTCGCGGTAGAGTCGGGCTACACGCTCGATGTTCACGTTCCAACCGTCACGTCGAAACAGCACGTGGATCCGCCGCTGACCGTAGCGTACGCGAGCCTCCGCGATGGCTCTGATGGCGTAGCCGTAATGCCGCGTTTATGTCGATGCGCACCGAGCGATAGCGGACGGCGCGGCGATTGACGGTAAGAATCGCGTGGCACGCCCGCGACACGCGATTGATCATGGACGGTCTTTAAAGCCGCCGCGTTCAACAGGTGCACAACGGCATGACCGTCGAGCACGAGCAGTTCCTTGGCGTTCTGCTGAAGAAGGCGACGCTCTCGGTCGATCGTCGGTTACAGGGCTGCATCTCATACAATGCCGCACTTAAGGCACCGTCAGTCCCAAGCGGGAGGAGTGCGCGGATACCGTTCGCTGCAGGCTCAGGACACCGCTCGCAGTGCTCGAGACGTGCGCCCGCTCGTGCGCAGGATCTCCGTCACGATCTCGCGGCCAGTCCACCGATGAAGCGCCACGGCTGGGGGCTCGACGCGCACGGTGTAGCCGATGTCATCTTCCGCCGCGTCGACGATCAGTTGATGCGCCGTGCTGGGAATACTCACCGTCGGTGCACCGCCGAGCGTCGACTCATGGAAACGGTGGATGTGGCCGCAGACGATTCGCGCAACCTGGGGATGCGAAGCAACGATGCGGGCGAGCTCGTCACGGCCACGAAAGCGATGCGCGTCAACCGGACCGACGCCCACCTCAAACGGCGGATGGTGCATCGCAATCAAAGTCGCCGTCGTTGGCGCGAGAGCAAGCGTACGATCAAGCCATGCGAGTTGGGCTGCGTCGAGTTCGCCACCCGGCGCACGCCCGCGTCGTGTCGTGTCGAGCGCCACCAGCCGCACCGGCCGCGACTCGATCGTGTAGCAGAGTGGTCCTTTCGCGGGCAAGTACCAGTGATCCGGGAACGCATCGCGCAATGCGTCGCGGTCGTCATGATTGCCCGGGACGAGATAGACCGGCATCTGCAACTCGGCAAGGAACTTGCGGAGGCGCTTGTATTCCTTCGCTTGGCCGCGGTCAACAAGATCGCCGGTCGCGACCACGAGTGCGGGGCGTGGCGCAAGCGCATTGAGCGGCCGACTGCACGACGAAGATCCCGCCCCGTGCGAATCATGTGGTGAAGCAGGTCGCCTTTGCGCCGGACGTGCGTGTCGGTGATCTGAGCGATGAGCAGCTGCTACTCAGACATCCGAATCGGCGTAGCGGAGACAGAGTCCGTTCAATACACGCTCACGGAAGGACGGAAGCGGTCGAACCCGGGATCCGCTTCCCTCAGCGGTCATTTTCCGAAACCTTCATCTCGCTAACCGGAATGTAGCCGGCCTTTTGCATGAGCACATTGTTACTCTGCAGAAAGGCAAGAAAGCGCGCGATATCCTTATTCGGTTCGCCATTGGTGTACATGTGCTCGTACGACCAAAAGGGATATTTGCCAACCCTAACGTTGTTTTCGGTCGGCGCAGTGCCATCGATCGACAGTTCGTTGATTCCACTCTTGCCGTGCGTACCTGAGAACGCCGCATAGGACACCGCTCCGGCCGTCTGCTGCACTTTCTGAACGACGGTACCCGTCGCATCCTCCGTCAGCGTGTCCTTCGAGATTTCGGCCGTACCCATCAGCGTCTTCATAAACACCGCGCGCGTACCGGAATTGCCCGGACGGTTAATGACGGTAATCGATTGATCTTTTCCGCCAACGTCTTTCCAATTGGAGACTTGACCGGCGAAGATGTCTTGAATCTGCTTTTTCGTCAAATTCGTAACACCGTTCGCCGGATTCACGACGATCGAAAAGCCGATCACAGCGACTTTATGGTCGACTAGCGCCGGTTGATTCGTCGCGACAATATCCGAATTGCCAAGGTCAACCGATTTCGAAGCGACGAGCGATAGTCCCGTGCGCGAACCGCCTCCGGTAACGCTGATCTTCACATCGGAGTTTTGCGACTGGTAGGCTTCGGCTGCGGCTTGGACGAGCGGCTGCAGCGCTGTAGAACCAGCAGCCGAAATGTTTACGCTCGCGAGGGCGGACGACGGCACGAGCGAGATCAAGCCAACCACGACGGCCGTAAGTTGTGCGAACCTGGACATGCTGAACCTCCTAGATCTTCGCGCAAATGGGATACGCGGCGAGAATGGCGGCGCAGCACGATCTGACGCTTGCGCGTTATCAGTATTGCGCCCTGACATTATCGTCCGGTTAACGCACGCTTAACGCACGCTAGGATCTCTACTTTCGAAGAGATGTTCGCAAATCCGCATCCTTTGTTTGACAGCCTCCGAAATGCTCTTCGCAGCGCTCTAAGGCGTGTCGTGGCCGTCGATCGCGTATAAATCACACGACCCTTGTGACGCTACAGAGCTCGGCTTGGTGAAGCCCGCGCGCGGAACTTCCGATGTAGAGGTCCACCGTCGGTAAACGGGAAAAATCGATGGCTGCTTCCGTCGCTCGACCAGTTTCAAGCAGCTCGGCACGTAGCACGCCCGCGAGCGCCCCATCGTCGAGCCGTGGCGTCAACAACACACCACCCGAATCGACGAAGATCGTCGTGCGTGCACCATCGGCGATATGGCCAGAATCGTTGAGCAGCAGCGCTTCGAAACAGTCATGGACGCGCGCGTAGCTCTCGGCGGCATCGTACGAGGACCGGCATGATGTCTTGTAACGCAACGCCGGATCGGCCGCACAAAGTCTGGTGGGTGCGATGCAAACTCGTGGCCGATATGGAGTCGGCACCAAGAAGCGGTGCCGCACCGTCATGGTCTCGGAATTCGCTTCGAGGCGCAGCAACTCGTCGACGTCGCGCGGTGACCCCGCTGCAGACAGAATCGCGTGCTCGGCCTCCGCCATGTCGACGGCTAGACCGAAAGCAAAAGCACTTCGTTCCAGGCGTTCAAGATGTCGTCCGAGCCGTGGCACGCTTCCGTCAGACCGGGCAAGCATCGTCTCAATCAAGGACGCACGATCGGCGGCACGGTCGAAGATTCGCCGCTTGACGAGAATCTCGGCCCATTCTTCGCTCGGGGTTGAATCGGCAACGATACCGCCACCGATCCGCACGGTGCCTCGCTCTTGTTTTGTGTCGATCGCAAGCGTTCGTATCGCGACGTTCCATGTGCCGCGTCGTTGTGCATCGCAGAACCGATCGTACCCATCGCAATGCCGCGCGGAGCGGCTTCGCAAGCTGCGATCTCTCGAATCGCCGATCGTTTTGGGGCTCCTGTTATACTACCGCATGGAAACATCGCAGCGAAGATGTCGTCCAGACGCCGACCCTCCTTAAGCGTTCCTTCGAGTGTCGACGTCATCGTCACAAATGTTGGAAATCGTTCCACCTCAAATTGCCGAGGCACTCGAACGTCATCGCAGAGTTTGTGCAAGTCGTTACGTACGAGGTCGACAATCATGAGGTGTTCTGCGCGGTTCTTCGCGCTGCCGAGATCTCGGGCATCAACGCTCGTCCCCTTCATCGGCTTCGTCCGGATGCGTGTGCCGTCGATCTCGATGAAGAGTTCGGGTGAGAGGGAGGCATACGCGCGAGTTCAGTGACGAACGTAAGCGGCGTATGGTACCGAGGCGCCGAGGCGTATCTCGTTGAAGAGCGCCAGCGGATCACCTGTGCAAGTAAAGTCAAACGGTACGGTGTAATTCACCTGGTACACATCACCGTTGTGAAGAGCGTGTGCGATGCGTGCGAGGTCGCTTTCGTAACGCGCCCGCGACACTGCGGTCACCATGGGTCCAGTTTTAGCTCGAGCGCCGAGTTTGTCAAGCAGCGTCGCAGAGGGCCCGGCATAAACGCCGATAGCCAGTAAGGGTTCGCCATTTTTTAGAGGCGGAATCGTGATGCCTTCGAGCGCTACGCCAGCCTCGTAGGTGAGATAGCCGGCGATGCTATACCCTGCCTGCAAAGCGTCGTCCGCCTGATGTAATGTCGCAGCAACCGCCTCGGCCCGGTCCGTTTGTAGCACGTGGACCGGGTCAGCATAGCGGCGAACCGTAGCCCCGCAAAAGATTACTTCCTGTTTTGCATCACCGTTGCGCGACTTGATTGCTCTACGGCCACTGGCTGGCGTTTCGATGCTGGATGCGAGAGCGACGGGTGATTTGATTCGCACATAGCCGTCGACTTCACGTTTCCACTCCTCGTACCCCGTAGCGGTCAGGTAGCTTTGATCGAAACCGCCCTCATACATGTCGGTCAGCTTTTCGCTTCGTACGGGTTTCACGTCAGCGGCCAGGTGCGGGGCGTGCCCGGCTGCTAGTCTGACTGGTCGACGCGTTCCATAACGTGATGAAACCCAATACACGTCGAATCTCCTTGAAGGAGTGGCGCATTCGAGCGAAGCCTGATCGCCGCGGCCGAGTCTACTTCGATCTTGCTGCGTTTGGGCGCAGTAGCGGAAGCGCGAAGAGGACCGGCGGATCGGTCACTTCGACCGGACGCATTCCAAGAAACACGGGACGATCGGCGACGCCACTGCGGATGCAAACGCAACCACCCTTGGCGACCCGCGCGCGAGCGTCCGGCGCGAGATATCCGTGCAACGTCGTCGTGTGCGGCAGCCCGAGCGCGAGCACGTGATAGGCGCCGTGGCGCACGCCTTCTATGCGAAACGGCCCGTTGCCGCGAACGACGATGCCCGCGAGCGGCGGACTATCGGGAATGCGCGACGATGCCCTCGATGCCGCCCATTGCCCGCCGGCCTCCCGAGTCCGCCGCTGCCGCTGCGCCGATCGGCGCTCCGTCGTCGCGCCAAAGCAGCGTTCTCAGCGTGCCGGGCGCGACGCCGACCGACCGGGAAAACCGCGAGACGAATGACCCCAGGCTCACGAATCCAAGCTCGAAGCAGATATCGGTGACGGATGCGTCGCTCGAGACCAGCAGCTGCTTTGCACGTACCGCCGACGCCGTGAGCCTGGAGAAGGAGGTGTAACGTAGTCCTTTCGGCGATGCTTCTCGTTCGTATCGACGCTGGTGGTTCGCTGCACCCGGTCGACCCCCACGGCATCGGGACGTTCCTCCGTTCGGGGTGTACGAATGCGCGCTTCCCTAGATCTTCGCAACGCGTGGCCGGACGGCGCGGCCGCGCCGGCGAGCGTACGACGGACATGACACTCACGCCGCTGCCAGATGGCGCGACCGCGCAGTCCGGCGCGCTGCACGAGATGTGGACCGTCTTCTTCTGGGCAGGGGTCGGCGTCGCGATCGTCGTCTACGGCTTGATCGCGTGGTGCGTGCTGCGCTACCGGGCCGTCCGACGGACGAGGCATTTCCGCCGCAGTTCCGCCGCAACAATCGGATGGAAGCCGTATACACCGCGGTTCCGATTCTGATGGTGATCGGGTTGTTTTTCATTTCGAATGCGGCCGAACGGCACGTGGGGAGCCGCTGATCTACTATGCTGCGGTCGTGAAGGGCGCCGCGCATCCGAATGAGGCCGCTGCATTCGTAAAGTGGCTTGGG